>Ga0134128_10000006_pt1 | contig 348515 bp, 293 predicted proteins | sample KB31754_FD_96462 | JGI IMG/M metagenome (GOLD analysis project Ga0134128, IMG submission 96462) | Terrestrial soil microbial communities with excess Nitrogen fertilizer from Kellogg Biological Station, Michigan, USA - KB3-175-4 | ecosystem: Environmental > Terrestrial > Soil > Unclassified ...
CGTCTATATCGCGGACGGCCACGAATGGACCATCGTGGGACAGATCGCGCGCGAGGACGGCAAGAAGTACTACATTTTTGAATGCGTCGAGTGAACTTGCTGGATCACCCACTCCGCCGGCAGCGCCGTCGTGCCGTTGGACAGCGGCGCGCGACCCTCCTCCAGCGCACTGACGAAGTCCGCGACGCAGGGATAGTGAAGGTTGTCATGCGCCGGCAATTGCTCTGACCCACCCGGATAAACAAGCCTTGGCGAATTGAGGGGAGTCAGATCGATCTCGCCTTCAGTGCCGCGAATCCGAAACTCGTCGCGGACAACGCGCGAGTGCCAGCGCACGTCGATGAAGCCGCGCACTCCGGAATCGTAGTCGATCAGAAGCGAAGCATTGTCTTCCACCGCCAGCGGCTGCACGAGCGTGGACATGTGCCCTGTTGCCCGTACCGGCGAACCAAACAGGTAATTCATCAGGTCGATGCGATGGCAGCCCACATCGTACAGCGGACCCCCGCCCGCCATTTGGGGATCGGCGAGCCAATCGCGTCCTTCAGCAGCGGGAAGAGACCACGTGTGCGACGCCGCTTCTGCGAACACCGGACGGCCGATCGTCCCGGCGGCAAGTAACTCCCGCGCACGCTGCACCTTCGGATACATGCGGCGGTAGTACGCAACGCCGAGCGTGCGCCCTGTCTCTTCGCTGGCCCGCTGCATCGCCGCAGCGTGCTCATACCGGAGCGCCATCGGTTTCTCGCACAGCACATGCAGTCCGCAACGAAGTGCCGCAATGGTCTGCGGAGCGTGCAGAAACACCGGAGTAGCAATGTACACGGCGTCGCACGCGCACTCCGCGATCGCGGTGTCGAAGTCCGGCCATGAAGGCACGGCATAAGGAGCGGCTTTCGCGGCATCGCGCGTCACCAACCCGGCAAGACGGCAATGCGGCGCGGCCAAAATCGCCGGAAGCACACGTTTCTTCGCGATGTCGCCCACTCCGGCGACCAGCCAGCGGATCATGGGATTCAGCGGCTAGATTACCATCCCTCGCCGGACCGCGCTCAGAACAAGCTCGGCCGTGCTGTGCAGATCGAGTTTTTCCATAATGCGCCAGCGGTGAGTTTCCACCGTGTGGAGGCTGAGGTTGAGACGGTTGGCGATCTCCTTGTTGCTGTTGCCCTCGGCCAAAAGCTGGTAAACCTGCCGTTCGCGATCCGTGAGCAGTTCGAAACGGTCGTTCACGTCGCGGGCGTCGCTGAGCCGCTCGAACCCGTTCTGAAAGATCTGCGCCACTGCGGGACTAAAGAACGCGGTGCCCTTTTGCACCGCGTGAATCGCCTGCACCAACTCCTCGCCGGCGGAGTTCTTGAGCACGTAGCCGCGCGCGCCGGCTTTCACCGCGCGCAGGACATAGCGCTCATCGCTGTACATGCTGAGCATCAGCACGGCTGTGTGCGGTGAGTGCTTGATGATCTGGCTGGTCGCCTCGATCCCATTCAGCTCTTTCATGGCGACGTCCACTACGGCGACATCGGGCTTCAGAGCCCGCGCCATTTCGACGGCTTCGATTCCCGAACTGGCTTCCGCGACGATATCGAGATCCGGGCGGCTTTCGAGAATATGGCGAAGACCCTGCCGCATCAAAGTATGGTCGTCTGCTAATAAGATTCTGACTGCCATCAGGCATTCACCTCGCTACGCGTTGGCGGGTTCTCGCCGGGCACTGCTGGCAGAGGAATGCGCAACGCGATACGCGTGCCTTGGCCTGGAGCCGCATCGATCACCAGCGAACCACCGGCTATCGCGGCTCGCTCGCGAATTCCCAGCAGTCCGAGCCCTGTGCTCCGGCTTGGCATTCTCTGTTCGTTCAATTGAAAGCCGCGGCCGTTATCTTCCACATCCAGCACCAGACACTCGGGAAACTGGCGCACGGAAACCCGCACCTTGCTAGCGCCCGAATGTTTCTCGCAATTGTGCAGCGTCTCCTGAACCACACGGTAGACGCACGTCTTGACCGAATCCGGCAGGTGGTCGTCGACGCCCTCTTCCACGAACTCACAGCGGATCGAGCTCCGCCGCAGGAAATCTTCCAGTTGGAACTGTAGCGCCGGAACCAGACCCAGATCGTCCAGCAGCGGCGGACGCAGCAACACCGAAATATTCCGTATGGTCTGCACGGTACGCTCCGCCAGTTGCCTGGCGCGCTTGAGCCGGTCGCCGATTACCGGGGCGTGCCCGGACGCTGCCTGCGCGTGCGAGATTTCGATCTGCAAGAGCGCCAGCGTCTGCCCGATTTCATCGTGCAGCTCCCGCGAGAGACGCCGCCGCCCTTCTTCTTCTACCTCCAGCAGGCGTGCCGAAAGCCTCTGCAGCTCGCGCTTGGTCTGTTCCACTTCCCCGTAGTGCCGCTCCGCGGCCTTCTCCAGATTCTCGGCGTGCCGCACGCTCAAGCGGGCCACAATTCCGCTCAGCAGAACGCTCAACGCAATCATCAGGAACAGCCGGCGAGCCGCGATATGCCGCGTCTGAGCGAATTCGCCTTCGCTCTCCTGAAGTTTTTGTTGATCCGCCCCGGTAAGCGCAATGAGGGCGTTGTACAACTCGCCGCGGCGCGGAACCACCACCTCTTGCAGAAACGCGAACTGCTCAGCGTTGCTGAGATTCAGCATCGTGGACGGCACCGGCGCCACCACCGTCCAGAACTCATTCAGCCTCGCGCGGAGCTTCTCCGCGGTGGCGCGCTGGTCCGGGACGCGGCGCATGTGATCCAGCGCCGCGTCGTCTTCGGCTTTTAGAGCGCTGATTTGAGACCGCAGCAGCGCCGCCTGCGCAGGCGTGGTGCTGATGAAGAAGTCGCGAACATCGTTGCCCGCCAGCCACAGGTTGCGCCGAAGGACGCTGAGAATCTCTTCCTCGTCGACGTACCGCCGGTAGATCTGGAGTTGCTGCTGCGAGATGCTGACCTGGATTCGATAAGCCTCCGCCGCGGACAGCACCAGAACGGCAATGACCGTGCCGTAGCCCGCCCGCAGAACGGCTCGCTTGCTGAGGCCACCCATTACTTTAAGGATACGTTAGGTCCCCCTGCGATGTACCGTACCTTCGGGATACGGCAATTCGGTATGCCTTATTGTCCGTGCTGGAGTGCGCTAGGGAAAATACAGCATTTGTCGTATTGGTAGGGCCTGCCTGCGCGTTCTATCATTCAATCAGTCGCAGGCACGCAACCCCAAATGGCGCTGGGATTCCGAAGCCTGTGAGTCCACAATGTTGCCTCCCGGGCAACGACAAGGTGAAGGGCAGGTGCGATCCTGCCCTTTTTCATTTGTGGCAGCTGAATCTCGTTTGGCCCCATTACACTGAAACTTCATGGATGTCCGCCTCTTTTCGGCGATCGTGTTCGCCGTCTCCGGTCTCGCCGGATTCCTCGGCGCGCTGACCGGATTGGGGGGCGGCGTCGTGGTCACGCCCGTGCTTACGCTCCTCCTCGGCGTGGATCTCCACTACGCAATGGGCGCGTCCCTCATCTCCGTCATTGCAACCAGTTCCGGAGCTGCCGCCGCGTATGTGAAGGAGGGATTCTCGAACGTTCGAGTCGGGATGTTCCTGGAAATTGCGACCACCCTGGGCGCTGTAGCGGGCGCACATCTGACCACGCTGATTCCGGCATCGGGCCTCGCCGGCATCTTCGGCGTCGTGCTGCTCTACTCCGCTTGGCATTCTCTCAGTCAGCCACCGCGCGACCAGCTACGCCCGCCGGATCCGCTTGCTGCGAAACTGAAGCTCGATGGCACCTATCCGCAATCCACTGGTCTCATCCACTACCACGTACAGCGGGTGAAGACCGGATTCGGCCTGATGTTCGGAGCGGGCATCCTCTCCGGTTTGCTCGGCATCGGCTCGGGCGCGATGAAGGTGATCGCCATGGATCAGGCGATGCTCCTCCCGTTCAAAGTTTCAACCACCACCAGCAACTTCATGATCGGGGTAACGGCGGCGGCCAGCGCGGGCATTTACCTCAGCCGTGGCTACATCGAGCCGCGCCTCGCCATGCCCGTGATGCTCGGAGTGCTGGCGGGCTCGATGACCGGCGCGCGTCTGCTCACCGGAGCCAAACCGAAATCGCTCCGCATCGTCTTCGCCGTCGTCATCGGACTTCTTGCGGTCGAGATGATCTACAACGCGTTCTCAGGAGGGCTCCAGTGACTGACGACCGTATGGATGCCATTATCGGTAACCTGTTGCGCACCGGCGTTTCCGTTGCGGCCGCCGTGGTCCTCGCCGGCGGCGTCTGGTATCTTGCTTCCACGACCGCGCCTCCCGCATACGCGCATTTCACCCCGCGCGTCGCCGGAATTCGATCCTTTGGCGCCCTGACCGGCCCGGAACAGACGATTCTCGCCGGGTTGCTGATCCTCATCGCCACGCCTGTCGCGCGCGTAATCTTCTCCCTGATCGCTTTCGCCATCGAGTGCGACCGCGTCTACGTGGTCATAACCCTGATCGTCCTGCTGGTCCTCCTCTATAGCATCGGGACTTCCTGGCTGTGACTAAAGTCATAGGGAACCGTTTCGCAAAGCCCTAATCTGCTTCTTTGGAGGCGGAATTGATCGCTCAAGAGCAGAAGTCGGGTCTTTGGAAGCACGGGCTGCTTCTGACCCTATTATTCGGATTTACGGTTATGATTGTGGGCGGCGTACTGATTTATCAAAGTCGCGCGCCCATTCCGGACCGTGTCATCGCTCCGGACGGCAGCACTCTTTTCACATCGGCGAACATTCAGAACGGGCAGGACCTGTTCCGCAAGCGCGGACTCATGGATTACGGCACCGTTCTCGGTCACGGCGCCTACCTGGGCCCCGACTACACCGCCGAAGCGCTGCACTGGATGACCGACGCCATGCACCACGAAAAATCGCCGGTCTACGATTCGCTCGGCCTGGGCGCTAAGGCCGCCGTCGATGCCGAAGTGGTAGCGGAAATCAAAGAGAACCGCTATTCGGATGGCACGCTACGCTTCACCGCCGGACAGTTGGCCGGATGGAATCAGATCGTCGACCGCTACAACAAGCTGTTCGTCGATGGCCAGCTCGAACGCGCGCTGCCGAAAGGCGCGCTGCTTCCGGTGGCCGAAGGTGGCGGCGTTCCCGCCAATGACGCCGTCGCCGCCAAAGATCTCGCGGCATTCGTCACCTGGACGGCATGGTTGAGCGCCACCAAACGGCCCGACGCAGCCCACTCCTATACCAATAACTGGCCCTATGACAAAGCCGCCGGCAACACCGCGACAGGCGCAGCCATGATGTGGTCTGCCGTCAGCGTCGGCGCGCTCATCTTTTTCCTCGCGCTGATCCTCTACTTCCAGCACCGCTACACCCTCACCGCGCAGGATGTGCCGAATGCCAAACTACGCTTCGATCTTCAAGCCATGCCGCTGACCCCGTCTCAGCGCGCCACCGCCAAGTATTTTGTGATCGCCCTCGCACTCTTCCTGGTGCAGTGCCTGCTCGGCGGCAAGATGGCCCACGATTATGTGGATGGCACGTTTTTCGGCATCAATCTCGCGCAGTATCTTCCGTTCAATATCGCGCGCACCTGGCACCTGCAACTGGCCATCTTCTGGATCGCCACCGCATGGCTCGGCATGGGCATATTCATCGCCCCGCTGGTCAGTGGTAAAGAGCCGAAGGGCCAGCGAGCGCTCGTCAACGTGCTGTTCGGCGCGCTCGTGCTCGTGGTGGTCGGCAGCCTTGCCGGCGAGTACCTCTCGATCAAGGGCCTGCTCGGTAAGATGTGGTGGTGGTTCGGCACGCAGGGCTGGGAATACCTGGAGCTCGGCCGCATCTGGATGGTGCTGCTCATCGCCGGTATGGGAATCTGGCTGTTCATCGTGGCCCGCGGCCTGCGCAGCGCCTTGAAAGCGGAAACGGATCGCGGCGGACTCACGCACCTGCTGCTTTACTCTGCCGCCGCTATCCCGGTGTTTTACTGCTTCGGCCTGATGGTCAACCGCGGCACGCACATCACCATGGCCGATTACTGGCGCTGGTGGCTCATTCACCTCTGGGTGGAAGGCATGTTCGAAGTCTTCGCCGTGGTCGTCATCGGCTTCCTGATGGTCCGCCTCGGCCTGGTAACGGCGCACTCCACGCTGCGCGCCACGTACTTCCAACTCACGATTCTGCTCGGTAGCGGCATCATCGGCACCGGCCATCACTACTACTGGATCGGCGCTCCCGAAGCATGGATCGCGCTCGGCGCAGTCTTCTCCGCGCTCGAAGTGATTCCACTCACGCTGCTCATGGTGGAAGCCTACGGCCAGTACAAAGTCATCCGCGAAGGCGGTCAGGAGTTTCCGTACAAGGCGGCTTTCTGGTTCCTGGTCGCGACGGCCTTCTGGAATCTGTTCGGAGCGGGCGTGCTCGGCTTCCTCATCAACCTGCCGTTCGTGAGCTACTTTCAGCACGGTTCCTTCCTCACCGCCGCCCACGCCCACGGCGCGCTGATGGGCGTCTACGGCATGCTCGCCATCGCACTGAGCGTGTTCTCCCTGCGCAATATCGTGGAGCCGCGCTACTGGAAAGAGAAGTGGATCATGACCGGCTTCTGGGGTCTGAACATCGGCCTCATGGGAATGATCGTGATCACGCTGGTCCCGATCGGCGTCATGCAGGCGCTGGAGAGCTTCCAAAACGGCTTCTGGAGCGCGCGCTCTCTGGCGTTCTACCAGCAGCCCGTCGTCAAAACGCTGCTCTGGCTACGCATCGCGCCGGATAGCGTCTTCATCGTGATCGGAGTGCTGCCGATCGTCGCCGCCGGAGTCTACGGGCTTCTCCACATGCGAGCCCTGCAGACGCCGGTCCCGGCTGCGGCAACCGAAAAGGAGACGCCTCGCGAACTCGTCGGCGCTTAAGCCACCGAGTTTCGCAAACAGCCGATTCCTTCGATTTCTACCCCGACCACATCGCCCGGAGACATGCGCCGCGTGTTTCCGGGCGTTCCCGTGTAGATGATGTCTCCCGGCATCAGCGTCACCCAGCCACTCACCCAGCTCACAATCGATGGACAATCGAAAATCAGGTCGCTGGTGTACTGCTTCTGCACGGATTCGCCATTGATGCGAGTTTCCAGAAGCAGGTTGCCGTAATCGATTCCCGTCACAATCGCCGGACCCAGCGGAGCGAACGTATCCGACCCCTTGGCGCGCCACCACTGCAGATCCTTCCTGTCGCCGTGCTGCCAGTTGCGGTCGCTGACATCGTTCCCGCACGTGACTCCGAAAATAGCCGCGCGAGCCTCATCCGGCGACGCGTCCTTTACCTGCTTGCCGATGACGACTACCAGTTCGCCTTCCGAATGCACATCGGACGAGTCGCGCGGCAGCACGATCGGGTCGCCCGGATTCTGCAGCGCCGTCACGGGCTTGAAAAACATCTCCGGATGCGCGGGCTGCTGTCGCAGGCCCAGGTGACTCTTATAGTTCAGTCCCACCGCCATGATCTTACCCGGCACACACGGCGCCAGCAGTTTCACTGTGGAGAGCGCCTGAGTCACACCCGTCTCGGAGTGCGGACCGAACAGGTCGCCCGATATTTCGCGGATGGTCTCGCCGTCGAGAACGCCGTAAGCTACGGCGGAAGAGGTCTGGTAGCGAATGTACTTGGTCACGCCTCGATATTGTAGCGTCTAGCCGAGATGTACGGTCTGTTGCGCAGCAACGCCGCCTCGCGGAAATACGAGCTTCAGCAGCGGCGGCGCAACCAGGGTGGTCGCTACCGACATGAATACGATAATCCCGTAGGTCTTCTGGCTCATCACTCCCAGCGTCAGTCCGATCTGCGCCACCACGATTCCCACTTCGCCGCGCGGAATCATCCCGACCGCCACGCGCAAAGCGTCGCGTCTTCCCATGTGCAGCGCGCCCAAACCGCAGCCGATGAACTTCGAAACAATCGCCGCCAGCAGGATCGCGCCGCCGAGCAGCAGCGCCGAACTGCCCGAGAGCGCTCTGGGATCCAGTCGCATCCCGATCCCCACCAGAAAGAAAGGCACCAGCAACTCCGTGACGCCGTTCGTCAGATCCACCACGCGCGCGTCCACCGACTCCGACAGCGCCATTCCCGCCAGAAACGCGCCCACGATCGCCGCGATTCCCGCGAACACCGCCAGCAGAGACAATGCGAACAGCAGCGTCATCGCCAGCGCAAATTCGCGCTCCGCCAGCACGAGCTTGGCCTGCACCCGCGGCATCACGCGCCGCACCGTGCGGCTGCCGAACCACGCAACAAATAGCGTGAAGGCGATCGCGAGCCCGGCCGTCAACGCCAAATCCAGGTAATTCACCGAATTCGCGGCCAGCCCGCTGACCATCGCCAGCACGATCAGGCCGAGCACATCGTCCACCACCGCCGCCCCGAGAATCACGCGCGCCGCGGCGGTATCCAGCAGCCCGCGCGAGGCCAGCACTTCGGCAGTGATGCCGACGCTGGTCGCCACCATCGCGGCCCCCGTGAAGATCGCTTCGATGTGGGGTTCTCCCCAGAGCGCCGAGATTCCCCAGCCCATCAGAAAGGGAACGATCACTCCGGCCACCGCGACCGACACCGCAGTCCCGCCCAGCTTCATCAGGTCCGACGATTTGACGTGCAGGCCCACGCGAAACAGCAGGAACATCACGCCCAGCCCGCTCAGCAATTGCAGCGCCTGATTCGGCGCCAGCCAGCCGAGCACATGCGGCCCGATCAGCACTCCCGCCAGAATTTCTCCGGCGATTCCCGGCTGCCCCAGCCGCTCGAAAATTTCGCTCAGCAGCTTCGCGGACGCAAAGACCAGCAGCATCGCCATCGGAATCTGCGCGTTGTCCGGAAGCGTCAGCAACAGGCCGGGCATACCCCATTATCGTTGCCCGCACCCGCCGCGTTGGGGTACAGTTGTGCCATGCCCCGCAGCAGCGTCCTCACTGAGGTGAACATTGATGTGGCCGAAAAATCACAACCGGCCCGAGTGCTGGACGCCGACCGCCCGTTTCGCATTCTCGTCGCCGGCAATTTCAGCGGCGGCGCCGGACGCAATCGCCGGCCCATGGAAATCGACCGCGACAATTTCGATCAGGTGATGGCGCTGGTCGCGCCCGAGCTGCGGCTCCAGCTCGCAGGCGGCGAAACTGCCGTATGTTTCAAAGAGCTCGAAGATTTCCACCCCGATCAGCTTTTCGCGCGCATCCCCGCGCTGCGCAATGTGGAAGCGCCGGCCCAAACACGGCCGGCAGCCGCCGCGCCGCCTGCGAATCTCTCCGGTGCTGACGTCCTCAGCATGATGATGGGCGAGCAGCCGGCGTTCGCGCGCGCTCCCGCACGCAGCGATTGGGATCAGATGATTCATGACCTGGTGGCGCCTTACGCCGCGCCAGCCCCGCAAGCCGCCGACCCGGCCGTGGAAGCGACCTATGAAACGCGCATGCGCGAGATCCTCCATGCCCCGGCCTTCCAGGAACTCGAAGCCGCATGGCGCGGACTCTTCTTCCTGGTGCGCCGTCTCGATACCGGTGGCGACCTCAAGCTGTACCTCCTCGACCTTCCGCAGGAGAACCTCAGCCAGTCCGCCGGACTCGCCGAGCTCGCCCAGGCGCTCGACGCCCGTGACATCTCCGTTGCAGCGGGGCTTTATTATTTCGGGAAGTCCGGCGAGGAGACCCTGCTCCGTATTGCCGGTCTTGCGAAAGATGCACAAGTGCCCTTCATCACCGGACTGGCGCCGGAGATCGCCGGGCTGGAGGAAGTTTTTCCCAGCGTCCGCCGCGCGCAATGCGCCCGCTGGCTCGGGCTCGCTCTGCCGCGCTTTCTCCTGCGCCTCCCATACGGCAAGGACACGAGCAGCATCGACTCTTTTGCTTTTGAAGAGATGACCACACCGCCGCCGCATCGCTGCTACCTCTGGGGAAATCCCGCCATCGCCTGCGCCTACCTTCTGGGCGAAGCGTTCTCGCGCTACGGCTGGGAGCTTCGACCCGGCATGGTGCAGGACATCGATTCTCTCCCCGCCCACACCTATCGCGAAAACGGCGAAGCGCACTTGAAGCCCTGCGCCGAAGTGCTCCTCACGGAGCAAGCCGCCGAGTTCCTGCTCGATCGCGGCATCATGCCGCTCGCCTCGATCAAGGATACGGATCGCGTTCGCCTGGTCCGCTTCCAATCCGTAGCCACCCCGCCCGCGCCCCTCGCCGGTCAATGGGATTAGAGTTCGTCCCGGCAACGTCCACGCTTTGCTTCTTCCCGCGCGCTCCCTCACACGCCTGCAAGAACTCCGAATTGCTTCTTTTCGCCTTCAAACGCACTTGCATTCCCGGCACCATTTACCGCTCCCTCACGCGCCTGTGAAAAACTCCGAATTGCTTTTTCTCCGCCTGCAAACGCACTCGCATCCCCGGCACCGTTTGCCGCTCCCTCACGCGCCTGTGAAAAACTCCGAATTGCTTTTTCTCCGCCTGCAAACGCACCCAAAATCCCAGCACCGTTTGCCGCTCCCTGACGGTCACGGCTCCGTAAGTGCTTGATGCTGCTAACGGAGCCGCGACCGTGAGGAAGCGGTAAAAGGTGCATCGAAAAACGAACGAATCCCGACGAGAACAACAGCCGTTTCCTCACAACCCCGCGCCTACTTCGCCAGCGCCACCCGGAACACGAGCTGATTCGCCACCGTCACCTGCACCGTCATACCGACCGGCGGCAACGCGCCGCGCTGCACGTGCACGGCGTTGCCGTTCGCGTCCGGTTCAAACGCGCCCGCCGCCACCGCGCTTGCGTTCTCCGGGACAACCCACATCTGGTAAGTCTTGCCCGCCTGCAAATGTGCCGCGATCAACAAAATCCCGCGGGATGCGCTCGTGAAGATTTTGCCCTGCGAGAACACCGTCTGTTTTACGTCCGCCGCTTCCAGTATCGTCATCGCCTGACGAAACTGCGTTCCGTGAATCGTCTCGGTGCGGAGTTCCTGCCGCAGTTGAGCGGTCTCCACTGCGAAACCCTTCTCGCGCGTGGCGAAGTAGAACGCCGCGAACAAAAACAACAGCGTAGTCCCGGCGAGGAACGGCGCAAACCCGAATCTCCGCTGCTCGAAGCCGGCGGCCGCCATGATGCGGAACCGCATCCGCGGCGATACCGGCGCGCTCCGCTGCACGCTGCCATCGTTCCCGCCGGTCACTTCGTGCGCCACACCGGCCAGCCATTCCGCGAGGTCCGTTCCCTCCGCCAGCGACGGCGCCAGTAGCCAGGCGCGCAGAAAAGTCTCGACCAGCAGATCGTCGGTGGGCGCGAGCAGCGCGACCGCGGCGCCGTAGCGCTCATACAATTCCTCGAGCGCATGCGGCTCGCGGCGAACCAGCCGCGCGGCGAGCGGCGCAGAGTTTTCACTGTGAGAAGTCATGCGGCAACGCCTTTCCCTTCCAGGTTGACGCAAAAATTCATCGCAACATTTCCCGTCTTCCGCGTTTCGGCGCGCGTCTTCGATGCCAAAGGTGGATGTACGTGCATTTTTTTCTTGACTTTCATCTCGAACAACCTTATATATGAATCACATTGCGATTTTCAAATCGCAAAATTTGATGTTAGGGAGAATCAATCAATGAAGAGCGCAACCAAGAAAGCCGCCCCGAAGAAGAAAGCTGCTCCGAAGAAAAAGAAGTAGCTTGGGCGCGCCCTGCATAAGGGCTACTCAACAGGTTCCACTTCAAGGCCCCGGTTTTCCGGGGCCTTTTTCATTTTTCGGATACTTCACTCCCCTTCTACTTTCCTCTGCAGCAGCACCCGGAACGTCTCACCCATCCCGAACAACAGAGTCTTGAGCTGCATTCGCCGCCGCAGCTCGCCCTCTTCGCCCAGCGCCGCCGCGAACTGGTCCCGCTCGCCGGCCCCCATCAGTGTCTGCGCCAGCGTTTCGAATTTTTCTTTCCGCAAATTCTCTGCCGCGCCCGATTCCAGCAGCGCCGTGAAATTCACGTGTGCCGTAATGTCACGCTCTCCCGGTTCCACCAGCACATCCTCGCGCGCGGTGTGCCGGCGATAGCCCATGAGCGTGCCGTTCGGAAATCGCGCTAACTCCGCGCGCGTGTAACCGTAGTCGATAGTTAATACGAAACCGCGCGCCAGCTTGCGCCCGATCCGCTGCATCCAGCGCACCGCTTCCAGATTCACCTCGCACTCATTGCCCTCTTCCGCCTCCGGACCGTACCGCCCCACATACTCCAGCGAGTCCCCGCTCACCGCGGCGCCGTCCCTCCACACGAACCGTCCATTCACCAGATCTACAACCCGCTCCCGCCATGCGCCGTCGCGATAAACCGCCGCGTCCACGGGAAGCGCGTCGAAGAATTCATTGGAGAACACAACGCCGGTGATCCCGTCCGGCACTTCCCCGCTCGCAAAATCGATGGGAACGTACGTCCACTCCGAAAACGCCTCCGCCATCTCGCGCCGCCCCGCTCCGAGTTCCACCACCACGAAGTCTTCGGGCTCTCCCATCTCCACAAACAGTTGCCGGATGCGAGCCGCCATCAGTATCCCGAACACGGGCTGCACTTGCTCGGCCGTGTAAAAATCTCCTTCTTTGCCGAACGGATCTCGCGCGCGGCGATAATATCCGTGGCCCGCGCCATAAAGCGCGATCTCCATGAATCGCCGAAAGCTCACCGGTCCCGAGGCGCGGATCTCCGCGGCGATCGCAGCGCCGGCCGCCGTCACGGCCGCACATCCCGATTCTGCGGAGTTCGCACGAACATCTCCACCAGGTAGTCGTGCATGCAATCGTAAAGATATCGCTGAAAGGTCCAGGGGAACTGCGGGTGCTCGATATCGCGCTCGTGAACCGGCGCGTAGTATGTGTGCAGTCCCAGCGCGGCATCCTTCATTGCGATCACCAGCTCGACGCCGCCGCCGTGCTCGCGCGCCGAAAACTCCAGCAGCGCATGTTCGTACCGCCGAGTCTCGGCGATTACCCTCTCGAGAGGCGTCACCGACTTATGCTAGCGTGAATTCCAGTATGGCGCTGCCGGATACAATCCGAGTCAAACTCAGCAGCGAAGCCGCCGAAGCGATCGCGCTGACGCCCGTGGTGGTCCGCGAAATCCCCATCCACGAGCTCGTGGAGCACATGCTCGGTGTCACCGGGAAGGACGAGTCGCGGATTCGCGAGATCCTGCTGCGAGGCACGCTCGTCAGCGGCGCCTCCCGCTTTCGCTGGACGGGCTGGCAGGCGGACGCCGAAGCGCTCCGGCTGTTGCTCGAGTCCTTTCCCGACCCCGACCCTTCACGCACCTTCGTTGCCAGCCGCTGCATTCGCGTGTTGCTGCGCGGAGGACGGCAGAGCATCGAAATTACCCGCGATGCGGGCACTCGCAAAGGGCTCTTTCAAAGGAAGACCTTTTGGGACCATCTGATGGAAGTCGCCGACGCCCAAGGTCACGCCTATTCCGGTTATTCCTATCGCGATCGCGCCGACCGCTTCACGCGCGAGCTCACCGTAGCCGAAGCGGCCCAACTTCGCGAGGGCGCGGACGCGGTGCGATTCACCACACTGCGCGACCAGATCCGCGCCGTCGCCTTCACCAGCATCGAACTGCTCGCCACGCGCGAATAGCTATTCTTCGTATTCGCCCGTGTCTTCGGCGCGATTTTCGAACTTCGTCTGCGCGTGCAGATAAACCAGGTTCACCGTGCCGACCGGACCGTTGCGCTGCTTGGCCACGATGAATTCCGCCTGGCCGCGTAGATCTTCCCGGTCGCGCTGGTAGACTTCCTCGCGGAAAATGAACCCCACCACGTCGGCGTCCTGCTCGATGGACCCCGATTCGCGCAAGTCGCTCAATTGCGGACGGTGATCCCCCTGCCGCGTTTCCACCGCGCGGCTCAACTGCGAAAGCACCATCATCGGAACATTCAGTTCCTTGGCCAGCAATTTCATGCCGCGCGAGAGTGCGCTCACTTCCTGGTTGCGATTCTCAAAGCGGCCGCGCCCGCTCATCAACTGCAGGTAATCCACAATCACGAACCCCAGCTGCCCGCTTTCGGCCTTCAACCGCCGCAGCTTGGCGTGCATGTCCATCAGGTGCAGCCCCGCCGTATCGTCGATGTACAGCGGCGCTTCCACCAGTTCATGCAAGCCGCCCTGCAGCTTGCGGCGTTCTTCCTGCGTCAGGTATCCCGCGCGGAAACGCTGGCTGTCCACTCGCGCCGTGGCGCACAACATACGGGTGAGCAGCGATTCGGCCGACATTTCGAGCGAGAACACCGCGACCGGCTGCTTCAACTTCAAGCTCACGTGCTGCGCCACGTTGAGGGCGAATGCCGTCTTGCCCATCGAAGGCCGCGCCGCCACGATGAACAGATCGCCCGGATGCATTCCGCCCGTCATCTCGTCCAGCTTGCCGAAACCCGTGCTGATTCCCTTGATGCGCTTGCTCGGATCCAGGAAGGCGTTAATGCCGCCGTCGTAGTTCTCCAGAATCTGCGCCGGACTGACGAGCCCGTTCTTGACCCGCGCCTCGCCGAGCTTCAGCAGCGTCTCTTCCGCTCCCGCCAGAATCGTGCCCGCTTCTTCCTCGCCCAGCAGGCACCGGTTCATCATGTTCTGCGACGCGAAGATGATGCGCCGCAGCACGGCTTTGTCTTTGACGATCCGTATGTAGCTGTCGAGATTGGGAATGTGCGGCAGCCCGTCGTCCAGCGAAACCAGGTAGCTCAACCCGTCGCAGGCCTCGAGCTCGTTGTACTTCATCAGCTCATTGGCCACCGTGACGCGGTCGATGGTTTCGCCGCGCTCCTGCAATTCGCCCATGCGCTTGAAGATGCGCCGGTGCTTTTCGAGACTGAAATCCTCCGCCTCGAGCGTGCCCGCGGCCTGCACGTACACGCTGTCGTCGAGCATGATGGACCCGAGCACGAACCGCTCGGCGTCGGTGTTGGTCGGAAGACCTTTTTCGATTGCGTTAGCTGACATGACGCGAATGACCTAGCTTAACCGTTCGCGAGTGCGCGCGGAAGACCGGAAACTTTCGCCCCCGTTTGTTGCACTTAGGCTTCGGATAAACCCCGCGGATCGCCACCGCCGCAAGGGCGCGCGCAACCGGTTTACAATCAGCGGCTCGCATTGTGTTTTCCTCGGACTCCACGGGATATCCACAGACTTTCCACACGCGGGAACAGAGTTCCTTCTCTCTGTTGTAACCCCGTCGGGGCGCGGTTGCCAGAAATTTCCCCTGAGTCTCACGCCTGCATGGCGCATAATCGGCATTTGGGAGGCGAACCGATATGCCCGCTTGGCTGATGACCCATACAATGTGGCACGATATTTTCGACCTGGGAGTGCCGCTCCTCGAAAAGGTGCTCCGCCCGATCATCGTCTATCTAATTCTGGTCGTGCTGCTGCGCATTTTCGGCAAACGCGAGCTGGCGCAGCTTAACCCCTTCGATCTGGTGGTGCTGCTGAGCCTCTCGAATACGGTGCAGAACGCCATCATCGGCAACGACAACTCTTTGAGCGGTGGAGTTGTCGGCGCATTCACGCTGCTGGGAATCAATTACATCGTGATCCGATTCCTGTTCAAACACCGCCGACTCGATCAGGTGTTCGAAGGCAAGCCGACCGTCCTCATCGAGCATGGAAAGGTCTGCAAGGACGCGCTCGCCAAAGAGCTCCTGTCGCGCTCGGAGCTGTCGACCGTTCTGCACCGCCAGGGCTTCGACACTCTGGCCGAAGTGGAGCGCTGCGTCCTGGAGCCCGGCGGCACGTTCTATATTCAACGCAAAATGCCGCAAAGCGACGAGATGCGGCACGGCGAGCTGATGGCGCACCTCGCGGAACTGAACGGAAAACTGGATCGCCTGATTGCCGAGCGGCGATGAGCCCCGCGGCGTCCGCTCCCGGTGTCGCTTTATTCTTTCCGTCCGATCAGGAGCGAGTACCCCGGGAACAGGAGGGGCCGAATCACGCGCACGCTGCCCAATCCCGCGGCCGCCATCCAGCCGCGCAACTCTTCCGCTGAATACACACCGGCATCGGACGTCAACCGGAAATACAGCTCCAGCACGTCGGCAACCCCCGGCTTGCGGTTGCGCGGCTTCTCGAATTCCCAAATCGCTACCGTGCCGCCCGGCAGTACAGCCTCCGCGACGCGCGCCATCAGCGCGGCATTCTGCTCCGGCGTAAAGTGATGCATCACGTTCGCCAGCAGCGCGACATCGTGGTCCGCCCCGGGCCGTTCCCGCAAAATGTCGCACGCGCGGAACTCCACCACATCCACGATCCGCGACTCTTCCGCGATCCTGCGCGCAGCTTCAATCGCCTCCGGAAGCTCCAACACCGTCGACCGGAGCGGCGGATGTTTGCGGCAAATCGCTGCCCCGAACAGCCCGTGAGAGCCTCCAAGATCCACCAGCCTCCGCGCGCCGCGCCGAACCGGAACCTTCGCGGCAACGTATGTCGCCACATCGCGCGCGATTTCCGCCTGCCCGCGCTGATAGTTGTCCCACGCTTCCGGGTCGCGCAAGGTGGCGTGCAGATCCACTCCGCGGCCGGTTCGCACAGTCGCCTCCAACTGCGCCAGCATGTCCCACTGCGTGCGGTTCCATTCGATGTACCCGCGATTCCGCTCGATGGCGCGCCGGCCCAGGCGCGATAGTTCGAACCCGTCGCCGTCCAGCCGCAAATACCCCGCGTGCACCAGCGTCCGCAGCAGCGCTTCCAGGCACCCTGCATTTACACGCAGCGCCGCCGCGAGATCTGCCACGCCTGCCGGACCCTTGGCCAGCGCATCGAACACTCCCACATTTGCCGCAGCCATGATCGCCCGCGCCTGCAGCGGACCGTACAGCACGTCGATCACAGGCGCCGGAATCCGTCCCGTGCGCAACGCCACCCGTTCTGCCATGCCTTCGGGAATAATCCCGTACTTCATCCGCGCGCCTGCTTCGGCGTCCGGCTGACGAAGCGATTCCCGCCGATCAGGAACCGCAGCGGCCAATCCGCGCACTCCGAAATCCCGATCCGCGGCGTCACCACGATTTCGATCTGCGCTTCGTCCCGCGGCTCGCGAACCGCGAACTCGCCGCGTGTCACGTCCATACCGTTCTGCGAGCGCGTGATTCCCATCGCCAGCGTCAATTTGCCCGGACCTGATGCCAAGTCCTCCAGCTTCCGGGCCCCGGGTCTCCTGAGCCGCATTACATCGATGCCGTACAACGGCTCCAGCGCGCGAATCAGCACGCAGCCCGCCTTCCCCGCGGGTTCCGCCACCAGATTCAAACACTCGTACATGCCGTAAATGAAATACACGTACGCATGTCCCGGCGGACCGAAGATCACGCGCGTCCGTTCGGTGACTCCCCGCGCCGAATGCGAAGCCAGGTCGTCGCCGCCCAAATACGCTTCTGTCTCCACGATTCGCCCCGCCGTTTCCCCATGCACCAGCACTTTTCCAAGCAGTTCGCGCGCCACCTGCACCGTCTCGCGCTCGTAAAATGCGCGTTTCAGAATAGGACCGTAGAGTTTGCTCAAGCCAACTATTATCCTGGAGCTGAAATGCGATTGTTTACCGGCTTGGATCTGCCACCCGGCGTGGTCGCGCGCCTGGAAGATCTGCTGAACCATCTCCGCCCGGCGGCGCGCATCCAGTGGAGCCCTCCGGCGAACCTGCACATCACCACTAAATTCATCGGCGAATGGCCCGAGGAGCGGCTCGACGAACTCACCGGTGCGCTCGCCGGCGTGCCCGTCAACGGACCCGTTCCCGTGCACATCCGCAACGTGGGCTTTTTTCCGAATCCGCATTCCCCACGAGTGTTCTGGTGCGGCATCGATGCGCCCGCGCTTCCCGGGCTCGCCGCCGGTACGGATCGCGCGTGCGCCGCGCTTGGCATCCAAGCGGAAACCCGCGCCTTCTCCCCGCACCTCACCCTCGCACGCATTAAAGAGCGTCTGGACCTTCAACCCCTGCGCGAGACCATCGCCGCGCTGCCCTCGCTCGATTTCGGCGAATTCGAAGCCCGCAGTTTTTTTCTCTACCGAAGCCAAATGCGGGCGGGCGGTAGCGTGTACACTAAACTTGCGGAATTCGCGCTCACAAAATAATGCTCCCGTTCCTGGTGCTGTTGGCTGCCTATTTCTTAGGCGCAATCCCATTCGGCTACCTGCTGGTGAAGTGGAGGACCGGCACGGACGTGCGCTCCTCCGGTAGCGGCAACATCGGCGCGACCAACGTTCTGCGGACTACAGGACGCGCCGCCGGTGTCGCCACCCTCCTGCTCGATATGGCCAAAGGCTACTTCGCCGTCTGGCTCGCCGGATCCCTCACCGGCGGCAGCCTCCTATGGATGAGCGCCGCCGCGCTCGCCGTCATGGCCGGCCATGCCTACTCGATCTTTTTGCGGTTTCGCGGAGGTAAGGCCGTCGCCAGCTTTGTGGGAGCGTTCTTCTGCCTGACGCCCTTGCCCTTAGTTGCTACTCTTGTAATATTTGTTGCTGTCGTCGCTTGGACCCGATTCATTTCGATGGGTTCCATCGTCGGAGCGGCCGTTTTCCCGATGGCCGTCTGGCTGATACTCCAGCCGGTCTGGCCGGTTTGGACCGCCGCGCTCATCGCAGGCCTGTTTATTATCTACAAACATAAAAGTAATATCGAGCGGTTGCACGCAGGAACCGAACACCGGTTCCGTTTCGGGGCTCCCAAATGAAAAGACTGGCCGTAATCGGCGGAGGAAGCTGGGGAACGGCGCTTGCCATCGTGCTCGGACCCCGCTTCGACGACATCCGCCTCTGGGTCTATGAGCAGGACCTCGCCGCCCGCATGCGCGCCACCGGCGAGAACGATGTTTACCTGCCCGGCTGCCCCCTCCCGAAACACCTGCGGATCACTAGTGAATTGCCGGAAGCGCTTGAATCGGCGGATGTTGTACTCAGCGTCATGCCGTCACACCACGTTCGTAGTATTTATCAGGAGATGCTCCCGGCACTGACCGAATCCATGACCTTCGTCAGCGCCACGAAGGGTCTTGAGAACGGTAATTTACTACGTTCGTCGGAAGTGATCCACGAAGTTCTCGCCGCCAGGTTCCAACCCCGTGTCGCCGTCATTTCAGGTCCGACGTTCGCCAAGGAAGTTGCCCGGTTTGAACCTACCGCTCTTGTAGTAGCATCCTCCGAATCCTCCGTCGCCGAGGCCGTCCAGGCGGCCTTTTCAGGCCCCACTTTCCGCCTCTATACCAGCCAAGATCCTATCGGTGTAGAAATCGGGGGATCGATCAAGAACGTGGTCGCCATTGGAGCAGGAGTCCTCCATGGCATGGGCCTCGGCTACAACGCCACAGCCGCACTCATCACCCGCGGACTGGCCGAAATGACACGCTTGGCCGTCGCCATGGGTGGGAAATGGCAGACCCTCGCGGGTTTAGCAGGTTTAGGAGACCTGGTGCTGACCTGTACCGGCGACCTCAGCCGCAACCGTACGGTCGGCGTCGAACTGGCCCACGGGCGCAAGCTGGATGAGATCGTCAACTCGATGCGAATGGTCGCGGAGGGCATCAAAACCACCAACGTCGCGGTCGATCTTGCCGGGCGCTGCAACGTCGAAATGCCCATCTCGGAACAGATGTTTCGAATGCTACACTTTGGGATATCGCCGCGCGAGGCCATTCAGCAGCTTATGGAACGGTCGCTGAAGGGAGAGTAGAATTTCCGCGCGTTGCGCAACCTCGGATGGAAGAACGGGTTAAGACCGGTATGGGGGGAGCGGCAGCTGCCCTGGACCTGGACGCGGAGTTAATGCTCCGCGTTAAGGAAGGGGACGGCGCGAGTTTCGGTGTTTTGTTGAACAAACACCGGGCCAGCGTTGTTCGCTTTCTCTACAGGATGGTCCAGAACCACGCTGTCGCCGAAGAACTCGCGCAGGAAGTTTTTCTGCGCATGTATCGATCCCGGGGAACGTACGAGCCGACTGCGAAGTTTACGACATGGCTTTTCCGCATCGCGACGCATTTGGCGTTAAACTCTTTGCGCGACGGGAAAAACGAGAAATTGCAGGAGCGGCTCGATGATGATTCGGGCGATTTGCCGGTCCGCCAGGTTTCCGATAACCGGCCGACAATCGAAGCCCGCATGGTGTATGAGGCCCGTTTGGATGAAGTGCGCAGGGCAATCGCCGCGCTGCCGGAGAAGCAGCGGGCCGCGGTTCTGATGCACAAATACGAAGAGATGGAATATTCGCAGATCGCCAGGGTTTTGAACTGTTCCGAATCTGCGATTAAGAGTCTGTTATTCCGGGCGTACGAAACATTGCGCGCCCGCTTGGCCCACATGGCTTGAGGGCTTGGGGAAGAAGAGGCGTTTATGAGTTGCCCATTCGATAGCCGGGAAGAAACGCTGCTGGCGTACAGTTCCGGAGAACTGGATCACGCCCAGGCAGCCGTCGTAGCGGCGCACCTGGAGACCTGCTCCGAGTGCAAGAGTTTCGTTACTGCCCAGAAGAGCGTCTGGAGTGCCCTCGATCTGTTCGAGGCACCGGCCGTCTCCATGGATTTCGATCGCCGGCTTTACCGGCGCATCGAAGAGCAAGTGTCCTGGTGGGATATGGTGGTCCGGCCGTTCCGCGTTGCGCTCGTGCGCCGCGCCCTGCCGATCGCCGCTGCCGCCGCCCTCACCATCACCGCCGGAATACTCATTGAACGTACCGGCGCCGGGCCCGCTCCGGTCGCGCATCCGCAGACCGCGCGCGTCGAGCTTCAGCCCGATCAATTGCAGAGCGCGCTCGATGATCTGGAGACGCTGCAGCAGTTCACCCACGCGCTGCATACCGAATCCGATTCGCAGATGTAATCGATGGCGCGCATTTTCTCCATCGCCGGTGTAGCTCTTCTCTGCGCGGGCGTGCTGTGTGCGTCGGACCAGAACAAGCAGCCGAAAGCTCCGCCCCCCAAAGCTCCTGCCGCGAAAGCCGCACCCGGCCCCCGCAACCCGGCCAACGCCGGCGGAGGAGTTGCCAAAAACGGTCCGCGCATCGCCAACCCCGGCACACTGATTCAGCAGTTGTTCCGCATGTCGCCGGAACAGCGCGAGCGGGCCTTGGAAAAGGCTCCCCCGCAGCAACAGGAGCGGCTACGCCAGCAGCTCGAACGGCTGGACAAGCTTCCGGAGGCGCAAAAAGCGCAAATGATGCGGCTCGGCAATGAACTGGCTGCCCTGCCGCCCGATACGCAGATGCTATTGATCAAGCAGATCAACAACTTCAATGCGTACTTGAAGTCCCTGCCGCCGGATCAGCGAATCGTTGCCGGGCGGGAATTGCAGCGCTTGCAAAGAATGCCGGAAGACCGGCGCATGGCGCGCATCATGAGCGAAGATTTCCGCAGCAGCTACTCCCCGGAAGTCCAGCAGATGATGATCGATATCTCGCAGAACCTCCACATTCAGCGCCCCTAAAAACGAAACCGCTCTCCTGCGGACCACGGGCCGCAAGAGAGCGGTTGATGAACTCAAAAAAGCAGCTTAAACGTGCGAGTCCAGCATCTTCTGAACGTCGCTTTTGCCGACCGCGCCGACCCGCTGCTCCACCACCTGCCCGCCCTTAAACAGCAGCAAGGTGGGAATGCCGCGGATGTTGTAACGCATGGCCGTGTTGCCATTGGCATCCACGTCCAGTTTGCCGATCTTCGCCTTTCCGGCGTAATCGGTGGCTACCGCGTCGATGGTCGGCCCCATCTGCCTGCACGGGCCGCACCATTCGGCCCAAAAATCGACCAGTACCGGCACTTCGCTCCGCAGCACATCCTGCTCAAACGAATCGTCGCTAAAGGTAAGTGTGTTCGCTCCGGCCATTCAAATCTCCTACGTTTATTAGAATCACGATTCGGGTAAAAGATTCAGGCCCGCAGCAGGTCGCGGTACAGCTCCGAATACGCCCGCGCGGAGGTCTGCCAGGAAAAATCTTTCAGCATCCCGCGTTTTACCATTGCCTGCCAGAGTTCCGGGTCCGCGTATGCCGCAACAGCGTCCTTCACGCAGTTCAAAAGCGCGACCCCCGTATAGTCCTGAAACTTAAATCCCGTGCCTTTCTCGATGGTATCATCCAGGCCGCCGGTGGCGCGTACCACGGGCACGGTTCCATACCGCAAGCTATAAATCTGGTTGAGCCCGCACGGCTCATAGCGGCTCGGCATGAGAAAAATGTCGCTCCCCGCTTCAATCCGATGCGCCATGCCGTTATCGAAGCCCACATGCACCGCCACCCGGCCGGGGTGGTCCGCCTGTAGCCGCCGGAACACCTCCTCGTACGCCGGCTCGCCCGCGCCCAGCGCCACCAGGTAGGTGTCCTCCGCCAGGATTCCCGGAATCGCCTCCGCCAGGATGTCCGTGCCCTTCTGCCGCGTAAACCGCGATACGATCCCCAGCAGCGGACGATCCATGGCCTGCGGCGGAAGCCCGAACTCGCTCAGCAACTGCTCCTTATCCGTGCGCTTCCCGGAAAGATCCGCCGGTGAGTAATGCGCCGGCAGCAGCGGATCCACATCCGGGCTCCATTCCGCATAATCCACGCCGTTCAGTATGCCCGTCAGCACATTCGCCCGGCTTCGCAAAACGCCGTCCAGCCCGAAGCCGAATTCCGGCGTTTGAATCTCCCGCGCATACGTCGGACTCACCGTATTCAGCGCATCGGCGAACGCAATCCCTCCCTTGATATAGCTCACCCGCCCGAAAAACTCCAGCCCGTCCGGCCGGTACAATGACCCATCCAGCGCCACGTCCGCCAGCGCCGTCCGCGGAAACAGCCCCTGATACCCCAGGTTGTGGATCGTGAACAGGGTCCGCGTACCCATGAACGTCGGGTCGCCCGCATACAGGGTCTGCAGATACGGCGCCACCAGGCCGGCTTGCCAGTCGTGGCAGTGGAAAATCTCCGTGCGTAAAAGCAAGCGCGCCACTTCGATGGCCGCCCGCGCCAGCACGGCGAACCGTATGTGGTTGTCGGTGTAGTCCAGCCCCGCCTCGCCATAAAGGCCCTTGCGATCGTACAGCGGCGGGCAATCCACCAGGTACAGCGGATACGCCTCCGGCGCCTGATAGATCGCCACATCGTACCGCGACGGCCCGAAAAAAATCGGGATCGCGTCCCACACGCGCCGCGCGCCCTTTAAGTCGATAAAGCCGTACCGCGGAATCACCACGGCGGCTTCATCGCCATACGCGCGCAGAGCTAAAGGGAGAGCGCCAACCACGTCGGCCAGCCCGCCGGTCTTGGCCAGCGGAGCCGCCTCGGAGGAGACCATCAGGACACGGGCCACGGACTTTAGTGTAGCAACCGGCTTCTCCCTGCCTGTTATCATGAGGGCAACGTGACCCGCGAAGAGGTGCTGCAACGCCTTCGTGAAAGGATTGTGCTGTTCGCGGCATCTCATTTATCGAGGGACGCCGCGGAAGATCTGGCGCAGGAGGTGCTCGTCTTGCTGCACGAAAAGTACGCGCACCTGGAACGGATTGAAGATCTGCTCCCCCTGTCGCTGCAAATTGTCCGCTTTAAAATGATGGGCGTCCGCCGCAAAGCCGCCCGTCACGGTGAGTACAGCCAGATCTCCGTCACGGACGTGCCGCTGCCGGACCCCGGACTCAGCCCCTCTGACGCGCTGGAACGTAAGGAAATGCTGGAACGATTGGGCAAAGCTATCGCGCAACTCGGCGACCGCTGCCGCGAACTCGTTCGCTTGAAACTGGAGGGCCGCGGTTTCCCCGAAATCCAAAAGCTGATGGGCGCCGCCACCCTGAACACCGTCTATACCTGGGACCATCGCTGCCGCAAGAACCTGCTTGACCTGATGGGTGGCTCCTGGGAGGAGCCCCGGAAATGACCCGCGACGAAGCCCAAAAACTCCTCGGCGGCTACGCGACCGGAAACCTCTCGCCGGAACAGCAGCAAGCTCTCTTCGAGGCAGCTCTCGACGATCAGCAGCTTTTCGACGCCCTCGCGGCCGAACAGCCGCTCCACGATTTGTTGAGCGACGATGCGGCGCGCCGCCAACTGCTCGCCGGAATCGACCGGCCCGCTCCCAAGCGCCGCTGGTGGCTGATTCCGGGCGTCGCCCTCGCAGCCACGGCAGCCGCCGTGCTCGCGTTCGTCGCGCTCAAACCGCAACCGCGGCACCCCGTCATTCTTGCCGATATGGCGCAGCCCCCGGTCGCCGTGCCGGCCTTGACTGTCCCCGCGGTGCAACCGCAATCGCCTGCCCATCCGGAGCCGAGGGTCGCTGACAGGCCCCACCCCCGCGCGCGAGCGGCCACACCGCAACAACTCGCCGACGCTGTCGTACCGCTCCGGGAAAAGGCCGCTACGCCGCTGCCTTCCGTCGCCGCTGAAACCGCGCCGCTAAGCGCCGCCCCAGTCGCCGCCGCGCCGCCGCCCCAGCCTGCGGCAGTGCCGGCCACATCGCAAAACATCCAGGTAAGCGCCGCCCCAATCGCCGCACCGCCGCCGCCCCAGCCTGCGGCAGTGCCCGCCACATCGCAAACCGTCGAGGTAACCGCCGCCGCCCCCAAAGCTGAAGCGCAACCTGTCCAGGCTCCGGTAACCAACGGCATGTTCATGAGCCGGAACAGCGCGTTCGCCGGCTCCATAACGCAGCGCGTGTTCGTCATCGTGCAACTCCGCCAGCCCGACGGCACCTACACCGCCATCGACCCGAAAGATTTGAAAGCCGGAAACACCGCCCGCGTCACCATCGCGCCGCCGTTCAGCGGAGTCCTCACAGTCACCCGGAATCCCGGTAATGTCGTCCTCACGAAGCCCACGCCGGTCGACGCGCACGGCCATTTCGACCTTGACGTCACCTCGGAAAAACCGGATGTGCAGATTCTGAAAATCGAGCTCAAGCCGCCCGGAATGCCGCCCGCGGTCCAATCCGTTACGCTGATCTTCCAGTAGCGCAGGCTCCCATCGCGGCCCGCAGAAACCACGGCGCGATGCGTGGGGCATCGTATTCGCGGACCCGCTCCAGTCCCACTCGCCCATGTTCCGCCCGCGCGTCCTCGCGCCTGTACAGTTCCTCGATCCCCGCTGCGATTGCCCCCGCGCTCTCCGCCTCCACCAGCGTGGCATGCGGAACCACCTCCGGAATCGCGCCCGCGCGCGCCGCCACAATCGCCTTGCCGGCGGCCATTGCCTCCAGCAGCACGATCCCGAAGCCCTCCTGTACGCTGCCCGTGCAAAAAACGTGCGCGCGATTGTACTCGCGCGCCAGGTCCGCGCGCGACACGTCGCCCAGCCAGGTCACCGTATCCCGCAGCCGCAAGGCCTCCGCCAAAGCGCGCCACTGTTCATTGCACGGACCGTTTCCCACAATCCGCACCTCTAGCCCCGGAATGCGTTCCCGCAATTCCGCCGCTGCGCGCAGCAGCAGATCCACGCGCTTGCGCCTGTAAAAGCGTCCCACCGAGAGCACCGTGAACCGTTCGCTCGCGGCTGGATGCTCCGCCAGCAGCTTCTGCCACTCGCCGAGTTCGATCAGCTCCGGCACAATCGCGGGAGTCTCCCGCAGTCCGTAAAACTCCTGCGCCCGCTCCGCCGAATACCGGCTGGTCACGATCACGCGCTCCGCGCGATGCACATGCTGCCGCTCCCGCCGCGCCTGCATCGCCATCGTGAACCGCGTCGCGCCGCGCTCAAACCGCACCTCGTCGGCGATCACGCCCTTCAGCGCCGCCACGTGCCGCTCGCCCGCGATCAGGTAGCCGTCCAGATCGAATCCAATCGTGAGATCGCAGTCCGCCGACGCACGCAGTCCACGATTGAACAGGATGCGTTGAGCCGTAAAGCTGCGCAGCCGCCGCTGCGGCGTCTCGATGTCCACTGCGTGACCCTGGGCCTCGAGCGCGCGCGCCAGCACTTGAATGCCGACGAAAGTGCCGCTACCCCGCAGCACATCCAGCGGAGTAGATGTTAGGAAGCGTATGCGCAACTCTTTTATGATAACGAAAGGACACCATTTGCAGCCACAACCCAAAGCAGTCTGCCTTCTGAGCGGCGGCCTGGATTCTTCCACGTGCCTCGCTATCGCGCGCCGCCGCGGCTTCGAGTGCTACGCCCTTTCCTTCGATTACGGCCAGCGCCACAAATTTGAGCTCGCAGCGGCCGCGCGCATCGCGGCGCATTTCGGAGCGGCGCGCCACATCGTCGCCAGCATCGGGCTCGACGCATTTGGCGGCTCCGCCCTCACCGCGGATATCGCCGTGCCGAAAGGCCGCGACGCCGCGGAGATGGGCAGCGGCATTCCCATCACCTACGTGCCCGCGCGCAACACCATCTTCCTTTCCTTCGCGCTCGCCTGGGCCGAAGTGCTGGAAAGCTCACACATCTTCATTGGAGTGAACGCCCTCGATTATTCCGGCTATCCCGATTGCCGCCCTGAATACCTGGAAGCGTTCGAACGCATGGCGACCCTGGCCACCAAGACCGGCGTGGAAGGCCGCACCGCGCTGCGCATTGAAGCGCCGCTGCTGCGCATGAGCAAAGCCGAAATCGTGCGCTCCGCCGCCGCGCTCGGCGTACCCTTCGACCTGACCCACAGTTGCTACGATCCCGGCCCGGCAGGCGAGCCCTGCGGCGCCTGTGACGCGTGTGTGCTCCGGCGCAAAGGATTCGAAGAGGCGGGAATTGCGGATCGCTGAGCTCTTTTATTCGCTTCAGGGGGAAGGCACCCTAGTCGGCGTGCCCAGCGTCTTCGTGCGCACCAGCGGCTGCAATCTGCGCTGCTCCTGGTGCGACACTCCGTACACCTCCTGGCAGCCCGAGGGCACGGAGTTCGCCGTCGGCGACATCGTGCGCGAAGTCGAAGCCTACCCGGCCCGCCACGTCGTGGTGACCGGAGGGGAGCCGATGATCGCGCCTGAGATCGTGCCGCTCACCGAACGCCTCCGCGACGCCGGCTTCCACATCACGATCGAAACCGCGGGCACGGTCTTCGAACCCGTGGCATGCCACCTGATGAGCATCAGCCCCAAGCTCGCCAACTCCACGCCCGAAGGCCGTTTCGCAGGTCCTCACGAGCGCCGCCGACTCCAGCCCGAAATCCTCCGGCAACTGATGGCGCGCTACGACTATCAACTCAAGTTCGTGGTCGCCGCCCCCGAAGATCTGGCCGAAATCCGCCTGCTGCTGGAGACGCTAGATGCCTCCCGCACTCGAGTAATCCTGATGCCCGAAGGAACGGACCCGGCAATCCTCAGGGATCGAGCCCAGTGGTTAGCGGAGATCTGCAAAGAAGAAAACTTCCGCTTCAGTCCCAGGCTGCACGTGGACCTGTGGGGTAGCCGGAGAGGCGTGTAAGTCCGCACCAACGACGTTCATGAAACACTGAACCGTCTTCTCTGTGCCCCGAAGATCTGGCCGAAATCCGCCTGCTGCTGGAGACGCTAGATGCCGCCCGCAGTCGAGTAATCCTGATGCCCGAAGGAACAGACCCGGCAATCCTCAGAGATCGAGCCCAGTGGTTAGCGGAGATCTGCAAAGAAGAAAACTTCCGCTTCAGCCCCAGGCTGCACGTGGACCTGTGGGGTAGCCGGAGAGGCGTGTAAGTGCGCACCAACGACGTTCATGAAACAATGAAGCGTCTTCTCTGTGCCCTCTAGGGCGTCCTCTGTGCCTCAGTGGTGAATCTGCGATGCCGCAAGCCCTGAATTAAGCCGCCGCCTTAAACCGCCGCCGGGCCTTCACCAGCTCCACAAACGTCGGCATCAAAGACAGCAGAATAATCGCCAGAATCACCTTATCGAAGTTCGTTTTCACGAACGAAATGCCGCCCAGCTTATACCCCAGCATCGTCATGAAGAAAACCCAGCCGATGCCCCCGCACAAACTAAACGGCAGAAACCGCAAGTACGGCATCTGCGCCACTCCCGCGACAAACGCCGCGAACGTGCGCACAATCGGCACAAACCGGGCATACACCAGCGTCTTCCCGCCGTACCGCTCGTAAAACGCCTTCGTCCGGGTGACGTATTCCTGCTTAAACAGCAGCGAATCCTTCCGCGTAAAAATCCGCGGACCCGTGCCCCGCCCCAGCCAATATCCCGTCGTGTCCCCGAGAATCGCCGCGGACATCAGAATCATGTTCACGGTCACGATATCAATCGCGCCCAGTCCGCTCACCACGCCCAGCGTGAACAGAAACGAATCTCCCGGCAGGAAAAATCCCACCAGCAGTCCCGTCTCCGCATACACCACGCCAAACATGGCCGCATACCCAGCCCATCCCGCGAGCAGAGTACGCAGCAGTTCGGTGAGCCGGTCCGGGTTCGTCAGCGACCGGTAAAGATCCAGCAGATTGTGCATTAGCCGGCGGTCCGGTAGTTGGCGATGATCCGCTGAATCACATCCTCATGGATCTTGATCTTGCCTTCGGCGATCAGGCGGTCGCGCAGCCCCACTTCGAAGAGTTGATTCCGATCTCGCGCCTTCTGGCTCTTGATTTCGTCGCGGATGCTCGCCCGTTGCTCGTCCAGCTTCGACATGTCGGCCGGGGTTTTCGATACCACCTGCGCCACCACGTTCGAATCCGGCAGGCTGATCGGCCCGTCCACGGTACCCGGGGCCTCGGCGAACGCTTGCGTGAAGTAACTCGCCGCTCCCAGACCTTCCACCGTGCCGGTGCGCGTGAAGTCGTTGGTCGTCTTCACTTCCAGGCCCATGCTCTTAGCCGCCTTTTCCAGGTCGCCCATGCTCTTGGCCTTGGCTGCCAGTTCGGCCGCTTTGTCCTGTGCTGCCTTCTTGCTCTTCGCGTCGACAATCAGATCGCGGATCGTGTTCTGCACCTCGTCGAAGGTCGCCGGACGCGGCGCAATCACGTCCGTGCAAACCGCCAGCGCCAGCTTGTTGCCGGGCAGTGCCACCGGCTGCGAAACGTCGTTCTTCTTCAGTCCCGCAGTGGAATTATCGAAGTCCGCGTTCGTGCCGATCTCCGGCACCGGCTTGCCCTGCTCCACGTTGTCCGCGCGCACCAGTTGCATGTTGTACTTGGCCGCTACCGCCTCGGGATGCGTGGGGTCCTTCTGCAGCGCGTCCTGAGCCTTATCGGAGATCTCCTGCATCAGCGCGCTCACCTTCTGGCTCTTCACCTGCGCGGCGAGCTGCGGCTTCACTTCGTCGAACGTCTGCAAATGCGCCGGCTCGCGCTTGGTCACCTGCACGATGTGGTAGCCGAATGAGCTCTTGACCAGATCGATATCGCCCACCTTCTGGTTGAACGATGCGTCTTCGAATTCCTTCACCATCTGCCCGCGCTGCACCCAGCCGAGGTCGCCGCCCTTTGCCGCCGAACCGGGGTCTTCCGAATACTGTTTCGCCAGGTCCGCGAAATTGGCGCCGTTCTTGGCTCTGAGCTGCTTGAGCAGGTCTTCCGCCTGCGCTTTGATCTTGGCGTCGTCGCTCGCCGGCTTGCCCTGTGTCTTGATCAGGATATGCCGCACTTCCGCGCGCTCCGGAACCTGGAACTGCTGCCGGTTCTGGTTGTAGATCGCCTGCAGTTCTGCGTCGCTCGGGTTCACCGTATCGGCGATCTTCGCCTGGTCCGCTATCAGGATCACCAGGTTCCGCCGCTCCGGAACGTTGTACTGCGCGTGGTTCGTTGTGAAGTACTGCTGCAGTTCCGCCGTGGTCGGTTGAATCGCCTTGCGGAACTGGTCGGGCGAGATTTTGACGTACTTGATCTTGAGCTTCTCGTTGCGCGCGCGGAATGTGGTTTCGATTTCCGCGGGAGTCACGATCGTGCCTTCCATCGCCACATCGCGCAGTCGCGAGATCAGAATCTGGCGCTTGAGATCGTCCTCAAACTGCGCGATCGTCATGTCCTGCTGGGCCAGCATTCCGGCGTAAACGTCCTTACCCACGAATTTCCCATCGGGGAAGAGGTTCGGGATCATCTGCCGGATGGCCTGCGCCACGTCCTGGTCCGTGACCACGAATCCCAGCCGCGTGGCTTCGTAGGCCAGCGCGCGGTCGTCAATCATCTGCTGCACCATCTGCGGAATGAAGTTCGGCAGCACTTCGGCCGGGAACTGCTTCTGCCGCATGGTCTTCTGAATCAGGCTCTGCACTTCCTGCTGGCTGATGGCGTCGCCGCCAACCACCGCCACGGTGTTGTCACCCGGACCGGAACCGCCGCTGTTATAGCTCGGCACCAGGTACGTGAGCATGGAAAGCGCCACCAATACCAGCAGCGCGCCTAAGAGAAGGCGCACCGATTTTTCACGGCTGCGAAACAGATCAAACATTGCTTGAGAGAACTCCTGTCGTCACAAAAAGAGGAAATTACAGTATAGCGAATGCGGAGGCGGCTGTTTTATAGTCGTCGAAGTGCCGCCGCCCACCGCTCTTCTCTCCGACCCCCTCTTCCGCGAACACCTGCAAGGCCGCCAGCATCCCGAACGGCCCGAGCGCTATGACGCAGTCATGAGTGCGCTCGATGCCGCCGGTTTCACCCGAACCCTGCCGCGCATCGAAACCCGCGACGCCACCGAAGACGATCTGCTGCTGTGCCACACCCCCGCGTACCTCGCCATCGCCCGCAGCGACGTGGAGCGAGGCCTGCCGTACCTCAGCACCGGCGATACGGACATCACTCCGAACTCCTGGGCCGTTGCCGCGCGCGCCGCCGGCAGTGTGCTCAACGCCGTCGATGCCGTGATGGACGGCCGCGCCCGCAACGCCTTTTGTGTGGTGCGCCCGCCGGGCCATCACGCCAACGCCTCGCGCGGCATGGGGTTTTGCCTGTTCAATAATGTGGCGCTCGCCGCCCGGCACGCCCAGCGCAAACACGGCGCCGGCCGCGTCCTCATCGTTGATTGGGACGTGCACCACGGCAACGGCACCCAGGATATTTTCTACCGCGACCCCAACGTCTTCTTCTTCAGCACGCACCAGTGGCCGCTATATCCGGGAACCGGCCGGGCCAATGAACGAGGCGACGGCCCCGGCGAAGACACCACCATGAACTTTCCGTTTCCGGCGGGCTCCGGCCGCAAGGAGATTCTCGGTGCCGTCCAAACCTTCCTCACCCCAGCGATGCAGCGGTTCAAACCCGACCTGGTGCTGATCTCCGCGGGCTTCGATTCGCGCGAAGGAGATCTGCTCGGCCGCTTCACCCTCACCGACCAGGACTTCAGCGACCTCACCAAAGCGGTGATGGAAATAGCCGATGCCACCGCCAAGGGCCGAGTGGTCTCCCTGTTAGAAGGAGGCTACTCGCTCGAAGGCCTGGCCACCGCGTCCGTAGCCCACGTAGCAGCGCTGTCGGCCTAATCGTCCCGAGCATCGTTTACCGCTCCCTTACGGGGCTGTGAAAAAATCGAGTTGCTTTTTCGCCGACTTCAAAACGCCCTCGAATCGTCGGCACCTGGCCGTATGTAGTTGATGCTGCTAACGGAGCCGCGACCGTGAGGAAGCGGTAAAAGGTGCATCGAAAGGCGAATGAATCGCGACGAGAACAGCAGCCGGATTTTTTCACAACCGAGGAAGCGGTAAAAGGTGCATCGAAAAGCGGATCGAGTGCGACGAGAACGACAGCCGGATTCTTTCACAACCCCGTGAGACAGCGTTAAACGGAGCATCGAGAGACGCGACTCCACAAAGCCCCGCTCGTGATATCCTGACCCACCATGAGACAAGCCCTCGCGCTTCTCCTCCTCCTCGCCATCCCCGCCCTCACCCAGCAGACCTACGACGTCATCCTCTCCCACGGGAAAATCATCGACGGAACTGGCAACCAGTGGTTCTTCGGCGACCTCGCCATCTCCGGCGACCGCATCGTCCGCATCACCGGAGCCGGACTCCTGGATAACGCCCCCGCCAAACAGCGCATCGACGTACACGGCCTTGTCGTCGCCCCCGGCTTCGTCGATATTCAGGGCACCCTCGGAGGCCCGTCCATCAGCAAGATCACGCAAGGCGTCACCACAGAGATCGCCGGCGAAGGTTGGACCGCCGCCCCCTCTAACGATCTCACCCGCGCAGGCACTACCGGCACCGGTCGCCGCGGAACCGAAGAAAACTTCGATGGTCCGCACGGTTTTGACGCCATGCTGCGCGCCGCCGAAAAACGCGGGTCCGCCGTCAATTTCGGTTCCTACGTCGGCGCCACTACCGTCCGCCAGTACGTCAAAGGCATGGCATCCGGCAAAGCGACGCCGGAGGAGATCCAGAAGATGCAGGAACTCGTCGAGCTCGCTATGGAAGATGGTGCGTTCGGTATCGGCTCCGCGCTCATCTACCCGCCCGCCACCTACGTCGGCACGGACGAGCTCGCCGAGATCGCCAAGCCCGCCGGCAAATACCGCGGCATCTACATCTCGCACATCCGCTCCGAAGCCGACCAGTTGCTAGAGGCCATCGACGAAGCCATCGAGATCGGCCGCAAGGCCGGCACGCCGGTCGAAATCTACCACCTCAAAGCCGCGGGCAAGCGCAATTGGGACAAGGAAATGGCGGCCATTCGCAAAATCGATGACGCGCGCAAGGCTGGCCAGGACGTCAGCGCCTGCATGTACCCCTACACCGCCGGGGCCACCGGACTCACCAGCGTGTTGCCGCCGTGGACCGCCGAAAACGGCAAGCTCTTCGACAATCTGGCAGACCCCGCAACCCGCGAACGCAACAAGCGCGAGATGGCGCAGGAAAAAACCGACTGGGAAAACATGGGCATTCTCGCCGGACCCGAAAACATCCTGATCAGCCGCCTGGCGCAGCCCGAGAATCAGAAGTACGCGGGCAAGCGGCTCAACGAAATCGCCGCCCTGATGCACAAGGATTGGCGCGACGCCGCCATGGACCTCATCCTCACCGAGCACCGCCGTGTCGAGACCACATACTTCCTCATGAGCGAGGACAACGTCCAGCTACAACTCCGCCAACCCTGGATCAAGTTCGGAATCGATGGCCCCGGTGTCGATCCGGAGCAGATGAAGGGCGCGCTCACCCATCCGCGCGTCTACGGCACGTTTCCGCGAGTGCTCGGGCTCTACGTCCGCGAGCAGCACCTGATGCCGCTCGAAGACGCCGTCCGAAAAATGACCTCGGCCGCCACCCGCCGCCTGGGAATCCGCGACCGCGGCATCCTGCAGGAAAGCTTCTACGCCGACATCACAGTCTTCAACCCCGACACCATCATCGACCACGCCACGTTCGAAAACCCCAACCAGCTCTCAACCGGAGTCGAGCAAGTCTTCGTCAACGGAATCGCAGTCGTAAAGGACGGAAAACCAACCGGAGAAAAACCCGGAAAACCCCTCCGAGGCCCCGGGTGGGTACCGGCCTCCAGGCCGGTACGTAACTGAGCATTTCGGGCGAGCGAAGCGAGACCGCGAAATTTAAGCGACCTGAGCCATCAAACCCGACCGCCAAGACTCGTATCGATAAAAATATTACGCCGACGGAAAGGAACCGGGGATGCCGTCAACAGGTGCGCTCGTAACTTCATCGATCGATAAAGACAGGCTCCGCCAGCGGCTGAACGTCTGCCGTCCACAACGGCGGGACGACACCCGTGCGATGTGCGGCAAGCTCCACCATCGCCGTTACATAATTCAGTCGGTACGGATCCTCGATTTCCGGCCGAGGCAACCCTTCTACATCCGAACCGCCAGCCCCTGTTAACAGGTCGTTCAGTTCAGCAAGAGGATAGGAAATGCGATCCGCGCGGGCAACCTCTCGCGCCAGATGGGCGAACGTTTCCGCCGTGGTCATCGCATTCAACGGAGCGCTCACCGCCGAGGCAAAATACCGGGCTTGCCCGCCGGAACCGCAGCCGCCGGCACAACCGGAGCCGCCCGAGGAGGCTGATACCCGGCAAAGTTCACTTCGCTCTCATTAAAAACCACCTGCCGGTCCAGCACCATCTCGATCGTCGTGCCTTTCGCCAGCACCGCATCCGGACCGCGCGTCACCAGCACTCCGATCAACCCTGCCGCCGCACCTGCCGCCGCGCCGATTCCCACACCCATCATGGGATGCCCGCCCACCGCGCCAATGATGCCGCCCGCCTCAGTCCCCGCACCCGCAGCCTCGCCGACGTTCTTCGCGTCCCCCAGCTTATTTCCGTCGGCGATCACTTTTCCTTCATGCCGGTCCAGCGTTCCCGGAGCATTGCCGTCCATGCCGCCGATACGCGCCCGGAAATCGCGCGTGACGCCGTTCGGCAGCACCAGCGAATCGAACCGCACGTACAGCTCGGCCTTACCCTTCACGCGTCCCGGACGTTTCACCTGCGTCACCGTGCCCGAAACCCAACTGCCCACCGGAATCACGATCCGTCCGCCCGCCAGCACCGGAAACGATGTCTCCAGGTAGACCTTGTCGCCTTCCAGCGAATGCTTGGTGCTGATGCTGTTGATGAGACTGAGCGGCACTCGCGTGCCGGGCTCGACCACAAACTCGGCAGGCTTGGCTGCCTCCGGCTGAGGAGCCGGGGCGGGTTCCTGCGCGAGGGCGGAAACCGCCAAAAAAGCCGTTGCAGTCAAAGAGCGGAAGAACATCTAAACTCCTTTGCCATTGTAGCCTACCTGTTTAACGCGCCGCGCCGGCGGAAAGTTGCTCCGGCCCCGCGCCCAGATTGCCGGATTTTAATTGCAAAACTACCCGTCGCGCGTCCACGGGTGCAACCGCGCGGGCCGTTCTTCGTCTAAAATTAAGTTCCGCGTCCATGCGGCGGGCATCACGGCGAGGATGCGCACCGCGTACATTAGCCGAGTCTCGCCACTCAGGGTTGGTGTAATCGCATGGCGCAAAGCGGAACCGGGCATCCCCACGCCCGCATCAGCGGGCAGATCATCATTGACGAGCTCGTTCGCAACCTGGAAGCGGGCCGGCTGGAGATGGGCTACAGCATCCTCCTGCCGTGCATCTTTAGCATCTACCTGCACCCCGTAGACCACGCGCGCCTCGCGCCCGTGCAGGATCTGATTCGCGAAGATGCCCGTCGCGCGCTCTCCGCGAAAATGGCGGAGTGGAACGGCAAATCCGGCAAAGGCCCTGGTCTGTTCCGCCGCGGCGCCCCGCGCAAGCAGTACCGCATCGCGCAGAACGATTGGTGGCTCGAATTCTTTCCCGACCCCGAAGGCGCAGTCCCGCCCGGCGACGTCGAGATCCACTCTGAGCTCAATGACCTTGCCCAGCCCGGCTATCGCGGCGCCAAGACCACGCTCATCGATCGCGAAACATCCGTCACCAGCGCGCGCGTCGCCGCCGACCGGGAAAGCACCCGCCGCCTCTCCGAAAAGGTCTTCGCCGAAATTCAATATGAGGACGATTCCGGCCCCCAGACCTTCCTCATGGTGCAGAACGAAATCTCCATCGGCCGCGGCGGCGAGGAACTGTGGGTAGACCTGCCCCTGTTCACCACCGAAGAGATCAGCCGCGAACACCTACGCCTCAAGCGCGACCCCGCCACCGGCGATTTTCGCATCGTCGATAACAGCCGCAACGGCACCTGGGTGAACGGCCGGCGCATGGAGCGCGGCGAAGAGCGCAAGCTGCCGGACCATGCCGAGATCGGCCTCGCCGAAGTCATCAGTCTGAAGTTCGAGGCGCGCCGATGACCATGCATCAGCTCTACAATCTGCATACCCCCTTCGTGGTCGTGTTTCTCGCCTTTGTGGTGGTGTTCGTGATTGCCAACGCGCGGGAGCGGAAGCGATGAGCTGGCAATCTGCCGCTGCTTCCGATACCGGGCTCCTCCGCGAGCGCAACGAAGACCGCTACTGGATGGATGCGGCGCGCGGCATCTTTCTGGTGGTCGATGGCGTGGGCGGACACGCAGCCGGTGAACTCGCCGCGCAGACCGCGGTCGATGCCATCCGCGAGACCCTCGGCTCGGAAACCGGTGAAGCCGAACTCCGTATCCGGCGCGCCATCACCGAGGCCAACAACCGGATCTTCGACCTCGCGCAGCAGAGCGCCGAATACAAGGGCATGGGCTGCGTGTTGACGCTCGCCCTAGTGGAGAACGGCGAAGTGATTATCGGCCATGTCGGCGATTCGCGCCTCTACCTGGTTGCGCACGGCGGCATTCGCAAAATCACTAGCGATCATTCGCCCGTCGGCGAAGGCGAGGATGCCGGCGAGTTCAGCGAGCGCGAAGCCATGCGCCACCCGCGCCGCAACGAAGTTTTCCGCGATGTGGGCTCGCGCCGCCGTTCGCCCGGCGACGATCGCTTCATCGAGATCCGCACGTGCAAATTCCGCCCCGATGCCGCCCTGTTGCTGTGCAGCGACGGACTGACAGACGCGCTCACCTCGTCGCAGGTGCGCGAGATCGTCGAGGGCTATGACGGCGATGCGCGCGCCGTGGCGGCGGAACTGGTGGATGCCGCGAATTTCGCCGGCGGCAGCGACAACGTCACCGCGCTGCTGGTCGCCGGGCCGGAGTTCCGCCCCGGAGTCAATCCTACCCGCCCGCGCGGCGGCGCCACCAGGTTCCGCGGCCGCACGTATTCCTTCACCGGCCGCACGGCGCTTCTGTTATACGGCCTGTTGCTGGCCATGGCGATCTGGGCAATCGCGAGGGGACTGCGATGAGTGCGCCAACGAAAATCGGCCGCTACGAAATTGTGCGGCGGCTGGGCAAGAGCATGACGGACGTCTACCTGGCCATCGATACCGTCGAAAATCGCAAGGCTGCGCTCAAGCTGATTCCCACCGGCGGAGACGCCACCAACCGGCTCATCCTCGAAGCTGAGCGGCGCGGCGCGGCCATTCAACAGCAGCTTCAGGAACTCGATTCCCGCATGGTGCAGGTGTACGAGTACGGCGACCAGGACGGCTACTTCTACATCGCCATGCAGTACGTCGAAGGCCGCAATCTCGCTCAGGAGTTGCACGCCGAAAAGCGCATTGACCCGCAGCGCGCTGCCATCATCGCCATCGAAATCTGCGAGCAGCTCGCCAAATTTCACTCGCGCGAAACCACCGTAGTGCACGGCGATATCAAGCCGAGCAACATCCACCTCAGTCCCAACGATACCGTGCGCCTGCTCGATTTCGGCATCGCGAAAACGCTGCGCGCCAACGCGGATTCCACCGCGCACGGTTTCGGAAGCCCCAGCTATTGCTCGCCGGAGCGGCTGGAGCGCAGCCAGGTGGATGAGCAGAGCGACCTGTGGGCAGTTGGTGCAACCCTCTACGAAATGCTCGCCGGGGTGCCGCCGTACCGCGCCGACAACACCCGCAAGCTGGAGCAGTTGATCCGCTCGCTGCGGCCGCCGCGCGCCCTGCCCGCAAGCTGTCCGCGAGTGCTGAAGCTGATCGTCAGCAAAGCGCTGGCAGGCAAACCGGAGCGCCGCTACAGGTCGGCCGATGCGCTGCGGCAAGACCTGCAGAAGTTCCTGGAACACCGCACCACGCTCGCCGAAATCGAGCGCCGCGGCGCAGCCGGAGCCACCATGGAGGTGGCGCGCGAAGTCTTGAAGCGAGCCACACGAACCGTGCGCCGCGTCAATCGCGCCCTCAAGGTCGCCGGCGCAGCCGGTTGGTTTCTCGCGGGAATGGCGCTGTGGATCGGCGGAACCATGGCCGTCCAGGAATGGGCGGCGCATCATCGCATCGCCAAAATACCGCCTAAACCTGTATACGTACCCGTACAAGTGCCGCCGCCCGCCAAACCCGAGCCCCCGTACGCCGCTACGGCGGACGCAATTCTCCAGGCGTACCGCGAAAGCAGGAATCCCAGGCTGCAGCAGTTCGATTGGTACAAGGCCGAGGTTTTGTACGAGCGCGCGGTTGAGTTGGGCGCCTCTGACGACGCTACGGGCGCTAAGTTGGCGCTGACTCGCGGTTATGCCATGCTCGTGCGCGGCGGAGCGTCGCGGGCCCAGGCGCGCGCAGAATTTTTGAAGGCGGCGGGCAAATTGCCCTGGCTGCCGACCCCGGCTTCCACCGTCTCCGCCTTCGCCCTCGCGGAGCGCCAGGCATCCGTACCGGTATATAGACAGGTTCGCCACGCCAGGCCACGGCCTCAAAAGAGGAGAAAATCATGGCGGTAACCAGAAGTTGGGCGGGACAAAAAACCCGGCCGTTCCTCATCTCCGTCGGCAAGCCCGCGCGCGCGAAATTCGGATTGCCGTGGCTCGCTGTCGCATCGCTGCTGATCGTCGCAGGTCTCGCCATGGTGTATGACGCGAAGGTGCAGCGCGGGGAAACGGCGTCGCAGGCCATCAACGTCAACACGGTCACCGCGCCGGAACAATTGCTGCCGCTTGTCGAATCGATTCCCAATCGCGCTGACCGCGAAGCCGCGTCTCAAACCGTCTTCGATTTTTTGCAGCGCGCCAAGCCAATCCGCAACGCGGGCGCCCTTTCGCGATTGCGCGTGCTGCGCCTCGGCAAAGTGAAATCGCTCCTCATCGTGCGCACGCCGCAGGAATTTCGCATCGAGCTTTTGAAGTACTGCGCGCTCTATTTCGCCGGCTTCTGGATGGTCGCGCTGTTATGGCGATGGGCGCGTTTTCCGGGCGATCGCGCGCTGCTGCCCGCGCTGCAACTGCTCAGCGGTATCGGCTTCATTCTGATGTTCAGCATGCGCGACCCGCTGCGCGACACGCTGGAATTCCAGAAGTTCTCCGTCGGCTGCTTCGCCGGTTGCATTGTGCTCGCGTTGGCGGCGGTGCGCTGGTTCGATTACCGCCGCCTCTCCGATTGGTGTTACACGCCGCTGTTCGCCGCGATGGCGCTCTTCGGTTTGCTGCTCGCCTTCGGCAAAGGGCCGGCTGGGAACGATGCCAAGGTCAACCTCGGCCCGTTCCAGCCCGTCGAGCTCATTAAGATCCTGGTCATCATCTTTTTGGCGGGATACTTCACCCGCAACTGGGAGCGGCTGCGCGACCTGCGGGAAAAACGCGTCTTCGCCCGTGTTTTTCAGCGTTTCGGAGTGCCGCGCCTGGAGCACATTCTGCCGGTGATGGCCGCGGTAGCCGTCGGCATCGCCATTTTCTTCGTGCTCAAGGACCTTGGCCCCGCGCTCGTCACCTTCTTCGTGTTCCTCTCGATGTTTGCGATCGCGCGCGGCCGCCCCGGCCTGGCAATCGCGGGCATCCTCATTATGGTGAGCTCCGTTGTGGCCGGCTATCGACTCGGCCAACCGCACACGGTCGTCGAGCGCATAGACATGTGGCTCGCGCCCTGGGACAACAACGTTCACGGCGGCGATCAGCTCGCGCACGGCTTGTGGGCGCTCTCGACCGGCGGACCCACCGGCAGCGGTCCGGGTTGGGGCGATCCCGAAATGATTCCCGCCGGCAATACGGACCTGGTGCTTCCCGCCATCGGCGAGGAGTGGGGCTTCGTCGGTGTCGCGGGAATATGCCTGCTGTTCGGCTTCCTGGTGTCGCGTGCGTTCCGGGCAGCCAGTCGAGCCGCCACGCAATTCGGATTCTTTCTCGCTCTCGGGCTCGGCTGCCTCATCGCCTACGAAATACTCCTGATCTCTTCGGGCGTGCTCGGCGCGCTGCCGCTTTCGGGCGTGGTTTCGCCGTTCCTCAGCTCCGGCAATACCGCGATGCTGGCGAACTTCCTGATCTTCGCGCTGATCGCGTCCGTCTCGGCCGACCCCGAAGAGGGCGAGCCGAGCCACATCCTGCGCATCCGTCATCTGAAAATTGTGTTGGCGTGCGTCGCCGCTGTCTTGTTAGCGTTCGCCGCGCGCTACCAGATCGTCGACGCCGACGACACGCTCGCGCGCGACGCGCATTCCTTCGAGCAGGACGGCGTGAAGCGGCCGCAGCACAATCCTCGCATGAACTCGCTGGCCCGCGAAATTCCGCGCGGCACCATCTTTGACCGCAATGGCATTCCACTCGCCACCAGCAGTTGGGACGAATTGCAGCAGCACCGGCAGCAGTATTCCGATCTCGGAGTTTCGCTGGACCAGGCGGCCTCGCGCTTCGATTCGCGCCACTATCCCTTCGGAGCCGCCGCCGAACATCTGATTGGGGATGTTCGCACCGGCGAGAACTTTCACGCCAGCAACGCCTCGCTGGTCGAGCACGATTCCAACCAGCATCTGCAGGGGTATCAATACGCGGAGCTGGCGCGTCTGGTGCGCTACCGTCACCAGCCCGGGAATCCGGACGTGGCGCGAGTGCTGGCGCGCGACCGCAATATCCACCTGACGCTCGACATTCGCCTGCAGCTCAAGGCGAAGGAAATTCTGGAGCGGCATCTCGCGGAAACGCACAATGACAAGGGGTCCGTGGTAGTGATGGATTCGGCTACCGGGGATGTGCTGGCGATGGTCAGCGCGCCCGCGCCGCTGCCGCCCTCCCAGCGCTCCGCCGCGCCTTCGCCCGATGAGCTGCTGGACCGCGCCCGCTACGGCCAGTATCCGCCGGGCTCCACGTTCAAGCTCGTCACCGCGATCGCGGCGTTGAGCGGCAATCCCGAACTGCGGCATCGCACCTTCCTGTGCCACGGTTTGGGCGATGGCCGCGCGGGCACCGTCATCCCCGGTTGGAATCGCGCGATCAAAGACGATATCGGCGACCACGCGCACGGCACGCTCGATATGGAGCGCGCCATCACTGTTTCGTGCAACGCGTATTTTGCGCAGCTTGGCGTCAACGACGTCGGCTCGCAGCGTCTTGCCGAAACCGCGGCGAAGATGGGCATTTCGACGGGCGACCCCGCGGAATTGCGGCGCTATCTTCCGTTCGCGGCATACGGTCAGGGCCCGGTGCTCATCTCGCCGTTCAAGATGGCGCGCGTGGCGGCGGCCATCGCCGCGGATGGACGAATGCCGGAGGGCCGGTGGATCGGCGACGCCAACAATCCCCGCACGGACGCGCCGCTCGTTATGCTGCCGCCCGAGCAGGCGCGCTTCCTCGCCGGCGCCATGCGAAAAGTGGTGACGGAAGGAACGGCACGGCGCGCGATGGCGGGCTCTGCCATTGCGATCGCCGGAAAAACGGGCACGGCGCAAATGGATACGGGCATGCCGCATGCGTGGTTCGCCGGGTTCGCTCCGGCGGACGGCGCGCGGCGTATCGCGTTTGCCGTGCTCGTGGAGCATGGCGGATACGGCGGGGCGGTGTCTGCGCCCATCGCCAGGGAAGTAGTGGAAGCAGCCGCGGAGTTGCACATCTTATGAAAGTCGCTGAGTTTCTGGAGAAGTTCGGACGCGCGGTTTTCGAGAGCCCGCTTTCGGCTGCCACCACGGGCGAGGTTCCCGAGGAGTTGGCGGAGATCCGGCTCGCCGTGCTGGATCGCGTGAAGGAGAAAAGTTATCGCGCGGGCGGCAAGAAAGTCTTTCCGTTCGACCGGATTCGCGTGGAAATACGCGGCGTGGATGAGAGCCGCCGCGACCTGTTCGCGGGCGTCTTCTTCCGCCGGTACCTGGAGCATGAAGTGTGCAACGCGCTGCATGGCGCAGGCTGCCGCTTTCCCGAAAAACTGCGGGTGGATATCGAGCCGCTTACCGGGTTTCCGCAAAGCGGCGAGCCGTGGCTGATTGTCGAGGCGCTGTCGCAGCAAAGCGCGGCAGCGGGCGCTCGCACCGGCGTGCTGGAAGTTTCCGCTGGTGATGCTAACGTGCAGCGCCTGCGCCTCGAAAAGCCGCGCATCAACATCGGCCGGGTGGTGGACGTCTACCGCGACGGCGGATTGCACAGGCGCAACGATCTCGCCTTCGCGGCGGAGACCGAAATCAACGCGTCCGTCTCACGCGAACACGCGCACATCACCTTTGACCGCGTAAGCGGCGAGTATCGTGTGTTCAATGATCGCTGGTACGCGCGCGACGGCAAGGCAAGCACCGAATGCGGAATCTGGATCGTGCGCGACGGCATGAGCCAGGAAGTGCATCGGACGTCGCGCGGCGCAAAATTGGAGCCCGGAGACGAGATCCACTTCGGACGGGCGGTAGTGGTGTTCGGGTTGGAGTAGACGGGCCTCAGCCCAGGACCGTCCCCGTGCCGCCACCGGCGCTCTCCCAGGACGTCCCTGCCTCCGACTGCGCCGCGCGTACGATCGCCAGCGCCATCACCTTCCCATATTCCGGCGACACCACTGACGATGTGATCTCGCCCACTTCCGCCCCGCCGGCCGATAACTTCGTCCCCGCTGCCACCGGCGCCGCCGCATCCATCGCCACGCTCTCCAACGCCGTCCCTGCCTCCGACTGCGCCGTCCGTACGATCGCCAGCGCCAACACCTTCCCATATTCCGGCGACACCACTGACGATGTGATCTCGCCCACTTCCGCCGCCGCATCCATCGCCACCCGACGGTATGGTGTTCGGTCTCGAGTAGACGGGCCTCAGCCCAGGACCGTCCCCGTGCCGCCGCCAGCGCTCTCCAACGCCGTCCCTGCCTCCGACTGCGCCGTCCGTACGATCGCCAGCGCCATCACCTTCCCATATTCCGGCGACACCACTGACGATGTGATCTCGCCCACTTCCGCCCCGCCGGCCGATAACTTCGTCCCCGCTGCCACGGGCGCCGCCGCATCCATCGCCACCCGCACCAGCTTCTTGTTCACATGCCCCTGCGCGCGAATCCGCTCCACGATCTCCTGCCCGATATAGCAGCCCTTCGTGAAATTCACCGCGTGCATCTGCTGCGTCTCCTGCGGCAGGCTCGTCTCCCGTATATCCACTCCGTACCGCGGACGGCCGTTCTCGATCGCCACCACGCGCGCATCCTCTTCCGTCGCGGCGCCGCGCCCGCCGCCTCCAGTTTGCGCACCAGTTCCGCGCGCCCGTCCACGCCGCAATAAATGCGATACCCCGGCTGGCCCGAAGCGCTCACCGCCGCGATAGTGCAATCGTTCCACTGCACGTGCGAGTAGTCGGCGCCCGGAGCAGCCGCGCCGAGCGACGCCAGCACTGCCGCGGACGCCGGACCTTCCAGCGCAATCGCCGCCGTCGCGTCCGTCACGTCTTCCAGCTCCACCTGGTCCGCGATGATGTACTTGCGGATCAGTTGCGGAACTTTCTCGCGCAGGTCCGCCTGCGTGTCGATCAGAAAATGCTCCGCGAAACAAAACAGGTACAGGTCCGCCTGTATGCGGCCCTGTGGGGATAGCAGGAACGCATAGCAGCCGCTGCCCGGCGTCATCCTTTTCACTTCGTTGGTCGTCAGATTGTGCAGCAGGCGCGCACGGTCCCGGCCGCGCGCCACAATGCGCCCGCGCGCGGAAACGTCCAGCATCGCGGCGCCCCGCCGGAGCGCTTCATAACCCGGAGTCGTCGTCATATTCACTTAATAGATGCGGCTCAGCCATGCCGAGATGAAGATAATCGCGAACCCCGAAATCAGGGTGCCCGTCAGCATGCGCCCGCGCCGCGGATTGTTCGGCCGCGCGATCAGCACCGCCACCGCGAACACATGCAACACCAGGAGAATCTTGATGCCGAACAACATGTGGTAATACGCCGTGTGCCCGCGCGCAATCAGCAGCCGGTAAATGCCCGAAACAATCAGCGCGATAATCGCCGCCGTCACCACCGGATGAAACGCTGCTGCGGAGCGGTTTTCCGCCGCCTGGCGCGCGTCCGCCGGCAAGCCGCTCAGCGCACGCGTCTCCACCAGGCGCGCATACAACAGACTGCCGACAAGCGCCGCGACTGAGGAAATATGCACCCAGCGCATGATGATCGTGAGAATGTCCGGCATGCCCTGAGTATACAATCGGGCGTATGATCCATGAGATCCTGCCGGTGGGGATGCTGCAGTGCAACTGCTCCGTTTTCGGCGACGAAGCCACCCGCGAAGCCATGGTCGTCGATCCCGGCGATGACATCGATGACATTCTCGCCATCCTGCAGCGGCACGCTCTGCGCGTCACTGCAATCGTCATCACACACGCGCACATAGATCACATCGGCGGAGCGGCCAAACTGAAAGCCGCTACCGGAGCGCCCGTCTACATGAATCCCAACGATCATGAGCTTCAGCGCATGATGCCGGTACAAGCCGCATGGCTCGGCGCGGAGACGCCGGAAGCAGTCGACATCGATCAGCCCGCTAAGGACGGCGATACCCTCACCATCGGCGCGGCCGAGGTCCACGTGCTGCACACGCCCGGGCACACGCAGGGCAGCATCAGCCTGTGGATGCCATCGGAAAACAAACTCGTCGCCGGCGACACGCTGTTCCGCGGCAGCATCGGCCGCACGGACCTCCCGGGTGGCGACTCCCACCAGATCCTCCGGTCCATTCACGAAAAGCTGCTGGCCCTGCCCGGCGACGCCATCGTGATTCCCGGCCATGGCGAAAACACCACCATCGCCCGCGAGAAGCGCACCAATCCGTTTCTCGCCGGAATGTAACCGTGCGCGCGCTGCACACCACGGCCGCGATCCTCAACCGGCCGCGCGGGCCGGTGTCCGTCGAATCGATCCACGTGGGCGACCCCGGTCCTGGCGAAGTGCTGCTGCGCATGGAAGCGTGCGGCATCTGCCATTCCGACCTCTTCGTCGCGGGGCTCGAACGACTTCCGCTGGCGCCGCTCACGCTCGGTCACGAAGGCATCGGACGCGTCGAGGCCGTTGGCGAGGGCGTCACGCAATGGCGGCCCGGAGATCGCGCGGGCGTCACGTTTCTCGGCGCCACTTGCGGCAACTGCGAGTTCTGCGTCAGCGGCCGCGAGCGCTTCTGCCCCAAGCAAACGAATTTCGGCTACACGCTCCACGGGGCGCTTACCGGAGTGATGCACGCGCCCGCTTCCGCGCTCGTGCGCGTGCCGGAAGAACTCCCGGCAGCGGAAGCCGCACCGCTGTGCTGCGCCGGTTGGACGGCCGCGGGAGCATTGCGCGAAGCCGGCCTCGCCGCCGGACAATCGCTCGGCATTTTCGGCTTCGGAGGTCTCGGCCACCTCGCGTTGCAGATAGCGAAGGCGCGCGGCTTGCGAACCGGGGTGGTCGACATCGGCGAAGAAAAGATCGAGGCCGCCCGCACCGCGGGAGCCGAATTCGCCGGACGCACGCTGAAGGAATATGGTGCAGTCGACGCAGCGATTGTCCTGACCCCCGCGCCTGCCGCTATCCAGCAGGCCTTCCGCTCGCTGCGCCGCAACGGAATCCTGGTGCTGGTGGGCCTCGCCACCACGCAATACGAGCTACCGCTGGTCGATACGGTTCTCAAGGGAATCGAGATTCGAGGCAGCTACCTGGGCACCCGCGCCGATCTCGAAGAAGTCTTCGCGCTCGCCGCCGCCGGAACCCTGAAGCCGCAAGTTGAAACCCATGCGCTCGACGAAACCCCCACGCTGCTCGAGCGTCTCCAACGAGGAGAGATCCAAGGCCGCGCCGTAATCCGGTGGTGAAGGTAGCGACCGGTCTCCTGACCGGTTGCAGGCGAGCGCAGCTCGCCCAGCCGCGCCTTGCGCGCGGCACGACAGGAAGGATTCCCGTCGTCGCGTTTCGGGATCAAACTAGTGGCTTGCTTTTCAGAGTACGCCAGGGCGGTAGCGACCGGTCTCCTGACGGTCTCCAGACCGGTTGCAGGCGAGCGCAGCTCGCCCGGGCGCGCCTTGCGCGCCTGGTACCGGCCGGGAGGCCGGCACCTACTTTGATACCATGCACGCATGGCCTCTCCCAACGTCTACCCGCCTAGCCGGGAGTTTGTCTCCAGAGCCCACGTTCAAGGCATACAGGGCTACCGTGAGCTCTATGACCGAGCCGCGGAAAAGCCCGAGGAATTCTGGGGCGAGCTCGCGGAGAAAGAGCTCTCCTGGTTTTCGAAATTCTCCCACGTCTTCGAATGGAATCCGCCCTTCGCCAAGTGGTTCGCCGGTGGCAAGCTCAATGCGTCCTACAACTGCCTGGACCGCCACCTGGCCACGCCGCGCAGGAACAAAACAGCGATTCTCTGGGAAGGCGAGCCCGGCGACCAGCGCCAGATTTCCTACCAGGAACTGCACCGCCTGGTGTGCCGCTTCGCCAACGTGCTCAAAGCGCGCGGCCTCAAAGCGGGCGACCGCGCCATCGTCTACATGGGCATGGTGCCCGAGCTTCCCATCGCGCTGCTGGCCTGCGCCCGCCTCGGCGTCATTCACAGCGTCGTCTTCGGCGGCTTCTCGGCCGAAGCGCTCAAAGCCCGCATACAGGACCTGCAGGCGCAAGTCGTCATCACCTGCGATGGCGCGTGGCGGCGCGGGCGCGAAGTGCCGCTCAAAGCCGCCGTCGATGACTCCCTCACCGATTGCCCCAGCGTCAAGGACGTCATCGTCTACAAGCGCACCGGCGGCCCGATCAACATGAAGGACGGCCGCGACCATTGGTGGCACGATCTCGACGCCGCCGCCGGCGACGACTGCCCCGCCGAGCCGCTCGATAGCGAGCATCCGCTTTACGTCCTCTACACCTCGGGCACCACCGGCAAACCGAAAGGTATCGTTCACACCACCGCCGGTTATCTTCTCGGCACGATGATGACGATGAAGTGGGTCTTCGACCTGCGCGACGAAGACATCTATTGGTGCACCGCCGACATCGGCTGGGTCACGGGCCACAGCTACATCGTCTATGGACCGCTCGCCGCCGGCGCCACCAGCATGATGTATGAAGGCGCGCCGGATTTTCCGCAGCCCGACCGCTTCTGGAGCCTCATCGAAAAATATCGCGTCAACATCTTCTACACGTCGCCCACCGCTATCCGCGCGTTCATCAAGCAGGGCGACCAGTGGCCCAATGCGCACGATCTTTCCAGCCTGCGCCTGCTCGGTAGCGTCGGCGAGCCCATCAATCCCGCAGCGTGGGAGTGGTATTACAAGACCATCGGCAAGGAGCGCTGCCCCATTGTCGATACGTGGTGGCAAACCGAAACGGGCGCCATCATGATCGCGCCGATGCCTGGCGCAGTGCCTGCCAAGCCGGGGTCCGGCACGCTGCCGATGCCCGGCATTCTGGCTGACATCGTCGATCTGCAAGGGCGGCCTGTAGAAGCGAATCGCGAAGGGTTCCTCATCATCCGCCGCCCGTGGCCCAGCATGGCGCGCACATTGTGGGGAGATCCCGAACGCTACAAGCAAACGTATTGGGAGCGCATCGAAGGCGTCTATATGACCGGCGATGCGGCACGCCGCGATGAAGACGGCTACTTCTGGATTCTCGGCCGCATCGACGACGTGATGAACGTCAGCGGGCATCGCCTCAGCACGATGGAGATCGAGTCCGCGCTGGTGCGGCATCCCGCGGTCGCCGAAGCGGCTGTGGTCGGCAAGCCGCACGAGATCACCGGCCAGGCGGTCGCATGCTTCGTCACACTGAAGAAGGGCGACTGGAATCATGAGCAGCTTTCCGAAGAACTGCGTAAGTGGGTCGCGAAGGAAATCGGAAGCTTCGCCCGGCCGGAACAGATCCGCTTCACCGACGCGCTGCCGAAAACGCGCAGCGGCAAAATCATGCGCCGCCTGCTGCGTGAGATCGTCACATCGAACTCCGTAACGGGCGATGTCACGACGCTCGAAGATCTCTCCGTAGTAACGCGGCTGGCCGCGCAAAACGACGAGGATTAGGCGTCACAGATGAAACGAAATTAACGGCAGCCCCCGAAACATGCGGTTTTTGAAATGCATCTTTACATGCGGAGGGAATTGGCAGCTATGTTACGCAAAGCACTTCTCACTACGGTGTTCGGAGCCGCGCTGGCCGTAATTCCGGCATCGGCGCAAGTGTACGTTCGCATCGGACCGCCGCATCCTCAGGTGGAGCGCCGCATCCCGGCTCCCGGACCGGGCTACGTGTGGACACCCGGTTATCATCGCTGGGACGGCAATGCTTACGTTTGGGTGCCCGGCACGTGGGTGCGTCCGCCGCGTCCTCGTGCGCATTGGGTCGCGGGCCACTGGCGGCACCAGCGTCGGGGCTGGGTTTTTATCGAAGGTCACTGGCGGTAAACAACGATCTCGGGGCAGGCGGTTGTCGTCTGCCCTTTTTTGCTCATTATAATTTGTTTTGACAAAACAACACTTATACCTGTATAAGTAGATTGTGGCCGAATCCGGGGTTGAAATTCTCCTTCGCTGCTATCCGAAAATCTATTTTGTATGCCATCGCCGCCATATACGGGACGCCGGCACGGGAACGGTTTTGAGTTCGCATCAGGCAGGGGTGATCGATCATCTCGACGGCATCGAGGGCACTTCCGTCGCGGAGCTTGCGAAACACATGGGTGTCACCGCTTCGACGATGTCGCTGATGATCGACCGCCTGGAACGCGGCGGTTACGCGCACCGCGATCTCAATCCGAAGGACCGGCGCCGCGTGGATGTGCGCCTCACGGTGGATGGCATACGCGTCAAAGAGCAACAGAAAGTGCTGGAGCCGCAGCTCGTCGAGATGCTGTTGTCGCGCCTCCAGCCGGAAGAATTGGACACGGCTTTGCGCGGCATGGAACTGCTGGCGGCGGCCGCGACGGACATGATCGAGTCGGGCGGCGTCAGCGCCTTTTGGAGGCAAACGTTATGAAGTGGGTCCTGCTCACCGCAGGTATTCTTGCGCTGCTCATTGTTATTGCCTGCGCGGTCGGCGCAATGCTGCCGGCGCGCCACCAACTGACGCGGGTCGTTCGACTCGCTGCATCGCCCGATGCGGTGTATGCGCTTTATGCGGGTCCTCCGGATTGGCGAGGCGTGAAGAAGTACGGCGACCTCCCGGACGCCGGCGGCAAGAAGCGCTGGTGGGAGGACGATGGGCACGGCGGCAAGATCACCTACGAACTTGTCGAGGCTGTTCCGGCTCGCCGCAGGGTGACGCGGATCGCCGATGAGAAGCTTCCCTACGGCGGCACGTGGACTTTCGAAGTGACGCCCGATGGCACGGGCAGCGCCGTGCGCATCACCGAAGACGGCATCGTGCATAATGTGTTCTTCCGGTTCATGGCACGGTTTATTTTTGGTTACGAAGCCAGCATCAGCAACGTGCTGAAGAGCCTGACGGCGAAATTCGGAGGAGTGGCGTAATGGGTCAGGAACTCGAATGCAAGATGCGCGACGGAAAACGCGCGCAGACCGGCACCGCGCAACTGGAGAGCGACTATCTCATGTTTCGCGGCACGGACCGGCTGAAGATTCTCTTTAACGAGATGACGAAGGTGGAGGCGGCGGAAGGGATTCTGCATATCGAGCACGCGCGCGGCGAAGTGGATTTCGAACTGGGCGCGGCGGCGGAACGGTGGGCAAACAAAATCCTGCATCCGCCGACGCGGCTGGATAAGCTCGGCGTGAAATCAGGAACCTCGGTTCGTGTGGACCCGGAGTTTGACCCCGCCTTTCTGGCGGAACTCACGGCGGCGGGCGCGGCGATCAACGCGAAGGGTCCGGCCGACCTGGTGTTCCTCGGCGCACAGCGTCTTTCCGATCTCCGCATCCTGCCCACGGTCGCCAAGCTCGCTAAACAGTCGGGCGCGGTTTGGGTGGTGTATCCGAAGGGGCTTAGGGAAATCCGCGAGATCGACGTCATCGAGCGCGGCCGGAAAGCGGGGCTGAAGGACGTGAAAGTGGCTGCTTTTTCACCCACACAAACCGCGCTTAAGTTCGTGGTTCCACTCGTCAAGCGGGCGAAGGGCGGTAAGTAGGCGGCAGCGTACCCGCCGGCTATTGTCTTTTTGATAAGATTTAGGATGCCGAAGGGCGTTTCTCACTCACGCTGCCCCTATGCCTGCAAGTTTGCCGTTCGCGCTTCTCGCGTCCCGCTCAGCCAGTCAACGGCTAGTGCAGGGACTCTTCGATAAATCGTTCGCCGGAATCCACCAGCTCGCGTGGTTCGACTGGGCGATGCTCATTCCGTATTTCACGGTGCTCGTGATCCTGTCGATTTACGGGATTCACCGTTACGAGACCATCCGCACGTACTTCAAGCATCGAAAGAATGCGACGACTGAACCGCGGGTGCGTTTCGACCGGCTGCCGCCGGTGACGATACAGCTTCCGCTGTATAACGAGCGCTACGTGGTGGAACGGCTGATCGAAGAATGCTTGAAGATGGAATATCCGAAAGAGCTGCTGCAGATACAGGTTTTGGACGATTCCACCGACGATACGGCGCCGTTCGCCGAAGCGCTGGTGGAGCGTTACCGCAACATCGGCTACCCGATCGAATATCACCACCGCAGCAACCGGCACGGTTACAAAGCCGGCGCTCTACAGGAAGGCTTGAAGACGGCGACCGGTGAATTCGTCGCGGTGTTCGACGCCGATTTCTGCCCGCCTGCCGAGTTTCTGCTGAAGACGGTGGACTACTTCGCGGATCCGAAAGTCGGCGTGGTGCAGACGCGCTGGAGCTATCTCAACCGCGATTACAATTTCCTGACGGAAGTGGAAGCCATGCTGCTGGACGGCCACTTCATTCTGGAGCACGGGGCACGGTCGCGGGCGGGGTACTTCTTCAACTTCAACGGGACGGCCGGGATCCTGCGCAAGAGCATGATCGACGATGCCGGCGGGTGGCAGCACGATACGCTGACGGAAGATTCGGACCTCAGCTATCGCGCGCAACTCAAGGGCTGGCGGTTTGTGTATCTGCCCGGGCTGGATTGCCCGTCGGAATTGCCGGTGGAGATGCACGGGTTTCAGGTGCAGCAATCGCGCTGGGCGAAGGGCTTGACGCAGGTCGCCAAGAAACTGCTGCCGGCGATTCTGAAGGCGGACGTGCCGAAGCGCGTGAAAGCCGAAGCCTTCCTGCATCTGACGCCCAACATTTCCTATCCGCTGATGATCGTGGTTTCCGCGTTGATGCTGCCTGTGATGATCGTCCGGTTCTATATGGGCGTTTGGCAGATGCTGTTTCTGGATCTGCCGCTGATTGCCGCGTCCTTCTGGTCGATCTCGTTGTTTTATGTGGTGGCGCAGCGCGAGTTATACCCGAAGAATTGGAAGCGCGCCATCCTGATGCTGCCGATGCTGATGGCGGTGGGCGTGGGGCTTACCATCATCAATACGCGGGCCGTTCTGGAAGCGCTATTCGGGGTGGAAACGGCGTTCGCGCGTACGCCCAAGTACGCGATCGGCGACAAGATCGTGAAGCTGGAAGCCAAGAAGTACCGGCGGCGCAGCGGCTGGCTGCCGTATGCGGAGATCGGCGTGGGCACTTACTTTGTGGGCATGATTGTGTTCGCGGCGCAGACGTATAACTTCTTCGCGATTCCGTTCCTGTTCCTGTTTGTCGCGGGGTATTACTGGGCGGGGTTCGGCACCCTATATCAGGAACACCAGACCCGGCTGGCGTGGCTGAAGCAGAGCAAACTGGCAGTCGCGCGCCAGGCGTAACGCGTAAAGACTTCACAGCAGAGGCGCGGAGAGCGCAGAGGTCCGCAGAGGAAAGCGGGAAGGCTTCGCCGCTGAGGCACGGAGACGCTGAGGAGGCTTAGAGAGTGCGCGCTGGGGCGATGGGCTTTCTCTGCGGTGAAGCGTTTGCTTCTGCGGTGAAGCGTTTGCTTCTGCGGTGAGCTCTTTGCTATTGCCAGGCGAAGTCTCCTATTAGTGGGAGATGATCGCTGGCGACCAGCGCTTTTTTGGTTCGATGTACGCAGAGTTGATGGAGGCGCAACTGGGGATCGTAGTAGATGTGGTCCAGTTTCAGGAACGGCAACAGTCCCGGATAGCTTCGGCTTACTTCGGCGGCTTGCAGGTGGGAGCGCAGGAGCCTTGTGGCTAAGCCGCTGGTCCATTCGTTGAAATCGCCCATGACGATTCGCGGCGCCTGATAATCGGCGTGCGTCAGCAACTCGGGGGCGATTAGTTTGCGCCCTTGTTCGCGCCGCTCGAGCAATGCCGTCCCGAGGTGCACATTGAAGACATGCACTACGCCTGCTCCGTTCACCTCCACATCGGCGCGCAGGCAGCCGCGTTCTTCGCGGCCGCGGACACTCAGGTCGTAATTGTGCGTCTGGCGGATCGGCAAACGGCTGAGCACGACATTTCCGTAGGCATACCCGCGATGCTTGCGATTTTCGCCGAGCACGAACGGAATCTCGAGCTCCTGCGAGATGGCTTCGGCCTGATGGGCGAGCGCCTCCTGAAGCGCCACCACGTCCGCATTGACTTCCCGCAGCACTTCGGCGATGCGTTTCGCGCTGGTGCGTCCGTCCATGCCTTTGCACTTGTGGACGTTGTAAGTCACTACTCGAAGTTGAGTCATTCCTGCCGTTCCAGAATCCAGCCGAGCCATTCGTGCATGCGCTCAAAGGGCGAGCGGCGCTGCCATTCCCGATAGGTCACCCGATGGGAAGCGGCCAGATCGCGCTGGAAATCCTGTTCAATGCGCGATGCCAGAACGTCATCGAGCGCCGCGACGTTGAGCTCGTCATTGATGCCGAAGCTGCGCGAATCGAAGTTGGTGGAACCGACGACACTCCACGCGCCATCGACCACCAGAATTTTGGCGTGGATCATGGAAGGCCGGTACTCGTAGATTTGCGCGCCGTGCTTGAGCAGGTCGCCATATAAGCGGCGGCTGGAGGTTCGGGTCAGCAAATGGTCGCTGTGCTTGCCGGGGACAATGATCTTCACTTCGACGCCGCGCTGCTGGATCGCCTTAATCAGCTCGCGGCGCATGCTGCGATCCGGGAGGAAGTAGGGCGTGGTGATGTGGATGCTGCGGCATGCCGAAGCGATCAGGGTCTGGAAGACCATCCTCGCGCGCGTGGAACGTCCGTACGATGGGGTGCTGTTGATCACCAGAGAGGCCGTGCCGCCGTGTTGTTTGCATTCCGGGTAATACTTACAATCCGTCATGAGTTCGCCGCTGGATTCCACCCAGTTTTCGGCAAAGAGGCTCTGCAGGCTGGCGACGGCGCGCCCGCGGACGCGAAACATGGTGTCGCGCCACATGCGTTTCTTGGGGCCGCGATCCTTGTACCAGTGGTCGGCAATGCCGGCGCCGCCGATGAAGCCCACTTCGCCGTCCACTACCATCAATTCGCGGTGCGTGCGATTGTTGAAGCGCGGCAGGTTGTACCAGCGAAACGTCTGATACCAGCACACCTTCCCGCCGGCGTCCAACAGCTTGCGAAACGTGCGGGGCCAGGTGTTGAAGCTGCCGATGGCGTCGAGTACCACACGCACTTCGACGCCGGCGCGGGCGCGTTCGGTAAGAGCATCGATGTAGCGAGCGGCGATTTCGCCCTTCTGGAAAATGTACGCTTCGATGCACACGAACCTTCGCGCATTCGCGATGGCGTCCAACTGAGCCTCGTAGAACGCGGGGCCGTTGGTGAGCACTTCAATCGCGGTGTCCGGATAGGGGTCGGCATCGGCCAAAACTCCGACGACGCGCGCAAACGCGGCGGAATCCAGGGTCTCTTGCGGTGTCTGGTCGATGCAGTAGGGCAGCGCGGGCTGGAAGAAAGCAATCAGGATCAGCAAAAGCTGAATCGCGATGCCAGTGATCGCCAGGACGAGGAAAAAGGTCTCCACACCCTATTCGTGTTCACGTAGCAATCCAAAGTCCGGGAGGGAGGTGCAGTTCAGTACTTCTTGAGTTCTTCGATGAGAGCAGGCATGCCCTTGTGCACGTACAGGTTGGTGAGGTTCTGCTCTTCGGGCGACGGGGCCAGCACCTTAGGCAGAACGTCCATGCCGAGGCTCTGCCGGTTGGGCACCCAAACCTTCCCGTCGGCGAATTCCACTTCGCTGACAAAACCGGTCATGCTCTGGACGTTCACCGGCTTGCCGGCGTGAGAGAAGGTCAACTGGGTGTCCTGAGTGACTTTCGCGGTCTTGCCCGCCGGAAGGTACAACTCGGGATCGGCTGCCGGCAGGGAGGCGGCGAGGTACTCCTGGCCGCTGGCATCGCGCACCAGCCAGCCGAGCTCGACATACTTCACCGGCTTGTCGCTGCGGTTGCGGACTTCGATTTCGGGGGCTCTTGCCTGATTGCCGGAAACTTGCGCCCAGCCGCCGACGGGTTGAACCGGCGAATCGGGGAACTGTAGAAACGCGAACCGTTCGGTTCGTTCGGGCGCGGCGGTGGCGGCGGAGGTCACTGCGGGGCCATGCTTCACCACGCGGACATTCAACTGAGGGCGGTCCGCCTGGCGGGAGAGGCTTTCGAGAACGGCCTTCTCCAAGCCTTCACGGCCAGATTGCGCGAGGATTCTCTTGAAATGTTCGCGATCGCGCTGCGCTTCCATGGCCCAGGCGGTCATAATTCGCCGCGAGTGCAGCCGGTCCGGGCCGTAAAACGAGAGGTCCTGGAAGAGCACGCCGTCGAGCGTCACTTCCACCAGCGGACCGCCTCCCACCTGGGTGGGGCGGATGAGTTGTTGATCGATGCGTAGGGGGAAGGTCTCGCCGGGTCCGATATTCAGGCTCGGAAGCGATACGGAGGCCTTGCCGCCCAGAGCGACTTCCTGCGTCACGACGCGCAGGGTGACGCCGTGAATGCGATTCTGGCTCACGTTGCGCAGCGTGAGGCCCATGTGCAGATCCACGACGAGCGCGGCTCCGCGTGCACCGGTGAAGCTGCCGCCAGTGGTCCAGGACGTAGCCGCAATGGGCGCGTCGGCTGGAAAGTTGAAGCGTACGCTGCTCTGCGGCAGCGGGGTATCCTCCGCGGCGAGCACCGCGGCGGCCAGCAAACCGAGGGCACTGATGCGAAGTAGGAGGTTATTGCGCATCGACGATATTGACCGTCACGTAGCCGCTATCGGGGTCTACGTAACGCTCCCTCACTCCTCCGTGGGCGCTCACGGTGGCGGTGGTGTTCTGGACGCCGGCGTGTTTGAGACCGATGGCCTCTCCGTTCTCACTCACCTGAATGCCCCAAGTGGTTGCTTCGGCCACACTGCCTTCCGGCACGGTAAAGCGGTGCGGCGAGGGGCGTTCCAGCATCAGCCCGGTTACCACCAGCGCGATCATGCTGGCAAACGCCACTGCGGCGCGCGCTCCGGTGAACCAGCGGGTATCGCGGATGGCGGTTTCGGGCTGCCGGACGCACTCGCCCGCAGCCAGGCCCAAGCGGATATTGGCCGTCATTTCAGCGGAAATCTGCTGCCAGGAAACTTCAGGAAGCTCCTGTAGATCCGTGGCGATCTCGCGAATGGATTCGAACGCCGCCACTTCGTCGCGGCATTCCGCGCAGATAGCAACGTGGCGCTGCGCCTTCCACCGGGCGAACAGGCCAAGGTCGCCGCCGGCTAGTAACGCGAGTGTGGCCTGGGATGGGTGCTTCATGGGACTACCGCTTCCTTCTTTCCATGTACGACCGGAATTTTTTCCGCGCATTGGCGATGTGGCTGCGCACGGTGGCCATGGAACACTCCAGTTGGCGGGCGACTTCTTCCGCCGGCAAGCCTTCCACGTCGCGCAGCAGCAGGGCGGCGCGTTCGCGCGGACTGAGGAGGCGCAGCCCGTCTTCGAGGTAGATGCGGTGTTCGCTTCTCAGGACAAGCTGCTCGGGGCTTTCGCCATGGCTCTGCGGGGCTTCGTCGAGCTCGCAAAAGGATGCCCGCCCGCTCCGCCGCAGAAAATCGATGGCCGTATTCGTCGCGATTTTGCTCAGCCAGTGTGCCGCTTTTTTCTCGTCCTTGAGCTGTTCTTCGTGCTGCAGGGCTTTGATGAAGGCTTCCTGGGTGAGGTCCTGAGCATCCTCGACGTTGCCGACAATGCGGTAGATCTGTCTGAAGATCCGCCGTAAATGCTCGGAAACAAAGCGGTTCTGCCGGTCGACCAACTCCAGCCCTGGCTCGATAACTTCACTCATCTGGCTGTAAACGGCAGTTCTCACAGGCTCTACGAAACATGACGCCGAACCTGCGAAAACGTGGAAACGATCTGACTCCATTCTAGCCGAGGACCTTTGGTACCGGTCTGGAGACCGGTACCTACTTGACTGCTATTGCGTCGATTGCGAAGCCGGCGTCCATGGAGGGGAGGCCTTCGAAAAGGAGGAGGGTTGCGGCGGGTGGCGGGGTGGATTTGAAGAAGTCGGGGCGCAGTTTCCGCAATTGGGCGGCGATGGCGTTGGAGAGTGGGTAGTAGTGGACGTAGGCGATATCGCCGAAGTTTGCGCCGGCCTGCTCGACTTCTTTGCGGAGGCGTTCGAAGGCGAGGCGGGCGTCCTGTTCCTGGTATCCGAAGGAGACCTGGGTTCCGGTGAGCACCACCTGCCGGGCTCCGACGAGGGCGGCGGCGGATTCGCCGGGTTGGGTCGCCGCGGTGAAGGTGAGGCGGGCAGGTTCGGTGTTGAGTCGCGCGACGCCTTCGCACGCGGCCAGGGCGGCGCCGGGTGCGCGCTGCGTTTGCACAAAATCGGCGGCGGCGTGCGGGTAGGCGTTCAGGACGGCTTCGCGGGTGGAGGCGAGTCCTTCGAGCGAACTCAGGAAACAGGTGACGCGAACGACGCTGTCCGGGTCCGCGCCGGCTGCGGTGACCGATTTGGCAAACGCAGCAAGCGCTTCGCGGGCGGGAGGAGGATCGACCGGGTCTCCGCGAGTTACCGGCTGGGCGGAAATGAAGGCCAGGCCGGATGGGTTGATGTCCTTGCGGGCCTGCGCGATGGCTTCGAGCACCACTTGAGCTCCCTCCATGGGCAGTCCGCCGGAACGAATCAGGCTGATGGCGGGCAAGGGCTGGCGGTGGTCGGTGAAATAGTCGCTGACCAGATCGCGGACGCGCCGAACGTCGCCAGATCCGGCTACAAAGGCTCGAATCTTCAGGATGGTGTCGCCGCCGGCCTGGTGTGTGAGCGCTTTAAGGGCTTCGCGGATTTGCGGCGTCAGCAGACCCTTCGCCGAGAGCGGGGTCACCAGGAATGTGAGGCGGCGCGTTTCACCGACAACCGCGCTTGGAAGCTCCTTGGGGAGTTGCAGGGTTTGGGTGGGGTCTTCCTTCTTCTTTTTTTGAGGAAGTGCGGCCGAAAGGAGCAGCGCGCCAAAAAGAACCGGAAGCGCGAGACGCCGCAAGCGCATAGAATTAGGATTGTACCAGACAGTTTTTTGGGGGGGACCCGGCCAGCCGGCAGGGCCACAAAGGTAAAGTCATGCCCAGCACCGGAGCAGCACGAGTCAGAGAGAAAAAGCCAGAACAACCGCAAGCCGGGAGAGGGGTGCCGCCGGTGGCGATTGCCATTGCCGTGGTAGCGGCAATCGTCGCAGGCATCGGCACGAAACTGTTTTTGGCGAAGCCCGCCGCGCGCATCGAGCAACCGCTGGCCGGCTATATTTCCGATTCCGGAACAGTCCTGCAAGAGTACGCGAAGTTCAAGGGCAAGGCTCCCAAGACCGGCAGTATCGCGACGCAATTCCAACAGGCGGCCGCGCTCGCGCAGAAGGCGGATTATCAGGGGGCGCTGGCGGTTCTGGAACCGTTGAGCAAAGAGGCGGCGGTGCCGGCAGTATTCAACGACTTAGGGGTACTCTACACGGCGACGAACGACCGGTCGCGAGCGGTGAACGCATTTCGGGAAGCGCTGGCTCGCGACATCTCTTACGCCGCGGTGCGGGAGAACCTGGAGCGGTTGCGCGCGCTTCCGAATTCCGCCGATCCGGTGTCGACGGAAGTGGAACCGAATTATCCGCGCGAATACGCGAACCTGATCGGCCTGAATAAACCCGTGGATGGCGAGATCGCGGCGGCGAACAATGACGTGGATATGTTCCGGTTCGTGGCGCCGGCGGCTCCGCGCGACCGGCTGGAAATCACGGTGACGAACCGCTCGCAGACGTTGGAGCCGCGGGTCCGGTTTTACGATTCGGAAGGCGGCATTCTGCCGTGGTCAAAAACGGAACGGGAGCCGGGCGCTTCGCTGTCGCTGATCCTGAGCCTGGAACCGAATACGCCGGTGTACCTCGAGTTGTCGGGAGATCGCGGCACGGGCGGCGCTTACACTCTGACCGTGAAACCACTCAAGGGCTTCGACGAGCTCGAACCGAACGACGACATCTACAGCGCGTCGAAGCTGGAGTTCGGGAAGAAAATCGACGCCAATCTCATGGATGCGGACGATACCGATTACTACACATTCACGGCGGACCATTCGGGGAAGGTGACGATTAACCTGGAGAACCGGTCGGCGACGCTGATGCCGGCTGTAACGACGTTTGGATCGGATATGCGCACCAGCGGGTTCGGGCCGGACGTGCGAAATCCGGGTGACGGCCTGCACCATACCTTTGATGTGCTGGAAGGGCAGAAGTATTACATACAGGTGTGGCCGCAGGCAAAATCATCCGGCGAGTATTCGTTGACGATCACCAGCCATCCAAATTGAGTCCTGGCCATCCAATATGGTATGGTTTGGATGAATGCGCATCACTCCTGAGCTGGAGCACGACTCCGAGGTTCCGCTTTACCGGCAGTTGTTCGAGCGGATTGCGTCGAAAATCCGCTCGGGCGAGCTTGCAAGCGGCGCCAAGTTACCGGCCACGAGGGAATTGGCTGGCCAGCTTGGCCTGAATCGGACTACTGTTTCCGCGGCGTACGAGTTGCTGGAATCCGCAGGTCTGATTTCCGGGCATGTGGGCCGGGGGAGTTTCGTCGCGAGTGGCGCGCGGACTTCGGAAACTGGCAGCATCGACTGGAACGGGATGCTGCGGGGCGGGCAGGATTGGCGGACGCCGCAAAATGGCGGGGAGCCGGCCAGCTTCATGATGTCGCGGCCGTCGCGCGATCTTTTTCCACTGGACGATTTTCGGAGCACGTGCGAGGCGGTGCTGCGGCGCGGAGACCTGGCGGATATTTTGCAGCTTGGGTCGCCCGCCGGTTACGAACCTCTGCGGCGGTATCTGCTGGCGGAGGCTCGGGCGGAAGGGGTGGCGTCGAGCGAAGACGACTTGCTGATCACGAACGGCTGCCAGCAGGCGCTCGACTTGATCGGCCGGGTGCTGCTGCGGCCCGGGGATAGCGTAGCGGTGGAAGACCCCGTTTATCCGGGCTTGAAGAATCTGCTCGGCGCGATGCAAGTGCGGTTGGCGGGGATTCCGGTCCGCCATGACGGGTTGGATATAGCAGAGGCGGCGCGCGTGCTGTCCCGGGAGAAGCCGCGCTTCCTGGTGGTGACTCCGAATTTCCAGAATCCGACCGGCACCATGTTGAGCATCGAGGCACGGCGCGCGCTGCTGGATGCGGCACGGCGTGCGGGGGTGCCGGTGATCGAAAACGATCCATACGGGCACTTACGGTACGAAGGCGAGGCACTGCCGGCGATCAAGCGAATGGACCAGAGCGACGGAACGGTGCTGCTGCGCAGTTTCTCAAAAGTGAGCTTTCCTGGGTTGCGCGTGGGGTGGGTTCTGGGCGCGAAGCCGCTACTGGAGCGGCTGCGCCAGGCAAAGGCGACGGCGGACTTGCATACCGATCAGCTTTCGCAGGCGGTGCTGTTGGAATTTGCGGAATCGGGGCGGCTGGAGCGGCATCTGGAGACGGTGCGGCGGGCGGGCACGGAGCGGCTGCGCGCGATTCTGGAGGCGTGCGCTCGCGAACTTCCGGCGGGAAGCGTATACACGCGGCCGCAGGGCGGCATGAATTTGTGGGTGCGGCTGGCGCGTCCGCTGGATGCGGAGGCTTTGCTGCCGCGCGCGCAGGAGTTGGGCGCGGCTTACTTGCCGGGCCGTTATTTTGCGGTGGCGCAGGCGGATTCGGGCGGGCTGCGGTTGAGTTTCGCGGGATTGACTCCGGAGGAGATACGCAAGGGGCTGGCGGTATTGGGGCGTGTCTTCGCGGAGGAATTGGAGAAGGCGGGGCGCAGCTCGGAAGCGGCTCCGGCTTTGGTTTAGGTCGACGAAGAAAAAGGAGAGCAGCAATGTTTTCATTCAGCAGCGAGCAGTTTCGATTGAATGTGGGTCTCGCCGAGATGTTGAAGGGCGGCGTGATCATGGATGTCACCAATGCCGATCAGGCGAAGATCGCCGAGGACGCAGGCGCGTCGGCGGTGATGGCGCTGGAGCGCGTGCCGAGCGATATCCGCAAAGAAGGCGGGGTGGCGCGCATGGCGAACATTTCGGTGATCGAAGAGATCATGAACACGGTGGATATTCCGGTGATGGCGAAGGCGCGCATCGGACATTTCATGGAAGCGCGCATTCTGGAAGCGCTGGGCGTGGACTACATCGATGAGAGCGAAGTGCTTACGCCGGCGGACGAAGAACATCACATCGACAAGCGCGCGTTCAAGACGCCGTTCGTCTGCGGCGCGCGGAATCTTGGCGAGGCGCTGCGGCGGATTGCGGAAGGCGCGGCCATGATCCGCACGAAGGGCGAGGCAGGCAGCGGAAACATTGTGGAGGCCGTGCGGCACATACGGACCATCGTCAAGGAGATGAAGCAGCTCACGGTGATGGGCAAGGAAGAGCTGGTGCATCAGGCGAAAAATCTGCAGGCTCCGCTGGAACTGGTGGAATGGGTGGCGCAGAACGGAAAGCTGCCGGTGCCGAACTTCTCGGCGGGCGGAATTGCGACTCCGGCGGATGCCGCGCTGGTGATGCAGTTGGGCGCAGAGGCGGTGTTTGTGGGATCGGGAATCTTCAAATCGAACGACCCGAAGGAGCGCGCCGAAGCGATCGTCAAGGCCGCGAAGAATTTCAATAATCCGGAAGCGCTGCTGGAGGCGAGCCGGAGCCTGGGTACGGCGATGCCGGGGCTCGACATTTCGAAGATGCCGGAATCCGAACTGCTGCAGACCAGGGGCTGGTAGATGAAGAAAGTGGGAGTGCTCTCGCTGCAGGGCGATTTCGCGGCGCACGGCGCGGCGCTGGAACGAGCGGGCGCGGAGCCTGTGTATGTTCGTGAACGGGAACAGCTCGACGGGGTCGACGGGCTGATCATTCCGGGCGGCGAGAGCACCACCATGTTGAAGCTGCTGCGATATGAAAATCTTCTGGAGGCGCTGCGCGAATTCGGCCGCAAGAAGCCGGTTTTCGGAACATGCGCGGGCGCCATTCTGCTGGCGCGGGAAGTGAGCCATCCGGAGCAGGAGAGTCTCGGGCTGATGGATATTGCGGTGGAGAGGAATGGGTACGGGCGGCAGTTGGACAGCCGTGTGGTGAAACTTGCCGCCGGTAAGGAACTGGGCGATGTGGAGGCCGTATTCATTCGCGCACCGATCATTCGCCGGGTGGGCGAAAATGTCAAAGTGATTGCGACTTACGAGAAGGATCCCGTGCTGGTGGACGATGGGAGACACCTGGCGGCGACGTTCCATCCGGAACTGACGAGCGACTCGCGCATTCACGAACTTTTCCTGGAGAAGCTGTGAGGCCACCCGAAGAGGAGCAAAAGACGCGCGTGCTGTTCGTATGCATCGGCAACTCCTGCCGGAGCCAGATGGCGGAGGGGTTTGCGCGGGCTTACGGCAGCGACGTGCTGATTCCGGCGAGCGCGGGGCTGTCTCCGGCATTCACGGTTGCGCCTGATACGATGCGGGCGATGCATGAAAAAAATGTCGATTTGCGAGACCAGTTTCCGAAGAGCATCCAGCATTTGGGGCGGTCGCAATTCGATCTGGTGGTAAATATGTGCGGCCGGACTATGCCGAAAATTCCGGGCGCGAAGTTGATCGAATGGGACGTGCCGGATCCGGTCGCGATGGACTATAAAACGCATTGCGAAGTGCGCGACCAGATTGAAACGCTGGTGATGCGCCTGGTGATGGATTTGCGGCACCAACAGCAGCAGGCCCGATTCCGCGGTCAGGGATCCGGCCAGTTTCCCGTCTGAAGTTTTTTCCTCTTTCCAGGTCTTGTCAGCCGCGCTCCGGCCACGGGCGCATGGTTCTACACGTGTGGTTCTGCAATTGCTGTTTGAAAGGCGCAGCCAGCATCGCGTTTTTTGAAAGGAGCATAGCAATCATGGAACGTGACATGGACGATATGAGGATGGCTTCCGCTCCGGCGGATACGGAACTGGATGAAGTCAATGTGCGGAACGACGACGATTGGGATGACGAGGATACACACCGGTATCGCCGCGTAATGAGCGCGGGGACACTGGCGGGCGATCGCGTACGCAACTCGGCGGGCGAGGACCTCGGCAAGATCGAAGAGATCATGATCGATGTACCGAGCGGCCGGATCGCGTATGCGGTGCTTTCCTTCGGAGGGTTCCTGGGAATCGGGGACAAGCTCTTCGCGATCCCGTGGCGGGCGCTCACGCTCAACGAAAAAGATCATGAGTTCATCCTGAACGTGGACCGGCAGCGGATGGAGAATGCGCCGGGGTTCGACAAGGACAACTGGCCGGACATGGCCAGCCCGGACTTCGGCAACTCGGTGCAGAACTATTGGAACGCTCCGCAGCAGGGCGATTCGACATTCGATCGCGACAGAAACCGCAATTTGTGATTTGAGGCCAAATAGGCCTTCTTTCGGCAGCTTTGTGGGAGAAAACCCGCGAAAGCTGCCGATTTTTTTTGCGCAACACTCCGCTTCGTTGAGTTGCAAACGTTGGGGCTTTCCAGGCGTTTATTTTGAAACACCGGAGCCTTGCTACAAACCCTGTGGACCCGTTGTGATGAAAAGGTAAGTACCTTTCGCCCGGATCGGGGGGCGAATCAAGGGGAGCACACAAGGGATGAGAAAACGAATACTGGTGACGGGCGGGGCGGGATTCATTGGATCGCACTTGTGCAATGAGCTATTGGAGCAGGGGTACCGGGTGCGCGTTCTGGATAACCTTTCCGAACAGGTTCACGGTCCGGGAAGGAAGCGGCCGCGATATCTGGACCCGCAAGTCGAGCTGCAGGTGGGAGACATTCGCGACGCCGATGAACTGCGCAAAGCGCTGGCGGGTGTGGACGCGGTGTATCACATGGTGGCGGCGGTAGGCGTGGGTCAGAGCATGTATCAGATCCGCGAATACACCAGCATCAACAATATGGGGACGGCAGTGCTGCTGGAAGCGCTGATCGAAAAGAAAGTTCAGCGGCTGATTGTCGCTTCGAGCATGAGCATCTACGGCGAAGGATTGTACAAAGCCGCCGATGGCACTACTCGCGTGGCACAGGAACGTTCGATCCAGCAGTTGAAGGCAGGCGACTGGCAGGTGCGGGATGAGCGCGGCGAAGACCTGACGCCGATTCCGACTCCCGAAACAAAGCCGCCGAACCTGGCGTCGATTTACGCTCTCAACAAGTACGATCAGGAGCGCATGTGCCTGATGATCGGGCGCGCGTACGGGATTCCGGCGGTGGCGATGCGGTTCTTCAACGTGTACGGGCCGAACCAGGCGCTATCCAATCCGTACACGGGCGTGCTGGCGATCTTCGCGTCGAGCATTCTGAACGGCAAGGCTCCGATGATTTTCGAGGATGGCTATCAGCAGCGCGATTTCGTCAGCGTGTACGATGTGGCGCGCGCGCTCCGTCTGGCGCTGGAAACACCGGAGGCGGCAGGCAAAGCATTCAACGTGGGGAGCGGGAAGCGGTATTCCATCCGCACGGTGGCGCAACGCATGGCAACGGTGCTGGGCCACGAAAAACTGCGGCCGGAGATCACCGGTAAGTACCGTGTGGGCGATATACGCCACTGTTTCGCGGACATTTCGCTGGCGCGCGAGGTGCTGGGGTATCAGCCTCAGGTAACGCTGGAAGAAGGGCTGACGAACCTCGCCGGGTGGCTGGAAAAACAGACGGTGCAGAGCCGTGTCGCCGATGCGTGCAATGAGCTGGCGATGCGCGGATTGATGGTCGGGTGAGCCTATGCGATACGCGCTGGTGAATCCTCCTTGGACGTTCGACGGCAGCATTTATTTCGGCTGCCGTGAGCCGCACTTGCCGCTGGAGTACGGGTATGCGCGGGCGCTATTGGAGCGCGCCGGTCATGAAGTACTGCTGGTGGATGCGCAACTAGAAGAGCTCGCTCCGGAAGAGATTCGCCGGCGGGTTCGAAACTTCGGGCCCGACTTCACGGTGGTGACGTCCGCTCCCAGCTACCTGTTCTGGCGCTGCGCTCCGCCCGAGCTACGGGTTCCGCAGGAGATGACGGCGCTGCTGCGCAACGTGGGGGGCACGATGGTGGCGGTTGGTCCGCATGCGTCCACTACTCCGCGGACGACGCTTCGCAAACTCGGCGCGGACGTGGTGGTGCTCGGGGAATGCGAAGAGACGCTGCCGCTGCTGACGGGCGATTGGGCGCATGTTCCCTCCATCTGTTTCCAGCGGGAGGGGGAAGCTGTGGTTACCGGCAGTCCGCACTCCTGTGACATGAACACGCTGCCGGCGCTGCGCTGGGAAGCGGCTCTGGTGGCGCGGCATCATCACCATCACCATCGATTCGAGGCTCCCCCGCAGGGTCCGGGCGCGGAGATGGAGACGTCGCGCGGGTGTCCGTATCACTGCACGTTCTGCGCGAAGGACAATTTCCGCGACGATTTCCGGCGGCGGCCGCTCGACACCGTGATGGAAGAAGTACATGGCTTGGTGGAGAACGGCGTGGAGTACATTTACTTCATCGACGAGATCTTTCTGCCGAACAAACCTCTGCTGGAAGCGCTGGTGCCGCTGCGCGTGAAGCTGGGACTGCAGACGCGGATCGACCTGTGGAGCACGGAGATGCTCGAGCTGCTGGGGCGCGCGGGATGCGTTTCGGTGGAGGCGGGCGTGGAGAGCATCACGGAGGAGGGCCGGGCGCTGCTGGATAAGAAGTGCAAGCTATCGACATCACAGCTTGCCGAGCGGCTGATTTTCGCGAAGAAGCACATTCCGTTTGTGCAGGCGAACCTGCTCGAAATGGAGCAGGACGACGTGGAGGCGATCGAGGCCTGGCGCGAGCATCTGCAGGCGCACGGAGTATGGGCGAATAAGCCGGTGCCGTTGTTCGTCTACCCGGGATCGCCCGAGTACACGCGCAAATGGGGCGACGCCGACGATCGCGCGTGGGAGCGCGCGCACGAACACTACATCTCCATCAACAACGAGTTCAGCGACATTCAGGAACAGAAGCCGCTGCCGCTGGTGCAGCTCGAGTGTTCGCATGAAAATTCCTAGCCGGGTGCTGATGACCGCCGATACGGTAGGCGGCGTGTGGACGTATGCGCTGGAACTGGGCGGCGGACTGGCCGAGCGCGGAGTGCAGATCGGGCTGGCGGCCATGGGGGGCGCGCCGGATGCGCATCAGCGGCGGGATGCGGAGTCGATTGCCGGGCTGGAGCTGTTCGCCAGTCCATTCAAGCTGGAGTGGATGGACGAGCCCTGGGAAGATGTCGAGCGGGCGGGGAAGTGGCTGCTGGAGCTGGAACGGCAATTCTGCCCGGACGTGATCCACTTGAACAATTACGCGCACGGGTCGCTGCCGTTTTGCGCGCCGGTAGTAGCGGTGGGGCACTCTTGCGTGCTTTCGTGGTGGCGGGCCGTGCGCGGCGGCGATGCTCCCGCGGAGTGGGACCGGTATCGCGATGTGGTGCGCACGGGTTTGGCTTCCGCCGACCTGGTGCTCGCGCCCACCGCCGCGATGCTGGACGCCTTACACGAGCACTACGGTCCATTGAAGAATGCGGCTGTGTGTCCGAACGGCCGGTCAGTGGCGGGCGGCGAGACCGGCGGGCTCACGGCGTGTAAGCAGCCGTTCGTCTTCACGGCCGGCCGGGTGTGGGACGAGGCCAAGAATCTGCCGGCGCTGGAGCAAATCGCGCATGAGCTGCCGTGGCCTGTCTACGTCGCGGGAGACAACCGGCATCCGTCGACTCAGGAAGCGCGGACGTGCGGAGCGTGCCGCTATCTCGGCAAGCTTCCGGCGAAGCAGATGCTGTGGTGGCTGGAGCGCGCGGCGATTTACGCATTGCCGGCGCGGTATGAGCCTTTCGGACTCTCCATTCTTGAAGCGGCGCTGTGCGGGTGCGCGCTGGTGCTCGGCGACATCGCGAGCCTGCGGGAGGTGTGGGGCGATGCGGCGATTTACGTAAATCCGAGCGATCCGCAAGCGCTTGCCGAAAAGTTGCGGCGCCTGATCGAAAGGCCCGAGAGAAGAATCGAACTGGCGGCGAGAGCTCATGCACGCGCTCTCGAATGGAACAGCCGGCGAATGGTAGAGGCGTATCTCGCAGCTTACGATGGGCTGCTGAGCCAAGCGATGGTCGCGTGAGCGATGCGGCGTCATAAGGAAGAGATTTTTCGTTTCACGAGCGAGCCGCTACGGTTCGCGACGGGCCTGGAGTGCAGCTATCCGAAGGTACAGCACGGACGCCGCCGCGATGAGCTCGAAGAGACGGGGCATTACAAACACTGGCGCGAGGACTTCGAGTTGTGCCGCGAGATCGGCGCCCGATACGTGCGCTACGGTCCGCCGTATTATCGAATGCACCTCGGCGACGGGAAGTACGACTTTTCGTGGACGGATGAAGTGCTGCCCGTAATGCGGAAGATGGGGCTTGTGCCCATCATCGACCTCTGCCATTTCGGATTGCCCGACTGGGCGGGCGATTTTCAGAACACGGAGTGGCCGGATCTGTTTGCAAAGTATGCTCGTGCGTTCGCGCAGAGGTATCCGTGGATTGCGCACTACACACCGGTGAACGAGATTCTGGTCTGCGCGCGATTCAGCGCGAAGCTGGGCTTGTGGAACGAGCAGCTCGCGGACGATAAGGCGCTGGTTCGGGCGCTAAAGAATCTGTGCCGGGCTACGCTGCTGGCATCCAGCGAAATTCTGGAAGCGATTCCGCATGCGGTATTCATTCAAAGCGAAACGGCGGAGGCGGTGCATGAGCGTTCGCCCGATCAACGGGAGAGGGTGAAATTCGCCAACGAGACCCGCTTCCTCACGTTCGATCTGTTGTATGGGCATTCGCTGAGCAGCGACGTGTTGCTCTTTCTTTTCGATAACGGTCTTTCCCGCAAGGAATACGAGTGGTTTATGCAAAACGGGGACCGCAACGATCCTCACTGCATCATGGGAATGGATTACTACGCCCGCAACGAGCGCTATGTAAAGCCGGATGGCGGAGAGGAATCGTCGGGACCTTCGCTGGGTTGGCATGCGATCGGCGCCGAATACTACTGGCGATATCACAAGCCGATGATGCTGACGGAAACGAACTGCCTGCACCCCGAGCACTCCGCGGAGTGGCTCTGGACGATGTGGCAAAACGTACAGCAACTCCGGAGTCAAGGCGTCCCGATGGTCGGCTTCACCTGGTACAGCCTGACGGACCAGGTGGATTGGGACATTCTGCTGCGCGAGATCCGCGGGCACGTCAATGGCAACGGGCTTTACACGCTGGATCGCAAGCCGCGTCCGGTGGCGGAGGTCTTTCGCACACTGGCGCGGCAGTATGGTTCCGAACCCGTGCTGCCGGAGTAGTGGCATTTCCCGTGCAGATTCTTTTGCATGGGAGACCTACACAACTTGCGCGTGGCGATTGTAGCCACCGACGGATTTGAAGAAGCGGAATTGACGGAACCGTTGAAAGCGCTGCGCGACGCTGGCGCGCACGTGGACATTGTTTCCGACAAGGACCAAGTACAGGGATTCAAGCATCACGACAAAGCCGGCACCGTGAAGGCGGATCGAAAGCTGGACGACGCACGTCCCGGCGATTACGACGGACTGGTGCTGCCCGGCGGCGCGCTCAATGCAGATCAGGCGCGCATGCTGCCGAAAGTACGCGAGTTCATCACCTCGTTCGACAAAGCGGCCAAGCCGATCGCCGCGATTTGCCATGCGCCGTGGGAATTGATCAGCGCGGGTATTCTGCGCGGCCGCAAGCTCACAAGCTGGAAAACGATCCAGGACGATGTTCGGAACGCGGGCGCCGAGTGGGTAGACCAGGACGTGGTGGTGGATCGCAACCTGGTGACCAGCAGAGGACCGCAGGATCTTCCGGCATTCAACCGCGAGACCATCAATCTGCTGTCGCACGTGCCGGCGGGGGCGAACCGCTGATGGTATGAGACGGTATCTGGAGCCGGTCAACATGAAATCCGTTTGGGAAATGATCAAGCAAACGGCTTCGAGCTGGAATGACATCAATGCGCCGCAACTTGGCGCTGCGCTCGCCTTCTACACGATGCTGTCTATTGCGCCTCTACTGGTGATGTGCATAGGGATCGCGGGGCTGGTGTTCGGGCACGATGCGGCGCAGGGTCGCGTGGTGGCGCAGATTCAGGGACTGGTGGGGTATGAAGGCGGCCAGGCGATTCAATCCGTGCTCGCGCACGCAGCGAAGCTGTCTTCGGGAATCGCTGCGATGGCGGTCGGCGTGTTCCTGCTGCTGTTCGGCGCCTCCAGCGTTTTCGGCCAGCTACGCGATTCGATGAATCTGGTGTGGGGCGTGAAGAATTCGACCACGTCGGGGCTGATGGGGCTTGTCAAGTATCGTTTCGTCTCGTTCGCCATGATTATCGGGGTCGGTTTCCTGCTGCTGGTTTCGCTACTGTTCAGTGCGGCTGTAGCGGCGGCCGGAAAAGTCGTGGGCGGCTATCTTCCCGTGCCCGAGGTGGTTCTGCACGCGGCCAATTACGTGATTTCGTTCGTGGCGGTCACACTCGTTTTCGCGCTGATGTACAAGGTGGTGCCGGAGGTGAGGATCGAGTGGGAGGACGTGTGGATCGGCGCGGCCGTGACTTCCGCGTTGTTTTCGCTGGGAAAATTCCTGATCGGTATCTATCTGGGGAAGGCGAGCATCGGGTCGGCGTATGGCGCGGCCGGGTCGCTGGTCGTGTTTCTGGTGTGGGTTTATTATTCGGCACAGATTTTCCTGATGGGCGCTGAGTTCACGCGCGTGTTTGCGGAGCGGCACGGGTCCAGGGCGCGGGCTCGGGCGGAAAGGCCGGAGACGGCGCCGGAGCAGAAGCCTTTGCCGGACCGCAAGATCGCCTGAGATTATGACGCCACTTAACGGATATGTCCAAAACGAGAACACATGCAGCGCAATTCGCCGGAATGTCCAAGCGGTCGCAAAACTGGAAGAGGACTTTAACAGGAACCGCAGCTTGTCCGACCGGATCGCCGATTCGGTCGGCAGCTTTGCGGGTAGTCTTCCGTTCGTGCTGCTGCATCTCGGGTTCTACAGCCTGTGGGTGTTAGTCAACGTGGGAGTAGTTCCCGCGATCCCGCGCTTCGACCCGTTTCCGTTCATGTTGCTGAACGTAGGCGTCTCGCTGGAGGCGATTTTTCTTTCCACGTTCGTGCTGATGAAGCAGAATCGAATGAGCAAGCGCGCCGACCAGCGGGCGCACCTGGATTTGCAAATCAACCTGCTGGCCGAGCGGGAAATGACGTTGATGCTGCAGATGCTGCAGCGCATTTCCACCCGGCTGGGAGTCCGTTTGAGCGGCGAGGAGATCGAGGAGTTGAGCGAAGACATTTCCGTGGAGGCGCTGGCGAAAGAACTGCGCGACGTCATGCCGGATGAGTAGTTCGCAACTTTGCAGAAGCGGCGGCATGACTGTTCGGGTTCGCACGACCGCTTGCGCGTGCGCGCCGGAATCCGATTTAAGGTTGGAAAGGGCCTATGCAGATCATCACTCACAATAAACATGCGGTGAACATGACGGAGCCGGAGCGCATTGCTTCGGCCATCGGCGGCGGATTGCTGGCGGTGAGCGGCGCGACACGGCGCGGGCTGCCCGGAATTGCCCTGGCTGCGCTCGGAGGCGAGTTGATCCGGCGGGGCATAACCGGCCACTGCTACGCATACGAAGCGATGGGGATTCGCAGCACGCCGGTGGGCCAGGGAGCTTCCACGAGCGTCCCTTACGAACTGGGCGTGCGGGTGGACCGTGTGATCACGATCAACCGTCCGCGGGCGGAGGTGTATCGCTGCTGGCGAGACCTGCGGAACCTGGGCCGCGCCATGCGGAATGTGGAAAGCGTGACGCAGCAGGGCGACCGGTCGCACTGGGTGGTGAAGGCTCCGGCGGGCCGTACCGTGGAGTGGGACGCGGTGATTCACAACGAAGTGGAAGGCGAGCTCATCGCGTGGCGGTCTCTGAGCGGCGATGTGCAAAACGCGGGCTCGGTGCTGTTTCGCGATGCGCCGAACGGGGGCACGGAAGTGAAGGTGGAGCTGCAATACAATCCGCCGGGCGGAGCCGTGGGCGCCCTGTTTGCGAAGCTCTGGGGCCGGGAGCCGGGCATGCAAATCGACCAGGATCTGCAGCGCTTCAAGCAGATGATCGAGGGCGGCGAGATCTCCGCATCCGGCGGCGGCGCTGAAGCCGAGCGTTTGCGCATGCACAGCAATCGCGAAGTGGATGAAGCATCGGAGGATTCCTTCCCGGCCAGCGATGCGCCTGCGTACAACCATTAGGCACGGGTATTCGCTCCATGAAGACCAGATCCGTGATTCTCACCGCGGCCGCTGCCGGAATCGGAGCGGCCGTAGCTACCAGGACGCTGCTGCGGAAGAAATCGGGCGATTGGTCCGGGCGCGTTGCCGTCATTACCGGCGCGTCGCGCGGGCTCGGGCTGTTGCTGGCTCGCGATTTCGCACGGGAAGGCTGCGTGGTGGCGATCTGCGCGCGCGACGAAGACGAGCTTAGAGACGCGCGGAAGTACCTGCAAGATCATGGTGCCGATCAGGTGTACACGGAGAAGTGCGATGTCACGGAGCGGAGCGATGTGGAACGCTTCATCAGCGACGTGGCGGGCCGCTTCGGCAGCATCGATATTCTGGTGAACAACGCGGGGGAGATCCAGGTGGGGCCGCTCGAAGCGATGACGGTGGATGACTTCGAACGCGCCATGCAGATCATGTTCTGGGGAGCCGTGTATCCCACGCTCGCGGCGATTCCGCATTTGAAGCGGCGGAAGAATACCCGAATTGTGAACATCACGTCCATCGGCGGCAAGGTCGCTGTGCCGCACCTGCTTCCGTATAGCTGCGCTAAATTCGCGCTGGTCGGGTTTTCCGAGGGGCTGCATGCGGAGCTGGCGAAGTACGGCGTGAAGGTGGTGACGATCGCGCCGGGGTTGATGCGCACGGGTTCCTACGTGAACGCGATTTTTAAAGGCGACCAGGACAAAGAAGCGGCCTGGTTCAGCCTGGGCGCGACTACGCCCGGAGCGAGCATGGGCGCCGAGCGGGCCGCGCGGCAGATTGTGAAGGCCACGCGACGCGGCGACGCGGAGAAGGTTCTGACTCTGCCGGCCAACGTGGCGGCGCGCTTCCACGGCCTGTTTCCCGGCATGACCGCCGACATTCTGGGTCTGGTGGATCGCCTGATTTTGCCGCGCGGGAACGACACGACCGCGAAGCGCGGAAAGGAGACGGGAACGCTGCAATCTCCGCTGTTTTCGGCGATCACGATTCTGGGCAAGCTGGCGGCGCGGCGGTTTCTGCAGCGGCCCGAACCGGCGTAACCGATGCGGGTTGCCGTCTTCTGTCATTCGATCATTTCGGACTGGAACCACGGAAACGCTCATTTCCTGCGCGGCGTGTTGACGGAACTGCAATCGCGTGGACACGAAGTCCGCATCTATGAGCCTCGCGATTCGTGGAGCTTGCAGAATCTGGTCGCAGAGCATGGCGAAGGGCCGATCGAGCGATTCCACGCGGCCTTTCCCACGCTGACACCGGTCCGATACGATGCTGCTGCCCTGGATCTCGACGCCGCACTCGACGGCGTGGACCTCGTACTGGTCCACGAGTGGAACGATCACGGCCTGGTGGCGCGCATCGGCTGCCATCGCAGGCGTATTGGGCGCTATCGATTGTTGTTCCACGATACGCATCACCGGTCGGTGACGGAAGCAGAGTCGATGGCGGCCTACGACCTCTCCGGATACGATGGCGTGCTGGCATTCGGTGAAGTCATTCGCGAACGATACATGTCGCAGGGCTGGGCGCGGCGCGCCTGGACGTGGCATGAGGCCGCGGATGCGCGGGTGTTCCGGCCGGTGGATGGGGAAAAACACGGGGACGTCATCTGGATCGGCAATTGGGGCGATGACGAGCGCACGTCGGAGTTGCACGAGTTCCTGCTGGAGCCTGTGCGTAAGCTGAAGTTGCGCGCGCGCGTGCACGGCGTACGGTACCCGGACCATGCGCGTGCAGCGCTGGCGGAAGCCGGCATCGAGTACGCGGGTTGGATCGCAAATTACGAAGCGCCGTGCGCGTTCAGCGAGTTCAAAATGACGGTGCATGTGCCGCGCGGCCCTTACGTTCGGGCGCTGCCTGGCATCCCGACGATTCGCGTGTTTGAAGCACTCGCTTGCGGCATTCCTCTGATCTCCGCGCCGTGGAACGATGCCGAAGGCCTGTTCACTCCCGGCCGCGATTACCTGACGGCGCGGAATGGAGAGGAGCTGATGCTTCACATGCAAATGCTGGCGAATGACGCCGGCGCGCGGCGCGAACTTGCGGAGCGGGGAATGCAGACGATTGCGGCGCGGCACACGTGCAGCCACAGGGTTGAGGAACTGTTGAGGATCCACGAATGCCTGAGCAACTGAACATCTCGTTTTTCGCGAGCAGCCTGGTTTCGGCATACTGGAACGGCGCGGCGACCTACTATCGCGGGATCGTGCGGGCGCTGGCGGAGCGCGGTCACCGTGTGACGTTCTTCGAGCCCGACGCCTACGACCGGCAGAAGCATCGCGACATTCCCGACCCGGAGTGGGCGCGCGTGGTGGTGTACCCGAGCGCGGGCGAAGACGACGCGTATCGCGCACTGGAGCAGGCTAAGGGCAGCGACATTGTGGTGAAGGCGAGTGGGGTCGGCGTGTTCGACCGCTTGCTGGAGCGAGAGGTGTTGAGCTTGAAGAGTCCGCGAACGCGGGTCATCTTCTGGGATGTGGACGCACCTGCCACATTGGATCGCGTGCAGCAGGCGCCGTGGGACGAATTCGCGCCGCTGATTCCGCAGTATGACTTCATCTTTACGTACGGCGGCGGCGACCCCGTGGTGCAGGCGTACACGCGGCTCGGCGCGCGCCGCTGCGTGCCGATCTACAACGCGCTGGACCCCTCGACGCATTTCCCGGTGCCGGCGGATGCCCGGTTTGCGGGCGATCTCGCGTTTCTCGGCAATCGCCTGCCGGACCGCGAGGCGCGCGTGGAGGAGTTCTTCCTGCGCGCCGCCGGTATCTCCGATGCGCGGTTCGTGCTCGGCGGCAGCGGATGGGGCGACAAGGGGCTACCCAAAAACGTCCGGTATGTGGGGCACGTCTATACGCGCGACCACAACGCGTTCAACTGCACACCGAAAGCGGTGCTCAACATTTCGAGGGAGAGCATGGCGCGCTACGGCTTTTCGCCGGCGACGCGCGTGTTCGAAGCGGCGGGCGCGGGCGCATGCGTGATCACCGACGAGTGGGTTGGCATCGAATTGTTTCTGGAGCCCGGCCGGGAGACGCTGGTGGCCCGCGACGGCGCGGAAGTAGCGGAGCACGTGCGCGGTCTGACGGAATCGCGAGCGCGAGAGATTGGCGAGCGCGCCAAAGCGAGGATCCTGGCAGAGCACACGTACGCTCACCGGGCGGCGCAAGTGGAAGCGTTGTTAACCGGACGTCCGGCGGCCGCCGGCAGCGCGAGAGAATGAGCCTATGCGGATCGTCATTCTTGGCCTTTCCATCACGTCATCCTGGGGCAACGGGCATGCGACCACGTACCGGGGACTCGTGCGGGAACTGGTCAGGCGCGGCCATGACGTGCTTTTCCTGGAGCGCGATGTGCCGTGGTACGCCGGAAATCGCGACCTGCCGCAACCGCCGTATTGCCGCACCGGGCTATACGAATCGCCGGCGGACCTGGACCGGCGGTTTCGCGGCGAAGTGCGCGCGGCGGACCTCACGATTACCGGCTCGTATGTTCCGGACGGCATCGCGGTGGGTGAATGGGCGATTGAGAATGCGGGCGGCGTCACGGCGTTCTACGATATCGATACGCCGGTGACGGTGGCGCGGCTGGAGCGCGGCGATTGCGAATACCTCGCGCCGCATCTGATTCCGGAGTACGACATTTATCTCTCCTTCACCGGCGGTCCGCTGCTGGAGCGCATACAATCGCGCTACGGCTCGCCGATGGCGCGAGTGCTGTATTGTTCCGTGGATCCGGAGCTCTATTATCCCGAGCGCACGGCCAAACGGTGGGACCTGGGATATCTGGGAACGTACAGCGACGACCGGCAGCCGTTCCTCGAATGCCTCATGCTGGAGCCCGCGCGGCGCATGCCAGAGGCGGCGTTCATTGTCGCGGGGCCGCTCTATCCGGCGTCGATCGTGTGGCCGAAAAATGTGGAGCGGATCGACCACCTGGCTCCGGGCGAGCATCGCGGCTTTTACAATGCGCAGCGCTTCACTCTGAACATCACGCGTGCCGAAATGAAAGCGGCGGGATTCTCGCCGAGCGTCCGGCTATTCGAAGCCGCGGCGTGCGGAGCCGCGATTATCAGCGATTCCTGGCGCGGTTTGGACACGTTGTTCGAGCCCGGAAAAGAAATTCTGGTGGCGAGCGGGGCGGAGGATGTTCTGGATATTCTGCGCAGCGTCAGCAGCGAGCAAGCCGCCGAAATCGGGGCTCGGGCGCGCGCTCGCGTGCTTGCGGGCCACACCGCGGCGCATCGCGCGATGGAGTTGGAAGAGGCCTGTGCGGCCGTGGTTCAGAACAATACAACGGCGTAATGGTTGCTCCGCATACGGCAGGAGGAACAAGCATGCTGCTACTACTGATTCTGGTGATCATCCTGCTGTTCGCCGCCGTACCCGCGTGGCCGTATAGCCGCGGTTGGGGCTATTATCCAAGCGGCGGTCTGGGATTGATCGTGCTGATTCTGGTAATCCTGCTGTTGATGGGGCGCATATAAGCGCCGCGGAATTGTGAGGCGAACTCGCCGGAACGAGTTCGCCTCTTTCATTTATTGAATGGGGATCGTGGCCTGGATGTTGTCCCCATCGACCGTTGAGATTTCGAGGGTCACGTCGCCGTGCACTCCCGTTGGAACGGTCACGTTCACCTGATACAACCCACCGAGACCAGGCGCCAACCCCGCGTAGAGGACCTTCGCTGTCACTCCACCGATCGCGACGTCGATGGAATTGACCAGGCTCGTAGTATTCGGCGCGGGCGCGCCGGCGGTTACGTTTTCGTTCACTTTACCGAGGCCCGTTAAGTAGATGGCGATCGCCTCGCCGGACTTCGCGGGGCTTGCGGCGGAGACGAGGCTGAAGTCCGGATGCAGCATCGCGCCGTCGCCGAGTCCGCCCGGAGGAACGGTGAAGACGCCCGGCGAAGTGGTTCCCAGGTATGTGAACACCTGGTTCGAATTGGTGTTGTTGCTGACCACCTGGACGGTGACTACGGCGTTCGAGGACGTGATGTCAAACGGAACGACGGCAGATATCTGCCCCGGACTGACAAAGTAGATAGGCGCTGGATTGCCGTTGAGCAACACCTGAACACCGCCCAGAGTGTTGGGGAATGGGGCCGCGGAGGAAGTGGTGCTCGACGTGAAGCCGCTGCCGTAAATGGTGATGACTTCACCGGGCGAAATCTGCGCTGTAAACGGCGAGTTGGTGGCTGCGTTCACCACAGCCTGTGGATTAATGAACGGTCCGCTGGCGGGAGTTGTGATGGCTGGGGCCTTGACGTAGACTTGCAGATAATAATCGCCGCCCTGACCGATCACAAAAGCGAAATTGCTGTTTGCCGATACCGCGAGGGCAAAGCTGCTGGACCCCGTATTCACGCCGGTCGAGTTGAAGGTGAAGGCGTCGTTGTAGGTTTCATCGTACGAATCGAAGCCATCGGGATTGATGCGTTGATGCACCAGCTCGTCGCCGGCGGAGTTACCCAGCAGGTTCGAAGCGCCCTCGGTGCCATAGAGCCCGGCAAAGTCGCCGCCGTTGGCGAAGTTATCGAGCTCGGCCGTGAAGTACAAGCCGCTGAAGTTCACTTTCGTGCTCGCGGACGGAGCTTTCGCGCCCACGATAATGTCGTATCCGGAGGGCGAGCCTGCGATGAAGAAGCTGCCATCCTGCGACACGTACAGCGTCTTTGCACCGGACAAGAGATTGTTCACGGCCGTGACGCCGGTAGGCGCCGGCAGCGTGAGCGTGCCGCTGCCGTTGGCGCTGACGGTGTAGGTGGCCCCGTTCGAGGTCTGGGTGGTCTTGGCGCCGTTGAGGTTGATGGAAGAGCCGGTCACGGCTACGTTGCCCAAACCGCCGCTGCCGTCCGCGGTCATGGTGAAGAGATTGTTGCGCGAGTTGGCAAAGCTGCCCTGGTAGAACTCCAGGCTCGCGACCTGATACGTTCCGCTCAACGTTCCGTTGGACGCGCCGGAGGCAACGGGAATCGCAATGAAGAGATCCACGTACGCCGTGTCCGTGCTGCTTGCCACGATGGCCCCCTGCCCGACGCCGCCGTAGAGCGTCGTCGAGTTGGTGCTGTCGAAGGGATTGGTCAGGCTGACTTCGCCGCTCGACCACACCGTATAGCTGCCCGTGTTGAGCGTGACAAGCGGATGATCCGCGCCATTGTTGGTGACGCCCTGGCCGCTGGTGAGGGTGTATCCGCCTTTGCCGTCAAACGTCATCACACCGGAGAAGCTGACGGGACAATCGCAATTGTTGGCGGCGCCATTCACGCCGAGATAGCGGACGTAGTACGCCCCCTGCAGGGTGGCATTGCCCGGCAGTGACTGCGCAAATACTGGCGCGAGGAAAGCGCTCAGCGCGAGGGCGCACAAAGCGCCGAAGCGGCTTCGGTAGTTCATACTCGCATGATATCGAAGCCGGGAAGACTCGAAAGGGGTGTAACCGCACAACTCCGCGAGGGCTAGTCGGTGGGTTGCAGCCCGGCGCGCTTCAACATCTCCAGGAACTGGCCGCGGGTGCGCATGTCGATGGATTGCGCGACAAGCTTGCCTTCGCGATCGTACACGAAGCTCTTAGGAATGCCTTCCACGAAATACATTTTGTTCACGACGCGGCCCGGGTCCAGCAGGACCGGGTAGGAAACGGGATGTTCGGCGAGGAAGGGTTTCACCTTCGAAACGTCCTCATCGCTGAAGGCAAGAATCACCAGACCCTGGCTGGCGAACTGCTTGTAGAGGGCGTCCAGATCCGGCATTTCCTTGCGGCAGGGCGGGCACCAGGTGGCCCAGAAGTTGACTAATACGACTTTGCCGCGGAGGTCGCGGAGATGCCACTGCTTGCCGCTGAGGTCCGCGACGGTGAAGTCGGCGGCTGCGCGGCTGCGGTCCTGATCTTCCAGTTCCTTCATCGCGGCATCGAATTGCGCATTTTTCAAAGAGACGTGCACGCCTTCGTAGCGGACGAGCGAGGCGAGCTCCGAATAGGTGGACCCCGGCGCATTGGGCTTCTCGGTAATGGCAGCGGCGAGCGTGGCGCCCACCTCTTGCAATGTGCCCGCTCCGAAATCGCCTTCGGTGGACAGGTTTGCGAGCCCGTTCGCCAGTGCCAACTTATTCGGGGAGCTTTCCGGCAGGCCGCGGATCTCAAGCGCGAGCTTTCTGGTGACCTCGCCGCGTTGCGCATCCGGTACGGCGCGCAGGCCGCGCAGGCCGTCGTTGATCGACTTCTCCTGATCTGTCAGCGCGGGGCGCTTGGTTTGGGCGGCAAGCGGGAGGGCTAGGGCGGCAAGGCAAAGGAGGACAGCGGCTTTCATGCTTTACAGACTACGCCTCCTGGCGGCGGAACGCCAGTGGGGTGGGGCACTGGCGAACTTCGTTCCGCTCTGGCGCGCTCCGCGCGCCTGGTACCGGTCTGGAGACCGGTACCTACCTTTCGAAGACCAGGCCGGCGCTTGGGAGGATCGGAAACATCTTGTCCAGGGTGATGAAGGCCTGGCGCGTTGACGAGTTGTAGCCGTTGAAGCTGTCGTAAACGAAATTGGTGCGATTCGTGAGGTTGATGACTTCGCCGTAGAGGGTCAGCTTCCACTTATCGCGGGTCCAGGCTTTGTTGATGCGGAAGTCCGTGCGCTGATAGGACGGTAGACGGAGCCCGTCACGAACGCCGGTCACATAATAATTCGCGCCGATCTGTTGCAGGTAGCCGGGCACGGGAAACGCGCTGCCGTAGCTCCATCGCAGGCTCATGTTGACGGTCGGCTTGACGCGCACACTGCCGTACGTGTTGATGGTGTGGCGCTGGTCGTAGTCTCCGGGAAAACGATTGCCGAGCACGCCATCGCGATCTTCGGTGTGCCCGTAGGCGTACGACACCCAGCCGGTGAGGCGATTAGCGCTGCTTCGTTGCAGGAAGAATTCCGCGCCGCGGGAGTAGCCGCGGAGGGAATTCGTATACGGGGGATTGAGCGGCGGCGCGGCGATTTTTCCGGTGGGCAGCAGGCGCGGATAGAAGAGCGGCTGAAAGATGAGGTCGCGATCGGCGCGATTGTAGAGCTCGGCGCGAAGCCGGGTTCGCTCGCCGATTCTCTGTTCGAGCGCCGCGATGGCGTGGTTGGAGCGCTGCGGCAGCATGCGCCGTGAGCCCAGCGGCGATGTCAGCACGTTGAGCTCGGGATACTGCACGTACTGTCCCCAGCCGAGCTGCAGGCGGGTATACGGCGTGAGCAGAAATGAGGCGGAAGCGGATGGAGAGAGCGCGGGGATGCCGTCGATGGAATCGTGGTCCCAGCGTGCGCCTGCTTCCAGGTGAACGCGGCCGCCGAGCGCGATCAGAGATTGCTGTACATATCCGCCCGTGCGCGTCGATTTGCCGTTGAAGCGATCCAGGACGGTAGGCTTGCTTGCGACGGATTGGTATTGGTTGCTGTTGCCTTCGTCGCGCAGCTCGCGGGTGCTCCAGCCTACCTGGAGCGGAGTTCGCGCGCTCCACATCCACGTGGCGTCGACGTTCCAGACCCATTCGCCGTAGAGGCCCTGGCCGAGCAGCAGCGCACTCGGGTCGGTATCGTTCCATCGCTCGCGCATCCATGCCGCGTGAGTAGTAACGATTAGCTTGTCGGTCGGGGTGACGCGCCATCCGAGGTTCCCGAGCGTGTAATGGTAGCCGCCCTTCATGACGGAATTGACGCCAAGGCGTGAGGCGCTCGCGGAACGGTCGAGGTTCGAATAACTCTCCAGTACGTAGAGCGAGAGCGAGCTTTTCGCAGTGAGGTCATAGGAGAGACGCGCCTGCACATCTTCCAGGCCGAAGACGAGCGATGTATCGGGGAAGGTGCGTTCCAGAATGTATTGCAGGTAACTCTTGCGCGTGGCGACGAGCCAGGAGCCGCGGTTGTGTTTGCGACGGAACGGACCTTCCACCAGCACGCCGGCGTTGGATGCGCTGGCGGCGACACGGAACGTGACTTTATCGCGATTGCCTTCGCGGGTTTCCACATCGAGCACGGCGGCGCTGCGATCACCGAAGCGCGAAGGGTAAGCGCCTTCGTGAAGGTCCATCATCTCGACCATGTCGCCGTTGAAGGCGGTGCCGGAGCCCGAGACTCCGTTGCCCTGAATTTCGTGAAACGGCTGGTGGAGGAGCACGCCATCCAGATAGAGGCCGACGCGATTGTAGTCCGCGCCGCGGACGGAGAATCGCGCGTCGAAATCGTTGTTGGAACTGACGCCGGGCAGGCTTTGGACGGCGCGCAGCGGATCGTCGGCCAGCACGCTTCCGAGGTTCTTCACGTCATTGCCGGACATGACGAGCGATGCCGGGCTGTCCTGGCGTGCGCCTTCGAAGGGATCGGTACGGGCTTCCACGGTCTCAGACTGGCGAAGGGAATCGGGCGTCAGGAGAACTTCGAAGTCCTTGGTCTCGCCGGCATTCAGGTGGAAAGGGCGGTTGACGAGGTGGTAGCCGACGGTCGCGACGTTGAGCACGTAGTCGCCGGGCGCGAGCGCATCGAAGTGGAATCGGCCGGAGGAATCCGTGATGGCTTGCGAGGGGGTCGCGGAGAGCGAGATTCTTACGTTGGCCAGCGCTTCGCCGCCCTGTGTATCGACTACTGTGCCGCGAATCTGGCCGGTGGTTTGGGCGCATGCTGCCGCCGCGAGGAGAGGCAGGGCAAGGCTCGCAAGAATAGGGCGCCGGGTCACGATGAACAGCATGATAGCGCCGCGCACGTGCTACCGCTAACGGCGGGTTGCAGGTATGATGTTCCGAATAGGAGCGCCATCATGGAGTCCGCTGCTAAACAGGCCGCCGGATTTATTGCCAAGTTCGATCCGCCCGTGCAGAAGCTGATCCGCGAGTGCCGCGCCGCGGTCCGCAAACGCTATCCGGCTGCCGTGGAACTGATCTACGACAACTACAACTTCCTGGTCTTCGGCTTCGGCCCCTCGGAACGCGCGGGCGAGGCGCTGCTTTCCCTTGCGGCACATTCCAAGGGAGTCAATCTGTTCTTTCTCCAGGGCGCGGCGCTTCCGGACCCAACGCACATCCTGGAAGGCAGCGGGAAGCAGGTCCGGTTCATCCGTTTGGAATCGGCCGCCCGGCTGAGCGATCCGCACGTGGACGCGCTGTTCCACTCGGCGGAAATGAACATGCGAGTGCCGATGCCGCGCGAGGGAAAGGGCTACACCCTCGTGAAATCGATCTCGGCCAAGCAACGTCCTCGCAGCGCAGCAAAAACGGCCGGCAGATAACCGTACTTTGGGTTACAGCAGCTCCGCGGCTGCGGAAATTATCCTGGATTGATCGGAGCCTTGTGGTCCCATGATTTTATCCAAGCGAAAAATCCTCAGCGTGGCGAGCCTGGCGCTTTGCAGTTCGGTGCTGATTCTGCAGGCTCAAAAGAAGGCGCCCTTCAATCCTCACGAGAAGGCCTTCTATGCCGACCCGCTGGATATCGTTTTTGTGCAGCCGGGGCTGACCATCACGGTAGTGTCGGCTAAGATTGCCTCCGACGGGACCATCAGCGTGGATTACAAGCTCAGCGACGCGAACGGGCAACCGCTCGATAGAACCGGCGTGACGACTCCCGGCGTCGTATCTCTGAGCTTTGTGATCGGGTACATTCCGAAAGGCCAGGAGCAGTACAGTTCATACATTGTGCGGCCGGTGGCCTCCACCACCGGGAACGGGGTCACGGCGACACAAGCGGCTGCCGATTCCGGAGGAACTACGCAGACCGCCGCCACGGGCGAGTACATTTACACGTTTGCCACGAAGGCGCCAACGGATTTCGACGCTACTGCTACGCATCGCGCCGGCATTTACGGGAACCGCAATCTCACGCAATGGAATCTGGGGACGAACTTCGCGGATACGACGTATGACTTCGTTCCCGCCGGAGGCACCCCACATCCACGCGACATCGTTCGCACCGCCGATTGCAATCAGTGTCACGGACTGCCGAATGGCATGACGACGGCCACTGGTTCGGCGGGGCTGGCGGCGCACGGTGGATCGCGGCGCCACGTAGAGCTCTGCGTGATTTGCCATCAGCCGCAGACCAGCGATCCCGATACCGGCAACAGCGTCGATTTCAAGGTCTTCATCCACAAGTTGCATGCCGGGGCCACGCTGCCGAGCGTACAGGCGGGCACGCCGTACCGCATCATCGGCTTCGGGAACGCGGTGAACGACTGGTCGACGGTGGTGTACCCGGCGGACATCAGGCGCTGCCAGTCCTGCCACAATCCGAAAAACGGCGCGGCGCAGACGAACGCGTGGCTCACAACGCCGACGCGCGCGGCGTGCGGATCGTGTCACGACAACGTCAATTTTGCGACGGGCGCGAATCACGCGGGCGGTCCGCAGGTTACCGATAATCAGTGCTCGCTATGCCACATCCCGCAAGGCGAGTTGGATTTCGACGCGTCGATCATGGGCGGGCACGTGATTCCCGACGAATCGAGCCAGATTCCGGGGCTGAATTTCACGCTGGTGAAAGCTACGAACGGCGGACCGGGACAGAAGCCGGCAGTCACGTTTACCGTGCGAGACAATTCCGGCGCGGGAATTCCAATGAGCTCATTCACAGCGGCGGGAGGGGCGCTGTCGCTCACTATGGCCGGTCCGGCGTCCGATTACGGCTATACGAGTTTCGGTTCGGATGTGACCACGCCAGGGTACGTGACCGAGGCGGTGGCGCGCGCGGCGTCCTGCACGAACGACGGTACCTGCACGTATACGTTTACACACGCGGTGCCTGCCGGCGCGAAGGGCACTTATGCGATAGGCATCGAAGGGCGGCTGCCGATTACGCTGCTGCCGGGAACGGTGCAGCAGACGAGCGTGAATTACGGCGGACAGAACAAGGTAATCTACTTTTCCGTGGACGGCACAGCGGCGCAGCCAAGACGTACCGTGGTGGCGCTTTCGAATTGCAACGATTGCCATGTTCATCTGGAAGCGCACGGCAATCTGCGCAACAACACGGAGTATTGCGTGCTGTGCCATAACCCGAGCAACACGGACGCGTCGACGCGCACCTCGGCAGCGAACGCCGCGGACAAGAACGCTCCGCCGCAGGGCGTCAACTTCGCGCTGATGGTTCATAAAATCCACACGGGGGAGAATCTGGAAGAGCAGTTCGGGCAGGATTACCGGGTGATCGGCTTCGGCGGGAGCGTGAACAGTTTCGGCACGGCGTTCGCGCCGGTGCCCGCAGCCATCGCGAACACGGGGGTGCGGTACCCCGCCATGGGCCCGGCGGGCAACGTGCAGGATACCGCCGAATGCTACATGTGCCACGTAAACGGTTCGGAGGATGTGCTGCCCATCGGCAAGAATCCGGTGACCGACCCTCAGGGTCTGGAGAATCCCGCGCCCGCGACCACTTCGGCGTGCACGGCCTGCCATCTGAATCAATCCGCGTACGCGCACGCGGCGGTTAACACGGATGCGCGTTTCGGCGAGAGCTGCGACATTTGTCACGGCAGAGGCGCCGCGTTCGATGCTACCCAGGTACATGCGGGAAAATGAGGAATGATCCTCGAAGGCAATACGGTTTTCATTACGGGCGGCGGTTCGGGAATCGGCCGCGGACTCGCCGAAGCTTTTCATAAGCGTGGGAATCAGGTGATTATCGGGGGCCGGCGGAAGGCGGCACTCGATGAGACCGCGGCAGCGAATCCGGGCATCAAGACCATCGTGTTCGACGTTGCGAATAAGGAAAGCATTTCGCGGGGCGCCGCTGAGTTGATTCGCCGCTTCCCCGATCTCAACGTGGTCGTGAACAATGCCGGTGTGCAGAAGGCCACGAATTTCGCGGGCAAAATCGACGAGCGGGACTTCGAAGCGGAGATCGACACCAACATCTACGGAGTGCTGCGAGTAACGTCGGCGTTTCTGGAGCATTTGAAGGAGAAGCCGTCGGCAACGATCGTCAATCTCTCGTCGGGCCTGGCGTTTATGCCGATGGCTCGATTTCCGGTGTACTGCGCCACGAAGGCATTCGTGCACTCGTTCTCGATGACGCTGCGGCGTCAATTGAGCGGGACGAGCGTGCGTGTGATCGAGCTGGCTCCGCCATGGGTGGTGACGGATCTCGGGGGCGACCACACTCCGCCGGTCGCCAGGGAAGGGCGGCCGGGGCCGATGCCGCTCGCCGGGTTTATAGAGGCTGCCATGCAGGGGCTCGCCAGCGATGTGGAAGAGCTTCCGGTGGCCGGCGCGAAGTTTCTCTACGACGCCGGAGTCGCGCCGGGCGCGGCCGCTGCGTTCGGCAAATTGAACGCGGAATGAACCCGTCCAAATATCGCCATTAATATTATTTATCGCGCACCTCTATTGCATTAAATAAACTTCTACCCTATACTCGAAGTTTAGTACCCATGGCGATCGCTACTCCAGGCCGGCAGTTTCTCCTCATTAGCCCCGTAGCCATTATTCCGGTTATCGTAGCCGGCCCCGCCTGACGGCCGCCAGGGAACAAGATTTCCAAGGCCATCAGCGGGGCGAAGCAAAACCCCTCTGATGGCCTTTTTCGTTTTATGCACCCTCTTTCGCAGGGAAAGGAAGCTATGTCGAACCTAATGAGCGGAGCGCGGATGCTCCTGGAATGCCTGTCGCGCGAAGGCGTGGACTGCATTTTCGGGTATCCCGGCGGCGTGACGCTGCCCTTCTACGATGTTCTCTACGACCACCACATCCGCCATGTGCTGGTACGGCATGAGGAGAACGCCGCATTCGCCGCGGAAGGCTATGCGCGCGCGACCGGGAAGGTAGGCGTCTGCTGTGCGACTTCCGGACCGGGCGCCACAAACCTGGTAACCGGGCTGGTTGACGCGATGATGGACTCCATCCCGATCGTCGCCCTCACCGGCCAAGTGCCCACTAAGCTGATCGGCAGCGACGCGTTCCAGGAAGCCGATACGTTCGGCATCACGCGCTCCTGCACGAAGCACAATTATCTGGTCAGGCGCCTCGAAGAGCTGCCGCAGGCAGTGCACGAAGCATTCTATGTTGCCGCGAGCGGACGCCCCGGTCCCGTGCTCGTAGATATTACGAAGGATGTATTTCAGGCGCAGGGTCACTACCAGCCGGTTGCCAGCGTTCATCTGCCGGGCTATAAGGTCTTCACCGAAGGCCACACCGGGCAGATCCGCCGGGCGGCGCAGCTTGCGCAGGAAGCGGAGCGGCCGCTGGTGTACGCCGGAGGCGGCATTGTAGCGGCGGGAGCCGCCGCCGAATTGAAAGAGTTCGTCGAGCGCGCGGATACGCCGGCGGTGGTCACGCTCATGGGCCTCGGGTCGCTTCCCAGTGAGCACCCGAACTTCATCAGCATGCCCGGCATGCACGGCAGCTATGCGGCGAACCAGGCGCTCACGAACTGCGATGTGCTGATCGCGCTGGGTGTGCGCTTCGACGATCGCGTGACGGGCCGCCTGGCCGCGTTCGCGCCGCACGCGAAAGTGATCCACGTGGATATAGACCCCGCTGAGATCGGTAAAAACCGCGCTCCCGATGTCCCGATCGTTGGCGACGTGAAGCGCGTGCTCACAAAAATGAACAAGCAGCTCGCCGAAGAAAAGGCGGCCGCCAACGAGAAGCGCGCGGCGGCGCGGCGGGCGTGGTGGCAGCAGGTTCGCGCGTGGAAGGACGAGCATCCGTTGCAGGTGGTCACGTCGGACTCCGAAATTAAACCGCAGCACCTGATGGCGGAAATCGACCGGCTCAGCGGCGGCAACGCGATCGTGACCAGCGATGTGGGACAACATCAGATGTGGGCCGCGCAGCTTGTGCGTTTCAATGAGCCGCGCCTGTGGCTGAACTCCGGCGGTCTCGGCTCCATGGGCTTTGGCCTTCCGGCGGCGATCGGCGCGCAGTTCGCGCGTCCGGACAAGCTGGTGTTCGCGATCGCCGGTGACGGCGGCTTCCAGATGGCGATCCCCGAACTCGGCACGATCGCCAGCAACGGACTGCCGATCAAGATCATCATCATGAACAACGGCTATCTCGGGATGGTGCGGCAGTGGCAGACGCTGTTCTACAACAACCGGCTGAGTTCCGTGGAGCTCGATTGCTTCCCCGATGCGGCCAAGCTTGCCGGAGCCTACGGATTCAAGGGACGCACGATCGATAAGCCGTGGGAACTCGCGCCCGCGCTGGAAGAGGCGGTCCGGGAACCGGGTCCGTATCTGCTGAACGTCAAGGTGACGCCGTTCGAAAGCGTCTATCCGATGGTGCCCGCCGGCGCGGCGATCAATGAAATGGTGCTCGGTCCGCCGCAGCCCGTTCCCGTGCCCGCAACGTAAGGAGGAAAAATCGCCATGATGCAAATCATCTCTCTACTGCTCGAAAACAAGCCCGGCGCTCTCATGCGCGTTACCGGCCTGCTCACGCAGCGCGGTTATAACATCGAGAGCCTCACGGTGGCGCGCACACTCGACCCCGACCTTTCGCGCATGACGATCGTGGTGGATGTGGAATCCTCCAAACGCCAGCAGGTGATCAAGCAAATGAACAGGCTGATCAACGTATTGCAGGCGACGGACCTCACCGATTTGCCGTCGGTGGTTCGCGAACTGGTGCTGGTGCGCGTGCGCACGGTACAGGAATCGCGCACCGCCGTGCTGAAAGAAGCCGAGATCTTCGGCGGCCGCGTGGTGGACTCCTCAACGGAGGGTTTCGCCATCGAAGTCACCGGAGCGCCCGAAAAACTGAACGAATTTGTCGATGTGATGCGCAGTTATGGCGAGATCGACGTGACCCGCTCGGGCTCGCTCGCCATCGCGCTGGAAAGCAAAAAACTGCGGCTGCAACCGCCTGTGCCTACAAGGGCCGGGAAAGTGGAAGAGCCGGTTTACTAAATACGGAGCAGAAATGGCCAAACGTTATTAAGAAAAAGACGGAAGTCTGGAGACCTTGAACGGCAAAACCGTAGCAATCATCGGCTACGGCAGCCAGGGGCACGCACACGCGCTGAATCTGCGCGATTCCGGCGTGGAGGTGATCGTCGGATTGCACGCCGGCAGCAAGAGCCGCGGCAAGGCCGAAGCCGCCGGGCTGAAAGTGCTCTCGGTGGCGGACGCCGCCAAGACCGCCGATGTGGTGATGATGCTGGTGCCGGATCACACGCAGGGCGACATCTATAACAACGAGATCGCGCCGCACATGACGAAGGGCAAGACCCTGATGTTCGCGCACGGTTTTAACATTCACTTCCAGCAGATCGCGCCGCCGGCGGATATCGACGTTTCGATGGTTGCGCCGAAAGCCCCCGGCCATCGCGTGCGGGAATTGTACACCGAGGGTGTCGGCGTGCCCGCGCTCATTGCCGTGCACCAGGATGCTTCGGGCCAGGCGACGCAGCGCGCACTGGCATACGCGCTCGCGCTCGGCTGCCTGAAGGCCGGTGTCATCGAAACTACCTTCAAAGAAGAGACCGAAAGCGATCTGTTCGGTGAGCAGGCCGTGTTGTGCGGCGGCGCTTCCGAGCTGATCCGCGCCGGTTTTGAAACGCTGGTAGCCGCGGGTTACGCGCCGGAAATTGCCTATTTCGAATGCCTGCACGAGTTGAAGCTGATTGTCGACCTGATTCAGGAAGGCGGCCTCAACTACATGCGCTATTCCATTTCAGACACGGCTGAATACGGCGATTACACGCGCGGTCCGCGGATTGTCAACGATCAGACGCGCGCCGAAATGAAAAAGATTCTCAGCGAGATTCAGAGCGGCGAATTTGCGCGGCAATGGATCGACGAAAATCGCACCGGCCGCAAGAAGTTTCTCGCCATGCGCGAGGCCGCGAAGAACCAGCCCATCGAAACCGTGGGCGCCGGTTTGCGCGAAATGATGACATTCCTGAAGAAACGAAAAGAGGCTGGAGTACCGCAGGAAGCCACCGCATAGGTGGTTTCCGCACCCGGCCAGACAAAGGATTTTTATGAAAATCTCTACCTTCGATACGACGCTCCGCGATGGCACGCAAGGCGAGGCCATCTCTTTCTCCGTGGATGACAAGCTGATTATTGCTCAGAAACTGGACGAATTCGGAATCGACTACATCGAGGGAGGCTGGCCGGGTTCGAATCCCAAGGACCGCGATTTCTTCGAACGCGCGCGCGAGCTGGACCTGAAGCATGCGCGCCTTACGGCGTTCGGCTCCACGCGCTTCGCCAAAAACAGCGTGGAGGAAGATCGCAACGTGCAGGCGCTCGTGGAGGCAGGCACCCCGACGGTCGCCATCTTCGGCAAGAGCTGGGATCTGCATGTCCGCAGCGCGCTGAACATCTCGCTCGAACAGAATCTCGAGCTGATCTCTGACACGGTACGCTACCTGAAGTCGCACGGCAAAGAAGTGATCTACGACGCCGAGCATTTCTTCGACGGCTACAACGCCAGTCCGGAATATGCGATGGCCACGTTGCGCGCCGCCAAGGAAGCCGGAGCGGACGTGCTCTGCCTCTGCGACACCAACGGAGGCACGGTTACGGCGCGGCTCACCGAGATTGTCGCTGAAGTGCGAAAGCAGTTCGATGGTGTGATCGGGATTCACTGCCACAATGACTCGGATGTCGCGGTGGCCAACACCATTGCGGCGGTGGAGGCGGGCGCAACCCATGTGCAAGGCTGTCTGAACGGCTACGGCGAACGCGCGGGCAACGCCAATCTCGCCAGCGTGATGGCCAATCTCGAACTCAAGTTGCACCACATTACGGTCGGACTGGAGCGCCTTGCCGGGCTGACTTCCATCTGCCGCTTCATTGCGGAGCTCGCGAATCTGCCGCTGCGGAACGATCAGCCGTTCGTCGGGAAGAGCGCCTTCGCGCACAAGGGCGGCATCCACGTCAGCGCGGTACTCAAAGACTCCGCTACCTACGAGCACGTGCCGCCTGCAAGCGTCGGGAACCGGCAGCGCGTCCTGGTGAGCGATCTCTCCGGCCGCGGCAACATTCTCTACAAGCTCAAGCAGCACGGACTGCAGGACCGGCTCAGCGACGATGCGCGGCGCGAGCTGCTGGAGCGCATCAAACAGATGGAGTACGAAGGCTATGAGCTGGAAGCGGCGGAAGGCACCTTCGAACTGCTGGTTCGCGAGGCGCTCCATCCCGGTATGCACTTCTTCGAAGTAGACAGCTATGAAGTGGCCACGCGCGCCGGTGGAGTCGGGCCGTCGCATACTACAGCGACGGTTACGCTGCGGGCTCAGGACGGCGTCCATTCGGCGACTGCCAGCGGACATGGTCCGTTCAACGCGCTGCATCTCTGTCTGAGGAAGTGCCTTTCGAAGTTATATCCGCAGATTGCGGAAGTGCGGCTCACGGATTACAAGGTGCGCGTTCTGGATTCGCGCAAAGGCACGGCGGCGCAGGTGCGTGTGCTGATCGAATGGAGCGACCATCGCAAGAGCTGGTCCACGGTTGGTGTTTCGGATAACGTGATCGAGGCAAGCTGGAAGGCGCTGGTGGATGCCATCCGGCTGGAGCTTATGCGCCTGACCGAGAAGGATTCTTCGGTCGAGAAGGCCGTGGAAGATTACTGCTGGGGTGTGTAGCACGCGGAACGCGCTTCCACCACAGCCACGCGCCGCAGGCGGCGATGGTCCATGCGGCGCTTGCCGCGAAAAGCGCTAGAGGCGCGGGGCACCGGCGGAGTAACAGCCAGTTCACAGCGGCAAAGGACACCAACCCCAAACTGCCCAACGCTGCGCCGCCTGAATTGACGGCAGCGGCATCGGTGCCTCGGTGGCCGGCGGGAAGACCGGCGCGCGCTTTCTTCTTCTCCTCGTGTTTGGCCACCAGCGTCGCGGAAGCCGGAAAGATGGCCGGGAAAGCCAGAAACAGGCCACCCACAACGGGACCGAATCGCTGCGCGATTAAGCCGGCAGCTACGGTGATCGCGCCGCCCAGCACAAAACGGAGCGCATATTCGCGCCAGCCGGTCCGGGGGAGCGCCGATGCATCCACCTGGATCATCGCAGCACCACTGCCCAAAGACCGAAAGCCCCTGCAAACCAGATCGAAAGACCGTACAAGGTCGCGGCGGCCGGACTCACGCGATGTCTTTTCATGGCGCGGCAGGCGGCCCAGGCGTAAATGCCGAGTGCGACGGCTCCGGCGATCATAGAGCGGCATTCGAGCGCCGTATAGGTGGCGCCGTCTTTGTGGATAGCGAGGCCGAGCGTCGCCAAGGCTACCGAGGGAGCGGCTCCGAACAAACCCGCAAAACTCCCGGGCTTCAAAAGGTCGCCTAAAATCGCGAACGCCGATACCACTAACCCGCCAATCAGGAAACGAAGCGCGATTCCATTGCCGGATCCGGTATCCGCACGCACCTCGCCACTATTTCAAATCGGTTACAGAGCGCAGGGTATTTGGTCACATTTCGTTGTTCATGCCACCATATGAAAGGTGGAAAACAAAGAGATCGCGCGCATCCTCTGGGAAACGGCGGACCTGATGGAGATCGCCGCGGAGGATTCTTTTCGCATCCGGAGTTATCGCAACGGCGCAACGGCGATCGAAGGTCACCCGGAGCGCATCGTCGAGATCCTCGCCGCGGCGGATCGCAAAATCACGGACATTCCGGGCATCGGCAAAGGTCTCGCCCATGTGCTCACGGAAATCATCTCCACCGGCTCCTGCGAGCGCCGCGATCTTTTGCTTCAGAAATTTCCGCCGGGCGCGCTGGAGTTTCTCAAGATCCAGGGGCTCGGACCCAAGAGCATCAGCGTCATTTTCGAGCATTACCGAATCGGCACCATCGACGAGTTGGAGCAGCTTTGCAAAGAAGAGAAGATTCGCGTGCTGCCGCGCATGGGCGCCAAGCTCGAAGAGAAAGTCCTGCGGTCGATCGCGCAATACCGCATGCGAACGGGCCGGTATCTGCTGAGCTACGCCGAAAACGTGGCGATGGAGATCATGGACCATCTGCGCGACACACCGGGAGTGGAGGCGATCACGACGGCAGGCAGTCTGCGGCGCGGCCGCGAGACCGTGGGAGACCTCGATCTGCTGGTCACCGGTCCGGAGCCTGACGGAGTATTGGAGCGATTCATCGCGTGGCCGCGTGTCGATGAAGTGCTGGCGCGCGGTGAGAACAAGGCGAGCGCCAAAGTCTGCCGGGAAGGTTTGCAGGTGGACGTACGAGCCCTGCCGCGAGAAAGCTTCGGCGCCGCGATGCAATACTTCACCGGCAGCAAGGACCACAACGTCGCCATCCGCATGCGTGCCGTGAAGATGGGCCTCAAGCTCAGCGAGTACGGCCTCTTCCGCGTAGAGGACGATTCGCGCGTGGCCGGTGAAACCGAAGCGGGCATTTACGAAGCGCTCGGCCTGGCGTGGATTCCGCCCGAAATGCGCGAGAACTGCGGCGAAATCGAAGCTGCCGAAGAGCGCCGCCTGCCGGAACTGATCGAACTGCGCGACATTCGCGGCGACCTGCACATGCACACGGTAGAAACCGACGGCCGCGCGACGCTCGAAGAAATGGCGGAAGCGGCCCGTGCGCGCGGTTACGAATACATCGCCATCACAGACCATTCCAAAGCGCTCGCCATGGCCAACGGGCTTGACGAAGCGCGCGCAGTGGCGTTCGCGAAGCGATGCCGCGAACTCGGCGATCGCTTAGGCATTCGCGTGTTCTCGGGAATCGAGTGCGACATTCTTCGCGATGGTGAAATGGACTTGGCGAATGACGCGCTTGCCGAACTCGACATCGTCATCGGAAGCGTGCACAGCCACATGAATCTGGAGGCGCCTGAGATGACGGACCGGCTGCTGCGCGCCATCGAGTGTCCGCACTTGCGCGTGCTCGGCCATCTGACCGGGCGCATTCTGCTGCATCGCGATCCGTATCCGTTCGATTTCGACCGGGTGGCGGCCGAAGCGGTGCGGCGGGGCGTGTGGCTCGAGATCAATTCCAGTCCCGAGCGGCTGGATCTTTCCGGCGCCATGGTGCGCGCGGCGAAGGCAAAGGGGGCGCGCTTTACGATTTCGACGGATGCGCACAGCCCCAAGCACCTGCCCGGAATCCGTTACGGCGTGGTGACCGCGCGCCGCGGCTGGCTTACTGCCGCCGACGTGATGAACACGCGTCCGCTCGCTCAATTCGCAGAGGAACTCAAAAAACGACCATGAAAATCACCGAGTCCAAACAAGTCTACGACTGCGGCCTTTTCCGCGTCACGGAAGATCGCGCCGTCGATAAGAAAACGAAATTCGAGATCAAGCGCAGCGTGGTGCGCCACGCCGGCTCGGCCGTAATGATGGCGGTCGACGACAAAAAACGCATTCTGCTGGTGCGGCAATATCGTCTGCCCGCCGATTCGTATATGTGGGAACTGCCGGCGGGCCGGCTCGACCCCGGCGAGAAGCCGCTACAGGCGGCCAAGCGCGAGCTTGCCGAAGAGACGGGGTATCAGGCGAAGACCTGGACGAAGCTGGTGAGTTTCTTCGCCAGCCCCGGCTATGTACAGGAGAGAATGACCATCTTCTTGGCCACGGATCTAAAGGCCGGCGAAGCGACTCCCATGGAGGACGAGCGCATCGAAGCGAAGTGGTTCAAGGCGAAAGAAGTGCGGCAGATGATCGAGGACGGCGAGATCGAAGACGCCAAGACGATGCTCGGATATTACCGGTGGAAGGCTCTGCGGTAGCGGCCGCTCGGCGCGGCGGAAGGCCCCTGTGTACCCGAACGAATATCCCGCCGGCTGACGCTGACGACAGGCGTGGACGCCTGTCGCTACTTACTGAATGAGCTCGCAGAAGTTTTTCAACTGGGCGGCTTCTAAATCCGATGCCGCCCAAAACGTCAGATCTCGCGATTGCCAGGAGATCACATGAAATCCATCCAGCGTCTCGGAGCCGCGCACCGCGACCGCACCGCGGACCATCAGGAGATCGATGATGTGGCCGCCGTGACGGTACACTACGGCGGCTGCCCGGCGCCCGGCGAGCTCCTCCAGGCGTCCGCCCACCAGCTCAAAGCCTGCCGATGACAAATCGGGAGTCGGCGGCGAGAAGTCCACTTTGCCCTGAAACCATGGTTTTACGGTGTGGCGGTCGGAACTCGGAACATCCACAGTATGTCCGCTCATCAGGCTGCGAACGTGGCTGTCCACTACTTCGCGATCAAAATCAGCAGCGGGGCGAACCCAGGTGCCAGCGACGAACGCGATCGCCGCGAAGGAAGCAGCAATCGCAGGCCACCATACGAGGTGATGACGGGGCCGCTGCGCAGTCCTGATCCGCCCGCGCAGGCGCCGCAGATCCGTTTCACGCGACCAATCCAAATCCGCGGCGGCGATATCCCGCCGTAGTTTTTCCAGCACGGCGTACTGCTCGGAACAAGCGCCGCACTCACTGAGATGCCGCTCCATCTGCAGACTCCCGTATGCATCCAGCTCGCCATCGAGCCGGGCATGCAGCAGCGGCGCCGCTTCGGTGCATGTCATAGAGCCGCTCCCTTCTCCGCCGCGAGGTCGCGCATCAGCAGATCGCGGGCACGCGCCAGGCGCGACATGACAGTTCCGATGGGTATGTCCAACACCGCCGCAATCTCCTTATATGCCATCCCCTCCAACTCCCGCAGCACCAACGTCTCCCGGAACTCAGCGGGCAACCGCTCCACTGCGGCGCGCACGCGGGCTTGCTGCGAGGCGCGCAGGAGTGCTGCTTCCGGATCCGGCTGCGCATCCGCGGGATCGGGCCCGCGCTCGCCGAATGCTACTTCCAACTTCGGCCGGTCGCGCTGCACGAAATTGAGAGCCGTGTTCCGCACAATCTTCATGAGCCAGACTCGAATGTCGCCGCCGCGAAAGCCGCCGGCCGCCTGGAAGGCCTTGGTGAATGAGTCCTGCACAACGTCCTCGGCATCGTGGCGGTTGCCGACAATCCAGCGCGCCAGATTGTATGCTCCGCCCAAATGCGGCCACAGCGATTCTTCGAAATGTGTCCGCGGGTCGCCCATTCGCCAGTCCGCCTCATTCTAAGACACCTCGGGGCGCGATTTTATTCCCGGAGCGAAAAACGGGAATATCGCTGTTCCTCCCGTGTCTCTCAGGCATGAAACCCATCAAAGACGGAATCGACCGGCGCGGCTTCCTGAAGTGCATGCAATGGGCCGGCACCGGGATGCTGTGGCGCATGGCCGCGGGAGTCCCGCAATCCACGCCTCTACACGCGGCTGAGGCGGGGGCGGCGGGTAGCTTCACGTTTGTGCAGATCAGCGACAGCCACATCGGCTTCAACAAGCCCGCCAATCCGGACGTGAATGCGACATTGCAAGTTGCCATCGACCGCATCAACGCGCTCGATGCGCAGCCGGACCTCATTCTGCACACGGGCGATCTGACTCATCTCGCAAAATCCGCCGAGTTCGACACGCTCGATCAGCTTCTGCGTACGCTGCGCCGCCGCGAGATCTTCTATGTGCCGGGAGAGCACGATTTCACGGGCGATGACGGCAAGCTTTACCTGGAGCGATTCGGCAAAGGAACGCACGGCGCCGGATGGCAAAGTTTTACGCATAAGGGCGTTCACTTTGTGGGACTGAATAACGTCGTGCAGCTCGAAGGCTGGGGCAATCTAGGCCCCGAGCAACTGGACTGGCTTCGGAAAGATCTTGCGCCGCTTTCCGCAAGCACCCCGATCGTCATCTTCGCGCACATCCCCCTCTGGACCGTCTATCCGAATTGGAACTGGGGCACTCGCGATAGCGAAGCCATGCTCGCACTGCTGAAGCGCTTCGGCTCGGTGACGGTGCTCAACGGGCACATCCACCAGGTGATGCAAAAAGTGGAGGGCAGCGTTACGTTCCACACCGCGATGTCCACTGCGTTCCCGCAACCCGCGCCCGGCACCGCACCCGCGCCCGGACCTATGAAAGTGGAAGCGGACCGTTTGCGTCAGGTGCTGGGGATCGCCCGTGTGAGCTTCAAGCCCGGGGAGCATGCGCTAGCCGTTGTGGATGCGCCGCTTGCGGCAACCTCGGTAGCTTTCGATCAACGCTGCGGCGGCTGCCATTCGCTGGACGAGCCGAAGGTGGGTCCGCCTCTCCGGCACGCGTATGGCCGTCAGGCGGGCGCCGACCCCAAGTTCCCCTACTCCGATGCTCTGAAAAAATCGGGGATTTCGTGGAACGAAGCCAATCTCGATAAATGGCTGAAGGACCCGGAGGCTTTCGTGCCAGGCTCCGATATGCCCGCTCGCTTGGACAATGCGGCCGAGCGAAAAGCGATCATCGAGTACCTGCGATCGCTGCGCGCTCAATAGGAGCGTGCGTTCTCGTCGCACTCCATTCGCCTTTCGATGCACCATTTACCGCTCCCTCACGGTCGCGGCTCCGTTAGCAGAATCAACTACAAGGCCCGGCCGTGACCGTAAGGGAGCGGTAAAAGGTGCGAGGGATCGGAGTGCGTTTGAATGCGTCAAAAAGCAATTCGATATTCCACCGCGCGAGCACCGCGCCTACAGTGAACGTCACTCTGAGCGGCGCACAACCACGCCGCGAGGAGAAGAAGTCCCCTCACCAAGAGGCTTTGGTAACTCCACAGGCCAAAGTAGAGCCGCGCCGCCGGTGGCGACTACGGCCGCGATGGGGGCCGCCAGGCACCATACGCCCAAGCGGTCCAGCGCAACCGCGCCTGCCGCCGCGCCCGCCAGATAAAACAGCCAAAGCCGGAAATGCAGGGCTGCCAGACGGGCGCACCGCTGCCGCGGCGTGACGCGCAAAGCGCGCGCGAATCCGCGGCGGCCGCGACCCCAAGCCCGGTCCTTCAACCAGACGAGGTATTCGGCTACATACTCCATCATGGTGGTGAGCGTGCCCGTCACGTGGGTGGTGTATATGCTGAGCGCTCCCGAAGTGGCGAGCGCCCCATTCTGCATTCCCATCGAAAGCCCCGCGACACTCGCGAGCGCAACCCACGCACCAGGAGTCGGGGCGGTCAGGCGGTCGGGCGGCAGGAGCCATAGTCCGAGCCCCAGAAATGCGGCCAGCAGTACAGCCTCGGCTGCCATGATGAGCGGGAATACCAATCGTTTGGGTTCCCGGCGCGCAGCCCATCGGATCACGAGGCCGTTCGCGAGCACTCCGACGGCAAACGCCGCTACCGGCAACAACCGCGCGGCCGCGCGAATCCACTCGCCGCGCCCCATCCGCAGCCCTGCGGCGACGGTATTGCCGGTCATATTCGCGGTGTAGATATGGTACAGAACCACCCAACCGGCAAGATCCACAAATCCGGCAACGGCTGTCAGCACCTGCGCCGACCAGTTCCGGTTGCGCTTTAAGGAGTCCTTCACGGTGGCGCAATGAATGCTGCAATTGCTCCGCCGCGAGAACGACGAAGGTTCCAGGCTCCGGGACTGGGCATCATTGACCGCTCCTTACGGGGATGTGAAGGGCTGTTCTCGTCGCGCTTCGTTCCTCTTTCGATGCACCTTTTACCGCTTCCTCACGGTCGCGGCTCCGTTAGCGGAATCACGGCATAATCGAAATGATGAATCCCGCTCTTTTTACGCCGTTTACGCTACGAGATATTACGTTCCGGAATCGCATTGCCGTCTCTCCGATGTGCCAGTATTCCTGTGACGATGGTTTCGTCAATGACTGGCATTTGGTGCACCTCGGCAGCCGCGCCGTCGGGGGCGCCGCGCTGGTGATTGTGGAAGCGAGCGCGGTGACGCCGGAAGGGCGAATATCGCCGGCCGATTCCGGTATCTGGAAAGACGCACACATCGAGCCGCTGGCGCGGATCGCGCGTTTCGTGCGGCAATATGGCGCGATGGCGGGGATACAGTTGGCCCACGCGGGACGGAAGGCCAGCACCTCGGAGCCCTGGCTGGGCGGGCATGCCGTTTTGCCGGAGCAGGGCGGCTGGCAGCCGGTCGCACCCAGCGCCGTCCCGTTTCGCTCCACCGATGCACCGCCGCACGAGCTTTCCCGAGAGGAAATTCAGGCCACAACCAGGGCTTTCGCCGCCGCCACAAAACGCGCCTACGCCGCCGGATTCCAGGTGGTGGAGATTCACAGTGCTCACGGCTACCTGATCCACGAATTTCTTTCGCCGCTCAGCAACCGGCGCACCGACGAATATGGCGGCTCGTTTGAGAATCGCATCCGGTTCGCTCTGGAGACAATCGAAGCCGTGCGCACGGCATGGCCGCCGAGCTTGCCCCTCTTCCTGAGAATTTCCGCGACCGATTGGGCCGAAGGCGGCTGGGATATCGAGCAATCTGTCGAGCTGGCGAAGAGAGTCAGACCGCTCGGAGTCGACCTCATCGATTGCTCCAGCGGCGGCCTCGCCGTTCAGCAACAGATTCCGGTCGCGCCCGGATACCAGGTGCCGTTCGCCGCGAGGATCCGGGAAGAAGCGAACATTCCCACGGCCGCCGTGGGTTTGATCACGGACCCGCACCAGGCAGAACAGATCATCGCCGCGGGCCAAGCTGATATGGTCCTGCTGGCTCGCGAGTTTCTGCGCGACCCATACTTTCCGCTGCGGGCGGCGCGCGCGCTCGGCACGTCCATCGACCCGCCGAAGCAATACCTCAGAGCGTGGTAACGCGGTCGCCTACAATGGAAGCAAGATGTTCGGGCTCCGGGTAGCACTCCTGCTTCTTGTTTGCTTCGCGGCAAACGCATCGGAAAAAGATGCGATTTCGGTCGAAGCCACCATCACCGGGCGCCACCTGCCTTACGGCACAATTCTCAATCCGATCTTCGCGGCGCCGGGATCGACGACGATCGCCGCGTACACACGCTGCGGAGACTCCGCATTGTTTACCGGCCATTACCTCGCCGCCGAAGCGTTCCGCTACGCCGCGACGCGTTCGATTCAGGCGCTGGCGAACGCACGGACGGCCGTCAACGGACTCACGATGCTCACGGACATCACGGGAATCGATTTGCTTGCCCGGTGCGCGCTGCCTGCCTCTTCGCCGTATGCCGCGGGGATCGCGCACGAAGAATCGGCGAACGGAGTGCATCGGGCTACACGCAATGGCGAGTCGTGGATCTGGCTCGGCAACACGTCTCGCGACCAGTACTGCGGTGCGTTCTTCGGACTCGGCGCGGCTTACGATCTCATCACGGATCCGCCCACTCGCTCTGCAATCGCCGCCCTGGTTACCCGCCTGACGCAGAATCTGCTGAATCACGGTTGGAACATCGTAATGCCCGATCAAAGCGTCAGCACGACGTTCCTGATCAGGCCGGACGAGCAGCTCACGATTCTCGCTATTGCTCAGCACGTCAATCCGTCGTTCCAGTCGCAGTACCTCCAGATGGCGGGGGCAAGCGCGTTCACGGTCCCGCTGCCTCTGGGCATTGACTCGGCGAACAACCAGTCCAGCTATTTCAAGTTCAATCTGGATTTCATTGACCTGTACAACCTCATCCGGCTGACCTCGCCCACAGCGTCCGCGCACGGCTACTACGAAGACGGCTACTCGGCGGTCCGCAGCGCGACGAGCACGCATCAGAACGCGTTTTTCGACATGATCGACCGCGCTCTGCACGGGCCCGATGCCAATCGCGACGCCGAAGTTCGCGCGTCGCTGGATGCGTGGCTGCAGCGTCCGCGCACCGATGGATTTGTCGATCTCAGAGGCAAATATCCGGCGTGCAGCAGCAACGAAGCCTGCAATCCGGTTCCCGTGGCGGAGCGGCCGCCCTCGGATTTTCTGTGGCAGCTCGATCCGTATCAGCTCTCCGGAGGCGGCAGCGGCGTCATTGAGACGGCGGGCATTGACTACACTCTACCGTTCTGGATGGCGCGCTTTTACGGCGTGATCGAGCCTGCTCTACCGCATCCGCACATCCACTAACGCGCCTTCGGTCACTGCATCGCTGGGATTGCTGATCACGCGCTCGCCCTCGCGAAGGCCGCTGACCACCTCGACCTCGCTGCCCAAGTCCTGGCCGATGACGATGCGGCGGAAGTGGACCACGTTGTCGTCGCCGGCCACGGCCACTTGCGGCCCGTCTTTGCCGATGGCGACACAGTCGCCGGGAATGCGCAGGCCGCCGCGTTTGGCCGCGCTGAAGCGCACCTGCCCGTACATGCCGGGCTTTAGCAGCGCCGCAGGATTGGCGGTTTCCAGAATCACGAGCATGCTGCGCGAGCCGGCATCGAGCGAATTGGAAATATTCGTCACGCGAGCCGGAAACACTTGCCCGGGCAGCTCCTGAACGCGCAGCTCCGCTGTTTCTCCCGAGCGCACATCCTGAACAAAGGTCTGCGGCACATTCACAAACACTCGGATCGGCTGAATCCTGGCGACACGGAACATCTCGCGGCCGCCATTGCCGGCGTTGATTAGCGTTCCGACATCCACGTTGCGCGCCGTCACGATGCCATCGAGCGGCGCAGTCACGCGCGCGAATCCCTTCAGCTCTGCGAGGCGGGCCAGATTCGCCTGATTGCCGCGAATGGTCTCCTGCGCGGTGGCGAGCGTGGCTTCCGCTTTTTCGCGCTGGGCCTCTTTCACGTGGAAATCGGCCTCTTTCTCCTCGCGCTCCTGCCGCGACACCACTCCTTTTTCCGCGAGCCTTTGCCAGCGATCCAGGGTGGCCTTCGAAAGATCCGCATTGGCCTTCGCCAGTGTGATATCCGCCTGCATCTCCTTCAGCGCCGCCTGCGATTGCGCCAGCGCGGCCTTCGCCTGATTGATTTGCTGATCGAGCTCGGGCGTTTCGAGCTCCGCCATCAACTGCCCGGTCTTGACGCAATCGCCGATGTCGACGAGCCGCGACTTCATGTAGCCCTCGGCGCGCGCGAAGATGGGCGATTCAATGATCGCCTGAAGGTCGCCGGGAAGATCGATCTTCTCCGCGGCGCCCGCCATGTGCACGGCGCTCGCCAGCACCACCGGACGGCGCGCCGCGGCATCGCCCGCGGCCTGCAGCAAACCCTTCTCACGAGACAATCGGGGCAGCAGCCCGGCGACAATCGCCGCGGCTACAAGTACGCCGAGGACCGCGAAGAATACGACGATCGGACGGCGGCGCGCGCTCACAGCTCCACCTCCGGGTTGCGTCCATACCGCGGCGGCCGTTTGCGCAGCACGCTATACGCTACCGGAACGAAGAACAGCGTCGCCACCGTGGCCATCGTCAAGCCCCCGATTACCGCGCGCCCCAGCGGGGCATTCTGTTCTCCGCCTTCGCCAAACCCCAACGCCATGGGCAGCATCCCTACAATCATCGCCAGCGCGGTCATGATCACCGGACGCAGGCGCGTATATCCGGCTTCGAGCGCGGCGGACAGCGCATCTTCGCCGGTCTCGCGGAGATCGTTGGCGAAATTGACCAGCAGAATGCTGTTGGCCGTAGACACCCCGATGCTCATGATGGCGCCCATGAGCGAGGGCACGTTCAACGTCGTCTGAGTCACGAAGAGCATCAGCACAATTCCTGCGAGCGCGCCGGGCAGTGCCATCAAAATGATGAACGGATCCAACCACGATTGAAAGTTCACCACCATCACGAAGTACACCAGCACGATGGCGAATATCAGCCCGATTCCCAGGCCCGCAAACGAGCTTCGCATAGTGGAAACCTGGCCGCGCGTTTCGAAAAAGCTGCCCTTCGGCAATTTCGGAGTGAAGCCCTGCAAAACGGAATCGACATCGCGCGCCACGGCGCCCAGGTCGCGATCCTGGACGTTGGCGTAAACGTCGTAAACGGGTTGGACGTCGTAGTGGTTGACTACGCTGGCGGTGGTGTCGCGGCGCAGCGTGCCGATGTTGGCGAGCAGTTGCGGCGATGCGCTCGCGGCGTGAATCGGCATTCGCAGGAGTTCGCTCGTGGAATTCACGCGAAACTGCGGAATCATGACGCTCACCGGGTAATCCACACTATTGCGCGGGTCGATCCAGTAGTTGGGCGCGATCTGCGTGCTGGAAGAGAGCGAGATCAACATGCTGTTTGCCACATCCTGCTGCGAAAGGCCGAGTTCGCGAGCGCGCGTGCGATCGACGTCAAAGCGCAGCTCCGGCACGTCCACAACCTGGTGCGTGTGCACGTCCACTGCGCCTGGAATCCGCGCCACGCGTCTTTCAATCTGCCGGGCGAGGGCGTAATTCGCCGCCGCATTGGCATTGGGTCCCATCACCTGAATATCGATGGGCGCGGGGAGGCCGAAATTCAGAATTTGCCCGACGATGTCCGCGGGCTGGAAGAAGAAGGTCAGGTTAGGAAATTCCCGGTTGAGCCGCGCGCGCAGGGTCCGGACGTAGCCCGCGGTCGGGCCGTGGTTGCCTTGCCGCAGCGAGACCATCACCTCCCCGTCGAACATGCCGGAATTGGGACTGTCACTCATCGCGATGTTGAGCCCCGAGTACGGCAAACCGATATTGTCGACCAGGTCGGAGAGCTCGGCAGGCGGGATCACTCGCCGGATGGTGTTCTCCACGAGAGCGAAATAACGCTCGGTTTCTTCGATGCGCGTACCCGCCGGAGCGCGCACGTGCAGGCGGATCTGTCCCGCGTCGACTTGCGGAAAGAAATCCTCGCCCAACAAAGGCGCCAGCCCGAGACACACCGCGCAGATGACGAGGAAGCCGGCCGCCATAAAGCCGCGATGGGCCAGCGCCGATTCCAGCACTCCGCGATAGCCGCGCCGCAGCCCGTCGAACCACCGCTGGAAGGCGTGGCCTTCCTGGATCTCGCCCTCTTCGCCGCTATAGCGCTCCACTTCGGCAGCGAGCAGATAGCGCACCATCGTGGGCACCAGTGTGCGCGAAAGCATATAGCTCGCCATCATCGCCAGAACCACGGCGAGCGCCAGCGGAGCGAAGAGGTAGCGCGCCGCGCCGGTCAGGAAGATCACCGGCACGAACACAATGCAGATGCACAGCGTGGAGACGAACGCAGGCGTGGCGATCTGCATGGCGCCATCGAGGATCGCCTGCAGGATCGGCTTTTGCTGGCTGAGGTTGCGGTGGATGTTTTCAATTTCCACCGTGGCGTCATCCACCAGGATACCGACGGCGAGCGCGAGTCCTCCGAGCGTCATCACGTTGATGGTCTGGCCCAGCAGGTTCATGATTGCGAGCGAGGTGAGAATGGAGAGTGGAATGGACACGCAAACCACGATGGTGCTGCGCCAGCTCCCGAGAAACAGCAGGATCATCAGGCCGGTCAGAATTGCCGCGATCACGGCCTCTCGCAGCACGCCATCGATGGCCGCGCGCACGAAAAGCGATTGATCGAACATCAGTTTCAGGTTGAGCGCGGAAGGCAGCGTGGAGCGTATGCGCGGAAGAATCGCCTTCAGCCGCGCCACGATATCGAGCGTCGAAGATCCGCCGTTCTTCAGCACCGTCAGCAGGGCTGCGCGAGCGCCGTTGTGCCGCACGATGTTGGTTTGCACGGCGTAGCCGTCGCGTACGTGGGCCACATCCCCGACGTATACGGTGGCGCCATGCACCTCGCGGATAGGAAGCTTGTTGAACGCGCTGACGACATCGGGCGAGCTGTTGAGGCGAACCGCGTACTCCTGGGCGCCGATCTTCACGGAGCCCGAGGGTAGAACCAGGCTCTGCGCGTTCACCGCGTTCACCACATCGCTGGCGCTCAGGCCCTGGGCGAAGAGCGCATGCGGGTCCAGGTCTACGGAAACCTGCCGGGGACGGCCGCCGTATGGCAGCGGAAAGGTGGCTCCCTGCACGGTCGCCATCTGGGTGCGGATGAAGTTGTAGCCGTAGTCGTAAAGCTGCTGCTCGGTGAGCGTGTCGCTGGAGATGCTCAACTGCAGAATCGGAACGCTGGAAGCGTTATAGCGGAGAATATTCGGCGGCGTGATGCCGGTCGGCAGCGCACGCAAGGTGGCTTGTGAAGCGGCCGCAAGCTGGGCTACCGCCGCTTCTACTTTCGCGCCGGGATGGAAGAAGATCTTGATGATGCCGAGGCCCGGCAGCGATTGCGACTCGATGTGTTGGATGTCATTGACGGAGATCGTAAAGCTGCGCTCGCTGCGGACCGTGATGATGGACGCCATCTCTTCCGGCGAAACGCCGCCGTAAGTCCAGATGACGCTCACCACGGGGATGTCGATTTCCGGGAAGATGTCGGTGGGCATGCGCACCACCGCCATGACGCCGAGAATCACAATCAGCAGCGCCATGATGACGAAAGTATAAGGGCGCTTGAGCGCCAGTTGGACAATCCACATCCCGCGATAACCTGAAGTACCTCTCTATCATAAGCACGCGCGGGAGTATGCCCGGCGGCTAATCGATCAGGCCATTGCGCACGGCGAAGCGCACCAATTCGTTGATGCTGTGCAGATTCAACTTTTCCATGATGCGTCCGCGATGCGCATCCACGGTATATACGCTCAGATTCAGCACCGTGGCGATCTCCTTGTTGGTCTTGCCCTCGGCGAGCATCTGAAGCACTTCGCGTTCCCGGCTGGTGAGCATATCGATGGGGTTCGTCACGTGCCGGCGGTAATCGTCGAGCACCGCATTGGAAACCGCCGGACTGATATATCCCTCGCCGCCCGCGACGGCGCGCACAGCGGAGACCAGATCCGCGGCTACGGAATCCTTGAGCAGATAGCCACGCGCTCCGGCGCGCAGAATCTCGCGAACGTAGACCGAATCCTTGTGCATGCTGAGCGCGAGGACACGCGTGTGCGGCGCGGTTTCCGCCATGCGGCGGGTCGCCTCTATGCCGTTCAGTTCCGGCATGGCGACGTCCATCACCACGAGATCCGGCTTCAGGCTGGATGCGAGCTCCAGCGCTTCGCGGCCGTTGCCGGCTTCGCCGACAATCTCCATGTCGGGTTGGGCGCCGAGGATCATCTTGAATCCCTGACGGACCACGGCGTGGTCGTCAGCCAGCAATATGCGGATTTTTTTCATCGCTCACAGGCACTCGAACTTCGATTGCAACACCTTCTCCGGGCCTCGACCGCACGGTCAGGTCGCCGCCGGCGCTGCGCGCCCTGGCGCGCATTCCAATCATCCCCATTCCGCGGCCATTCGTGCGGGAGCCATCGATGCCGCGGCCATCGTCGCGGACCGTGAGGCAGAAGGCGCCGTTTGAACGTTCGAGGCCGATCTCGACGTGTTTCGCGCCGGAATGTCGCGCCACGTTGGTCAGCGCCTCCTGCGCGATACGAAACAGGTGCGTCTCGGTTTCGTCGGGCAGACGGCCGGAGAGCGTGCTCGTCACCTTCACGTCGATTCCGGTGCGCGCGGCGAAGCCCTCGGCGAGCCACCGGACTCCGGCCTCCAGTCCGAAATCGTCGAGAATGGTCGGGCGCAAGAGCTGTGACATCTGGCGCACGTTGCCGATGGATTCGTCCACCAGCTTGAGCGAATCCTCGAGCCGCGGGCCGGCTCCGGCTCCGGCGCTCTGCATGGAGGTCAGGTTGGTTTTGAGCGCGGTGAGCGCCTGCCCCAACTCATCGTGGAGCTCATGGGAGAAGCGCCGCGCGGTGGCCTCCTGATCCTGTAGCATCTGCCAGGAGACCTGCGCCAGCTCGGCGGTCTGCTGTTCCAGCCCGCGGCTGAGCTGCAGCGCCATCCTGACCGTGACGAACGCGAGCAGGAGCGCAAGCAACATGCTGCCGGCGGCGAACAGCACGGAATCCTGCAGAAGGCGCGACGAGCGCGCATCGATCGCCGCCTGCGAGATGTTGACCTTGCGGTATTCCGCTTCGATCAGTCGCGCGATGACGCTGATGAATGCCTCATGGTCGCGGAAGAGATCGATGGAGGCAAAGGTCTCCGGATTCTCGACTGAGAGAATGCGCCTGGCCTCATCGGAGAAATCGGTGGATGCTTGTTTGAGCCGGATCCAAAGGTCGCGCTCCGGCGTGCGGGCGCCCTCGGCGACGATTCGGTCGATGTCGCGGCCGGCTTCATCGAGCTGCCGCAGAATAGCGCCGTAATCCACGGAATCGGGATCGCGGGCCAGGACGGAGAACACCTCGGAGAGGCTTGTCTGCTGGTGGTGGAGCTCATCGATGAGGCGGTTCGTGACGGCCTGTTCGCGCAGCAGGTCGGCGGCATTTTGTTGAATGGAGTGGATGTTCTGCACGCCGGCCAGCGCGGCGGTCAGCAGCAGCAGAATCACGAGCCCGAAGCCGGTGATGAGGACCTGCAGGATTTTGCGCTGTGTGATCGGTCCCTTCACTCGACCACAAGTATAAATCTTCATTAATCGGACCCGCCCCGAATTGGGTGCCCGGATTAGCCTACGCGGGCTACTGTGGTTTTTCGGGTAAAGCCGCAAGATGGGATTGTGAGCGGGCGGCAAGGCCCGCAAGGAGAAAAGAAATGAAAAACACCGCACTCGCAATCGTTTTCGCCGTGGCCTCGACGCCGTTCATGTTCGGCGCCCAAGCTACTGCCCCGGCCAGCCAGCCCGCTCAGGCGACCAAGCCGGCCGCGACCACCACGACCAAAAAGCACGTCAAGAAAGTCAAAAAGAGCACCAAGCCCGCTGCGAAGACCGCCGCGTCTCCGGCCGCCGGCTCGGGCGTGAGCAAGTAATTAACGCCGCAAGGCACAACTTGAGTTCGATAGGAATAATCATCATGAAAAAGACCGCATTCGCAATCGCATTCGCCGTCGCTTCGACGCCGTTCATGTTCGGCGCCCAGGCTATTGCCCCGGCCAGCCAGCCCGCTCCGGCGACCAAGCCGGCCGTGACCACCACCAAAAAGCACGTCAAGAAAGTCAAAAAGAGCACCAAACCCGCTGCGAAGACCGCCGCGCCTGCGGCCGGCTCGGGCGTGAGCAAGTAGTCAACGCCGCAAGGCACAACTTGAGTTCGATAGGAGACATCACCATGAAAAGCACCGCACTCGCAATCGCATTCGCCGTCGCATCGACGCCTTTCGTGTTCGCTTCGCAGGCCGCCAATCCGCCTGCCAATCAGGCTGGCCAGAAGGCTTCCAGCGATACCACCAGCACCACGAAGGTGAAGAAGCACAAGACCACGAAAGTGAAGAAAGACAAGACGGCGCCGGCCAAGACGGGTTCCACCGCCTCCGGCACCGGCAAGTAACCACGCGCAAACCCCGGAAAAGGGGGCAGGTCGCCTGACCCCCTTTTCCTAAACCTTCCTCAACTGCTTTTGCGCCGCGCGGCTCCAGCGCGCGGTGAACCGGCGCCGGTAACGCGGCGCAGTCCGATCCGCCTCCACAGCCGCTGCATAGGCCGTCGTGGCCGCTTCCTTTTCGCCCAACTGTTCCAGGACTTCACCAAAGTAGAACTGACCTTCGGGATCATACGGACGGCGATCCGTGTAGATCTCCAGTTCCCGCCGTGCATCCTCAACCCGATTCAGCGCCAGGTATGTCGCGCCGAGCTCGCGATGAACCTCGCTCGAACTGTGCCGCTCGTCCAGTTTGAGGACGGTTTCGAAGCGGATGAGTGCATCCGGCAGACGGCCTTGCTCACGCGCGATCCGGCCGAGTTGGAAGTGCGCGTCGGCCTCGGTGGGGTCGATGCGTACGGCGTTCTCGAAGCGGGCGATGGCGTCCGAGTAGCGGCGCCGTTGCTGATAGATCAACCCGAGCTGATACTGCGCGTCGGCGTCGTGCGGATTGAGCGCGGCGGCGTCCAGCATGCGCCGGAAATTCTGTCCCTGCCGGAGGCCCGATCCCAGGTTGCGCACTTCGCCGCTGAGGTAATACCAGGCGTAGAAGAGAAAAAACGGGGAGGCGAGCAATCGCAGAATGAAGGAGAGCGGAGCCCACAGGAAGCCTGCCACAACCACGGGGATCCAGGACAACGCGACAATGGCGATAGCCGTCCCGCTACCCACCCCAAACGTCATTCTCACCGCAAAAAACATCAGCGCGCCGAAGTACAACTGAATGCTGGTGTACAACGGCAACAACGCGCTTTCCGGCACAAAAACCGCGCCCGCAACGTAGACGATTTGCGCGGCGGCCCAAGCCATGGCCGCCGATGTGAGGAGAGTCGCGTAATCGCGCTGAAACACCACTCCGACGCTGCCGATCCGGCCCAGAAGAGTCGCGATCAGAAGCACTCCGGGAACGTACACGCCCGCAAGCACCAGTAGCGGCATGTAAAAGGCGATCGGAGGACCGCTTACCAGATGGGTTTCGGCAAACCCGGCCGCCAGCGCGGCGCAACTCGCAAACAGCAGGCTGCCGCGGTCCAGAATGCCGCTGAAGGCGACCGGAGGCCTGAAGATCGCTGCCAGAAGCAGCCTCAAATTCTCTATCACAGCCGCATTGTAACTGCACGAACGCCCGCGGCCGGGAACGTTTGGAGAGGCACTGAGAGGTATGTTGATGCGTCGCGACTATGTAGGCAGGAAGCGAGAGGATATGAAAAGAACAGCTCTGACACTAGCATTCGCGCTCAGCCTCACCGGGGCGCCTTTAGTATTTGGGCAAGCCAGCACCGGTAGCACCGGGTCGACCGGCAGCACCGGCACACAAGGTACAACCGGGCGGACCGGAACAACCGGCACCACGGGAACAACTGCCACCACCGGTACAACAGCGGGCAGCACCGCCGGCACGACGGGGACGACTGGCACCACCGGGACAACGGCAACCACCGGCACCACCAGCGGGCGCCGGAATCGCAGAGGCAGAAAGGGTGGCACTACCGGGAAGACAGGAAGCACCAGCACCACGGGTAGCACGGGCACGACGGGCAGCACTGCCGGAACGGGGGGCACCGCAGGCACGAGCGGTGGCGCTACGGGCCATTAGTTGAGTGCTGGGCTTCGCGCGGCACGACGGGACAGTTCGGCAGGATTCCTTGTCATCGTCCCGGTTTTGCGGTCCTGCTGGGCCGCGCGGAGCGCATTGCCCCGGCCCAGCGCAAATACCGCAGCAGTTCACGCCTCTCCCGCCAGCTAAACCGCCAGAAATCCGCAAAACCGACCGAATCCGCATGCATGCCGGAGTAGGTCTCAATGCGCCACCGCAGATAGGGGCTAGCCCACGGCCGCAGTCGATACCCGCGCGTGAGACGCCAGAGGACGCCTATCATTTCGACGATGCGTTTTTGGCGTTGGGCACTCCCTGGTCGGGGGTAGCGTAGTAGCCGCTGCGAGTCCGAACGGTCGGGTGGCCGGGCGCGTTCACCGTGACCTTGATTTGGCGATAGGTCCCGTCCATGGCGGTGTTGGTAGGCGAGTATTCGATGGTGTACTGGCTGCGGATGTCGTGCGCTACCTGGTGAGCGATGTGGTCCACTTCCGTCAAGTCTTTCGGGAAGAACGTCTCACCGCCGGTGGCGATCGCCAGGTCTTCCAGTGCCCGCTTGGCGCGCTTGGCTTCGGTCTTTTCTTCCTCGCTGAGCAGGCCCACCGAGTAGATCAGCACTTCGCTCTGCTGCGCCGCCTTCACCAGGTTTTCCAGGTTGATGACGCTTGAATTGTCATTGCCATCGGTGACCACCACCAGGACCTTCTTCGGTTTATGGCCCTTCTCCTTCAGGTGGTCAATCGACATGCGTATGGCGTCCCGCATGGCGGTTCCGCCGCGCGAATCAATGCGGCTCAGCGCCTCTTCCATTTCGGCGAGGTCGTTCGTGAAATCTTTTTGGTGCGGCAGATCGAGAAACGCTTCGTCGTTAAAGTTCACGACGAAGACTTCATCGTCTTTGTTGGAATCCTTCACCAGCGCCAGTGCAGCGGCCGCCACCTTGGCGCGCTTGTCACGCATGCTGCCGGAGTTGTCGATCACCAGGCCGAGCGACACCGGAAGGTCCTCGCGCTTGAATACCCTGATCTCCTGGGGGACGCCGTTCTCGGTGACCGTAAACGCGCTCTTGGGCAGGTCCGTAATCAAGTGCCCGTTCTTGTCAACCACCGTAGTGTTGCAGACGACGACGCGCGTATCGGAACGGAACACCGCGCCCGTTTCCTCTTGCGCAGGCTTCTTCTGTTGCGCGAATACGGCTGCTCCAGCCGTGCAGAGAAGGGCTAGTGAGCCGAGGAGAATTCGTTTATCGCGATGGAGCATAATAGCCCAGTCTCCAGAACGGCCGGAGAGGAGGTAGTCCGCGGGGCTGCACTAACGTCACTTTCACATGCCGGTATTTTCCGTCGTGGTCTTTGTTGTCGGGTGAATAGCCCAAAATGTACTGGTTTCGCAATTCCACTCCGATTTTCGAGGCGATGTCCGGCAATTCGTTCAAATTGTCCACTTCGTACTGGCGTCCACCGGTCTGTTCGGCGATTTCCGAGAGCAGTGCCGGACCCCGTGCTTCTTCCGGCGTCCTGCTGCGGCCGCCCGCTCCTTCGTAAATTCCGATCGCATAGATTTGGACGTCCGCTTCCTTCACCAGGTTCTTAACTTCTCCTTCAGTGTAGCGGCTATTGTTGTCGCCCCCGTCGGAAATGAGCAGCAGAGCCTTGCGCGGATTTTTAGCGTTCTTCATCTCGTGCAAGCCGAGGTAGATGGCGTCCAGCAGCGCGGTTTCGCCCTTGGACTGGGTGAATGTCAGGCGGTTTTGAATCTCTTCGAGATTTCGCGTAAACGGCTGAATCAGCTTGGCCGAATCGTTGAACTGCACCAGGAAAAACTCGTCTTCCGGATTGGCTGTCTTGAAGAACTGCGCCACCGCGAGGCGCGACTTTTCCAGCTTGTGGCCCATGCTGCCGCTGCAATCGAAAATAACCCCAACGGACAGTGGTGCATCCTCGCTGGAAAATTGAGAGATCGACTGTTCTTTCTTGTCCTCGAAGATTTTGAAGTTTTCCTTGTCGAGGCCGGTGACGAAGCGGTTCAACGGATCGGTCACCGTGACGGGGATCAAGACCAGGTTGCTATCGACGCGGATATCCGCATGGGGCAGCGTTTCAGGTTTATCGGACGGCTTCGCGCGAGGAATAATCGAAGGCGGAGCAGCCCCATCCTGTGCGGCAAGCAACCCACAACTGGTTAAAATTACGGCGCTGAATAGGAACAGCTTAGCGGTCAACGGCTGCATAGCGGCCGGCCATCCCTTCTTTCCCCAAGTCTAGCATAGGGGTTTTATGGTAAGATCGCGTGTGCCGCGTAAAATCCTGGGCGTTATCCCCGCCCGATTCAGTTCCTCGCGATTTCCCGGCAAAGTTCTCGCCTCTCTTCACGGCAAAAGCATGTTGCAGCACGTGTATGAGCGTGCGTCGCAGGCGCGCTATCTCACGTCGGCGATCATTGCCACAGACGACGACCGTGTCGCCGCGGTTGCGAGAAGTTTCGGCGCTCCGGTCCGTATGACACGCGCCGATCACATGTCCGGAACAGACCGTGTAGCCGAAGTCGCTTCCGCCGAGGCCGCCGAAATCGTAGTGAACATCCAGGGTGACGAACCGCTCATCGATCCCGCGGCCATCGACGCGGCGATTCTGCCCCTGGTGCACGAACCCGGGGTGGTGATGGCCACGCTGAAGAAGCGCATCGAGAATCCGCGCGAAATCTCCGACCCGAACGTCGTCAAAGTGGTGACCGACGCCGCCGGCGACGCCATTTACTTCTCGCGCAGCCCCATCCCATTCGATCGCGACCGCACCGGCACTGTCCCGTATTTCAAGCACGTCGGCCTCTACGTGTATGAACACAATTTCCTGCTCGGTTATTCCTCTTTGACGGTAGGGCCGCTCGAAAGTGCCGAGCGCCTGGAACAGCTTCGCGCGCTGGAAAACGGTTACCGCATCCGTGTTACGGAAACGGAATATGAATCGTGGGGCGTGGATACGCCCGAAGACCTGGAACGGGTATCCCGACTCTTCGAAGCTACGGAGGTGAGATAGACATGGCTAAGTACATCTTCGTCACCGGCGGCGTGGTTTCCTCGCTCGGCAAGGGAATCGCAGCCGCTTCCATAGGCTGTTTGCTGGAGGCTCGCGGCCTCAAAGTCACGTGCCAGAAGTTCGATCCGTATCTCAACGTGGATCCGGGCACGATGAGCCCGTTTCAGCACGGCGAAGTCTTCGTTACCGACGACGGCGCCGAGACCGACCTCGACCTCGGTCACTACGAGCGCTTTACGCACGCCAAGCTCACGCAGGACAACAATCTCACCAGCGGCCGCATCTACGAACGCATCATTACGCGCGAACGCCGCGGCGATTATCTCGGCAAAACCGTGCAGGTGATTCCGCACGTCACCAACGAAATCAAGGCGGCGATGAAGAAGGTGGCGGCGGATGTGGATGTGGTGATCGCGGAGATCGGCGGCACCGTGGGCGATATCGAATCGCTGCCGTTTTTGGAAGCGATCCGCCAGATGCGCCACGAACAGGGCCGCAGCAACTGCCTGTTTGTGCACGTCACGCTGGTGCCGTGGATCGCCGCGGCGCAGGAACTGAAGACCAAGCCCACCCAGCACAGCGTGAAGGAATTACGCGCCATCGGCATACAGCCCGATATCCTGATCTGCCGGTGCGAACGCTTTATCCCCCAGGATATGAAGGAGAAGATCGCGCTTTTCTGCGACGTGGATGAAGGCGCCGTAGTTACCGCGCGCGATGTCAAGAGCGTCTACGAAGTGCCGGTCACGTTCGCCGATGAAGGTGTCGACGAGATCGCACTCCGGCTGTTGAAACTCGACGCCCCGAATCGCGACCTCAGCCGCTGGATGGCCATGTTGCAGCGCATGCAGAATCCGCGCGACGAAGTCAGCATCGGGCTGGTGGGAAAGTATGTCGAATACGAGGATTCCTACAAGAGCCTGAAGGAATCGCTGCTGCACGGCGCTTTGGCGCACGGACTCAAGGTCAACATCAACTGGATCGAAGCCGAGGGCGTCACCGGCGAAGGTTGGGAGCACCAACTCGCCGGCTACGACGGCATTCTGGTGCCGGGCGGCTTCGGCAAGCGCGGCATCGACGGCATGCTGAACTCCATCCGGTATGCCCGCGAGCGCAAGGTGCCGTATTTCGGAATCTGCCTCGGGATGCAGACGCTGGTGATTGAGTTCGCGCGCAATGTGGCGGGTTTGGAAGCGGCGGATTCCACGGAATTCAATCCCGGCACGCCGCACCGCGTTATTTTCAAACTTCGTGAATTGAAGGGCGTGGATGAACTCGGCGGCACCATGCGGCTCGGCAACTGGCCCTGCAAGCTGGCGGAAAACAGCTTCGCGTATCGCGCTTACGAATCGCGCGAAATTCAGGAGCGCCACCGCCATCGCTACGAGTTCAATCGCGAATACGAAGAGCGCCTGAAGGCCGCCGGCTTGCGGATCACCGGTGAGACGCCGGACAACACGTACGTTGAAATCTGCGAGATCGCGGACCATCCCTGGTTCCTCGGCTGCCAGTTCCACCCGGAATTCAAGAGCAAGCCGATGGAGCCGCACCCGCTGTTCAAGGCATTCATCGGCGCGGCCTATGAGCATCGCCGCCGGCGTCTCGGCGCGGTCCAGCAGTTGCGGGAGGAGCCGCAGTATTCGCGTGCCGATTGAGTTCGCCGATTTTGCACCCGGCAAGCCGCTGGTCCTGATCGCCGGACCATGCGTCATCGAGTCCGAAGAGCACGTTCACTTCATGGCGCACGCAATCCACGCGATCGTGGGCGACTTCGTGTTCAAAGCGAGTTTCGATAAGGCGAACCGCACCAGCGGCGAGGCGTATCGTGGTCCCGGACTGAAGGAGGGCGTAAGAATCCTGGCGGGCATCCGCGAGGAAGGCTTCCCCGTTTTGACAGACATACACGAACCGGCACAAGCGGAGATTGCGGCCGAAGCCGCGGATATTCTGCAGATTCCGGCGTTCCTGTGCCGCCAGACAGACCTTCTGCTTGCGGCGGGACGCACCGGCCGCATCGTGAACATCAAGAAAGGGCAGTTCGTAGCGCCTCACGATATCCACCGCGCGGCGGATAAGGTGGCGTCCACGGGAAATTCGAAGGTCGTGCTGACCGAGCGTGGATCTTCGTTCGGCTACAACAATCTGGTGGTGGACATGCGCGGGCTCAAGATCATGCGCGATTCCGGATGGCCTGTCGTTTTCGACGCCACTCACTCCGTTCAGCTTCCCGGCGGGGCCGGAGCAACCTCCGGAGGGCAGCCGCAGTTCATCGAACCCCTGGCGCGCGCAGCAGTTGCCGCCGGGGTAAACGGCGTTTTCGTGGAGGTCCACGACCGGCCCGAAGCAGCGCTGTCGGACGGCGCTAATGCCCTGCGCCTCAACCTGTTACACGATTTTTGGACGCGCTTGCAAGCCATCCACAACCTGGTATGCACGTACCGAGCGCCGGCCGCGTCATAGAATAAAGAAGGAAACGTATGTTCAATCTTCAAAACCGCCGGCGCCGCGGCTTTTCCCTCATCGAGTTGCTGATCGTGATCGCGATCATTCTCATCATCATCACGATCGCCATGCCGAAGCTCGGCAACGCGAAGCGTTTCGCGCAGGAAACGGCGGCCATTCGCGCCATCCAGACGATCCACACCGCCGAGGTGCAGTACAGCTCGCAATATGGCAAGTTCGCGACCTCGCTCGCCGAACTCGGGCCGCCGGCTTCGGGAGCTGCCAGTCCGGCCGCTGCCGATCTCATCGGCAACGATCTGTCAAATGGCACCAAGCAGGGCTACAAGTTCACCGTGACCGGCTCGCCGACCGGCTACACGGTCATCGCCGTCCCGGAAACCTTCGGCACGAGTGGCAGTAAGACCTTCTTTTCGGACCAGACGATGGTGATTCATGAGAACGATGGTCCGGAGCCCGCTACGGTCAACAGCAAAGAAATTCGTTAGAGCCGCTCGCTGGCAAGATTTGGCTGCTGTTCTCGTGGCGGTTCATGCGCCTTTCTGTGAAAAGAACCCGGCTGTTGTTCTCGTCGCGCTCCATTCGCCTTTCGATACGCCGTTTACCGCTCCCTCACGGGCTTGTGAAAAAATCCGGCTGCTGTTCTGGTCGCACTCCATTCGCCTTTCGATACACCTCTTACCGCTCCCTCACGGTCGCGGCTCGGTTAGCAAAATCAACTACATACGGAGCCGTGACCGTTAGGGAGCGGCAAATGATGCCGGGGATTCGAGTGGTTTTTGGGTCGGCAAAAATGCAGTTCGATATTTTTTCACAATCGCGTTCAGGAGCGGTAAACGGTGCCGGAGATCGGAGTGCGTTTGAATGCCTCGGCTACAAGTAGAGAGATTCGCTAAAGCCGCTCTCTTTCTCCTGCTCTTCGGCATCTGCGTGGAACTGCTGACGCGCCGCGCCGGGACGCCTGACCCGCGGTGGGACACCCAGGCCATTCGCGCCATTCAGACGATTCACACGGCCGAAGTGCAGTACAGATCGCAATACGACTGTTTCGCGACCTCGCTCCAGCAGCTTGCCCCTTTGGTAGAAATTCATCCCGTGCCCGGCTATCGTTTTGCGCTGACCGGAACGTGTGAACATTACGTCGTGACGGCCGATTGCGACAAATGCGCATCATTCCAATCGGACCAGACGATGGTGATTCGCAAAGACGGCATTCCGATCCGATAACCTTCCATACATTCCTCAGACACCCGTTCCGGCAGTTTATTCCCGGGCGTAACCTTACGGGCGTTTGCAAACTCTATACAAAAAAGCAACAACACCAGCACTCGCCGGGATTACTATGTCAGACGTGCATCCAGCCGACACTCAAATCGAAACCGGAACCACCCGCCGCCACTTTTACATTGCGGCGATCTATGGCATTTGGGCCGCCATCTCCGCCGCTCTGGGAATTCCAGCCCTGATTTATCTGTTTTTCCCGCCCAAAGTTCGCAAACAGGACCAGTGGGTAGAGGTAGGGGATGTCAACAAGTTCGCCCCCGATTCACCCGTCGAGCTGACGTACCGGCGGACGCGTGTGGACGGCTGGAAAGTCATCAGTGAAAAGAGCACGGCGTGGGTGGTCAAGCGCCCGGACAACTCCATCGTAGCGTTCGGACCGCAGTGCACGCACCTGGGCTGCGCCTATCACTGGGATGAGACGAAAAACGACTTCCTCTGCCCCTGCCACACCTCCGTCTTCAGCATCGATGGCAAGGTGCTCTCCGGACCCGCGCCTCGTCCGCTAGACCGCTACGAAACCAAGCTGGATGGCAGCAAGCTCCTTCTGGGTTCCTTGAAGCGGTCGCAGGAGGGTCAGGCATGAGACGCCATCTGGAAGCTCTCGACAACTGGCTCGACCATCGCACGGGCATTCCCACGGCGGCGCGGCAGTTTCTGTATGAATCTATCCCGGCGTCCAGCGGCTGGCATCAGGTCTTCGGCAGCATCGCAGTGTTCCTGTTCCTGACGCAGGCGTTCACCGGCGTGCTGCTGGCATTCAATTACGCTCCCACGCCCGGCGATGCCTACAACAGCCTGCGCTATATCCTGACCGAACTCACCGGCGGCCGGTTGATCCGTGGGCTGCATCACTGGGGCGCCAGCATGATGATCGTGGTGGTGGTGCTGCACATGGTGCAGGTCTTCCTGTGGGGCGCGTATAAAAAGCCGCGGGAGGCTACGTGGATCGTCGGCGTCGTGCTGCTGCTGTTGACGCTCGCGTACGGGCTCACCGGTTACCTGCTGCCCTGGGACAATCGGGCGTATTGGGGCACCGTGGTGGCGACGCAGATCGCCGGACAGGCGCCGGTCGCGGGTCAGTACATTCAGCGCCTGATGGGAGGCGGCGGCGCTGTCGGGGTGGTCACGTTCGCGCGATTCTATGGACTGCACGTACTGCTCCTGCCGCCGGCCACTCTGCTGCTGATTGCCGTCCATGTCTACCTGGTTCGCAAACACGGCGTCGCCGCGGCGCCCGGCGATGAACTCGTTCCGCGCCAGCAGTTCTATCCCCGCCAGGTTTTCAAGGACACGGTCGCGATCTTCATCGTCTTCGCGATCCTCTTCACGATGGCGCTGGTCGCCCGGGTTCCGCTGGAGCAACTTGCGGATCCGACCGATACGTCTTACACGCCGCGACCCGAGTGGTACTTCCTGTTCCTGTTCCAGACGCTGAAGCTCTTCACGGGGCCGCTGGAACTCGTCGGCAGCGTGGTGCTGCCCGGCCTGGCCGTGCTGGCGCTGATCCTGGTGCCGTTCATCGATCGCAGCCAGATGGTTAAAGTCACGAAGCGCACTGCCGCCTTTGCGTTTGTCTTTCTTGCGGCCATCACGTGGACGGGGCTGACTCTCGCGGCGGTGAAGAGCACGCCGAAGGAAGCGACTCTGGTGGCCGTGGATTTCTCCGCGCCCACGGATTGGATGCAATTGACGCCCGAGGAAATGACCGGAGTCGCGTATTTCCGCGAGGAGAACTGCATCAGTTGCCACGCTGTGGGCGACCACGGCGGCAAGGTCGGGCCCGATCTGACGCGCACAACGGTTCACAAGGATGCCGCCTGGATGATCCAGCATTTCAAGAATCCCGGAGCGATGCGGCCCGGCACGTCGATGCCTGCGATTCAGTTGAGCGACGCTCAGCTCAATTCGCTGGCTGCTTTTCTGCTGAAGCTGAATCCGGATAACGCCAGCGCGCTCGACAATACACCCGAGTTCGCAACCGCCGGGGCGCTCATCTATGAGGCGAATCACTGCGCCACTTGTCACGCGGTGAATGGCAGCGGCGCGAAAGTCGGGCCGCCCCTCAACGGACTGGCCAAGCGCCAAAGCCGAAGTTGGGTCATCGCCCACTTCGCCGATCCACAAAAACTGTCGCCGGGCTCTTTCATGCCGGCCTACAAGTTCTCGCAGAAGGATCTGGAGAATATCACGAACTACCTATTCGCGCTGCCGTAATGGCCCGGGCTGCTAGATTAATTGGGGAAGAATTTCGCCTGCCGGACCTGCGAGCATGCAGTCCACTGCATTCGACATCGCGCCGGGCTCGGGGTTGATCTCGATCACCTGCGCTCCCGCCTTCTTGGCGTGCGGAATCAGGCCGGCTGCCGGATACACCATCGCGCTGGTGCCGATCGTCAGGAAGACCTGCGCCAATTCGGCCGCATGCTCCGCCTCTTTGAACATGCCGTCCGGCAGCGGCTCTCCGAACCAGACCACGCCCGGACGCGCCACAGCGCCGCACTGGCAATGGGGCGGCAGTTTCGGAAGCGGCGCCCGCCTGTCCGGCCACGTTGCGCCGCATTCCGTACACCGCATGCGCCAGATATCGCCGTGCAGCTTGAGGATCTTGCCGCTGCCGGCCAGATCGTGCAGGCCATCCACATTCTGTGTGATCAGCGTGAAGCGGGGCTTTGCCTTTTCCAGCCGCACAAGAGCGCGGTGCGCGGCATTCGGCTGAGCTTGTTTGATGGCTTCGCGGCGCCAGTTATACCACTCCCACACCAAGCGCGGGTCGCGCGCGAATGCCTCGGGTGTGGCGAGGTCCTCGGCGCGATACTCACGCCACAATCCGCCGTCGCCGCGAAATGTCGGGATTCCGCTTTCCGCCGATACGCCGGCGCCGGTGAGCACCGCGACACTCTGCGCCTGCGCGAGCAGTTCGCGCGCCTCTTCGATCGCCCCCATTTACCTGTTGAACAGCTTCTCCAGAATATCGATCTGCCGTTCAGCCTTGTCCATGAAGCCCTGCGCCGCGGTTGGGTCGCCGTTGCGCACGGCATCGTCGGCCGCGTGCAGGTAGTTGTTCATCAGCCCCGCAGGCTCGGAGAATTTACTGCTCACATTTCTGCCCTGGGCCTGTTCCGTTCGGCGAAGCGTGTCCAGGCTTTCGCGAATTCCGTCCGCACGATTGCGTAAGGACATGAGCATCTCCCGCATCTGCTGCGGAACTTGCGGACGCGCCGGAGCGGCCTGTTGCACTGGGGGCGGAGCCTGCGATTGCGGTGTGTTTTGCGGATACCCCTGCTGCGTCACCGGCTGCTGCACCGGTTGCTGGATGGGTTGCTGCACGCGCTGCTGAATGGGCTGCTGCACCGGCTGCTGCTGAGCGATTCCCGGAAGCCGCTTGGGCTGTGTGCCGGGCGTCTTGCCGGGGATCGCGACCGGCTGCGTCTGTACCGGCAGTGTCTGCGACGGAGTATTCCCGACCGCCGGAGGCGCGGGATTCGGCGCGGGCTCCGACGCCACGGGCGCGGGAACCGGGGACACCGTGGGCGCCGGAGTGGTAACCGTAGTGGTCGCGGGAGCCGCCGCCTTGCTTCCCTTCCAGGGCGCAAACTGAATGGCGGCAATGACCGCAGCCGCCGTCGCCACGCCGCCGAGCGCCATCCAGAGTCCGCGCCTGCTCTTGCCCGGCGACCGCACGGGAACCGGCATGGGAGGAGCGGCCTGCGCCTGGGGCGGACTCAACGGAGCGGCTACCGGAGGAGGCACGGGAGCGGTAATCGCCGATGCAACGGCAGCCGCCGCGGGAGCGACTCCGCCGCCTGTGGCGACGCTCGCCAGAGCGTTCCGGAACGCACCGGCCGTCTGGAAGCGCTGATTCGGATCCTTCGCCACGCTGAGCAGAATAATGTCGTTCAGCGCCGCCGGCAGCCGCGGATCGAGCTGCACCGGGGGCACCGGCGTCTTCTCCAGATGGGCGGACATGATCGCGAACTGGCTATCGCCATCGAACGGTCTCTTGCCGGTGACCACCTCGTACAGCGACACTCCCAGGGAATACAAATCGGCGCGCGCATCCAGGTTCGCCGCCCCTTGAATCTGCTCGGGCGACATGTAGTACAGCGAGCCCATGGTGGTGCCGGTCATGGTCAGCTTGTGATCGCCCGCGCCCTTGGCGATGCCGAAGTCCATCAGCTTGATGGTCCCTTGCGGGGTCAGCATCATGTTCGCGGGTTTAATGTCGCGATGGATGACGCCGCGTGCGTGGGCATATTCCAGCGCAGAAAGCGCCTGCGCCATGTAATCGACGGCCTGCTCCACGGGCAGCGGACCGTCCTTAAGCTTCTGCTCCAGTGTGATGCCATCGACGAACTCCATCAGCATCAGAAGCTGATTGTCGACACGCAGCGCCGTATGCAGCGCCGCGATGTTGGGATGTTCCAGGCTGGCCTGCACCTTGATCTCGCGCAAGAACCGGTCGGCAAGATCCGGCGCCGTGGCGAGGTCGGGCAGCAACACCTTCATGGCCTCGGCGCGGTCGGAAATTACGTTCCGCACCTTGTAAACTTTGCCCATCCCGCCGGCGCCCAAAATGCCGACGATCTGGTAGTCGCCTACCGTGGAACCGATTTGTAGATCCATGACACGCCCCTAATGGTTGGAAACAATGTCGCCCACCTTCGGCGTTCCGCTGCCGCTGAATTTGCCGACGGCCGAGCTGTCATCCACGTCCGTCAGGGTGAGGGTTCCCACCGGCTCATCGACGCTGCGCAGGATTTTGTTGGTGGCCGGATCGCGGACCACGCGCAACTGACGCTTGATCTGGAGTTTGTCGCCTGACTTCAGGCCGTTCTTCTTGCCGACGTTCACGATGACGGTGCCATCCGGCGCGGCGTCCGCGACAAGTCCGCTGACGGTTACGGTTACCGTTGGCAGGCTCGATGCCTTCGCCTCAAGCTGCGACGCCATCTGGTCCACTGCCTTGTTGGTCGCCTCGCCCAAAATGGTTTGCCCGAAGTTGCTGGACTTCATGTCCAGACTGCCGCCGCCCATGTTGTACGCGCTGCCGCCGGAGCCCAGCAGACCAGTGCCGCTGCGCTGCGACTCGCCCTTGCCGGACGCGCTCGCCAGAATCTCGGCGGTGCTGGTGTCGATCATGCGTCCGGTCACCTGCACCACGGCTTTGGATTCGGACTTTCGCACTCCACCGATGCCAAACCGGCCTGTTACGCCACCAAGCGCTCCGCCGCCGACGTCGGTCTTCTTGTCGTCACGTCCGAACTGCGTAATGCTGCCGATGATGATGGCGTCGACGCCGAGCACCCGTGCGATCTTGGCGGCACTCGATGGGTCGGCACGGTCGCTATTGGAGAAATTTTGCTCGGCGAGAATTTTATCGAGTTCTTTGCGCTCGATCACCGAGTACACCCCGTCCTGAACCAATTTGTCCACCAGCAGGTCGGCTATGCCTTTCCCGATGTCCTGGTTGGAGCCGAAAAGTGCCTGAACGCCAGACTGCACGGTGGCGTAATCGAAATTCATCACCGCCACGCGCTTCTTCTGAGCCTGGGCCGTGGCTACTGTAAGAAACAGTACAAAAATGGCCAGCTTACGGGTCATGTAAATCATCCTCCTGTCTCGCAAACATATTCTGCTGCGAGCGATATGTCAATGCTGCCCCGTATTCTTCTCCCCTGTGGCGTACAGCCTGCTCTAGCCCAAGACAGTGGAGCGCGCCCCAAAAAACCGTTTTGCCGTCAAGTTTCTGGCTATTCTGATCGTCGTTGTCTGTTTCATGGGCGCGGTCGCCTACGGGTTCGCGGAGTACCTGCGGGCCAAGGGAGAGAAGATACTGGTGGAAACGGCGCGCGACCGTTACCACTGCTCTGCGGAATGGAAAAGCGTCACGGTATCTATCCTTCCGCCCATCAGTATCACGGCCCGCGATCTCGTCCTCCGGCAGAAAGGGCGTCCGGGCATTCCTCCGCTCATAACGATTCGCAAACTTACGGCGGGAGCGGGTTTGATCGGATTTCTGCGCAGCCCGAAGCACTTGCGCAGTTTCACGTTCGAAGGCCTCGTCATTCAGGTAACGCCGGGCGGTCCGGAATCGCAGAAGGAAGAGAAGAAATCAGGCGGGCTCATTATTGACAATGTTCGCGCGGACGGCACAATCCTTCGTATTTTTTCGAAGGATCATCCCAAGGAAGATCCGCTCACCTGGAATGTCTACCGCCTCTCTCTGAAAAAGGTGGGCACCGGCGAGCCGATGCAGTTCCGCGCCACGCTGCGCAACGCCGTTCCCCCCGGGCTGGTGGAGACCACTGGCTCGCTCGGACCCATGAACCCGGACAAGCCGGGCCTTTCCGGCGTCAAGGGTGAATACAAATTCGAACATGCCGATCTTTCGGTTTTCGGCGGCATCTCCGGCATGCTCGCCTCACACGGAAAGTTCAACGGCAGCCTCATGCGCATGAACGTGGAAGGCTGGACAGACGTGCCTGATTTTACGCTGCGGATCAGCGGTCACCCGGTTCATTTGAAAACGCAGTTCAAGGCTGTCGTAGATGGCATGACGGGCGATGTGAAACTCGACCCCGTGAAGGCGGAGTTCAGGCGGACCCATATCGTGGCCACCGGCAGCATCGCGGGTCATCACGGAAAGACGCTGCAGCTCGACGCCACTGTGCGGGACGGCCGCGTGGAAGACATGCTCTGGCTTGCGCTGAAGGAAAAGCAGCCGACGCTGCGTGGCGCAGCCGGCTTTCACGCAACGATCGAAGTGCCGCCCGGAGCTGCCGATATTGCGCGCAAGATTCGCATTCAGGCCACGGCGGGCGTTCAAAACGCGGAGCTCAAACCGAAGCTGCAAGAGGGTGCCGCGAAGATCAGCGACGCCGCGCGCGGCGATCCGGTGGACCATGACGCAGATCCGTCGCGGCTCGCGTCTGATTTCCAGGGCGCGTTCCGCGTGGAGGGAGGAGTCGCGCATTTTCAGCACCTCGCTTTCGAGATTCCGGGGGCGCATGTGGTGGTGAACGGTTCGTACAATTTGATCTCCGAGGCCGTCGACCTGGATGGCACGGCAAGGCTCGAAGCCAAGTTGTCGGAAACCCAAAAGGGCATCAAGTCGTTCCTCCTGAAGCCCTTTGATGCGCTCTTCAAAAGCCGGCATCACAAGGAAGCGCAGGCGGCGCTGCCGATTCACATCGGAGGAACCCTGGACAATCCGACCTATGGGCCAAGCCTGGGCCGCTGGCTCGCGCGCAAACTGTAAGGAGGCATTTGAGCCGCTAAAATAGAAACAGGAGGGCCAGTGCACTCGCACGCGCACGAGCACCACGGGCATCATCACCACCACGGTCAGCTTACCGGGAACATCCTGCGATGGTCGCTTGCCGCCACCAGTTTATTCGTCGCCTTAGAGATCGTCTCCGGGCTGCGTGCCCACTCTCTCGCCCTGCTCTCCGACGCCGCCCATAACTTCACCGACGCGCTGGCGCTCTTTCTGGCGTGGTACGGCTTTCATCTTCAGAGCAAGCCTGCGGACCAGGTGAAGACTTACGGCTATCACCGCGCGGGAGTCCTTTCCGCGTTCATCAACGCAGTTACGCTGGTGCTGCTCTCCGGCTGGATCATCTACGAAGCTGTCGAGCGCTTTCGCAATCCCGAAGCCGTGCAGGAGTGGATCATGGCGGCGGTTGCGGTACTCGGCCTCATCATGAACGGCAGCATCATGCTGGCGCTGCGGCAGTCCAGCAAAGGCGACATCAACATTCGCGCTGCGTTCATACACATGCTCGGGGATGCACTGGGCTCGCTGGCGATCATCGCCGGGGCGATCGCGATCCACTACTCAGGTTGGATTCAGATTGACCCGATTCTCTCTATCGTGATCGCGCTGCTGATTGTCTGGACGGCGGCGGACATCATTCGCGAATCGCTGAACATTCTGCTGGAAGGCTTACCCCGCGGACTCAGCTTGACTTCCGTGACGGAAGGAATGCGCGGCGTCGAGGGCGTGATGGATGTTCACGACCTGCACATTTGGAGTCTGGGATCGCAGACGCACGCGCTCAGTTGCCACGTGCTGATCGCGGATGTGCCTCCTTCAGAAAGCGACTGCATCCTGCGCGCGCTGAATGGGATGTTGGCGGAACGCTTCCACATACACCACACGACTGTACAGTTCGAACACATGAGCTGCGCAATCAGCGAAACCGGCTGCGCAATCCCCACGCACTACCACGACGAATAGGACGTGCCGCCGGGCTTATCTAGTGAATGGTAGCGGTCGCCGGACCGGATGTTCCGGTAGCGTTCGTCAGCGTCACCGTCACCGACGTGATGCTTCCCGAGCCTTGCACTGTGAAGCTCTGCGTGAACAGGAACTGACTGCCGAACGGTACCGAAGCCGAGCTCGCGTACCATTGCTGGAACAATGTCGTCACGGGTACCGTGAGCGTGGTGGTTTGCAGGTTTACCCCCGCGGCCGCGCTGAACGCGAAGGTGGCTTGCGTGACGCTACGCGAGGTCGCGAAGCCGGCCACCGTTACCGTGATGGAGCCGCCGCTCGACGTCGCCGTCACGCTCGAAATGGTGGGCGCCGCCGCGCCGATACGAATAGTCGCGCTGGGCGCGGGAGACGGAGTAACATCTTGCGTGCCCGCCACCAGCCGCGCGGTGATCGTGATTGTGCCCGCGACCGTACCCGTCTGCACACCGATGCCGCTTAGCGAAGCGGTGGAACCTGCGGGAATCGTCGCCTGCGCCGTGCGGCCGCCGCTGGCGAACTGCACGGAGGGGTCGTCGCCGCCCGAATCGGGCGTGAAGGTAAGCGTCAGATTCGCGGTAACCGCTACCGGAAATGCCGATCCGAGCCCGATCTGCAAGGTAGATTGCGTTGCCGGATTGCCGGTAGACGGCAAACCCGAGATGGTCACCGTCGAGAGCGATGGTAGTGCGATGGTCAGGGTGTAGGTCTTGCTGGCGGTGGTGCCGGCGCTGTCTTTCGCGGTTACGGTGATGCTGGCCGAACCTGGAGTAGTGACGGTTCCGCTGAGCACGCCCGCCGGCGAAAGCGTGAGCCCAGAGGGCAGGCCCGTAGCCGAAAACGTGGATGAACCTACGCCGCCGCTCGCCGAAATGGTAGCAGTGTACGGCGCGCCGGCCGTAGCGTTCGGCAGTGAGGCAGGAGCAATGGTCAGAGCGGCTGCGGCAATCGTGACGGTAAAGGTCTGGCTGGCCGTCTGCCCTTTCGAGTCGGTGACGGTCGCGGTGACGGTCGAAGTCCCAGGCGTGGTGGGTGTGCCGGATACGCTGCCGGACGAACTAGCTGTCAGACCGCCGGGCAAGCCGGAGAACGCGAACGTGTACCCGGCGGTGCCTCCGGTCGCCGTGAGCGTCCCCGAGTATGCCACGCCGACGGAGCCGTTCGGCAGGGTTCCGCCGATGGTAAGCGGGGCCGGCGCGATGACCACTGTAAACGTGTGGCTGACCTGCGCCTTCGCGCTATCGGTGGCCGTGACGGTGACGGAAAAGGTTCCCGCAGTCGTGGGAGTTCCGGTTACCGAGCCGCCGGCGAAAGTGAGACCGTCCGGCAGACCGGTCGCGGTGTACGTGTAGGGAGCAGTGCCGCCTGTGGCGACCACTGACGAACTGTATGCCGTTCCGACTACGCCATTGCCCAGCGAACCGGTGAGCGTCAAAGCGCCTGCCGTAACCGTAATGCTGTAAGTCGCCGATGCCGATGTGCCCACGCGATCTTTCACCGTGACGGTAAAGTTGAACGTACCGGGTTGGGTAGCCGTGCCCGAAGTGGTGCCGTCAGGCGACATCGTTACATCCGGGGGAAGTCCTGTGGCGGAGAATGCGTAAGGCTGAACGCCGCCCGTCGCCTGGAATTTCAGACTGACGGAGCTACCTGCCGCGACGGCGGAAAAAGGCCCCAGCGTAGTGATCTTCAGCGCCGACGGGTTCACATTGAGAGAAAAGCCCTGGCTGGTCCCATTCCCCGCGCTATCGGTGACCGACACCGTAAACGAGAACGCGCCCGCGACGGTCGGAGTGCCGGACAAAACTCCTGCCGGCGAAAGTGTCAGCCCCGGTGGTAGCGCGCCGGCCGCGGTGAATGTGTACCCCGTCCCGGTGCCTCCGCTGACGACCAGAGTGGTGGAGTACGTTGACTGCGCCGTCGCATCGGGAAGACCCGCGGCAGTGGTGAAACTCACGGGCGGCGGCGGTAGGACAATGCTGAGCGAATATCGCGCCGTCGCGGTGCCAGACGGCGTGGAATCGTGCACCGTGACGGCAACAGTGAAGGCGCCCGCGGCGGTGGGAATGCCCGAGATCACGCCCGTCTGAGAATTGATGCTTAATCCGGCCGGCAGCCCGGTCGCGCTCCAGGTAAACGGCGGCGTTCCGCTGAGCGCCAATACGGTGGCGCTGTAGGACGCGCCTACCGTTCCCTGCGGAAGTGATGCCGTGACGATCTGAAGTCCCGAGTTTACAGTCAGCAGAAGTCGCGCGCTGATGATCGACGGCGGCAGTTCCGCATCACTCACCGAGACGAAAGGCGTGAACGAACCGGACACGGTGGGCGTTCCGGAGATCACGCCGGTTTGCGCATCGATGCTGAGACCGGCGGGCAAGCCCGTGACGGTCCACGAATACGGTGTCGCTCCGCCGGTGGCGGAAACGGTTGCGCTGTACGGCACACCCGCCGTTGCCGCCGGCAGGCTCGTGGTGGTGATCTGCAGCGGGGCGACCACCTGAATTCTCACTGTGTTCGAGGTGCTGCCGCCGGGATTCAGGACGCCAATTGTGTTTAAGCCCAGAGACAAGGGCGTGGATGTGGTGAGAGTGTTTGCGCTCACGAAGGTAGTGGGCACCACCTCACCGTTCAAGAGGATCAGCGATTGGCTGGTGGGACCATTGAAGACAAAGTTGAAACCCCCTACCGTGAGGGTCGAAGGCTGGGTGATCGTGGAGCCGCTTATCGGAACAGTCACTACCGGCGCGAGAATGGAAAACGATATCGGCGAAGAACTGGCGCCGGTCGGCTGCACAGCCGTGAGCAGCACCGTTTGCGGAGTCTGCAAGCCAGAGCCGCTGAGCGTGATCTGCAATTGGCTGCTGCTGATAAAAGCCGGCGTGAGGACCTGAGAGATGGTAGAACCGGCGACAGCGATCTGCGTTCCCGGAAGAACTGTACTCAACCCCGTGAGCGGCGGCGCGAAATTGGCGCCGTTTAGAGTGATGGTCACGCTGCTCGTTCCGGCGCCGATAGAGGCCGGAACCGGCGGAGCGCTCAACACAGGCACAGCGAAAACCTGAATTACTTCGTTCAGCGTCAGCTTATTACCCCAGGAATCGTTTACGTCCAGGGAGAAGGAGTAGTTGCCGGCCGTAGTAGGGATGCCGGAGATCTGGTTGCTGTTCTGCGTCGGCAGTTGCAGGCCCGGTGGAATTGGGCCGGAACCGCTGGAAAGGCTGACCGTAAACGGTCCAGTGCCTCCCGTGAAAATGGTCGTCGAATAGGACGTTCCAACGGTTGCCGCAGGCAAGAGGAGCGATGACGGTCCGGCGAGATTTGGGTTGACCGTGAAACTGCCGCTGCCGAATGAGTTTCCCTCAACCTCACTCACTTGAAATTGATAGACGCTGCCGGTATCGGGATAAAACGAACCCGGAATAGGAACGGCGATTTGGGTAGTGGTCCACGAGTCCGCGCAGGGGGTGCTACACACTCCGTCCGGAAGAATGAAGGTAAGCGTTTGGCTAGTGACGGGACTCGTGATGGTAACGGTGCCCGTTTTCCTTGAAAATCGCCCGAGTATGAAGAGCTCGAAACCGCTCCCGCTGGCGGTCCCGCCGGCCGTAACGGCATCCAGTTGTGTCGGAGCAGTCGAGCCGGGCGGACCGGATTCGAGAGAGGAAATGGTCTGGGCGTGCAGTGCGAACCCGTGAACAAGAAGAACGAGCGGCAAAGCCGCCACTGCATATCGGCGTAGCAGCACAGTGTTTCTTATTCTACGGCATTAACGAAGCGTGACGACTGTGGCTCCCCATCCGCCCGCTTCCGCTGGTGCGTCTCCGAACGAGACGACGAACGGAGTTCGCGCCAGAATCGCACGGACCATCTCCCGCTGCACGCCAATTCCGCGACCGTGAATAATGCGCAGCGCCTTGAGGCCGAGGGCTTGCGCCTCGTTGAGATACTCTTCCACCACGGCTTCGATATCGCGCGGAGGCACGGAGTGAAGGTCAAACACATCCGTCACCGGTATTCGTACGGGCTCCTCCTCATCCATTCGCCCTCCTAAAACACGAAAGCCCGGCCGCTACCGGCCGGGCTTAGACCCATTTACTGCGCGCACCTGACGTTAAGCGACCTGCTGTGAACGATACTGGCTCGCGATCGCTTCCATCTGATCCTTTAAATGGAGTTTCATTTTTTTCAACCGCGTCTCCTCCAACTCCTGCTCTTGACTCAAATGAGGGAGCGCTTCGAGCGCGTCCAGCATCTTCGCGTATTCGGAATGCTGGTTCGCGAGTTCCTGAAACTCAGGACTTGTTGCCATCAGATGCGCTTTCAATTCTTCCTGTGCGTTCCGTTCCATATTGGGCAATTCCTCCCAGTGAGGTTGCCACGCCGAGTCGGTCGGTTCGGAATCAAGGCTCGGTGGGTAATCTCGTTCATGATTAGGACGGCATCCCGTCCATCCGCCACCTTAACATGAATGAAACTTCATGACAATAGCCGCTTCGGGGGGATTTGCGTAATACTCCACCCGCCTGCTAAGTTCTTGAAAACCAACGAATTGATAGAACTTGCGAGCTGCGGTATTGGATTCCCGGACTTCGAGAAAAACAGAACCCTTCGACACTGCTCTGTGCCACTCCAGCAGCCGCCGTGCTACTCCTTGACGCCTATGATTGGGCTCGACCGCGAGGTTCAGGATCTCCCACTCATCGGCTGAAAGTCGCCGGGTGCAGAGAAACCCGACAACCTGACCGTCGCAAGTCTCAACATAGCAGTCATACGCGAGATACTCATCGGGGCGCCAGTGCGCCGCTTCGGGGGAGGCAGCCTGAATCGCGGCTATGGCGTCCAGGTCGCCCGCTTCCGCGCGCCGAAGAACTGGCATATCTTAAAGTCTATGCGAGCCGTCCTGGTGTTGCTGCTGTTGGCATCGCACCCGTTTTGGGAAGCCAAGCCGGCCGACAAGTGGAGCGACCGCGAAGTCGAGATGATTTTGCAGGCGAGTCCATGGGCGCAGGTCACTGGTGTTTCACCGGAGGTGACGGTCTACTTCGCGACCGCCGAGCCGATTCGGGAGGCCGAGTCTGAGCTCCGGGTTCGCTCGCGCAAACCCGTTCCGGAACTCGACCCCGACTACGTCGACTACATCCGCGAACACGCCGACTCGGCGCTGGCGATTGCGATTCCGTACCCAAATGCGGGCTTCGGCAGCGCGGCGGATCAGCACCAGATGGAAGCGGAGACCAAAATGATCGTGGGCGCTCGGCAGTACGATATGCTCGGCTACTTTCCCCCGACTTCGTCAGACCCCGTTCTGCGGCTGATGTTTCCCCGGCAGGTCCGCCCGTCGGACAAAACGGTGGAGTTTCGCCTGTTCCTGCCGGGAATCAGTTTCCCGGAAAGAGAGGTGCAGTTCCGCGTGAAGGACTTGTATTACAAAGGCAAGCTGAGTCTTTAACAGGCTCGGGGGAGCTGCCGGCTTACATCTTGGGGGCGTAGTAGCCGGGTCGCACACGCACTTGCAGGTCTTTGCGGCCCTTCACCCTCAGCACCACGGGATGGAAGAGGCCATCGGTGATCAGCGGATCGGGCTTGTAGAGGATGATGTATTGGTGAGTGAGCACGTTCGCGATGTTCTCGAACGATTGCGATAAGTCTTCCACCTTGAACGGGAAATACGAGGTGCCGCCCGTCTCTTTGGCGAAGTAGCGGAGCACTTTATCTCCGTCACTCTCGACACGGCTGATATTGGTCGAGATGGTGTAGACCACCACGTCATTGCGCTGCGCCATTTCGAGCGCCTGGTCTCGCGTGTAGTGGCTCTCGTTATCGTCGCCGTCGCTGAGAATCACGATGGCGCGCCGGAACTTCGTCATCGGCTGATCCTTGCCCAGCTTGTCGCGGCACGCGAAGTAAACCGCATCGTAAAGCGCCGTGCCGCCACCCGGGCGCAGATCGTAGATGCTGCGCTCCATGCTCGTGGTGTCGTCGACGAGATCCATAATCATTTCCGGCCGGCTGGAGAAGCCCACCACCAGGCCGCGATCCTGATGGCTGCGCATGACGGTGCGCACGAATTCGCTGGCCGCTTCCTGTTCGAACTTGAAACGGTCCCGTATGCTGTTGCTGGTATCGATGAGGACGCCGAGCCGCAGCGGCAGATCGGTTTCGGCGGTGAACTCCTGTATGGTCTGCGGGCGCTTGTTCTCGATGACCTCGAAATCATTCTTGCCGAGGTCGGTGACGAAGCGGCCCTTCCTGTCCATGACGGTAAAGAGCATGTTGACGCGCGTCACATCGGCTTGAATGCGCGTCAGCTCATCGGATTGGACGGCCGTTTTCGGAGGCTGGGTAGGGTTCTGCTGCGCAGCCCACACTACTGCCGCAAGGCTCGCCGCGGCGAGAGCGACCCAAACTTTCATATACGACAATTATAGCGTGGGTGCTAATCCGTCCATCCACGCCGTGAGTTCAGGAGCCAGCGGCGATACCACAGCGATCTCTTCCCCGCTGGCCGGCTGGTGGAACCGTATGCGGTGCGAATGGAGGAAGTAGCGGCCCAGCGGCGGTCTTCCCGGGACGGTTGCCGCTGCGCCGTAGAGCGTATCGCCGGCCACCGGATGGCCAATGCTCGATAGATGCACGCGGATCTGGTGCGTTCGTCCGGTTCCGATGCGCACCTCCAGATACGTGAAGCCCTCGAATCGCTGCAACACGCGATATTCGCTCCAGGCGGCGCGCCCTTCTGCGAGCCGCGCAGTCATGCGGGTGCGGTGCACCGGGTCGCGCGCGATTGGCCGCTCGATGCGTCCCCTCTCCTGTTGCACGCGTCCGTGAACCAGCGTGAGATAGATTTTCTCCACCTGACGGCCGGCGAATTGTTCCGCCAGGCGATGATGGGCGGCATCGTTCTTCGCCACCAGCAACACGCCGCTGGTGAAACGATCCAGCCGGTGCACGATGCCCGGCCGCAGCTCCCCGCCAACTCCCGAGAGAGCTCCGAAGCGGTGCAACAGCGCGTTCACCAGAGTGCCGGAATGAATGCCCGCGCCGGCGTGCACGGCCATACCCGCAGGCTTATCCACGGCCACCAGGTCGGCATCTTCGTACAGAATCGCCAGCGGAATCTCTTCGGCAACGGCGCACAACGGCGGCGGGGCGGCAGGCTCGCACTCGATGCGCTGGCCGGCCCGCAGCTTGTAGGAAGCGCGCTGGGCTACGCCATCCACCAGCACTCGTCCGGCGCGGATCCACTCCTGAATGCGCGACCGGCTGAACTCCGGCAGCGTCTCATGCAGCACATGGTCCAGCCGCAGCCCGGCCTTCGCTTCATCGATGTCTACGTGAACGTGTTCCGTCGAGATACCAATGTATTCTACTGAAATGGCGCAATCGCAATCGCTCGCGGGGAAAACGGCGCTGGTGACCGGCGCCAGCAAGGGAGTCGGGAAGGGCATCGCGCTGGAACTGGCGCGGCGCGGCTGCAACGTTGCGCTCAACTACAATTCGGACCTGATCGGCGCCACCGCAACTGCTGAAGAGATTCGTGCCACCGGCCGCGAGGCCTTCACGGTACAAGCGGACGTCGGGAGCGCGGCCCAGGTGCAGCGCATGTTCAGCGAAGTGACCGAAAGATACCCTCGCCTTGATGCTCTGATCAACAATGCCGGCACCCAAGTCTGGAAGGCACTGCTTGAACTCACCGAGGCGGAGTGGGATCGCGTGCTGGACACCAACCTGAAAGGCTGCTTTTTGTGCACGCAGCAGGCGGCGCGGCACATGCGCGATGAGGGCGGCGGCCGAATCGTGAACATCGGCTCGGGCAGCAGCAAGGCGCCCTTCCCGATGCTCTCCGGCTATACCGCAAGCAAGGGCGGCATCGAAATGCTGACCAAAGTCGCGGCGGTCGAATTGGGCGTATACGGCATCACGGTCAACTGCGTCGCGCCGGGAGCGATAGAAATCGAACGAACGAAGCAGGAATCGGGCGATTATGCAGGCACTTGGGCGCGGTTGACCCCGCTGGGACGGATCGGTCTGCCGCGCGACGTGGCCCAAGCGGTCGCGTTCTTCCTGGAAGATGGCTCTTCGTTCGTTACCGGCCAGACGCTATGGGTGGATGGCGGACTCTTTACGCGTCCGTCTTGGCCGTATCCCGCGGAGTGATCACTTCCGGAGCGATGGCTCCATCGGACACCAGGCGGCGGCGATCGAAGAACTGAATGCGGCAATAGCGGCAATGGTGCAGCCCGCCTCCCGCCAGTTTTTCCATGAAATTGAGAAACCCCGAGTACATGGGATCGATCTTGTCGCGGACCTTCAACCGCACGATGCGAAAAGTGCCGCATCGCGGGCAGCGGGCATGCCGTCCAAAATGGAAACGGTAGCGCCGCGCGACGAATTCCTCATGTTTGCAGTCGCGGCAGCCATAGATGGCCATATAGCTGAAACGCTCGGAAAAGGTGCGATGCACCCTTCTGAGCTTTCCCCCACATTGGCCGCACTTCAACATTCTGGCCCCTAGTTATAACGCAATTTGCGGAACCGGCACAAGGCGCGTCACAATAAAAGATTCACCCTCGCCTTACGTAACTCACTATGCTGGACCGGATCACGGTGCATGGCGCGCGCCAGCACAATCTGAAGAACATCGATGTGGAGATTCCCCGCAATACCCTCACGGTCATCACGGGATTGAGCGGCAGCGGGAAAAGCTCCCTTGCCTTCGACACCATCTACGCCGAGGGGCAGCGCCGCTACGTGGAGACCCTGTCCACCTATGCCCGGCAATTCCTGGATCAGATGGAGCGGCCCGAAGTGGATTCAATCGATGGTCTGAGCCCGGCCATCTCCATCGAGCAGAAGACCACCAGCCGCAGTCCACGGTCTACCGTAGGCACAATCACGGAAATCTACGATTACCTGCGGCTGCTGTACTCGTCCATCGGAGTTCCGCATTGCCCCGTCTGCGGGAACGAGATCTCCCGCCAAACTACCGAACAAATTCTGCAGCACGTGCTCGCGCTGAAACCGGAAGATCGAATCATGGTCATGGCCCCGGTGGTCCGCGGGCGCAAGGGCGAGTATAAGAAGGACCTGGAAAAATACGCACGTCAGGGTTTTGTTCGTGCACGCATTGATGGCGTGCTGCGGTCGCTGGACGAAGATGTTCCGCTGGACCGCCGCAAGAATCACACGATCGAAGTGGTAGTGGACCGGCTGCTGGTGAAACCGGGCATCGAAAAGCGCCTCGAAGCGTCCATCGAGACGGCGACCAAACTGACAGGCGGGCTGGTGCTGGTCTCGGTGGTAAACGGCGAAGAGCGTCTGTATTCGCAAAAGCTGGCGTGCATGGAGTGCGGCACCAGCATTCCTCAACTGGAACCACGGTCGTTCTCATTCAACAGTCCGTACGGCGCATGCGAAGAGTGTCACGGTCTTGGCGAACTCTGGGCGTTCGATCCGGTGAAGGTGCTGGTGGACCCTGCAAAGCCGCTGTTGGAAGGCGGGCTTGGTCCGGGCGGATCCTCCTACAGCGTGAATCAGGGCATTCAGGCGCTCGCTTCGAAATGCCGGATCAACATCAAAAAGCCGTTCGACAAGTTGTCGAAGAAGCATCAGGAGATGCTGCTGCAAGGCGCAAACGGAATGCCCGGCATTCTGGCGATTCTGCAGAAATCTTATGACGAGGCGCCGGAAGGCTATCGCGACTGGCTGACCGACTACATGTCGCCGGTGGAATGCCCGTCGTGCCACGGCAAGCGGCTGCGTCCAGCGAGCCTCTCGGTGCGCGTGAAGAATTTTTCGATTGCCGAATTTACGTCGCTGCCGTTGGCGCGTGCGCTGGTTACGGTGCGGAACTGGGAGCTTTCCGGGCGCGAGTCGCAGATTGCCGGCCGGGTGCTCGATGAAGTGCGGCGGCGGCTGGAATTTCTGTCGGCCGTCGGGTTGGATTACCTGAGCTTGGATCGCTCGGCTGCCACCTTGTCGGGCGGCGAAGCGCAGCGCATACGGCTGGCCACCCAGATCGGCTCCAAGCTGCGCGGTGTTCTCTACGTGCTCGACGAGCCCTCCATCGGGTTGCATCCACGCGATAACGAGCGGCTGCTGGAAACGCTGACGCAACTTCGAGACATGGGCAATACCGTACTCGTGGTGGAGCACGATGCGGAGACGATTGAACGCGCCGATTACGTCATCGATCTTGGACCCGGCGCAGGCCGCCTGGGCGGAGCGCTGGTGGCGGCGGGCAAGCCGTCGGAAATTGCCGCCAATCCCGATTCCCTGACGGGCCGGTATCTCGCCGGCACGGCGCAAATTCCCATTCCGGCGGCGCGGCGCAAGGCGAACGGAAAAAATCTCGCGATCCATGGCGCGCGCGAGCACAACCTGAAAGACGTAGATGTGGAAATTCCGCTCGGGCTGCTCACGGTGGTCACCGGCGTCTCCGGCAGCGGAAAATCCACGCTCGTCAATGAGATTCTCTACCGGTCCTTAGCGCGCGAGATTTACGGGTCTCACGACGAGCCGGGCGAACACACGTCGATCGAGGGCATAGGGAATATCGATAAGGTGGTGCGCATCGATCAGGCGCCCATCGGCCGTACACCGCGGTCGAATCCGAGCACGTACACCGGCCTGTTTACGCCCATCCGCGATTTGTATTCGATGCTGCCGGAATCGCGCGAGCGCGGCTACAAGCCCGGCAGGTTCAGCTTCAACGTGAAGGGCGGACGGTGCGAAGCGTGTCAGGGAGATGGCCTCAAGCGCATCGAGATGAACTTCCTGCCGGACGTCTATGTCACTTGCGACGTGTGTCGCGGACGGCGCTACAATCACGAAACGCTTCAGGTGAAGTACAAGGAGAAGAGCATCGCGGACCTGCTGGATTGCACGGTGGAAGAGGCGCTGCCGCTGATGGAGAATCTGCCGCAGATCCGCGCCAAGTTGCAAACGCTCTATGATGTGGGCTTGGGTTACGTGCACCTGGGTCAGTCTTCCACGACACTGTCGGGCGGTGAAGCGCAGCGCATCAAGCTTGCCAAAGAGCTGAGCAAGCGCCAGACAGGCCGCACGTTTTATCTTTTAGACGAACCCACCACCGGGCTCCACTTCGACGACGTTCGAAAGCTGCTGGACGTGCTGCAGCGCCTGGTGGATCTCGGCAACACCGTCGTGGTGATCGAGCACAATACGGATGTGATGAAGAGCGCCGATTGGATTATCGATCTGGGTCCCGACGGCGGAGAGTATGGCGGCCGGATCGTCGCCTGCGGCACGCCGGAGCAAGTTGCCCGCAACAAAAAAAGCTACACCGCGGCAGCGTTGCGTAAGGTGCTGCAATGAGCCGGTACGACAAAGCGCCGCTGGACCTTTCCGGCCTGAAGACCGTGAGCCTGCGCGACCGCGGCGGCAAGGTGAAGACCGGCGATTTCGCTCGCGCTTACCAAAAGGGCAGCGGCGTTTCCGGGTTGATCGATTCCCTGCCGCACATTCTCGCCGGCGATTCCTTTCGCGCCGTTGTCGAGGCCATTGCCTCCGCGCGCGCCCGCAACCGCGCGATCCTCTGGGGACTCGGCGGCCACACCATCAAGTGCGGGCTCGCGCCGGTTTTGCTGGACCTCATGCGGCGCGGCTTTGCTACCGGCTTTGCAGTCAACGGTGCGGCGTCGATTCACGATTTCGAGATCGCGCTCGCCGGGCACACCAGCGAAGACGTGGAAGCCGTGCTGCCGGATGGCCGTTTCGGATCGGCAGAGGAAACGGGCCGTGAGATGAACCGCGCAATCGCCGCCGGCGATCGGGAAGGTCTCGGCATGGGTGAGGCCCTCGGCCGCTGGCTGGAACTGACGGCCGCGCCCGAGTTCGCCCCCTGCAGCCTCTTGCTTAGCGCTTATCGCGATCGCGTTCCCGTCACCGTCCATGTCGCGATCGGCACGGACACGCCGCACACACATCCTGCCGCGGATGCCGCGGCCATCGGCAGCACCACGCATCGGGACTTTCGCCTGTTTTGCTCTTACGCCGCCGATTTGCACGAAGGCGGCGTCTACATCAACGTGGGTTCCGCCGTCGTGTTGCCCGAAGTCTTCCTGAAGGCGGTTTCGGCAGTGCGTAATCTGCGTCATCCGCTGGGCAATTTCACAACGGTCAATCTGGACTTTCTGCAGCATTACCGCCCGCGCGTGAACGTGGTGGAGCGCCCGCACGCGCAGACCGGCGGCAAAGGCTACGCTCTCACAGGTCACCACGAACTCTTAGTTCCCCTTTTGGCCGCAGCCCTCATCGAGAAAGAAGCATGAGCGACGCGCCGCCTCCTCTCACGCCCGAGTTCGAGCAGCTCCCGCCCGCTCCTCCGCCTCCGCCCGAGCACGAAGCATTCTGGGGGTGGACGGACCTGCTGTTTCTCTGCGGCATCGCGCTGCCCTGCATGTTCCTTGGCATCCTGGTGGTGAAAGCCGTGATGCGGATTTTCCACCTTCACGCGGGTGTGTCGGTGGAGGAGTTGCTTCCCGAACAGACGCTCGGTTACGTCTTATTCTTCTTCGCTGTTTACCTCATCTTTCGCGCGCAATACGGCCGGCCATTCTGGCAGTCGCTCGCGTGGAAACCCATGCGGATACCGTTAGGCATGGTCGCGGTCGCGGGAGTTGCCGCGGCGATCCTGGTGGCTTATGCGAGCTGGTTTGTGCGGACTCCGGATACGCCGAACCAGATGACGGAGATGATGCAGGACCGCGTGTCGCTCGTACTGCTGGCGATCTTCGGTGTCACGGTAGCGCCGCTTTCCGAAGAACTCGCGTTTCGCGGCTTTCTGCAGCCGTTGATCGCGCGCAGCGCCGGGCCTGTGGCCGGGATCATCGGCGCGGCCATTCCGTTCGGGTTGCTGCACTATCATGAATACGGCAACTCCTGGCGGCACGCAGTGGTGATCTCGCTGGCCGGCGCCACGTTCGGCGTCATGCGGCAGGTTACCGGTTCCACCAAGGCCGCCACTCTGATGCACGCCTCTTATAACGGATTTTTGTTTATTGCCATCCTAAAAAAGGATTTGCCTCACCTATGGTAGAAACAATCGAGTGGAAAGACGGCGCCGTGGTCATGATTGACCAGACGCGCCTTCCGCTGGAGACTACATACGTTCACTGCCGGACTTACCAGGAGGTCGCGACGGCGATTCGCGACATGATTATTCGCGGCGCTCCGGCCATCGGAGTTGCGGCTGCTATGGGCGTTGCGCTCGGCGCGCAAGCCGCGGCCGAGAGCACGCTGGATTCCGAGATGCAGACCATCTGCGATGCTCTCGCTGCGACGCGCCCCACCGCGGTGAATCTCTTCTGGGCGATCGACCGCATGAAGCGCGTCTACGAGGGGGTGCGCGGCCGGCCGATCGGCGAAATCCGCAAGCGCCTGCTCGATGAGGCGATCCTGATTCGCGAAGAGGATATCGCCATCTGCCGGGCGATCGGCCGAAACGGCGCGGCCCTGGTGCCGGATCGCCGGACTGTTCTTACCCACTGCAACGCGGGTGCGCTCGCCACCGCGGGCTACGGTACCGCGCTCGGCGTGGTTCGCGCGGCGGTCGAGAGCGGCAAACAGATCGACGTTTTCGCCGACGAGACCCGGCCGTTCCTGCAAGGCGCGCGCCTCACCGTGTGGGAATTGCAGCAGGACGGCATCCCCACCACACTCATCACGGATAACATGGCGGGGCACTTCATGAAGAGCGGCCGCATCGGCTGTGTGGTGGTGGGCGCGGACCGGATCGCGGCGAACGGCGATGTCGCGAACAAGGTGGGCACTTACTCCGTGGCCGTGCTTGCCCGGGAGAACGGTGTACCGTTCTTTGTCGCGGCCCCGATCTCCACCCTAGACTTAACTCTCGATTCCGGCGACCGGATCCCGATTGAACAGCGGCCGGCCGCCGAAGTAACGCACGTCTTCGGCAATCGGGTGGCTCCGCAGGGAACCGCGGTTCAGAATCCCGCGTTCGATGTAACTCCGGCGCGCTACGTCACCGCTATTATTACCGAAAAGGGCGTCGCACGCGCTCCGTTCGAAACTTCCTTGAAAGAACTTACTCGTGAAAAGTAATATGCGAAAACTTCTCCCCCTTTTTCTCTGCGCCGTAGCTCTCTGTTTCGCTCAGTACGGCGGACGCCGGGCTCCCGGTTGGGCGCTCCCCGACAGCAAGATGAATATCACCGATCTTGCCGATTTTCGCGGCAAATATGTGCTGCTGGAATTCATGCAGACCAACTGTCCGCACTGTGCCGCCTTCGCGGATGTGTTGAAGCAAGCCGAGCAGCGGTATGGATCGAAGGTCCAGGTAATCGCGGTCGTGAAAGCGCCTGAGGACAATGCGGCCACGGTAGGCCAATATGTGGCCGGACATGGCGTCAATTACCCGGTGCTATTCGACGCCGGCCAGATGATGTATTCGTATCTGCGTTCCAATCAGATGACCTTTCCTCATCTCTACGTCATTGACCCGGGCGGCACGATCGTACGCGACTGGACTTACGGGCTTACGACAAGAGATATCTTCGAGGGCAAAGGCCTGTTGATGAATCTGGACGCGATTATCAACAAGAAGTAGCGCCCCGGCCTAACTGTGGCGGATCACCAGCACGTCGCCGTCTTTGACGATGTACTCCTTGCCTTCCAGGCGGAGCATGCCTTTTTCGCGTACGCCGGCGTAGCCTCCGAAATCCACCAGGTTCTTCCAGTTCACCACTTCGGCGCGGATGAACTTCTTTTCGAAGTCGGAGTGAATGGCTCCGGCGGCCTTGACGGCCGTGCTGTTCATGGGAATGGTCCATGCGCGGCATTCGTCTTCACCGGCAGTGAGGAAGCTCATCAACCCGAGTAGCGAGTAAGTCGCCGAGATGAGGCGCTCGAGTCCCGATTCCTGTAATCCGTAACTCGACAGATACTCCTTTTGCTCCTCGCGCGGCAGTTCCGCAAGCTCGGCTTCGACTTTTCCGCAGACGGCCGTCGCCGAGACGCCGCGCCGTCCGGCGATGGGACCTTGCAGGAATTCGTGCTCGCGGTCATGGAGCTTAGCCGTATCCTCCTCGCCGATATTGAGCACATACAGCATCTGTTTTTGCGAAAGGAACTGGAAGCCGCGGATGCGCTTCTCGTCTTCAGCGTCGAATTCGAGTTGCCGCAAGGGTCGATTGTCTTCGAGCGCAGCCTTGCACCTGGCAAGCACGTCGAATTCGCGATCGAGTTCCGGGTTCTTGATTTTTTTGCGATCTTTGTCGAGCCGTTCCAGGCGTTTCTCGATCACTACAAGGTCGCTGAGGATCAGCTCGGTTTCGACGTCCTCCAGATCGCGCACGGGGTCGACGGAGCCCTTTTCGTGCGGCACGGTTTCATCGGCGAACAGGCGCAGCACCTGGGCAAACGCGTCCACGTTGCGCAGGCTCGCGACATAGCTGGCGTCGCGCAGACTCTCTTTCGAGATGGAGGGCATGTCCACGTACTCGACGGTGGCGTATGTGGTCTTGTTCGGCTGGAAGAGTTGCGCGAGAGCGTCCAGGCGCGCATCGGGCACCTTGGCGACGCCGGTGCGCACTGCCGTAGAGCCGATGCGCGACTCCTGGGCGACGCCCGTGAGAATAGTGAATAGCGAGGTCTTGCCTACCATGGGCAGGCCGATAATGGCTGTCTTCATATAAGGAGCGGTCTACAGGGGGACTTCCACCTGGCTCAAAATTTCGTGGATGATGCGCTCGCCCACGTCGGCGCGGCGCTGCACCAGAGTGGTGCGGGTGTTGATGACGACGCGGTGCGCGAATAAGGGAGCCGCGAGGCGCTTGACGTCGTCAGGGATGGCGTACTCGCGACGCTCAAGAAGCGCGAGAGCCTGTACGGCGCGATAGAGCGCCTGGGAGCCGCGCGGGCTGACGCCGAGCGCGAGAGATTCGTGATTGCGGGTGCGCTCGACGATCGCAAGCATATAGTCGACGAGAGAATCCTGAACGGCGACGCGAGGCACCGCTTCCTGCAATCGCACCACGTCATCGGCGGAAAGGCCGGACGATGCGGGCTGCTGCGTATCGCGATCGCGGCTGCGCAGGATCTCGCGCTCGCTCGCCGCATCGGGATAGCCCATACGGAGCCGCATCAGAAATCGATCGAGTTGGGATTCGGGCAGGGGGTAGGTGCCGTGGTGCTCCACCGGATTCTGCGTGGCGATCACCATGAACGGCCGGGGCAGCGAGTGCGATCGGCCGTCGATGGTCACCTGCGCTTCGTTCATGGCTTCGAGCAGCGCGGACTGCGTCTTCGGAGTGGTGCGATTGATCTCGTCGGCGAGCAGGAAGTTGGTGAAGATGGGGCCGGGTTTGAATTCGAAGATTTCCGACTGGACATTGTAGATGGTGACCCCGAGAACATCGCTGGGCAGCATGTCGCTGGTGAACTGGAGGCGATGGAAGCGGCAGGAAGCGGAGCGGGCCAGCGCCTGCGCGAGCGTGGTTTTACCGACACCGGGCACGTCTTCAATGAGCAGATGTCCGCGCGCGAGCAGGCACACCACGGCAAGCCGGACAACCTCCGCCTTGCCTCGGATTGCGGAGCCGATGATGGTCTGCAGTTCGGCAAGTTTGGAAGGGATATCTGGCGAGAATCCAGCCGGCGAGGCAATGGTCGACTCCCGCTGCGTCATTTCCTTTCAATGATAACGTAGGGTGACAGCGAAGTGGCGGGAATCGCGGATTTCAGGTAGACTGAGAAGCTGGCGCTCCCAAGCGTCACGTTTCACGCCTACCGAATCAGGGCGCGTAGCTCAGTTGGTTAGAGCGCCTGCTTCACACGCAGGAGGTCACAGGTTCGAGTCCTGTCGCGCCCACCATTATTTTCAAGAGGATTCACACGGAGGGATAGTTCGGAGGGAGTGTTTGTGACGTGGTTTGTGACGTAACCGCTCAATTTACCTTCTCCACTGCGGGCTGGTTCTCTACGGCTAGCCCACCCATCAGACCGCATTCCAGTTTGTCCAATGCGGTGCGCTTTGCCGTCATCCGCACGTGGCTGTAATGTTCCAGCATCCGCCTGGACATGTGGCCCGCAACGGCCATCATCGTAGCATCTGACGCGCCCCCTTCCGCCAGTTCTGTAATCGCCTGATGCCGCAGGTCATGGAACCGAAGGCCTTTGAGAGGCGACGCAGCACGTTTCCACACTGCAATAGTGGCCCGCAGTCCATACCCGGAGTTTAGCGCCTCCCGCGCGGCATTCCTGCCCGCGCGACGCGCCGTTTCCGCTACCAGTTTGCGCCATGCCGTGCGCCAGCTTTTCTGCGGGCGTAGCGGGTTGAACGTCAGATGTTCGCATGTTGGAAACACGTAGTGGCTGGGTTCACTGCAATCGTGTGCCTGCGCGCGTTCCAGGAGCCGCGCCAACGATGCCATAGCGTCTCCGTTCAGCGGAATAGTCCGATGTCCGGCAGCGGTCTTGCTCCGTCGGATTGTGGCCACGCGGCTGAAAAGATCCACGTCCTGCCAGCGAAGATTTCGGACTTCGACTCCCCGGCAGGTAGTAGAGACGGCCAGTACCGCTGCGCAGTGGGCTACTATCCATTCCGGTTTGCTTGCAGCGGTATCAAACAGCATGCGCTTGAGGTCCGATGGTAGAACCTTACCCACCGCGCCCTGACGCTCTGGAAGGGCCTTTACGTCCTCGGAAATGGCATTCCAAACCTTTGCTCGTTTCAGCATCCGCCGGAGTACCCCGGTTTCCATGTTTACGGTTCTGCCGGATACGCCAGCGTGCAGCCGAGCCGTCTGGTACCCCGCGAGGTCTTCGGCTTTGAATCGGAGTAGCGGCTTTTCTCCGAAGTGCTTCGTTAGGGGCTTGAGGCGCTCTGTCTCGAATTGCATGGTTCGTTCCGCTACATGCGGCTTGCGCTCTTCCAGATAGGCGGCTACCGCTTCGCTAAAGGGCTTCCGTGCAAACGCTCGTCCCGTCTTCGATGCCCCTTTGCCTTGATCGATTTCAGCAATCCGCTTTTTCTCTAGCTCTTTCGCCACGCGCTTGTCTGTCGTTTCCAAGGCCTCACGGTAGCGAACGCCGTGCATCGTCACATCAAGGTGCCAGTGGCCTTTTCGTTTGTAGATCATCTCTCTCCTTTCGTTGCCTTCGACTTGGCTTGCTTCTTTCCGCTCCCCTTCGGACGCCCGCCCTTTTTACCCCACGCTGAAAGCTCTTCATTCGTGTGGCGTTCGGCGCGCGCCCGGCCACCTTCAGCACCAGTACGCTGAAAGTACTTCATGATGTCCTTGGGGATCTTGGTTGCCATGCCTCAAGCTTAAACCTAGGCGTAGGTTAATTCAAGAACAAACGCGAGGTGCGATAGTGAAGTGTAATCATTACAATCAGGCATCGTCGCAACATGTGTAGCGACGTAAATCGCCAAAGTTGAACGCGGCACGTGCGGATTTCAGTCGTTCCCTAGCAGAGGCCGTAAGGGAGGCGTAATCTCCTTGACTCTCTTTGGGTGAACCCGAATGCACGGGGTCATGTTCACCCCTTTTCTGATTTTCTTTGGGTGAATCAGAATTCATCCCCAATCCAGCGCGCCGATGATTCTCTTCCGCTTGACTTTCTTCTATATGACTCTCTTTGTGTGAACCATAGTTCACCGGGCCGGGTGAACTGCGATGCACCGGGGGGGTGAATTGTCGTTCACCCCCTTTTGCGCTTGCTCGCGCTTCCAATCGTCGAAGATCCGATGCCAAAGGAACGCAAAAGAATTGCTGGTCTGTATGCGCGCCTTGAAGCGCGATTGCCTCCGAATAAATCCCTGGCTTTCGAGGGTATTCAGATGCTTTTGTATCTGTCGTTCGCCCAGTCCGACCTCTTTCGCCAACGTCCGCACGGCGGGCCAACACCGACCATCCTCGCCGCCGTACCTGACTAGGCGACCATACACGAGCTTCGCGCCGGGCGGTAGCCCCTCGTAGCATGCCATCGGCTCCGGCACCATAAGCCAGTGAAACGCGCGCCACGGTCTGAATGGCTCACCTATCTTTGCGTGAACTGGCAACAGGGGTGTGGGCATTTGGGAAGCCCATCACCAATTCTTTACCGCTGCCCCGCTTTGACTATCGCCGCCCGTGGGCCGAGCGTTCAGCCAAGCGGTAACATCATCGGCCCGGTACCGCACCGCCGCGCCGATCTTGATGTACTGCGGACCTTGCCGGAACAGTCGCCACCGCCGAATCGTGGCGACTGAAACGGTGAGACGCGCGGCTAACTCGCGTTCTTTCAAGAGCCGATCTGAGGTTTGCCTGTCTTGCATGATCACGCCGTTTCGCCGCGCCGTTTTTTGGTTTTACTGGTCACGGCATTCGCGGGGTTCGGACTGATGCTGGCGTCGCTTGGGATTTATGGCGTGATTTCCTACTCCGTGAGCAGGCAATCACAGGAGATCGGAATTCGGATGGCGTTGGGCGCGAGCATCGCGCGGGTGCGGCTCGCCGTTGTCGCGCAAACTCTCCGTCTGACGCTGGGCGGAATTGCGATCGGAACGGCAGCATCGTTTGCGGTGGCCAAAGGCATCGCTTCCTTGCTCTACGGCACGAACTCGACGGACCCGCTGATCTTCGGAGCCGCCATGGCGCTGCTTGCGGGTGTCGCGCTCCTCGCCGGTCAAATCCCCGCGCGACGAGCTGCGCGGATCGATCCCATGAGCGTGTTGCGACAATAGCACCTGCCGTTAAACTTCCAGAACAATGCCTCTTGTGGCGAGGCCTGTGAGCCGTTTGAGCGCCAGGGCATACAGCCTCACCTGATCGAGATTGCGCGCTGCGCGACGGTCGGTTTTGTAATCCACCACAGTCCACATGCGGCCGTCATTCCAGGCGAGGTCGATGCGGCCATCCACGAGCGTGCCGTCGCGCAGACGCACCATGACGGGAAGTTCGCGAAATACTTCGGCGCCGGCGGGAATCGCGGCAGCAGCCCAGGCGAGCGCTCCACGGGCAGCTTCCGCGGCGAGAGGAACTTCTTCCGCGGGCCTGCCATGTGCCCGTGCCCAGAGTTCCGCTAGCGCCGGGACGTCTTCCACGGATCGCGCGTGCTGCAACAGGTCATGCACCACACGCCCGAATTTGCGGCCTCCTGGCCGCGCACCTTCCACCGGCAGAGTGACCGTCTCAACCGCGATATCCGCGGCTTCCTCCGCCTCGCCGAATGTCTCCGCCGCCGCGACGTTGAAACGCGGCTCGGCCCCGCGCTCCACGCGCTCCTTACGACGCGCTTTCCAGTGCTCGTACGCCTGAAGGCCGGCGACCGCCTGGTCCGCGCTGCCGCTCAGCACGTCTTCATGCTCCACACCCTCAGCCTTATCGACATTGAGCTGCAGCAGAGCCGGGTCAAACCACACTACGCCGTGAGCGCCGGTGCGCGCGCGGTGCAGCCCTGGCCGCACGCTCACTTCATCGGGATAGTCGGGCGGCCGGTTCAACACGGTCGTGCTGCCGAATTTCGGGCAGCCCGGCGCCGCTGCCGCCGTGCGCCACTCTCCCTCGCGCGGGTAAAGGGCCGCGTGAAGGGGAGTGAGCCACCCGCCCTGCCGGTCCTCTTCGCCGATCATGTTTACAACCAGCAGGTCGCGCGCGCGTGTCGCCGCGACGTACGCCACGCGCACAGCTTCTTCCCGATCAGCCGCACTCTCATCCTCCACGGCATCGAGCAATTCCCACGGGGCACAGCCCAGCAGGCGCTGCGCACATAGCCCGCGATCCGCATCGACGAAGCGATCGCCGCCCTCCCGCCCGGTCAGCTTCGCCGTGAGGTCGGCGAGAATCACGACGGGGAACTCCAGACCCTTGGCTTTGTGCACGGTCATCAACTGCACGCCGCCGCCTTCCTGTTCCAGTACCGGAGCCTCGCTCGCCTCGCTGCTCTCATACTCCGCGTCTAAATACTCGACGAAGGCGCGGAAACTGGTGGCCTGGCCCGACGCTTCGAGTCCACGCGCGAGATCCGTCAGGCGATAGACATTCGCCAGAACGCGCCGGCCTCCTTTGCGGAACGCGAAGCCGGCGTGCGCCCGCGTAGCTTCCAGCAGTTCGTGAATGGTGTCGGCGATCGGCTGGTAGTTCCGCCTTCGATGCAGGTCGCGGAGGAGCGCAAACGCCTGCTGGATCGGTTCGAATTCGGGGTCAACATCCTCCGGCAGGGGGCGCATCGGATGAAAGCGCCCGTGCTGGTTACGAAATTTCAGCAGAGTCTCATCCAACACCGCGAACAAGCTGCCGCGCAAAACCGCGAAGACGCTCAGCTCATCCTCAGGCCATTCCACCGCGTGCAGCGCCGACCGCAGCGTGCCCACTTCTTCCCGCCGGTGAAAGCTCTTGGACCCGACCAGCAAGTGCGCAATGCCGCGAGCCTCCAAGGCACGCACGTATTCCTGCGTCAGGTCCGTACCGAAATTCGTGAAGCGCCGGAAGAGAATGCAAACATGCTCGGGCTGTACGGCGGTCAGCTCGCCTGTGGATCGGTCGCGCACCTTCCATCCACTCTCCGCACACAGCCACTGAATGAAAGCGGCGACTGTGCCCGGCGAACATTCCTCAATTTTGACCTTGGAGAGATTTCGTGACCCATACGGCTTCGGAATCGCGAGCGCCACGACTCCTGGCTGATTGCCGATATCCGGCGCTCCGCCTTCGAGCGGCAGATAGTCCGGTATGGATTCAGCGAACGCGGCGTTCACGAACGTCTGAAGCGTGCGAGTGCTCCGCGTGCTGCGAGTCAACTCCTCTTTAGCGACGCCGCGCGATTCCAAATCGCGGCAAATCCGGCTGAAGAGGCGTGCATCGGCACGGCGGAAGCGGTAAATGGATTGTTTCGGATCACCGACCACGTACAGCTTGCCCGGCGCGGGAGTCGCCTTCTGCCAGTCGCGCTCCGCGGGATCTTGCGCGGCCAGAAGCAGCAGTATTTCGGCCTGTAACGGATCGGTATCCTGAAACTCGTCGACAAAGATGCGGTCATAGCTCCGCTGCAGATCGCGCCGCGCCGCATCGTTGCGCAGCAGGTTGCGGGCGTAAAGCAGCAGGTCCATAAAATCGAGCTGGCCGGCCGCGCGCTTTTCGGCCTGGTAGAGGTCCACCACCGGCCACAATTCCTCGCGCAGGTGCGCGGCGAGATCGGCATCGGCGCCACGCCGGAAATTCTCGATCGCGTCGCGCACGGCTTCCCACAACTGCGGCTTGGCGTACCGCAGCTTCCACGGCAGGCGCAGCACTTCGTCCTCTGCGGCGTTGGCATCGAAGCGTCCCGCTTCGCGGCCACGCTGAATACGCTCCAACAATTCCTTCACGGGCGGCAGCCCTTTGACTGCTTCGCAGCGGCCTAACGCCGAATTCAGTGAGGCCTCGAGATCGAAGTTGCGCTTGTCCCACGGGGCATCGAAGTCGCGCCACTCGGTCAACGCCCAAGCCGCCATGCGGAGCCGATCCAGGGGCTCGCCGCTATCCGAGTCGGTCACCCACGAAAGCCGCGCAAAGGCACGCTCCAGCGTAGGCGACGGTGTGGCAAGGCGCGTTTCAATCCATCGCTGAAATACGCAAGCGAATACGGCGAGCGCTTCCGGCTGGGCAAGCTCCCGAAAGACCGGGTCGACACCGGCTTCCACCGGACGCCGCCGCAGCAATTGCGCGCAAAACGCGTGAATGGTGCCGATAAACGCCCGGTCGAGCGTGCGGGCCGAGCCGGGCCGCCGCTGCTCCAACTCGTGACGAACGCGCAGCTTCATGTTGCCCGCGGCGGCATGCGTAAACGTGACGGCGACTATGCGGTCCACCGGGGTACCCGAGGCGATCGAATCGGCGATTCGCCGCACCAGCGCCGTGGTCTTGCCGGTGCCCGCCGACGCGACTGCCGCGCAACTACGGTCCAGCCCCGGCGCCGCGCCTGCTCCCGTTATTTCCACGACCGCAGCTCCTTCAACGCCTTCAGGTCCGGCTGCAATTTCGAAGCGACTCGCTCCTCTTCATACGGTCCGCATACGGCCAAAAACTCGCAGCGCTTGCATGCGTCTTTGCGCGGCGCTGCCGGCAGGAAACCATCGCGCACGGCGTCATCGATGATGCGCAGCACCTGCGCACCGCGATTCCGCATCCAATCATTCACTCTGACGTCGATAGCGGCATAGTTTTGCGCGATTGTGGAGTAGAACAGGCGCCCGGATGATACCTGTTCGCCGAGCATCTTTTCGGCGGCAAGCGCATAGAGCACGGGCTGCAGGAGTTCACCGTGACCGAGCACTTCCGGGCGGGGATCCGGCACGCGGCCGGTTTTGTGATCCACCACGCGCAGCATGCCACTGGCGTGGCGCTCCACCAGATCAATGGAGCCCTGCAGCAGGAAGCCTTCGATTTCGACCGGCTCCTTGCGGCTGCGCGGATCGCGTCCCGCCGGGTCTTTCAGACCGAAACTCAACTCGTAATACTCGGGTGTCCACAGCGGCTCATGGAGCGCCTTCTGCTGCAGCCAGCCGCGCAAGTCAGCGCGGATCGCGGCGATATCCGCTTGCCAGAGCTGCGGAATCGCAGGCGCAAGGTCCGCCTCGAATCGCTGAACGACGGCTTCCAGTACTGCATCGAGTTGATCCAGCGCCACGTGGACGTTCTCCGGCGTGACAGGCAAGCCGCCGGCATATTTGAGCCCGCGCAGCAGCTCGAATTGCGCGGAATGATAGATATCGCCGCGAGTCGCCGGGCCCATCTTCTGAATTTGCGCCGGGCGCTCCGCGGGTCGAAGCCCGAAGATGCCGCGCAGCGCGAAGCGATACGGGCACCGCGCATATTGCTGCAACACAGACGGCGACCAGGCACGCGCACTCAGCCGGTGAGGCGCGAGCGTATCGCTGCCGATCTGCTCCACCACAAGTCCATCGGCCGCCTTCCATGCCTTGTGCCAGCGGGTCCAGCGTGCGCGCAGCGAAGCCACACTCCGGCCCGGCAGCGATTTTAGATACTGCCCCGATCCCTTGGCCAGCGGTGCGAGAGTCGCGAGGTCGAACTCCGCATCGTCGATCGCATCGGCGGCATCGGGCGGCGCGGGCCAGCCGATTTGCGTCTGAATAGCAGCAGCGGCGCGCGCATCGAACTCCCGTACGTCGATCTCCGCTCCACCCGCGGCACGGTGCGCTTCGAAAGCGTAGAAGGACGGCACGCGTTCGCGGCCGGTCAGCAGATCCAGGCGTGAAAAGGAGAGGGTGAGCCTCTCCGAAGCGCATGCCGCCGCGATTCGGAACAGTTCCACATCGTCGCCGCGCAACTCCATCGCCAGTTCGCGGCGTTGCGGATCGAGCAACAGCGGATCTTCCGCCGGGGGACGCGGAAACAATCCTTCGTTGACGCCGGGCACGAAAACGCGCCGGAAGCCCATGCCGCGGCTGTCTTCGATACCGCCCACCCACACGCGACCGAAGCGGGCCCGCTTGGGTGCCGCCGCGAGCGTGTGCAGTCGCGGAGCGATCACGAGCAGAACATCGTTGAGCGACACCGGTCCGATGCCGGACATAGGTTCGAGTTCGTCAAGCAATTCCAAAATGTGGTCTGCCTCACGGAGCGTGAACTCGGCGAGCGAGGAAAGCGCGGCGATCCATTCACCCCAAGTCGCGCGGCCCGGTAATGCGGCGAGACGTTCAATCAGAGGCAATGCCAGGCGCGTGAGGTGTTCGACGGATTCGATGCGGCGAGCGAGCGCGGCGCGCGCTTCTTCATCGTCAGCCAAACCGTACTGGCGGTGAAGTTCCGCGCCAAGGCCGGCCAGCCGCGTGCGCCACCGTTCGACACCGCCGCCGATTACCGAAGCGTCCACGAGAAAGCGCTCCCAGAACGTGGGACATGCACTCTCGTGCTCCCAATCCTCCTCTTGCGGAAACTGGCCGAGAGACAGATATTCGGCGAAACGGGACGCGGAGAGACCTTCCAGCGAGCAGTGCAACAGTGCGAGAAACGCGCGGCCGGAGGGGTCTGGCCGGCGCGCGGCGGCAGTGCAGTAATACGGAATGCCGGCCCGGCGCAGCGCTTCGACGATCAGCGACTGGTGGCGCGCGGGGGAACGAAGCAGAATGCCAATCTCGTCAAACGCAACTCCCGCGGCCGCCGCGGAATGAATGGCGCGCGCGATCTCCACAGCCTCTAGCGCTTCGCCGGAAGTGGAGAAGATGGTAACTGTGCCGTCGTCCTGACGAAGGGGCACTTCGGCGGCGGAAGAAAACAGATTCTGCTGTAGCGAGGCAAGGCAGGTAGTGGCCGCGGGCTCGTCACGATCGAGTTCGAGCCGGTAAGCCACGCGCGCTTTGGCGAGTATCGTCTCCAGAAGCCGGCGCTCCAGGCGGCTGCGAGGAGCAAGGTCCAACGTGACGACGGCGGTATCGATGAGTTGCGCGGCATCGATTGCGAGCCGCACGCGGACGGAATAATCGGCGAGAGCGCGCGTGGTCAGTTCGGCGGAATACGCGGAGAGGAGCGTCGCAAGGTCGGCGCCCGAAGCGCCGCAGTGCTGCAGGTCGCCGGGCGCCACGTCGTCGAGGCGAAGTTCCTCCAGAGTCGCGGCGAGAGCGCGGGGAAAGCCGGGGAAGTTCGCGACCGGCGCGAGGTAGGTAAAGCCATGGCGGGTTAGTGCTTCCGCGGCGACACGCGCGGCCAGCGCTTCGCGAACGAATCGGCCCACCGGCGCCAGACCGCGGCGATTCATTTCCGGAGCAGCGGCTTCCGCCGCGAACTCGCGCAAAGCGAAGCGCCGGACGCCGGCCAACGCTTCCCCGCATGCCGAGAACGCGACCTCATCGGCCGCGGCTCGAATGGGAGCGAGAATGAGCACGGGTCCGGCGAGGGACAGGTCGGCGACCAGGGTCGAGGCTTGCTGGATCAGGTCCGAGTAACAGCGCACGAAACGTCGATGGTATCAAGTCGCGGACGCCGGCAAACCTGCGCTGAGCGTGTGAAGGCCTTATCGCACGGGGCGGCGAACGATCGAGAGTCCGGCAATGGCGATACCGAGGAGCAGGGACATCGACGGCTCAGGCACAGTTTCACCGGAAAGCGTGAATGCGCCGTTGAAGGTGGGCGCAGGGTTGCCGCCGACGATATCCGTTCCGACGCGAAGCCAGTCGGGCGCCAGACCGTCGTTTCGGATCCACGCTTGCAGATCGGTAACGCCGGAAGGAAAAGGCGTGCCCGGCGAGGTGATTGGCCGCGATCCCGAGAGCCAGTAGAAGTCGCCGTTTGCGAGTTCGACTTGCGGGACAAAAAAGTAATGGCCGCCGGCCAGATTGAGCGGATCCACGAAATTCACGTTGAATGTGACCTCCGAGCCTCTCACCGCACCATCGCCGCCCGTTGTCTGCAAGGGTTTCGGATTGATGCCGTTCAAAACGCTGTTCGAGGCTGAGATCAAACCAAGATTCGACGAAGTGAATGTCAGGCTGAGCGGATTGCTGGAATCGCGCGAATCGAACTGCACGTCGGAAGGCGAGTTGACACGCGTTGGAACTTCGGTGGTTGAGAACGTCGGCGGACCTGACGTACGCCCTACGTCCGAGTCCGCCGGGAACACTTGATAGATCTCGATAATGACCCGGCTAATGTCCGAGGTGCTCGCATTCGAAAGCAAGCCAGTGAACGTGGCCGACGTGAGAAGAGTCGGATCGGTGAGAAAGAAGTCGTCTGCCGCTTCGATTTCGACCTTGCCTGAACTGTCGGGCCGCGACGCCATGGCCATGTTGCCATTCGCCGTGCCGGTGCTGAAAAAGTACGTCGAGGCGCTCGCGGTGAGCGTCGCCGATAGGACAAACAAAGAGAGTTTTGCAGCTTTCACTTCTATCCTCCGCTACTCTTACTTCGGATCATGATAGGAGTGCCGCGGGGGCGCCGCAAGAGTGGAAAACCGCGAATCGGCGCGGTCGCGAAACACCTTCGTCAGGAAGGGCACGACCTGGAGATCTGAATTGTATCTGTTCGTCAGGATCATCCGTGACCGCGTCGAATCGCGCCCGAACCTGCTTCTCGAAAGCAGTCGGTCCCGCCTGGTCGAATCAGTTGGGCATCACAATTTCAGCCGACGCGCAGTCTTGGGCGGATTTCCTCCCCCAACAGTCGCCAGCAGCGATGCAAATCAAAGATTTGGTCGGTGTTCAAATGCCTGATCGCCAAAAATTATCGCCAACGTGTGCTGGTGGTGTGTGCTTAACTATTTTTGGGATCGGGGTTGCCCCCGTTGTTGGCGTAGTACACCTGCCGGCCGTCCGGAATACAAACAACAAAATGGCAGGGGGCGTCATGGTCTGGCGCCGCCCTGCCCGAGGATCATCCTTCATCCGCAACCCAAATCGGCCAGCTTACCAGCGGATATGCGCCTGGATCTGGATGAATCGGTTGAGCTGCTGGCTTGCCGTCGTGATCGCACCAAAAACGCCCACGCCGCTCGTCACGCCCGTGTTCGGACCGGCGAAGTAGGAGTGGTTCTCGATGTTTTTAACGTCCGCGCGAAGGTTCAGCGTAAGCGGATGCTCCTTGAGGTTGACCGCGAAGTCGCGCATCAGGCTTCCGTCGAGTTCGCCCCAACTCGGATTTCGGAGGCCCTCTGCGTATAGCGGCGTAGTTCGCGCCTGGTAGGTGCCAGGTTGAAAACCCGTCCGCTTATCCCAACCGGAAGTGCAAGGCTGGCCCCCTGGAACCACCGTGTCTCCCGGGCCGGCTTTCTGACCGGCAAGGATGCATCCGGCTGTGTTGAACCATTCGCCCAACGTTGGATTCGCCATCTTCAGGTTCGCCAGATCGCCATAGTAGAAAGCGTTCGGGAGTCCGATCAGCGTACCCATCGACCACACATAACTGCCGGAGAGCGTCCAATTGCCCACAAGCGCCGCGGCAATCTTCTCGTGCATCCATTTCCTGTGGTTCCCGAACGGTAGATCATAGACCCACGTCGCCGTAACCCGATGCGGGTTGATGTTGTTCGGCTGCCAGACCGGCGACTGTGGAATGGCCGGATCGAACGGATTCCAGCTATTCAGAAAGCTGTTGGCGAACTTGCTGTCAAAGTACGTATAAGCGAAGCTCGCCACCAGGCCACGGCTGAACCGGTGGTTCAGGCCGAGGTCGAATTCCGTTTCGCGCTCGTGCCCCAGCGGCATCCCGACCGTCAGATTGCTGGACGGGTACGGGCGAAGAAGCGTCGCCTTGCCGATCGTCGAGCTCGTAAAGAAGCTGCTCGCGGAAGTCAGCGCCGTATAAAGCGACGGGTTACTGCCCTTCAGGGAAGTGAGGTTCCCGACGTAAAACGGGTTCGCGACGTTCGCGCCGAGGTTCTGGTCTGAGAGGCAACCGGCGGCCGTCGCATTAGTCGTGCCAGAGTTGCAGGAGATGGTGGCGCCGGACGCATTCACCGGCCGCGAATTGCCGAAATACCAGTAGCTGGCGGGAAGGGCAGATTCATTGACGTTGATGTTCAGACCGCTGGTGTACGCTCCCGTGTAGCCGGCCGAAACCACGTCGTGACTCGTGAGCTGCCGTTCGACGCCCATCCGCCAACGCTGCATCCGGGCGTGCGTGGGATCGGGAACCGTCCAACTGCTGGGACCGCCGCCCAGCACCAGCTTGCCCATGAGACCGTACACGTTCCCTGCGGGAACGTTGAACCGGCTGCCGTCGGTGCGAACAGGGAACGGATCGGTGAGCGGCGATGTCATGGTTTGTCCAGCGTTGCACCATGCGCCGCAGTTTGTGCCGTTAGCGCCCCAAGTCACGCCCTGCGTGGTGGTGAACGTGGTGCCGGTGCTTACGGAGTACCCTGTCTGGTCTAAACCGTTGTTGATCGCATTCACGTCCAGAGTGTCATAGAAGACTCCGTATCCCCCGCGAATCACGGTCTTGCTGTTGATCTGGTACCCGATACCGACGCGAGGCAGCCACACCATTTGGCTCGGCCACATACGGTCTGGGGCGCCCGGCGTTCCGGCATACAGGGCGCCGCCGCTCACCTTGAAACTGGATGGCGAAAGCTCCGGCACCGCGCTAGCGGTGTTGGCCGCAAAAGCCGCCTGAGCGTCGGCACCGATGGGCAGAGAAGCGTTGGGATCCCAGCCCACGATGTAGTCGTTTTGGTGCCCCTTGGCGCCGTTCTCCCATTCCATGCGCAGCGAGAGCGTCAACGTAAGCCGCGGCGTGACACGCCAAGTGTCTTGTAGAAACGCAGCCCAGTACTGGTTCGACAGCGTGTAGCTGGCGTTGTTCGAGATACTGGCGCCGGTGGGCAGCCCCGTCATGAATGAGGCCCAGCTCAATCCCAATGTCGCTGGAGTGTAGTTGCCGTTCGGACCGGAATCGTCGTACTGCCGGAAATAGGTATTGCCGAAACTGTAATTCCCGTCAGAGTTTCCGTTGTGCTGCACCTTTGTCGCCTGCCGGAAGTCCACGCCCGCACGGAACTGATGGTTTCCGCGATTATGGTATACATCGCCGTTATAGTCGTAGAACCGGTTGTATCCCGGGAGGCTGGGGCCGCCCACGCCGTTGGTGGAGTAGCCGCTCACCGACATCTGGGGCAGGTAGCAGTTATTGCCGCAGACGGAATCAAGGTACTTCGGCAGGCCGCCATCGGACGGCTTGAACTGGAAAGCATACGGCAGCGTCGTATTGTACTGCATCCAGTTGCTTACTGAACCCGCGGCGTGCAGCAGGGTGCTGGCGTTCAAAGTGTAGACCGCGTCAACGACGCCGTTCTGGTCGTCGCGGGTCACGCCGGTGCCGGTCGGTCCGAGGTTGTTGTAACCCGGCGCGATCATGTAAGTCCAGTCATTGCGGTATTCGACGAAGTGATTGCGGGTAAAACGGCCAAAGGCGCGCAGCTTCGACGATAGATTCAGGTCCAGGCGGCCTTGCCACTGGCCGAAGGTCCAGTTGTACGGCATCGCCGTATCCAGAAGGTCGTTTTTGCTGGTGCCGGAATTTTGTGCGATCGACTGGTCATACCAGTTGTTGGGATCCGGCCAATACTTGACGTAGTTCTTGTAGAAGGGGGCTCCCAGGGCGGCATACGACGCCGGCAGGATATTACCGGGCAGGGGAGTCCGCACATAATGGGTGCCGCTCCGGCTCGGGTCCACTTTGACAGAGAACGGGTCGAACAGTTGATAATTCAGGCCGTCGGACTTCACGTTGTACAGATCCGAGAAGTCGCCGGTTTTTTCGGCAGCGCTGGGCACTACGAAGCCGTAGTTCGCCGGCGCTTCGGTCTTATGGTCGCGCTCGCCGTTGTAGTTCAGGCTCCAGAACGCCTTATTCCTCAGGTCCAGGTGCGGCAACCGGATTGGGCCAGTGGCGTTGAATCCGTAGAGATTCGAGTGGCCCGGGGGTTGGATGGGCTGGGATGCAGCTGATGCCGCAGCCGCACTGGCCCCGCTCGAATTCAGACCCGCGATGTTCGTGTAGTAGGCCTGCTTCGTGAATAGGTTGCTGCCCCACCAGCGCTGGGCCCAGTAGTTCTCGTCGGCCGAGCCGTGGAACTGGTTGCTGCCGGACTTGGTGGTGACGGAGATGCCCAATCCAATGGAATGGCCGAAACTCCCGTCGAAGGTGTTGTCGACGACCTTGACTTCGGCAACCGAATTGGTGGATGGCAGATTGGAGGTGGTTCGGCCGGAGCCGTTGCTGAACGCGCCGTCTATTGTCCAGACGTTGCCACCAACGCCGCTGCCATTGTTGTAGTCGGACCCGCTCTGGGTGGAATGCGGTCCGATGATAATATCGGCGCTCCCGCCAGCGTTTACGCCGGGAAGGAACTGAATCATGCCGGTTACGACCCCGGTCATCACGGGAAGGTCGCGGACTGTCCGGTCATCTAAAACCGCGCCAGTTGAGGTGTCGGTCGCGTCGACCAACGGAGCCTCGGCGGTCACGGTGACCGCCTCGCTGGTCAGTCCGAGTTCCAACGTGACGTCCACGGTCCGAATATCGCCTGTCAAAAGAACGATGTTCTGCCGCACGCTCTTTTTGAAGCCGCTTGCCTCAACGGTTACTGTATAGGAACCGGGCATCAACAAGGGAGCGATGAACCGGCCCACCTCGTTGGTCTTGAAGGACGATCTCGTATTCGTGGATGCTTCATTCACCAACACGCTGGCGCCCACCACTAACGCGCCCTGCGGATCCTTGACGGTGCCCTGAATGGTACCGCGTGCTTCCTGGGCGCTCACGACAGCGGCGAGTCCCAGAACGACTCCGACGAGGGAAATGCAACGGAACATTGGTTGCCTCCAATCACGTTTCGGCGCCGAACGGTGATCCGGCGCGACTAACCTGAATCGATCCATCATCGCTCCCGGGGGCAACCGGGCGGAAGTTGCCGCCTGTCAAGACACTGTTACGGCTGCAATGTAAGCGTTATACAATCAGCCACATCGGGGGTAACGTGGAAGGTCACGGGTTGTCCGAAGTGGGAGTCAAGGAAAAGCGTGAGGCACTCGAGCGTGTGCTGCAGAGCCGGGTCCTCAGGCGGTGCGAACAGCTCAAGAAGATGCTTCGCTTCGTTTGCGACGCCGATATTGCGGGTCGCGGCCAGGAATTGAACGAGTACCTGATCGCTGTGGAAGCGCTGGGGCGGCCCACGTCCTACGATCCGGTGGAGGACTCTACCGTCCGCACCCGGGCGTATGAGCTCCGCAACAAGCTGAAGACCTTCTATACGGCCGAAGCCCCCGATGCGCCGATTCGCATTGAAATCGAACGCGGTGCTTACGTGCCCCGGTTCATCCGCCGTCCAGAAGCGGACGCTGCCGTCCCGGCGGACGTCACGGCCGCGCCGCCGGAAATGACCGTCGCAGTACCGCCGCCGGAAATCAAAGTCGGAAGCAGGCCGCCGAAAACGACGCCGGTTCCGCAGCGTGAACGCCTATGGCGCCGGTTGGCCGTCGTAGCAGCGGGTTGTGCGCTGATGGCTTTAGCCGGGTATCGGTTCTTGCGGCCGGCGCAAGCGTCGATGATTGTCCAAAAAGATGGCTGGACGCCGGAACTGCAGACGTTCTGGAAGCCGTTTCTTGCGGATGATACGCCGCTGCTGTTCACGTATCAGAGCCGATTCTTTCTACTTTCGCCGCCTCTTGAGCTCATGGTGCGTAGCTACCGGACGAATTCGATGAGCGAGATTCCCCAATCGTCCGCCTTGCAGCAATTTCAGAAGCAGATGGGCGTCGAGAGTTTTGTGGAAACCCGCAATTATGTCGATTTTGGAGCGGTGAACTCGGTCTTTCTACTAACGCGAGCACTTGGCCGGCGCCAAAACCAGATCTCGATCAAGCGCTCGGACGATCTGGATTGGACCGATATCTTCAACGACAACGTCATTTTCGTAGGAGGATTGGCGTCGGCAGCCCCACGTCTCAAGAAGCTCTGGGAAGCCGGCGATTTCACCGAAGACGCTACGGGAGTTACGAATCTCAGGCCCAAACCTGGAGAATTGAAGAACTATCGCGTTGCCCACCTGAATTCCAAAGGCGCGAACGATGGCGACAAGTACGCGTTGCTATCCCGCTTCCCTGGTCCGAGGCCGGGGCATTACATCATGTTGCTCGGGTCGGCTCACTCGGAACTGCCATGGGCCCTGGCGGAGTACGTCACCAATGCCGTATCCATGCGGGAGCTGATGCAGCACCTGAAAACACCGTCCGGCGAACTGCCCGAGGCCTTTCAGGTGGTCCTACAGGTGACTCTCCAGTCGCAGGTTCCAGTACGGGTGCGCTATGCGACGCACCACGTAGTCGCCGCACCGGAGTTCCCGTACGAACCGACTCCGCCGAAGAATTCGCCATAGACAGCATCGAGGTGCGATGAATCGTGGGCACAAGAGCCCTAGATCGTTTGAGCCCCGAGAATCGCAATGCGGAGCCTAGTGAATGGTGGGCGCGACAGGACTCGAACCTGTGACCTCCTGCGTGTGAATTGTAAGAGCCTGCCGCGACTGACTCACCATCGCTGACCGTGATTGCTAGCGAGCCCCTGAATTCTCAGGGGCTTTGCTGGCACTCGCGCCAATGCTGAGCTTCCGAGCACATCGATGGGTAACGATGCCCGCCCCGGCGGTCAGGCCCAACCGTAAGCGGGTAACGTCACAAACCGCGTCACAATCGGCGGGGCGCATAGCGACTGCGGACCTGCATTGTTGCGGGGGTCTCCCCCGGCCTCTTGCCGGGCGCGCGCCGGGCACTCCGACCTACTCAAAAAATTTCACAAAGTTGGAATCGAGGCCGAGAGACGGTAGGCACACTCGCTAACCAGATAGCCTTGTTACTTGCCGCCGTCGGCAAGCCACTGATTGAGGAAGGCTGATTCAATATCGCGAACGCATTCCCTGATCGTGGCGGTGTCGGGAGCCTGGAGGACGGCTGATTGATTCCATGAAATGACAACGTATCGCAGGGAACCACGGTCCAAAGTCGCGGACTCCAAGAGAATTGCTCGGACGACAGCGGCAAGTTTTCCGGCAGCGCTGATTGTGACGACCAAAACGGGATACGTCGGCCGGTCAGCGGCAGCTATTGAGAGCCCCGCCTCTCTGAATCTCAATTCTGACTCGGTCTGAACTGCGGATGCGCTGATTTGAAAATCTTTGGTGAGGACCTTGTCGGATGCAGTGCCAATTCCGTTCCCCTCATCCACAACCACGGCCAGCCTTATCCTCGACAGCCCCTTGAGGCTGGTCTGTTGTCCCCATCCACAGATTACGCAACCCGCAAGAACCGAGGCCCGAATAGCAGTTCTCAGCATCGTAGCCGTCCTTTTTCAAATGAGGCTTATAAGCCGTTGGCCTATCCGCCTCACCATACCACCATGAGAATTCCAGATGCAACGGCGCGGACGCCAGATCCAGCCAACGGACGCCAAGCGGAAAGCCATTGGGCTTGCAGTGGCGGAATTCCGCCGTAGGTCCGGATTCTCTCAGGAGCGCCTCAGCGCCGACTGCGGATTCGAGCGGACGTACATCAGCCGCGTAGAGCGGGGAATTCTCAACCCGACAGCCATCCGCGTCTGGACAATCGCCGATGCATTGAAGACTCCGTTCCATGAAGTTGTGATGTGGATGGAAAGGTGGGTACAGGACCAAAAGACGCGGCATTGAGAGATTACGAAATACATCCGACGGCGATTTATCGCTTCAACCGGTACAATCGGGTCATGGCCAACTACCTTCCAAAGGGCGCGGATCTCATGCGCGCGCTTGCCTGTCGCGGAGGCGTCAAAAGCGGCGAGGCGCGCCGGGCCAATACCCGTGAAAGGCTCTTATACCGGGCTGTTTTGTTGGGCTTCGTGACGCCGGAGACAGCCTGGAGCAGTACCGCGGCAGAAACCATTACCCGTTATGAACGGGCGGCTAAGCCGAACCATGCTGGGGGAAACCACGATAGCGATTGGCGGTGCCCGCACTGTCACCATTTCAATAGCATCAAGTCGCGCGCGTGTTCCAAGTGCCGGATGGTATCGCCACGAAACGGGCGTCTTACTCGCGAGGTCCTACTCCGACGGAGGCAAAGCACCTGAGCCTAATTCTTTACAGTCGCATTTCGTAAGCACAGTAATTCGTAGCGGGACTTCTTACCATGAGCCTCTCGCGATCCGGCACATAATAATGAAAGCACGCCGGGCTAGGTTGATCCCCGAAAAGCGGTTTTCCCATCCGCCCGCCCGGTGTTTTCTCAGATGGGAGGAACCACTCCGGGAGGTGGCACGGCGTTGTCGTTTTCCAAGGAAGACTGGCTTCAGGAGAGATTTCGCAACCGAGTTGCTCGCGCACCCGGATTCTCACAATGGTCTCAGCAACACCCGATTCGATCACGGGTCTGGCTCGGCTTCTGTCGATACGCTGATTTGGCCTTTGAATCGGCGTTGTGCTGTTGGGACGTGGGGGAGTTTAACCGCCACGCATTGGCAATGTCGGAGTTGGCGAGTTGGCTAACGAACGCCAAATCCCCAACGGAAACCAGCATACAGAGCTTTCGGCAATACATCGAAGCTGGATTAACACCTGAACAGGCACACGAATTGGCCAGTTGTCGGCAAGCGAAACGACGTGGCCGCCCGATCACTGCTCGATCATGGGTGTTGGAAACGTACGAGCAAAGAGTGTTGAATCCAAGACTGTCGTGGATGCAATTGGCCATAAAGTTCTGCCCGTGCAGAAATGAGCATACAGTACGTTGTCGTGAACGTCTGCGGCAACAAGCGATTCAACTTGAAACGATGCTCACCCGGTTGGGGGTGTAGAAAAGCCAGGCTGACTTTCCTACCCGGTAAATAAATAACGCTAATTCACTACATCTGGCAGACATTCAAAATGTCGGGCAATCTGGCTTCAGGAGACCAGAATCCACCACGTCCTGAAGCGGGCGGAATTGAGTTCTCGGCTGGTTCGGGTTGAGGGCACGAACGGCGCTGAAAATCGCGGGCTCCACGGTGGAGAGCGGCAGGCGCGTGCGCACCACCAGTTCCGCGCCTTCGGGGTTGAACTGAGCGACCGGCAAATACATTTGCACACTGGCGCGGTCTTCGAGCGAACTCTCGCGCACGTCCGCGACAACTCCGATCACTCGACCCTCCCTGCGGCCCATGCCTACCACCGTGCGGCCGATTGGGTCCATGCCTGGGAACTCGCGGCGCGCCGCCGCCTCATTAATCACCACGGCGGGTGCGGTGTCCGGGCTGTCCTGCCAGGAAACATCGCGGCCCGCGATGAGCCGCATGCCCATCGTTTTCAGGTAACCTGGGCTCACCACATAGACGAAGGCGTCGTGATCTTTGCCGTCGTTGCGGTTTTCTTTCGCCGCCAACTCCCAACTGCGATTGCGGTCCAGCGGTAGCATATCCGTGGTGCCTGCGCCGTCAATTCCTGGAAGGGCGCGAACTCGGTCCAGCAGTGTTTGCACCATCGGCCCGCGATGCTCCGCGCGTTGATCGATTTCGACTTTCATCGCAGCGACAAGCGTGGGTTCGAAGCCCAGGTTCACATCCAGAAGGTGCAGGAAACTGCGCAGCAGCAGTCCGGAACCCACCAGCAGCACGCACGCCAGCGCGATCTCGGAGACTACCAGTGCAGACCGGAGGCGCTCATGACGCCGCCCGAGACTGATGCCCTGGCCGCCATCCTTCAGCGCATCCTGCAAATTGCCACCCGCCACGCGCCAAGCCGGTGCGAGCGCGAAAATGGCCGTCGCGCAGCCGGCCACTAGTGCGGTGAATGCGAATGCCGCGCCGTCTACGCGCGCCGAGGCGAGCAGCGGCAGCGCGATGTAAGTCTGCCGCGCCAGGTACGCGACCGTTGCGAATGCGATGCCAAGTCCCAGGCCCGTGCCCGCCGCTGAGAGCAGCACGCTTTCGGTGAGCAACTGGCGGATCAGCCGCCCACGTCCCGCGCCCAATGCGGTCCGCATGGCGAATTCCTTGCTGCGCGACATGGTGCGCGCGAGAAGCAGATTGGAGACGTTGATGCAGACGATCAGCAGCATCATTCCGACGGCAGCCCAGAGTACCATCAGAGTGCGGCGCAGATGGCCGCTCACCCGATCCTGCAAATTCGACAGCAGCGACTTATAGTCCGAAAACCAGTTCGCGTGCATCGCGTGCAATTGCGGAAACAGAACTTGGGCCTCGGCTTGCGCCTGCGCCACCGAAACGCCAGGTCTCAGCCGCCCCACGATTGCCAGAGTATTGCCCCACGTCCGCCAGAAATCCATATAGGCCGGAGCGAAGAAATCCACGTGCATACCCGGCGAGAACACCGCTCCGAAATCGAAGGAAGCGGGCAGAACGCCGATCACCGTGACTGGTCCGGATATATCCGCAGGGTCGGCTTTAATGGAAATCGTGCGTCCTATGATCGAGGGATCCGCGGCGAATTGCCGCTCCCAGAATTCATGGCTCAGCAGCACGGCGCGCCGTCCACCCTTGCGGCACTCTTCTGTCGTGAACTGATGCCCGATCGCGGGTTGCACGCCAAGCAGCGGAAAAAAGTTTTCGGCCACCTGAACTCCCGTCAGTGGCAGCGGATCGCCGCCTGACATGAGTTTGTAATCGATGGAGCTGAAGAAGGTCTGGAAGCTCGTCACATCCTCGAACGAGCGGTTATGGCTACGGAATTCCTCGAATACGGCGACGGTGTAGGTTTGCGATGAGAGGCCGCCTTTGCCCTCATTGGAAGCGAACCAAACCAGGCGCGCGGGGTCGTGGAACGGAAGCGGCCGCAACAGAATTGTGTTGACCACACTGAACACCGCGACATTCGCCCCAATCCCGAGCGCAAGGACCGCGATCACGATCGATGCAAGCGAGGGATCACGGCGCAATGTTCGGAACGCGAAGCGTAAATCCTGCCGGAGCACATCAAGGGCGGGCAGTCCGCGCGTTTCGCGATGGAGTTCGTTTGCCTGGGCCACGCCTCCGAAGCGGATCAGCGCCTGGCGGCGCGCTTCCTCCGCGGACATTCCGCGAGCGATGTTGTCGGCGGTCGCATTCTCGAGATGCGCCAGAATTTCGGAGTCGAACTCGGCATCCAGCGGAGCGGGCCGGAAGAAGGCGAACAGGCGGTTCAGGGCGCGACGCATCACTCACCTCCTTCGGTGGGTAGCAGAATGCGGCCCATCACATCGCTGAGACGCCGCCAGTACTCCGTATCGCGCGCGAGCCGGCCGCGGCCTTTGCGTGTGATGCTGTAAAACTTGGCCTTGCGATTGTTGCCGGATATACCCCATTCCGCGGAGATCCAGCCGCGTTGTTGCAGGCGTACGAGCGAGGCGTAGATCGTGCCCTGGTTCAGCAGCACTTCGTCGCCGCTCACCTGCTCGATTCGACGCGCGATACCGTAGCCGTGCAGGGAACCCATGGCTGCAAGGGTCTGCAGCACCATCACATCCAGGGTTCCCTGGAGGAGTTCCAGCCGTTCTTTGGACATTCCGGGTCCTTCCTGTGGCAGTGCCACAGGAGGTTAGACGCCGGCTCGCGAATTTGGTTAGCGCCGGGGCGAAACTTCCAGTTGCACCGGTCGGGCAGTGGCCCGAATTTCCGGGGCGTAATACTCATAGGCGTGCGATGCGAATGTCTTTACCCGGATCGGGTATTTGGCCCGCAGCCGGTAGTGCAGCGTAATGGTCTCGTTCGGCCCGATCGCATCGAAGTACAAAATCGCCTGTGTCGCCGTGAGACTGAATTTCTTCAGCCGGCCGGACTTCTCCTGATAAGCCTGCAGATCTTCGCTCAGCAGGTCGAAGCCGGGAGGGATACCGAGATCCACCATCAGCATCTTCGCGGATTGCGGCAAGTGGCTCGCTACTTTCGCGGTGGCAGTGGCGATACCGTCCTGCGCCAGTCGCGTTCTGTCATACTCTACGTCGATGGAGAGCGGCTCCGCGGCCGGCTGCGCCGCCCACGGAACGAAATACCTGCCCGCTACTTGATACGCGAGGCCTCCGCTGCCTTCAAACCGGATGCCGACGTCATTCGCGCCCCGCGCATTGACGCTGCCGAGGACGAACTGCCGGTAAAGGTCGTTGTTCTCGGCCGTCAGTGTGAAGTGGTCGACAGCCTTGCCGTTCAGGGTGATCTCGACATTGCCGCGCACGTCCGAAGCGCCCTTCTCCGTTGAGAGCAGGAGCGCGCGCAGCGCCATGATCGTCGCTTGCGTCGTGCCCCAGGTGCCCGAAGCATCCTTCTTCGCGGCGATATAGTTGAGCGCTTTCCGGGCCGTCGCCGAGCCTTCGCCGGTCTTCAGCAGCGCCTGCACTGCGAGCCCGGTTGTCTCGACCGCGGCGCTGGCTCCGGTGGCGTACATGCCGGTTTCGGCGGAGGTCCACCAAGCCTGGTCGTCCTTCTCCGTGCGCGCGGCGAGCAGTTGCTGAATGGCCTGGTTTTTGAACGCGCGATCGGCGGAGGAATCGGCTGCGAAGTTGGCGATCACAGCCAGCGTGTATGGGTCCGCCTTTTCGTCCATGTGCTTTTCGATGTAGCCGCGCGCCCGATCCGCGGCCGGTCCGCGATACCCTGTGTTCTCCAGCGCCCACCCAATGTACGCCGTGATGCGCAGCACGTCCGCGTTATAACGATTCGTCGCACCTTCATTGATAAAGTTGGTGTCCGGCTTCCAACTGCCGTCGGGTTGCTGCTGGGCTGCGAGCCATTGCTGCGTGCGTTGAATCAGGCGCTCATCCACGTCATGCACCTTACTCATGTCGGAGAATTCCATCAGCCCGTATGACGTCAGAATCTTATTCGCGGGCGCCTGACCGAACCACGAAAAACCTCCGCCCGGTACTTCGAATGTGAGCAGCCGCTGGTAACCGTTCGCGATGAATCCCTCAGCCTTGGCGTGCACTTCGGGCGTGAGCTTTTTAATGCGCTTCATGTAATCCAGCGCGAGCACGTTGGGGTAGGTCGCCGACGAGGTTTGCTCGAAACACCCGAACGGCATGCGCAGAATGGCGTCCATGCCTTCCACAATCTGGCTCAGCGGACCCGGATACAGCCGCACGAAAATCTTTTCGGCGTCGGGAAGGGCATCGGCCGGGAAATTGACCTGGTGATGAACGGTGTTCTCCAGGCGGCCATTGAACGCCACCGTCTGTTCGCGGCCGTTCGGCACTACCTCGATCTCGCGCACCACCACATCGGCGCGCCGCGCTCCGCCTTTCATCGCGGCCGTGAGAGTCAGCTTGAATTTGCCGATGCGCGCGGCTTCAATCGTGAAATGACTTCCCCCCACGCGCCCGCTTTCGACTGCGAGCGACTTTTCCGGGGTATCTTCCACCAGCCGGTACCAATCGGCAGGTTCCAGCCGCAGACCCACCTCGCCGGCCTGCCCGGAGTAGTTGTAGACGGCGATCGGAAGGGAGATGCGGTCGCCCTGCGTGAGCGTCACCGGGAGGTCGAGGTCCGTGAAAAAGTCCTGGAATACTTTGATGCTGCCGGTTGCGCTGCCGAGAGCGCCGTGTGTAGTCGAGGCCATCAATGCCATGCGCCACGTGGTGATGGAATCGGCGAGCGGCACTGCGATGCTTGCGTTTCCGGCGCCGTCGGTGACGATCTCCGGATTGATGTAGAGGGCTTCCGGGAAGTAGGAACGCACGCGAGGAGCAGGCGCTGCGCCGCCACCGGCGCTTGGCTCGGCTTTGTCGGCCAAGACAACATTGCGGGTTCGCAAAGCGGCTTCGAACATCGCCCGGGGCGCGGCCGGCGCAGCCATGGGCATTGCCCCCGCGATTCCGCCGAGCACACCGCCGGCAACGCCGCGGCCGACCCCGCCGCCGAAGCCGAAGCCCGTATTTGCAGACACCACCTTGACTAACGCACTATCCGCCGTGACTGCGACCGTTTCCGCGACTCCTCCCACTTCCAGCCGGGCACTGAGCACCGCCCGGTCGCGCGCCTCCAGCAAGAACTGCCGGGAGAGCGTCTCGAAGCCTGGAGCCTCAATTCGCAGCTCATAATCTCCCGGCGGGACGGCAGCGAACGTGAATTCGCCGAACTCATCGCTGTGCGCGCGCCGTTCAGCACCCGACCGCCGCTCGTGCAGGACGAGAGTCGCATGGGGAACAGCGGCCCCCGTCGGGTCAACCGCGCTTCCGGTCACTTCGGCGCGCGTTCCCGCCGGCCCGCGGTCGTGTTCAATGTGGAGCGCGGTAGACGCTTGCATTCGCGGCGCTCGCGACACTTTCCGCGTTTCGGCGGACACGAACAGAGAAATGTCGTCGGCCGAGCCTAAGCGCTTGTCCGGACCCGCGCTCCGTACTTCGTAGACGTCTTTAGACCAGCCCGCCCGAGTAATGCTCAGTTCGCCACCCCAGGGATCCCGATAGGCAAGTTTCGCGCGCGTGAGGTCGTGCGTGGCGGCAAATTGCCGCGAAAGATCCGGCCCGAGACGAGTGACGTCCGCGGTGAGACGGTCATGATATTGCTGCAGATACTGCCATTGTTTGGCCAGCGGTAGCGTCCGGCCCGCTTCCGTAACGAAGCCGTTGTTGTTTACGATTTCCGTGGCCGCGAAGAGCGCTCTCGCCGCGCGTCCGCGGGCGACATCCGCGGGGTCCGTATCGATCGCGCCGGGCATATCGATCGCGTGAATCTCGTAGCGCGGCTTCAAAGCTTCCTGTTCCAGGTAGAAAAATACCTTCGCGAACCCCGGCTGCTTTTCGGCCAGCGCAAACACAGCCTCATCCACAATCTGCACGCCAAGCGCCGCCTGCACCCCTTCACCGCGACCGTTCGTGACATGGAAGCGGATCCGCGCATCTTCGCCGGGCTTGTACTCGGGCCGGTCTGTGGACGCCTGAATCTTCAACTCGCCGGCGGGCTGCACGAACACCAGACGGTGGTCGGCGATGGCTTGTGCGTCGGAGCCGAAGAGGTAGGCTGTCACGTCCAGTGCGCCGGACATCTCCGCGGTCGCCGTGAGGGACGCCTCAGCCTGCCCGTTTTCGAGATCGATGTCGCGAGTCAGAATCGTCTGCTTATCCTTCACCACGTCCACGTAGACACTGCCCCGCCGGCGAGTTGAGAACACCTTCAGAGGAATGCGATCGCCCACGCGATAAACGGCGCCGTCCGCGCGCAACAGAACCTGTTCGGCGCCGCCGCGGACGTCCAGTGGCAGCGTCGCTTCCGCGCGGTTGCCCTCGCGATCGGCGGCGTCCACATCCAGCGACCGCAACTGGTTGCCGGCCGCGACGCGGATCATCGCCACGCCGCCGGCGTCCGTATCGGCGGACTGCTCCGCATTTCCCGGCGCCAGCACCTTCAAGTGCGCTGCGGCGGGCTTGCCGTCGGCATAGGAAGCGAGCACGAATATCTCGTTCTCCAGGTTCGGAATCACGCGACCCGCCTCCGGGACGGCCGTCAGAATCAGCGGAGATTCACTGACCACGATCGGTTCACCGCGACTTTCCGAGTGCTCGGCCGAGTCTTTCACCGTCGCTTCCACCAGGGCGCGGGCCGCACCTCCGGCGATTGGCTTTCCGGCGAAGTAACCGGGCAGCCGGATGTCGAAACGGTAGTCGCCCGCGGCGTCCGTCTTGCCGCCCGCCGACGCCGCTTCAAACTGCGCGACGTCCATGCCGGTCACCTTCACCGTCACCTCGCCGCGGTCGACGGGTTTGCCGAAGAAGTAGTTCGCGTGTACCACGCCGGTGACTTGGTCGCCGGGCCGGTAGCCGTGCCGCGCCTTGCCGGTGAATTCGAGCGCGACCTTGAATTTCGGCAGTACGTAGCGATCCACGCTCAGGGTGGTTTCCGCTCTGTTGCCTCCCGGGTCAAGCACGGCCCGCAGATGATAGGCGCCGAGGTTGACTTCATCGGCAAGCGTGAATTCGGCCGAAGCCACGCCGAAGTTGTCGGTCTGCGTAGCGCTCTTGAAGACCTTGTTGCCGCGTGAATCTTCAATTTCAAAGACCAGCTTCCGCGCCGCTGCGGCGTTGTGCGCGGCGCGATCCAAAGCCAGAGCCCGGACATGAATCGTCTGCCCCGGTTGGTAAAGCGGCTTTTCGGTGGTGAGCAGGATAGAAACGTTGTCCTGGATCTGTACTGCCTCTTTGACCTCGGTCTCGCCAATGGCCGTATCCGCCACGTAGCGGATTTCCGATGCGCCCGTGAGCCCCGTAGGCAGGCGGAATTCCGCCGACGCGGTGCCCCGACGGTTCAGCCGTCCGTCGAACAGCGTCCGGTCCCCGAGCGCAATGTGCAGGCTGCCGGTGAGCGGTTCGTTATTGGAATCGGTGACCACCACACGCACGGCCGCCGGCGCTCCCGCGATGTACGTCCGGTCGGCGAGCACGTGCATGACAGGTCTCCGCAAAATCCCGGAGATCGATTCGGTGCCGGACAGCTCCGGCTGCGCTGCGCCGGAGTAAGTGAACCGATATCGCAAGCGCTGCCAGACCAGATCGTCGAGAGCGACGGGCTTGGCGAGGCGAACGTCCGCATGCCATCGTGAGTTGCCCTGAGCCACAGTTACGGTTTGCGTCAACTGTCCCAGAATGGCGTCATCGGGCGAGAGCACTTCTACGGTAAGCTGACCGGAGCCCGCGCGGGGCGCGTCGTAGGGTATCGTAACCTGGAGCGAGTTGCGCGAGTAGCTTGCGCTCGCTCGTGTGGGTGCGGGTTGGAAGGACTGAAGCAGCGCTGTCAAGAGTAAGGGAATTACCAGGAACCAGGCGTAGCGTTTCATCGCGGCGGACTCCGTTGAGCTGTTAGTTAGGACTGCGGAAACTCCAAAATTGTTTCCGAGCCTTCGTGGGGGATATTTCGCGTCCAGCCGAATCCTTTCACGTCACACGGAAAGCGCCTTTCAAGATGCCATTACCGCTCCCCGCTAGCGCAGCCGTGACCGTGAGGGGTTGTGAAAAAATATCAAATTGCTTTTTTGCCGCATTCAAACGCATTCGCATCCCCGATACCGTTTGCCGCTCCCTAACGGGATTGTGAAAAAATATCGAATTGCGTTTTTGCCGCGTTCAAACGCACTCGCATTCCCGACACCTTTTACCGTATGTAGTTGATTCTGCTTACGGAGCCGTGACCGTGAGGGAGCGGTAAAAGGTGCATCGAAAGGCGTATGGAGCGCGACGAGAACAGTGGCCAAATTTTTTCACAAGCCCGTAAGGGAGCGGTAAACGGTGCCGGGTATTCGAGTGCGTTTGAATTTCAAAAAACGCATTTCGGCGAATGAGGAGCAATAAGCGCCGGCACCCGAGTTTTCGCAATCCGGTAAGCGAGCGGTAAACAATGCCAGGGATGCGAGTGCGTTTGGAGTTCCGCCCTCGGGCTTCAAATTGCGTTATTCGCCGGCATGGACGGGTTTTCAGCGGATTCTGTGTCACGGCGTTAGAATTCGCGTGTCCCGGTTGCTACGGCGTGGGTTGGGAGTGACAGATGAGTTCGATTCGGAAGTTCTTGACGGCAGTCTTCGGAAGTTGGGGCTGGGAACCTCCAGCCTGGATTTTGACTGCAGGCCGCGGCGTTTCGCGCGCGTGGCGCTTTTTGGCGTCGGATTGGCGCCGAGCCTCTGCCGCGACCCTGCTTCTGCTGGCAGTGGCGGGCGGCTTGGTCTGGTATAAGTCCCGCCCCAAGCCCCACTACGTTACTTACTCGGTGACCGCTCCCGAACTAACCGAGTACAACGAAAAAGGCATCTCATCGATCAAACCGCTCCAGGTGGAATTCAGCGAATCCGCCGCGCCGTTGCAACTCGTCGAAAAGCCGGTTACTTCCGGCATTCAACTATCGCCGAAATTCCCCGGCACTTGGCTGTGGACCGACGACAAACACCTGGAATTCCAACCCAAAAACGATTGGCCTGTCGATAAGGCGTTCACCGTCTCCTTCAGCCGTAAGTTCTTCGCGCGCGGTGTGGTGTTAGACGAGGACAGTTTCGACTTTCACACCAAGGCGTTCAATGCCGCTATTAAGGACAGCCAGTTTTATCAGGACCCGCGTGACCCCAATCTCAAGAAGTTGGTCGCCACCGTGGAGTTCAGCCACCCGGTAGACACCGAACGCTTTGAGCAGAAGGTGTCACTTGCCGTCGCGGGAGACGCAGCCTATCTCGGGCTGAAACCGGATAGCCGTAGCTTCACCGTGGTATACGACAAATTCAAGCTCTTCGCCTACATCCATTCGGCGGCGCTGGCGATGCCTCGCGATGACACGCCCATGACGCTGCGCGTCGACAAAGGAGTGCGCGCGGCACGCGGCGGCAACGGTACCAAGTCGCGCCTCGAAGCAGTCGTGACGATTCCCGGCCGCTCCAGCCTGCGATTCTCGGGCTTGCAGATGACGCTGGTCGACAACGCGAAGTATGAGCCGGAGCAGATTCTGCTGGTGGCCAGCTCGTCACCTGTCGCCGAGCAGGCGCTTGCCGGCAAAGTCGCGGCGTACCTGCTTCCGGTGCGGCACCCGCAGCAGCCCAAAGAAGATAAGCAACCGTACCGGTGGACCGATGAATCGCAGATCGGGCGCGATCTGTTGGCCAGTTCCCAGCGTGTTCCGCTCACCTATGTTTCCAGTGAAGAAGGCGGCCAGACCTCGCACGGCTTCAAATTCCTGGCGCCGGTGGGCCGGTGGATCTACTTCGAAGTGCCGCAGGGAATCGATGGAATCGGCGGCTACATTTCCGGAAAGCCGTTTGCCGCCACGATTCAGGTTGAGCCGTATAAGCAGGCGCTCACGTTTCTGGGCAATGGATCGCTGCTCTCCCTGTCCGGCGATAAGAAACTCGGCTTCCTGGCACGCGACGTGGATCATGTGGAAGTAGAGGTCGGGCGGCTTCTGCCGAATCAGCTTCAGCACCTCGCGCCTTCCATGTGGGATTATTCAAAACCGAACGTACCCTCGTACATGGCGGACTCCATGGTGGAGCGCTTCGTCGAAGTCCGCGATTACATGGGCAAGCAACCCGGGAAGCCCACCTACGACAGCATCGATCTCGGCCGGTATCTGCGTAATCAAACCCAGAATGCTCGCGGCCTCTTTCTGCTGCGCCTGCGCAGCGTTAAGGGCAAGAACGACGAATCCGACGGCAATGATTCAGACGGCAACGAAGGCACAGCGCAGGATACGCGCCTCATTCTGATCACCGACCTGGGCTTCATCGTCAAAACCGCCAAGGACGGCAGTCGCGACGTCTTCGTGCAATCCATCCGAACAGGGTTGCCCGTGGACGGAGTACGGGTGGAAGCGCTGGGCCGCAACGGCATGCCGTTAATGGCCGCAACCACCGCCAATGGCGGCCGCGCGCAATTGCCGAAGTTCGGCAACCAGTTGCGCCGCGAAAAAACGCCACTCCTGTTTGTGGCGCAGACGGACTCCGACTTCTCGTTCATGCCGCTGCAGGGGAGCGGACGCTTCCTCGATACATCCCGCTTCGACACCGGCGGCGTGGTGAATGAGAATTCGCCGCAACAGGTCTCCGCATACCTCTTCAGCGACCGCGGCATTTACCGGCCCGGTGAAACCACCAACGTGGGGCTCATCGCGCGCACGGCGGATTGGAAAGGCGCGCTTGCGGGGTTGCCCGTGGAGGTCGAGATTACCGATCCGCGCGGCGCTGTCGTCAGCCGCAACGCTCTCAAGCTGTCCGCAACGGCGTTCGAAGAAATCGCTTTCACGACGCAGCCGGCCGCGCCGACGGGAACTTATTCGGCGACCGCTTTCCTGGTGAAGAATGATAAGAACCGCGAGGTATTGGGCAGCACAACCTTTAAGGTGCAGGAGTTCGAGCCGGACCGCATGAAGGTGCAGCTCGAGCTCAGTCCAAAACCCGCCGAGGGTTGGCTGCGACCCGAAGATGTGCAGCCGCGTGCAACCGTCGCCCACCTGTTCGGCGAGGCGGCCACGGGACGCCGCGTGGAAGCCGAAATGGGCCTCACCGCCGTGCTGCCGCGCTTCAGCCGCTATCCCGACCATCGCTTTCAGGTGGGAGAGACGCTGACGGAACCGTTCCACGAAACACTCGCCGCCACGGTGACTGATGAGAAGGGCGTCGCGGTCTTCCATCCCGATCTCGGCCGCTTCACCGGCCGCGCCTATCGTCTCAACCTGCTCGTGCGAGCCTTCGAAGCCGAGGGCGGCCGCAATGTGGCGGCGCAGAATACCGCGATCGTTTCGAGCGCGCCATTCCTCGTCGGCGTGAAGCAGGATGGCGATCTCGCGTATGTGAAGCGCAACAGCGCCCGCGCCGCGAACTGGCTCGCCGTCAACCAGCAACTCGCGCCCGTAGCCGCGGATTCGCTTTCCCTCGATTGGGTGCAGAACAAGTTCGTCTCCGTGCTCACCCAGCAGAACGATCACACCTACCGCTACGTCTCGCGACGCAAGGAAATCGTCCGCGACACTCGCAAAGTGCGCATCGCCGCGGGCGGCACGAACCTTCCCATCCCCACGCAGGAGCCCGGCGATTTCACGCTCGTGCTTCGCGATGCCACCGGCGCCGAGCTGAACAAGCTCAGCTACAGTGTGGCCGGCGACGCGAATCTCTCCAAGTCGCTGGATCGCGATGCCGAGCTTCAGGTGCAGCTCGATAAGCCATCCTACGCGGGCGGCGAGACCATCGAAGTGAGCATTCGCGCCCCATACGTGGGAGCTGGATTGATCACCGTGGAGCGCGACCGCGTGTTCGTGCATCGCTGGTTTAAGAGCACCACCACCAGCACCGTGCAGCACATTCAACTGCCGAACGACTTCGAGGGCAACGGCTACGTCAGCGTGCAGTTCGTGCGCGATCCAGCGAGCGATGAGATCTTCCTGAGTCCGCTATCCTACGGCGTCGCGGCGTTTGGAGCGAGCCTCGCCGCACGCCAGCAGCCGCTAAAACTCACGGCCCCGCGCGAAGTGAAGCCGGGCGCGGTGCTCACCATGGACGTTGTGCCCGCCGAGGCATCGCGCGTCGCCGTGCTGGCGGTCGATGAGGGCATTCTTCAAGTCGCAAGGTACAAGAATCCGGACCCGCTGGGCTTCTTCTTCCAGAAGCGGATGCTCGAAGTGCAGACTTCGCAGATCCTCGATTTGATTTTGCCGGAATTTCAGCGCTTCCTCGCGCTCGCGGCTCCGGGCGGTGACGCGGCCGGAGGGTTTGCGCGGCATCTGAATCCGTTCGCTCGCAAGCACAAAGCTCCGGTCGCCTACTGGAGCGGCATTGTCGACGTAGGCCCGCAGGGGCATCGCTTCCACTACACTGTGCCCGACTATTTCAACGGCAAGCTGCGCATCGTCGCCATCGCGGTCAGCCCGCGGCGGGTCGGCACGGCGGAAGCCGGCACGGAGGTCAAGGGCCCGTTCATTCTCACCCCGAATGTCCCGGCTATGGTTGCGCCGGGCGATGAGTTCACCGTCAGCGTGGGCGTGTTCAACAACACGTCAGGGAATGCGAGCGTGCACATTGAAGCGCAGCCGGCCGCCAGTCTCACACCGGTAAGCGCATCGGCTGCCGACCTGCAGATTGCATCCAAGCGCGAAGCCGCGGGCGAGTTCCGCTTCCGTGCCGGCACAGCCCTCGGCGCCGCGTCCGTCAAATTCGTGGCCCGCGGCGGCGGCAACGAATCCCACATCGAAGAGAGCATAAGCGTGCGTCCTGCCGTCGCATATCGCACGCAGCTCACGCTCGGGCGCTTCGATTCCGCAACCACGCAGGCGCCGCTCACCCGGGACATGTACCCCGAAAATCGAAAAGTGCAAGCGGCCGTTTCCACAGTGCCGCTCGTCTGGGGTCAGGGCCTCGTGAAGTGGCTCGACGATTATCCTTACCTTTGCACGGAGCAACTCGTGAGCAAGGGAATCGGTGCCCTGCTGATCGCGTCCAGACCGGAATTCGGCACTCTGCGGACGCGCGCCGGCTCGGCGGCGGCGCAGCAGAATACGCTCGACGTGCTGCAAAGCCGGCAAAACGAAACCGGCGGATTCGGTTTGTGGGCTTCGTCGCCGGAGACCGCCGAATTCCCTTCCGCGTACGCCGCACAGTATCTGTTGGAAGCCAAGGAGCGCGGCCAAAAAGTTCCCGCCGCGCTGGTTGCGAGCGTCAACGAGTGGCTCATGCGGTACGCCTCCACGCCTGCGCCGACGCTCGCCGACGGACGTTGGCGCGCCTACGCCGTCTATTTACTCGCGCGTCAGGGAATCAAGCCGGGCAACGCCCTCGCCAATGTCGAGCAGGAACTCGCCAACCGCTACGCGCAAACCTGGCAGACGGACATCGCGGCAGCTTGGGTGGCCGCCACGTACCGGCTGATGCAGCGCAATGCCGATGCCGAACGCATCATTGCCAAGGTGCCGTTTTCCCGCCAAAAGCACGATGCCGCCGCCGACCTGTATTACGACCCCGTGGTGCACGATGCGCAGCTCGTCTACGTGCTCGCGCACCAGTTCCCCACGCGGCTGAGCAGCGTTCCGGCCACTGCGCTGGAAGACATGGCCGCTGCCGCGAGCCGCAATCAGCTCGATTCGCTCTCCGCGGCTTGGACGCTGCTCGCGCTCGATGCGTACGCCAAGACCGCGTCAATGTCCGGCAAGCTGTCCATCGCGGAGATCGGCAAAGACGGGCGCGAGCGTTCTCTCACTGCGACCGCGGGTGTGATGCCGCGCGCCGAGTTGTCCGTCAACGCCGCGAAGGTGAATTTCGGCAAAGAAGGCGCCGTGGCGGCCTATTATTCCATCGACGAATCGGGCTTCGACCGGAATGCTCCGGCCGCCGGCAGCCAAGGCATCGAAATCATTCACGAGTTCCTCGATGTCAAGGGCAACCCGGTGAGCCGGGTGAAGGTCGGCGAAGAATTCTTCGTCCGCATTCGTCTCCGTTCCGTGAAGCAGCCGTTCGTGCCGCAGATCGCCGTCGTGGATCTGCTGCCCGGCGGCACGGAGCCCGTGCTCGAACTGCGCCCGGCGGCGGACAGCGCCACGCCGTCCGAAGATCCCGCGGCCGCCCGCCAGAACGGTCACATCGCGGCGCTGCCGATCGGCGTTCCCGGCAAGTGCACGTGGACACCGCAGCACGTGGACGTTCGCGACGACCGCATCGTGCTCTACGGGGATGTCGGCAAAGACGCGGTGGCGTTCGTCTATCGGGCGCGCGCTACCAACGCGGGCATCTTCCAATCGCCGCCGGCATTCGCGGAAGGCTTGTACGATCCGAAAACTACCGGCATCAGCGCCGCCGGACGGCTGGAGGTGGTTAAGCCGTGAAGAGGGCCGCACTGGTAGTGCTCGGCATTGTGGTAGTGCTGCGCTTCTGGCCGCACCAGCCGCTTTCTGCGCGTGTGCCGCTTTCCACCGGCGTGTGGTCTGCCGATGGCGAGTTGCTGCGCGTCACGCTCGCGGCCGACGATCAGTATCGCCTCTGGACACCGCTGAAGGACATCGCTCCCGTGCTCGTCGATGCCTTTCTGTTGAAGGAGGACCGGTGGTTTTATTGGCATCCGGGCGTGAACCCAATCGCGCTCAGCCGGGCCGCTCTTCGCGCCGGGCGCGGTGGCGGTCGTCAAGGCGCGTCCACGATCACAATGCAACTCGCGCGTCTGCTCTATGGATTGCGGACGCGCTCCGCAGCGGGCAAAGCGCGGCAGATCGCACTGGCGCTCTGGCTGGAAGCGCGCTATTCCAAGCACGACCTGCTGGAGGCCTATCTCAATCTCGCGCCTTTCGGAGGCAACGTGCAGGGCGCCGGCGCGGCGAGCCGTCTCTTCTTCGGCAAGCCTCCTTCGCGCGTCAGTCTGGCCGAGGCCGTCACCATGGCGGTGATCCCGCAAAGCCCATCGCGCGGCCACGGCCTGCATGAAGACCGCCTCGCGAAAGCGCGCCGCCAACTCGCGGCGCTCTGGATGGCGCACCATCGCGTGAGCGAAACCGACGCGCGGCAACTCGCCACTGCCATTGGCGCGCATGCGGATTTCCCGATGCCTTACCTTGCGCCCCACTTCGTCGATGCGCTCCTCGCCGGCAGTCCGGACCGTCCGGCGCGCATCGACACCACGCTCGATTCCAGCCTACAGCGTCTGCTGGAGCACCAGATCCGGCGCTACATTGAAGAGTTTGGCGACCGCGGCATTCGCAACGCCTCCGCCCTGCTGGTTGATAGCCGCAGTATGACCGCGAAAGCGTGGGCCGGTTCCGCGGATTACTGGAATCGCGCTATCGATGGCGAGGTCGATGGCGTTCTGGCCAAGCGCTCGCCCGGCTCTGCGCTGAAACCGTTCATCTATGCGATGGCTCTGGATCAGGGTCTCCTCCATCCGCGCACGATACTCCGCGATGCGCCCACCAGCTTCGGTCCGTTCACGCCGGAGAATTTCGACGGCCGTTTCTTCGGCCCGATACCCGCCGAAGAGGCCCTCATCCGCAGCCGCAACGTGCCCGCGGTATCCGTGGCAATGCGCCTGCGGCAACCGAACCTCTACAGCTTCCTGCGCAGCGCGGGCGTGAGCCGCATGAAGGACGAAGCGTATTACGGGCTGGCGCTCGCGCTCGGCGGCGGCGAAGTCAGCATGGAAGAGCTCGCCGGACTGTATGGAATTCTGGCGAACGGCGGCGAGTTGCGGCCCGTTCGTGCCGTACGATCATCCACGCGCAGTCTCCAGGCGGGCGTCCGCATGATTAGTCCCGAGGCCGCATTCATCACGCTGGACATGCTTCATAAAAATCCGCGACCTGATGACGATGGCGCACTGCCGCGGCGATCGCGGTGGCCTGTCGCCTGGAAGACCGGCACCAGTTGGGGCTTCCGCGACGCCTGGTCGGCGGGCGTTGCCGGGCCATTCGTGCTGGTGGTGTGGATCGGCGACTTTTCCGGCCAGGGCAACCCCGCTTTCGTCGGCGTGGACGCGGCTGCGCCGCTCTTCTTCCGCATCGTCGACGCTGTGAACCTGGTGCACGCCAGCGACGCTCTGCCTCTCAGCAGTCCACCGCCCGGAGTGAGCCGCGTGGCCGTGTGCGCGGAGAGCGGCGATCTGCCGAACTCCGCGTGTCCCCAAACTGTGGACACGTGGTACATCCCCGGCAAGTCGCCGATCCGCGTGAGCCAGTTGCATCGCGTGGTGGCAATGGATGTCGCGACGGGCCGGCCCGTGTGTCCACCGTACCTGCCCGCGAACACCAGGCTGCAAACCTACGAGTTCTGGAGTTCCGACATGCTGAAGCTGTTTCGCGAGGCGGGGATGCCGCGCCGCGTGCCGCCCGCTCTGCCGGCATGCGCGGCCGACGATAGCTCCGATTCGCCTCGCATCGCATCGCCCCTCCGCGACGTGACGTATACGTTGCGGCGCACGGGCGAGGGCTCGATCGCGCTGGAAGCCGGCGCAGCCGGAGATGTGCGAGAGATGTTCTGGTTCGATGGCGCGGCGCTGATCGGCAAAGTGCGCGTTGCGGCAGGAGCATTGCCTTGGCGGCCAAGTGTCGATGGCGCTCACCTGATACGCGTAATTGACGATCACGGCCGCGCCGCCGAACGCGACGTCGCGGTTCAGTTCAACAACTGATCCATGACGCCATGAGTCTTTCCTGGCTTGCCGCGCCGCGCATCTTCCTCCCCCTCGCGTGCATCGCATAGCCGGGAGGAATCGCGTGAAGATTGGAATCATCGGAGCGGGGAACATCGGAGGCACGCTAACCAGGCGCTTCGCGGCACTGGGACATGACGTGCGAGTTGCGAATTCGCGGGGACCCGAATCGCTTGCCGGACTCGAGCGCGAGAGCGGCGCGAAAGCTGTGAGCGTGCACGATGCCGCGCGCTTTGGCGATGTGGTGGTGGTCACCATCCCCGAGGGGAAAATCCCGGAGCTGCCCAAAGACATCTTCGCTGGTGTCGCGCCGGATGTTGTGGTCGTCGATACAGGCAACTACTATCCGCAGCAGCGCGATGGGCGCATCGCGGGCATTGAAGACGGCTCCGTGGAGAGCCGCTGGGTAGAGCGTCAACTCGGACGGCCTGTGGTGAAGGCGTTCAACAACATCTACGCGAAGCACCTGATGGAGCGCGGCAAGCCGAAAGGCTCTACGGGACGGATCGCGCTGCCGGTCGCGGGAGACGATTCGCGCGCCAAGAAGGTGGTCATGGACTTGGTCGACGAACTCGGCTTCGATCCCATTGACACTGGCGGTCTCGATGAAAGCTGGCGTCAACAGCCAGGCACGCCCGTTTATGCGCAGGATTTCGATGCCGCGGGAGTAAAGCGGGCCCTCGCGGAAGCCAAACCGGAGCGAAAGCCGGAGTGGCGCGCGACCGAAAATAGTCCGGGCACCTACCAGTCGCAGCAGTAAAGATTTCCGTACAATCGTTCTATGATTCGCGGCATGGCTTGGGGGCTGTTTGCGGCCGTAGCTTTGCACGCCGCAGCGGATGAGCCGGTTCTGGCCATCTCAATCGACCACGCAATTTCCCGGCCCAACCGCAACGGGCGCGGCATCGAACGCCCGTTGTTTCTGATCCTGTACAAGTGGCGCACCGATGCTCCCGAAGTGAAGGCGCGATCCTTTAGCGGCACGTTGTCCGCGCATTGCGTGCGATTGCCTGCAAACGGCAACCAATGGACAGCGGACATCGCCTATGAGGCGCAGCAGGAAAAAGAGCAGAAATTTCAGGGCCACATCCGGCTGAACCTGACGATCGACGACGGCAGCGTTCGCGGCACGTACGATGGCGCGTTTCACGATACCGTGCTGCACGGCCGGGTCGGCGCAGGCCTCGCCTTCGAGCAGGATTTCGAATCGCCCGCTCGCGGTCTTCTGTTATGGATGCCGCATTTACAACGCAAAATCCGGGGCGTCCTCGTGGTCCCGAACGGCGGAGAGGGTGAGAAGCGCGAAGCCCCGCTGGTGGAGGCGACGCAGGCATTCGCAGCCGCGCACAACCTCGCCGTGATCGGGACCGCCGGCTTAGGAAGTGTAGATCGCGGCGATGGCGATCGCATCGTGAACGGTGTTCGCCACTTTGCAATGAGCACAGGTCATACGGAATTGGAGACTGCGCCGCTGTTCTTCATGGGACACTCGGGCGGCGGCAGAATCTCCGCCGAATTCAATCGCTGGCTCCCGGCGCGTGTTGGTGGATACGTAAGTTCGCACGGCTCACCTAGCTTCCGCCTGTCCGCGACAGCGTTGGAGAATCCCGGCGTCTACGTGACGAGCGAGGGCGACCCCAAAGTGTCGCCGGCAGAAATTGAAGTCGGCTTCGTGCTGCTGCGGAGCGAGGGGGCCCGCGTGGCCCTCGCGGTGGAAGAAGGAGCGCAGCACCCTATGGGACCGGGAGCGATGCCGTTCTACCTGTACGCTCTGGAAAAGCTCGTGCAGCAGCGCCTGTCCGCGGGCTCGACTGCGCTGCACCCTGTCGATGAAACTGCGGCATGGGTTGCGGACAATGCCACGTGGGATAGCGGAATCACCAGAATCATGCCGCTTCGCGACGCGGCCGCACTGATGCGCTCGCCGGGGCCGCTCTTGGATAGACCTCCGGCGATCGGAGAGCATGTCCAATTCGCGGAACTGGCTCCCTCGCTGCGCATGAGCTGGCTGTTGGACAAAGACGTGGCGTATGTCTACCGCGGTCTCGCAACCCATGCGAATCCGCTCAAGCTGGCACGCGCGGACGAGCATGCAGCGGCATACACGGCCGGCGAAACGGTAACGCTGCAATGCACCGATTTCGGAAACGGGCAGTGGAAGTCCGTTTCTGTATACGACGGCGCGCAACTGCTCGGACAAGTCACTCCGGACAAACCCACACTCACGCTGCCCAGGCAGACTCCAGGAGCGCACGCCGGAGTGCTGGTCGCCGAGCGGGCTGACGGCGACTTGCGTACTTCACTGCCGGTGTTGTGGTCCGTGTGGCCGTAGAAGGCGAAACGGCAGCACCATCCTGGTGCATCGGCGTGTCGTCAATCGCCATACCTCTTCCGAAGCGGGAGTAACCGTACAGATGCGGAGCGCGATGGGCCGTTACCCTGTGTGTGGAGGGGTCGCGTTTTGAACGGAAAGCATGGGTACCCGCGTCCGCAGCTTGAGCGCGCCGAGTGGATCTGTCTGAACGGCGAATGGGATTTTGCGCTGGATCCCGATGGTTCGTGCAAGCTCCCGGGCCAGCCCGCCTGGAATGCGCGAATCCAGGTGCCGTTTTCGCCTGAAACTGCTGCCAGCGGTGTCGGCAACACGGGCTTTTATCGAGCGTGCTGGTACCGCCGCCGCTTCGATGCTCCCGCGATGGTCGCCGGCGAAGTGCTGCTTCTCCACTTCGGCGCGGTCGATTATCGCGCGAAGGTCTGGGTGAACGGCCACGTCGTCGCCGAACATGAAGGCGGATACACCCCCTTCTCAGCCAATATCACCGAGTACCTGAATGCCCAGGGTCCGCAAACCATCGAGCTGTGCGCCGAGGACGATCCCGCCGACCTCTCCAAACCGCGTGGCAAACAGGACTGGCAACTGCAGCCGCATTCCATCTGGTATCCGCGCACCACCGGAATCTGGCAAACCGTGTGGCTGGAAAAGGTGCCCGCCACGTACATCGGAGCGGTGCGCTGGACTCCAAATGTGGAGCGTTGGGAAATTGGCTTCGAGGCGTGGATGGGCGGCGAACGCCGCGACGGCCTCCGCCTGAACGTGAAGCTCTATGCCGGCGACACGCTGCTCGCCGACGACACGTACGCGGTGGTTGCCGGAGAGGTCCACCGCCGCATTGCGCTCAGCGACCCCGGCATCGACGATTACCGCAATGAACTGCTTTGGAATCCCTCGACGCCAACGCTGATCTACACGGAGATGAAGCTCTGGGGAGGCCGCGGCGAGTTGGTGGATACGGCGAAGAGCTATACCGCGCTGCGCAGCATCGGGCCGCAGGGCGATAAGTTCGTGCTGAACGGGCGGCCGTATCAGCTTCGCATGGTGCTGGACCAGGGCTATTGGCCGGAGACCGGCATCACCGCGCCGGACGATGAGGCTTACCGCCGCGACGTCGAGCTTGCCAAAGCGATGGGCTTCAATGGTGTGCGCAAGCACCAGAAAATCGAGGACCCGCGCTTCCTCTATTGGGCGGACGTGCTGGGCCTCCTGGTGTGGGAAGAGATGCCGAGCGCATACCGCTTCACCAAGACCAGCATCGAGCGCCTGACGAAGGAGTGGCTGAGCGCGATGGAGCGCGACATCAGCCACCCCTGCATTGTGGCGTGGGTGCCGTTCAACGAAAGTTGGGGCGTGCCGGACCTGCCGGATAGTCCTTCGCAGCGCCATTATGTGCAGGCGCTTTATCACCTTACGAAGACGATCGACCCGACGCGGCCGGTGATCGGCAACGACGGTTGGGAGAGCGTCGCCACCGACATCATCGGAATTCACGATTACGACGATTCGCCGGAGCGCATCCGCAAGCGTTACGGAGTGGAGGAGATCCCGCGCCTCTTTAAACGTGAGCGTCCCGGCGGCCGCCAATTGTTGTTAGAGAGTCAGCCGAGCGAGCAGCCGATTATGCTGACCGAGTTCGGCGGCATCGCCTTCTCGCGGGACATCGGCGGCACATGGGGATACTCACGCAGCGAAAATGAAGACGATTTCGCGAAACGGTATATGCACCTGCTGCCGGTAGTGCGCGCCCTGCCGATTCTTGCGGGCTTCTGTTACACGCAGTTCGCCGACACGTATCAGGAAGCCAACGGGCTCCTGTATGCCGATCGAACTCCGAAGTTCCCGATTGAGGAGATCGCTCTGGCGACGCGAGGCCCGCGCACCAAACGGGATTTCCAACTCGAATGGGAATGGCGCGAGCGCCTGATGAATCACCAGCGGCAGCAATACATGGTGCCGAATGAGGACCACCAGACGGCCAATGATCCTCGATAGCGGCAGCGTGCGCGTTCGCGGTATTGCGATTCACCACAGAGACGCAGAGGACGCAGAGGGGGCACAGAGAAAACAACGTTGGCGTTCCTCTGCGTACCTCTGTGTCTCTGCGTGGCCTGATCAATCACCAGCGATCCTCGATAGCGGCAGAGTGCGCGTTTGCGGCATGGCGATTCACCACAGAGACGCGGAGGACGCAGAGAGGGCACAGAGAAAACAACGTTGGTGTCCCTCTGCGTACCTCAGCGCTCTCTGTGTCTCTGCGGTGAATTGGGCACTGAGAAAACAACGTCGGTGTTCCTCTGCGTACCTCAGCGCCCTCTGCGTCTCTGCGGTGAACTGGAGCCGCCCGTGAGCGGACTTTTTCGCTCCTTCTGGATCGCGGGTTTCGAGTGCTCCTGCCAGATTAATTCGGCGGGCAAGCGGCTGGACATGTCCGCCGCCATCCAACACGATCGCCTCGCGCTGGAAGATTACAGGATGATCCGGGATGCCGGCATGGCAACGGCGCGCGACGGCCTTCGCTGGCATCGCATCGATCGCTGCGGACGCTACGATTGGTCCACGTGGATTCCCATGATCGAAGCCGCTCGTACGGAGGGCGTGCAGGTGATCTGGGATCTCTGCCACTACGGATGGCCGGACGACCTCGATATCTTCTCGCCCGCGTTCATCGCCCGCTTCTCACGGTTCGCTGCCGAAGCCGCGCGAGTGCACCGTGAGCACACGGACGATGTTCCCTTTTTCGCTCCCGTGAACGAGATCAACTTTTTTACCTGGGCCGCCACCCGCCCGCTGATCTTCCCGTACGCGCGCGGGAAAGACCAGGAATTGAAACGGCAACTGATTCGCGCCTCCATCGCGGGTATTGAGGCAATCCGTGCGGTCGACGAGCGCGCGCGCATCGTTTTCGCCGAGCCTCTGATCCACAACGTCCCGCCTCGCAGGCGGCCGCAGCTCACAGAGCCGGCACAGCGCCAGCGGGATAGCCAGTTCGAGGCTTTTGACATGATCGCAGGAAGGGCCGCGCCGGAAATCGGTGGGCAGGAGTCTTTCCTGGACATCGTCGGGCTGAACTACTACGCTGCCAATCAGTGGGAGGTTCCGGGCGGCCGCAAGCTGCATTGGGATGCCGGGTCGAATGACCCTCGTTGGATGCCTCTTCACAAATTGCTCCGGGAAGTGTGGGAACGCTATCACCGCCCGATGTTTCTCGCCGAGACCAGCCACTACGGAATCGGTCGCGCGGCGTGGCTCGAAGAAGTCGCGCGAGAAACGCATCTGGCGATCGAATCCGGGGTGCCGTTCGAAGGGATTTGCCTGTACCCGATCCTCGACCGGTATGACTGGGAAGACTGCCGCCACTGGCACAACAGCGGACTCTGGGACCTCCAGGTGAACGGCTCCGGGCGCTACGCCCGGGTGCTGAACGAAGAATATGCACGCGCCCTGCGTGACGCTCAACGCTTTTTGTTTTGAGTCACCTAGCTCGTGAGAATTTACAGACACTGGCAGAGTAGCTGCAATTAATAGTGACACCAACGCCCCTCGCGGGCGCCACACACTAGCGGTTCACACATCAGCAGGAGGAAGGAATGAAGTCAGTGCATAGTATAGTTACGTTTTCCCACCTGCGTTGGGACTTTGTTTACCAGCGCCCCCAGCATTTACTCTCCCGATTAGCGTCAAATCACCGTGTAATTTTTATAGAAGAGCCTCAGTTTACAGACCAGGATCACCCGCACTGGCATTTCGACCGGCCCGAAAAGAACGTGCTCGTTTGCCGCCCACAAACACCCTCCCGCGCACCGGGCTTTCATGACGAACAGATGCCGCACATCGCGAGTCTGTTACCGGAGCTGATGGAGCAGGAAAAGATTGACGACTTCGTTTTGTGGTTCTACACACCCCTGGCGCTGCCGCTCGCCGAAGGTTTGAAGCCTGCCGCCGTCGTGTACGACTGCATGGACGAACTGAGCATGTTCCTGAATGCGCCACCGCAATTGTTGACGCGCGAAGAGGAATTGCTCAAACGCGCGGACCTCGTGTTCACCGGCGGCCCCTCGTTGTATCGCGCGAAAAAGGATCGGCATCCGCGTGCATACTGCTTCTCCAGCAGTGTCGATGCGAAGCACTTTGCCGCCGCCGCGAACGGACTTGTGGAAGCGGACGACCAGGCCGGATTGCCGCATCCCAGGCTCGGCTTTTTCGGCGTCATCGACGAGCGCCTCGACGTTCCCCTGATTGCCGCCATGGCCGAAGCGCATCCCGAATGGCAGATCTGCCTGGTCGGGCCGGTAGTGAAGATCGACGCCGCAACGCTGCCGAAGAACCCCAACATTCACTACTTCGGACAGCGAACCTATCAGCAACTGCCGAGCTATTTGAAGGGATGGGATGTATGCCTGCTGCCCTTCGCGCGCAACAACTCAACCAAGTTCATCAGCCCCACGAAGACGCTCGAGTACATGGCCGCCGGCAAGCCGATCGTCAGTACGCCGATTACGGACGTGGCCGAACCCTACGGCGATATTGTGTATCTCGGCAGCACTCCGGAAGAATTCATCGCAGCCTGCGAGCGCGCTCTGAGTGCGCCGGCCGTTGAACGCGCGGAGCGCCAGCAGAAGATGAAAGACGTGCTCAGCAAAACGAGCTGGGATTCCACGGCGAGCCGCATGAGCGAGCTCATCGACGAAGCCGTGGAGATAAACCGCCGAAAAAGACCCGCGCGCACCAGCGCGCACGCCATAGTGATCGGCGGCGGACCCACCGGTCTGAGCGCCGCGTATCACTTGGGCGAAGATTCCATCCTGCTGGAACAAAACAGCAGTACCGGCGGATGGTGCCGCAGCGAGCAGGTCAACGGCTTCACGTTCGATTACGCCGGACACATCATGTTTTCCAACGAGCCCTACGTGCATCAGCTCTACCAGATGCTGCTCGGCGACAACGTGCACTGGCAGGACCGTGAAGCGTGGATTTACAGCAAGAACGTCTACACGCGCTATCCATTTCAGGGATCGCTGTATGGATTACCGTCGAATGTAATTAAGGAGTGCATCGTCGGGGCGATCGAATCGCGGTACGGTTCGCTAAAGCCGGCCAAACAGAACGGAGCGAACGGCACGAACGGGCACGCCAACGGTCATGCGAATGGCCATGCCAACGGGCACGCCAATGGAAAGGCCAACGGCAAGAGTAACGGCGCGATCGGCAGCGGCACCGTGTGCGCCACCGGCGATGTGAAGGATTGCTGCGGCGACGGCCTGCTGGAAGCATCCGCGCCACTGGTAGAGAAGGTGAATGGCGCGGCTGCGGCATCGACCGAGCCCAAGAACTTCGAAGAGTTCATCTACAAAGTGTGGGGCGCCGGGATCGCGAAGCATTTCGCCGTTCCGTATAACCGCAAGTTGTGGGCAGTGCCGCTGACCGAGATGGAGACGAGCTGGCTGGGCGGACGCGTGCCCATGCCGGATCTCGAAGAGATGATCGAAGGCGCGCTCTCGCCGTCGCCGAAACCGATGGGCCCGAATGCGCGCTTCGGGTATCCGCTGCGCGGCGGCTTCCAGAAACTGATGGACGGCTGGCTGCCGTACTTGAAGGGCGAGCTGCGGACCAACTCGCGCGTTGTCAAAGTATCGCCGGAGAAGCACGCGGTCACGCTCGCCAGCGGTGCGGAACTCCGGTATGACTACCTGGTGAGCACGATGCCCTTGCCGGTGCTGATGCGGCAGATCGGCGACGAGGCGCCCGAAGAGATGCAGACTGCCGCGCAGACCTTGCGGCACGTCTCCGTGCGATGCGTCAATATCGGGGTGGGCCGCGCGAATTTGACGGAGAAGCACTGGATCTACTATCCCGAGGACACGGTCTTCCACCGGATCTTCGTGCAAGGGAATGCGAGCCCGCATTGCAATCCGCAGGGTGGGTTCGGCCTTACGTGCGAGATCACTTACTCTGAGCACAAGCCGCTCCCCTGCGATGGCGAGGAATTGATACAGCGCTGCATTGACGACTGCATCCGGGTCGGGATGTTCACCAAGGACGACCCCATCTGGGCTACATCGCAGGTCGATATGCCGTACGCGTACGTGGTTTACGATCACGGGCGCTCCAAGGCCGTAGCGGCCATCCGCGAGTGGCTGAAGGAGCGCGACATTCTGCTGGCCGGGCGCTACAGCGAGTGGGAGTATTACAACTCCGACCACGCGTTCATCGCCGGGAAGAAGGCCGCCGACCAGGTAAAGGCACTCGATGAGCAGAAGCTCATGCACGGTCTGACGATTCCAGTGATCGCAGGCCTGCAGGCGGAGCAGTAACCGGAGTGACCCGCCGCGGTAGACGAGGCTCGCAGCTTCGTTTACCGCGGAATTGGCAGCGGTAGAATAGGCGCTTCGAAACGTTATATTTCAGTGGGCGCCTTTGCCATTTTCATGTGTCGCACTCTTTGCCGCCTTCTTGGCCGGTCACGCGGCGCACCAGGACAGGGTGCTGCCCTGCCAGTTCGAGCTTTCCCGGCCGGTTCTCGATTACTCCCTGCAACGTACCGGCGACGCGGCGGGCATACTGACCAAACTGCTCGCGCGTGAATCCTCGGCCAAAAATATCGAATTGCTTTTTCTCTGCATTCAAACGCATTCAGACCCCCGGCACCTTTTACCGCTCCCTTACGGTCACGGCTCCGTAAGTGGTTGATGCTGCTAACGGAGCCGCGACCGTGAGGAAGCGGTAAAAGGTGCGTCGAAAGGCGGGTGGAGCACGACGAGAAATAACAGCCGGATTTTTTCACAAACCGGTGAGCTGATTTCGCGGACGCGCTCCGCCAGATCCGCAAGGGCAGGTGAGCCGAGTGGGCGTCCGGGACCCCGGTACTTACCGTTTAACCCCCAATTTCGGCGTTTTAGGTCTTTATTACTTGTTGTGCGATGGCCCGGTATTCCAAACTGAGTGGTAATGGCCATTAACATCGGTTTGGACATAGGGGCCATCAGTCTCAAGCTGGCCGCCTTGGGGGCGGCGGGCGACCGCGCGCGTCTCGAAGCCCTCTGCGCCGGCGATCAGCACTTCCATTTTCACGAGATCGCGGGCCGGCCGGTCGCGCTTTCCGAGTACCGGCGCATTGCGGGCTCCCCGATTCAGTCCACTTACGACCTGCTTCACGATTTTTACGGCACCATACCCGAAGTTGCCGTCGAAGGCATGCGCGTCACGGGGTCGGGCAGCCGCACGATTGCCAAAGTCCTCGGCCTGTACTTCGAAAACGAGTTCAAAGCCATCGCGCGGATGATCGGCACGGCGTACCCGCACATTCGCACGGTGTTCGAAATTGGCGGGGAGGCCTCGAAATATATCCGGCTGAACGGAAGCCAGATCGTCGATTACGACCGCTCCGGCGAATGCGCGGCGGGCACCGGCTCCTTCCTGGACCAGCAGGCGATCCGTATGCAGTACTCTGTCGAGGACGTCGGCAGCGTCGTTTGCACCGCGAGTTGCGCGGCCCGCATCGCCGGCCGCTGCAGCGTGTTCGCCAAGAGCGACATGATCCACGCGCAGCAGAAGGGCTATTCGCCGGCCGAGATTCTGCGCGGTCTCTGCGACGCCGTTGCACGGAACTTCAAAAGCGCCATCGTCAAGGGCCGCGCCATCGTGGGGCCCGTCGCGCTGATCGGCGCGGTGAGCCAGAACGCCGGCGTCACGCGCGCCTTAAGCGAAGCTTTCGGGCTTCCGGAAGACGGCCTCTTCGTGCCGCCGGAGTTTGCCTGGTGTGGAGCGATCGGCACGGCGATGCTTGAGGCCGAGGAACCGCGCAAGCGCGCGATGATCGAAGTCCACCGGTTGCAGCAGCAGGAGGTCACCGAGAAGGTGCAGGACACGCACCCGCTCACAACCGGCGACGTCATACAACTCCGCGGCCGCCTCCCTGTTTACGTGCCGCCCGCCGATGGATCGCCCATTCCCGCGTACCTCGGGCTGGACATCGGGTCCGTTTCGACGAACGTGGTGGCCATCGACGATTGCGGCGCTGTGATCCACGATATTTATCTGCGAACCGCCGGACGTCCGATCGAAGCAATTCAACAGGGCCTTGCTGAATTAGAGCGTGTCTGGGGGACACGGCTGCGGGTTCAGGGGGTCGGCACTACCGGGTCCGGCCGCGAACTGATTGCCGAACTCGTGGGGGCGGACGTGGTGAATGACGAAATCACCGCTCACAAGACCGGCGCGATCCATATCTCCACCACGCTCGGCGGCGAACCCGTCGACACGATCTTCGAAATCGGCGGCCAGGATTCCAAATTCATTTGCATCGAAAATGGCGTAGTGGTGGATTTCGCCATGAATGAAGCCTGCGCCGCGGGCACGGGCTCTTTTCTCGAAGAACAGGCGGAAAAGCTGGGCATCAGCATCAAGGGCGAGTTCGCCAAGCTGGCGCTTTCTTCCGCTAGCCCCACGCGCCTCGGCGAGCGCTGCACCGTCTTCATGGAGCGCGACGTCACCGGCTGGCTGCACAAAGGCGAGACGGTGCCTGACCTGGTGGCGGGGCTCGCTTATTCCATCGCGCTGAACTATCTCAATCGTGTGGTGCGCGGCCGAAAAATCGGCAAGGTCATTTACTTCCAGGGCGGCACGGCGTATAACGATGCCGTCACGGCTGCGTTCGCCGGCGTGCTCGGACGCAAGATCACCGTGCCTCCGTACAACGGGGTAATGGGCGCGGTCGGAATGGCGCTGATCGCGCGGCAGTGGCACGCGGCCACGGCTGGGCAGACGCGATTCCGCGGCTATGACGTCCGCAGCCTTCAACTGACGAGCCGCGATTTCGTATGCAAAGCGTGTTCCAACCTCTGCGACATGAAAGAGTTCGTCATTGAGGGGCAGAAGAGTTATTGGGGCGATAAGTGCTCGGACAAGTTCCGCAAACCGTCGCCGACCGGGCGTAAGCCGGTAATCGACGATTTGTTTGCCTACCGCGACGAGTTACTCGCCGCGCTGCCGCAAAGTTCGGGAGGAGCGTTCAAGATCGGGCTGCCACGGGCCATGTCGATGTTGGAGCGGCTTCCCTTCTGGCGGCGCTATTTCGCCGAACTGGGCATCGAAGCAGTGCTCTCGCCCGTTACCGATCCGCGCATTTCGGCCGAGGGAATCGAGATGGCTGTCGCATCTCCCTGCTATCCCGTACAGGTGGCGCACGGCCATGTGCAGGCGCTGGTGGAATCCGGCGTCGATTACATATTGGTCCCCAACATGGCGGATGCCGAATGCGGCGCCGGTGAGCAAGGCGCGTCGCATTACTGTCCGTGGAATCAGACGCTGCCGTGGGTACTGCGAACATCCCCCGCTCTGGAGCCGCATGCCGGCAAGTTCCTGATCCCGACCCTGCACTTCCGGCTCGGTCCGCCGCAAATCAAGGATGCGCTCGCCGAAACCATGCGCCGCATCGGCGTATCCCGCCGCGCCAGCGACCGCGCTGTGGATGCCGCCTATCGAGAGCAGCGCCAGTTCCTCGAAAAGCTGCAAGCCGCGGGCAGGCAGGCGATCACCGCTCTCGCAGCGAGCGGCGAACCGGGCCTGGTGCTCGCCGGGCGCGCGTATAACATCTACGATCGCGGTGTGAACTGCGACATTCCGCGGAAACTGCGCCACCGCTATGGCGCCAATGTGATCCCGCTGGACTTCCTGGTGAGCGGCGCTTCCATCGCGGACATCCACGACAACATGTTTTGGGCGTCCGGCCGCAAAATTCTGGAAGCGGCGCGCCTCACCGCCGGGCATCCGAACCTCCACCTGGTTTACATCACGAACTTCAAGTGCGGCCCGGATTCATACATCAAGCACTTCGCGCGCGAAGCCGCCGGGGCGCCGCTGCTGATCCTGCAGTTCGATGGTCACGGAAATGACGCGGGCTACATGACGCGCTGCGAAGCCTATCTCGATAGCAAAGGAATTCTGCGGTGTTACCAGACGCAACCGACCATTCATTAACCGGCAAGCGCATCTACATACCCCCGATGGCCTCTGGCTCCGCGCGCGCGTTTGCCGCTGCATTCCGCGCCATCGGTCTGGATGCTGAGCCGACTCCGCCCTCGGACTCGCGCACCCGCGAACTCGGAGCGAAGTACACGTCGGGCGATGAATGCTACCCGGCGAAGGTGACGGTCGGCGACTTCATGAAGGTGCTGGAACGGCCCGATACCGATCCCGCCCGTGTGGCCTTCTTCATGCCGACGGCCGAGGGGCCGTGCCGCTTCGGGCAGTACGCCCCCTATCTGCGCCACATACTCGACGCGAACGGTCATAAGAACGTGGAGATTCTCTCGCCCAGCAGCCAGAATGCGTATGCGGGACTCGGCAGGCTCGCCGGGCCCTTCGTGCGCACCGGTTGGCGCGCCCTTCTCTGCGCCGATCTTCTGCAAAAGCTGCTGCTGCAAAACCGGTCGTACGAAACAGTGCGCGGCGATGCGGAAAGTGTTTATGAAAGATGCCTCGCCGACCTGTGCGAGACGCTGGAAGCCACACCGGTCGCGCCCCGAGTGCAGTTGGACGCGCTGCGCGGCTGCATGGTTCGCTGCCGCGACCGGTTTCGCGCGCTTGGCATCCGGCGCGATGGCTCGCATCCGCTAATCGGAATCGTCGGTGAGATTTTCTGCCGGCTGAACACGTTTTCCAATGAAAACCTGGTGCTCTGTCTGGAGCAGTACGGCGCCGAAGCATGGCTCAGCGACATTGTGGAGTGGATCTGGTACACCAACTCCGAGCACTTCCGAAAGCTGAAGTTGCAAGGCCGGTTGTGGAGTCTGGAATCGGCGGGCGCATGGGTCCGGCAGCGCGTGCAGAAACACGATGAGCATGTGCTTCTGGAGCCCATGGCGAAGGATTTCGAGGGCCGCGAAGAACCCGATATCTACGAGATTCTGGAATGCGCGCGTCCGTATCTGCCGCGTGAAGGCGCGTTCGGCGAGATGGTGCTGAACGTGGGCAAGGTGGTTTATCTGGCGAGGAAAGGCGCGGCGGGGATTGTCGACATCAGTCCGTTCACCTGCATGAATGGAATTGTGTGCGAAGCCATTTATCCGAAGATCAGCCGGGACCTCGGCGGCATTCCGATCCGCAATTTCTACTTCGATGGCTCGCAGTCAGACCTCGACCGCGACTTGGGAGTTTACATGGAACTCGCCAGGGGATACGCAGCCGAGGGAGCAACGCGATAGAAGGACCATTTCTTTTCCGCCTTCGAACGCGCTCGCACTCCCGGCACCTTTTACCGCTCCCTTACGGGATTGTGAAGAATATCGAATTGGTTTTTGCCGCGTTCAAACGCACTCGCACCCCCGGCATCTTTTACCGCTCCCTCACGGGATTGTGAAAAATATCGAATTGGTTTTTGCCGCGTTCAAACGCACTCGCACCCCCGGCATCTTTTACCGCTCCCTTACGGTCACGGCTCCGTATGTAGTTGATTCTGCTAACGGAGCCGTGACCGTGAGGGAGCGGTAAAAGGTGTATCGAAAGGCGAATGAAGCGCGACGAGAACAGCAGCCGGATTTTTTCACAAGCCAGTGAGGGAGCGATTACGGCTTCTTGAACAGCCGGTCGAACGCGCTACGCGCATCGTCGGCATTTCGCGGACCTGGAGAGTTGAGAGATTGCGGCGGCGGAGCCATGGGCGGCGGCACGTTCGCAGTGCCTTCGCGCGCCACAGTCACGCGCGGCGTGAACAGGGTGCACTCATTCGCCTTATCCTTGAGCGGGATCCGCACCGGAATCGGCTTCATGCACTGGAAGCGCGTGGACGGCTCAAAGAACGAGCACTGTTTGCAGCAGTGCAGCTCGGTATTGCACTTCGGGCAGTTGCCCGTGAATTCGGTTCCCGCGGGCAGGGCAGTGGAACAGTTGAAACAGCGCGAAGCCGCCACGTGCTGCACCAGGCGCGGCAACCGGGGACCGGTCACATCCAGAGGCGGGCGGGGGCCTTGCGGTTTGGGACGCTCGTCGCGCGGGCCGCGGAATTCCCGTTCGGAATCCTGGTACCCGTGTTGTCTATACTTGCGATCGCTGTCCATGGGGAAGATACTCCGTAGTTGAGGGACGCTTGGAAATGGAACTGCAACGAAACACGACAGATCCCGTGGCGCCGCGAGGCTGACGACCGGATACCCACTTCTACCGTGCAACAGGATCCGCCTGGACGGTTCGGGAAGGGATTTAACCGGAAAGGTTCGTGGCGCTACGACTTGGGTTCGGAACCCGCCTAAAGCTTCAAGTACATATTTACCACGAAATGGGCCCGGTTTGCACGTCTGATCTTTCGGTCACAGTTCCACACCAGCCGCCAGAGGTGCTACTCGCTCCATTTCAGGAGGCTGCTGCAGGGCCGTGTCAGGGGATCGTCATAATGATTCGGGCTCACTCGCAGCGCGTACCCTAGCCGACCGGTCCGCTCGGGAACGATGTCCTTGCCGAAGATCGCCACACCGTCTCGTTGCTCCACCGAAGGCAGTACCATCACTTCGGTTTCTTCCAGATGGCCGTTGGAATTTACCCGCCCCAGCACAACCTCTACCCGGACGTCGTTAGGCTGTAGCCCCGCGAGGTCGATTGCGGCGCGCACCGGCAGCGGCTTCCCGCTGACCACCTGTCCGGAGATGAGCTGATCGTCATCCACGAATTTCACCCGGTCCCAGACTTCGCGGATGCGCGTGTTCCATCGCGTCTTTTCCCGTGCCAGGGTGTAGTTCGCTCCCGTCATGCGCAGATGCTGCTGATGCGCCGGCTCGTACAGCTCCGCCATGTACTCGCGGACCATGCGCCGGCAATCGAACTGCGGGCTGATGTGGATCAGCGAATCCTTCATCCGCCGCATCCACTCGCGCGGCGTTTGTTCGCGGCGCTCGTAGAACATCGGCACGATTTCGTTTTCCAGCAGGTAGTATATGGCGGTGGCGTGCAACGTGTCCTGATCTTCGGAATACGGCTCGCGTTCGCCGATGGCCCAGCCGCCCGAAGTCTCATAAGCTTCGTCGAACCAGCCGTCCAGAATACTGAGATTCAGCACGCCGTTCATCGCGGCTTTCATACCGCTGGTGCCGCACGCCTCTTCACCGCGGCGCGGATTGTTGAGCCAGAGGTCCACACCCTGCACCATCTCGCGGGCCACCTTCATGTCGTAGTCTTCCAGGAAGACCACGTGCTTCCAAAGGTCGGGATCACGGGAAAGTTGCACGATTTCGCGGATGTAGCTCTTGCCGGGCTGGTCTTTCGGATGCGCCTTGCCGGCGATGACGATCTGCACCGGCATCTCTTTATTCAGCAGGATCCGTTTGAGGCGCTCGACATCGCGGAACAGCAGCGTGGCGCGTTTGTAGGTGGCGAAGCGGCGCGCGAACCCGATGGTGAAGGCATTCGGATCCAGCACATCGCCGGCGCGGCGCACTTCCGACGCCGAGGCCTGCCGCCGCATGGCTGAGGCATGCTGCCGGCTACGCACGAAATTCACGAGGCGCCGTTTTCGCCGCCGGTGCACATCCAGCAGTTCCTCGTCGGGGATTTCTTTCACCTGCTCCCAGATGGCGGGCTCGTTGAAGCGCTCGCGCCAGTCGGGCTGAAGGTATTGGTCGTAGAGGCTGGCAAGGTCGCCGTTCAGCCAACTCGGCAGATGCACGCCGTTGGTGATGGATGTGATCGGCACTTCCCAAACCGGAAGCTGCGGCCACAAGTCGTGGAACATTTCCTGCGAGACCTGCCGGTGCAGACGGCTTACCGCGTTGCGATAGGACGATGTGGTGAGCGCCAGCACCGCCATGGAAAACCGCTCGTCGCGATCCCACTGATTGCGCCGGCCGAGACCCATCAGTTGCTGAAAATCGATGCCGACTTCCGAGCAGTAGCCGGAAAAATAGTAGTACATCAGGCCGGGGTCGAAAAGGTCGATCCCCGCCGGTACCGGCGTGTGCGTGGTGAAGATGTTGCTCGTGCGCGCCGCCTCCACTGCTTCTTCGAAGGTCAGCTTCTCATCGCGCATTTGCAGCCGGACCTGCTCCAGCGAAAGAAAAGCCGAATGGCCCTCGTTCATGTGGAACACGGTGGGCTTCAGCCCCATCGCTTTCAGCGCGCGCATACCGCCGATGCCGAGCACGATCTCCTGCCGGATACGCGTATCGTTATCGCCGCCGTAGAGCGAGTCGGTGATGTCGCGGTCCTGCGGCAAAACGTTATCGGGAATGTTGGTGTCCAGCAGGTAAAGCGTAATCCGCCCGACATCCAGTTTCCAGACCTGTATAAAGACGTCGCCCGTAGGCAGTTTGACCGTGACTTTGAGGTCCTCGCCGGCTTCGTTCTTCACCGTGGCGATTGGCAGTGTATAGAAATCGTTGACGGGGTAGCGCTCCTGCTGCCAGCCATCGGGATTCAGGAATTGCCGGAAGTAGCCCTGCTGGTACAGCAGACCGAGGCCGATGAGCGGGTAATCCTGGTCGCTGCACGATTTCAGATGGTCCCCCGACAGGATTCCCAGGCCGCCCGAGTAGATGGGGAGGCACTCCGTCATCCCGTATTCGGCCGAGAAGTACGCGATCAGCTTCCCATCGGGATTGGCGGCGGCCTTGCGCGTCCGCGCATCGTAGGTCTCGCATGCCATGCGGTACAACGCGAGATAGCGGGGGTCCTTGCCGGCCTTCTCTAAAGTGGCTTGGGAAACGCGCCCGAGCATGAGCACCGGATTGTATCCGCACTCCCGCCAAAGCACTGGATCTAAACGGCGAAAGAGGGCACGAATGATGGGCTCCCAACTCCAAAGCAGGTTGGACGCCAGCTCTGTCATACGGGAAAGGGATCCAGGGAGAGCGGGCCGAACCAGAAATTCACGGATCGGCTGAATATGAAATGGCATACTGGGGACTAACCTACCAAGATAACAGATCGGGAACAGCCCGCCTCGTACCGGGAGCAAAGCGAAGCCCGCCGGCGCCGGAGGTAAACGATTTCCACTCCGAATGCGTCACAATAGGTAAGGCCCAATGCGTTTTTCGGTAATCCTTCTTTTCCTGTCTTCAGTTGCGTTTGCCGGCGAGCTTGCTGTGCTAGCCACCGGCGCGCGCCTCCATGTGGACCGTCACGAAGCCGTGGACGGCAAGATAAGGCTATATAACGGAACCGGTTACACTGAGATGGACGCGGCGGAAGTAGCGGGTTTCGAACGGGACGACCGCGTGCCCACCGCGCCCGAACAGCCCCCGGCGCCCAAAACCGAAATCGCACAACCGGCCGTGGCGCCCGCCCCCCAACTCACCCCGGCGGAGCTCGCCGATGCCGCCGCCGACCGGTACGGCTTGCCCCGATCCCTGGTCCGCAGCGTGATGGCGGCGGAATCCGCATTTCAGCCAAAAGCCGTATCGCCCAAGGGCGCTGTCGGCCTGATGCAGTTGATGCCCGAAACCGCCAGCGAACTCGGAGCGGATGCATCCGATCCCGCCCAGAATGTCGACGCCGGCGCGCGCTATTTGCGCGATCTCCTGGCCCGGTACGATGGCGGTTTGCGCCACGCGCTAGCTGCGTACAATGCCGGTCCCGGCGCTGTCGATAAATACAAAGGCGTCCCGCCGTATAGCGAGACCCTGCACTACGTTAAAAAAATCGAAAAATCCGTTTGCAGAAGCGGCGAAGTCGCCTGCGCTAAACACTAGCAGGCTCGGGCGAGACCATCACTTGCGCGCTAACTGCTCGATCTTGGCGGCGAGAATGAAATCGCTCTCGCTGAGGCCGCCGATCGAATGGGTCCAAATCTCGACCTCCACCTTGCCCCAACCGACCAGCAGGTCGGGATGGTGGCCCTGTTCTTCGGCCACTGCGCCGGCGCGATTGACGAAGGCCAACGCCTGGGCGAAGTCGGGGAATGTGTAGTGGCGGGTCAGATGGTGATCGTTCACCACCTGCCATTCGGGAACTTGTGCGGCGAACGTCTTCAGGGCTTCGCCTTTGAGCGGCTGCACGCCGCCATGGCACGGAACGCACTGCTTGTCAGCCAGGCTCATGCTCTCTCCTTATCTCATCATCTCGCACGTTGCACCGCAGTAGCGACCGGTCTCCTGACCGGTCGCAGGCGCGCAGAGCGCGCCCGTGCAGTTTGGCGATTTCACCGTTAATCTGCGAGCAGTCGCGCGCCGCGCAGAGCGCGCCCGTCAAAGCAAGAGCTTCATCGTCCGGACGACCCAAAGCCGCCTTCACCGCGATTCGATTCCGCCAGAGTCGACTCGACCCACTCCACTGCCTCATACCTCGCCACGATCATCTGCGCGATGCGGTCGCCTTCATGAATGATGTACGGCTCCCGGCCCAAATTCATGAGGATCACGCGCAACTCCCCGCGATAGCCCGGGTCTATGGTTCCTGGTGCATTCGGCATGGCGATCGCGTGTTTCAGCGCGAGTCCACTCCGCGGCCGCACCTGCGCCTCGTGGCCGGGGGGAAGTTCGATTGTCAATCCCGTCGGCACAAGGCGCGGAACTCCAGGTTCGAGCGTCACAGTTTCGACAGAGTGCAGGTCCATGCCTGCGTCTTCCTGCGGTCCGTGCGCGTAGGACGGCAAAATGGCTTTTTCGTGGACTCGGCGGATTCGCACTTGCATATCGGCACGTTATCATAGCGTCTTGACCAAACGAGTTCTCACCGTTGCGCCCATGCCGCCGGAGAAGAGCGCGTACGCCCTGGCGCGCTATAGCCGCTCGCCCGATTCCATCCGCGAGTCCATCGACTGGGTGCGCACCCACGACTCTCAAAAATTCCTGGAGAGCTTCTATTTTCAGTATGGCCACGCCTCCATTGCCGACCTGGGCCACGCGGTCGTCTGCTTTGAAGGCATCAGTGAAATCGCCGCCACTGAAATAGAAGAAGAGCCTCTTTGGGATGGTCAGGCGAAGAGCTCGCGCTATCAGGATTTCGGACGGTCCGGTTTCATCACCCCGCCCGAGCTCTCCGCAACGGAAGCCGCTACGTACTGTGCTGCCGGCCAGGCGCTGCTCGCGGCGTATGTTCAGGTAAAGGACCTTGCGTTTGCGCATCTCTGCGATCGGCTCCCCCGTCCGGCGGACATGAAGCCGGACGCCTATCAACGCAACGTGGTGGCGCGCGCCTTCGATGTCGCCCGCTACCTGCTGTTTTGGGGCGTGCCCACGAACGTCGGCCAGGTGAGCAGCATCCGCACGATCGAGAAGCAGATCCGACGCTTCAAGGCCTCGGAATACGCGGAACTGCGCGACCTCGGCGACGAACTCGCGCAAGCCTGCGCGGCGCCGCCCGATTGCGTTTGGCATACCGATGCCGCTGCCGAGCCTCTGGCGCCGACGCTCGCGCGCCACGCCGAACCCGACGAGCACGCCGTCCGCTCGCGCCAGGATCTACGCCAGTGGGCCGCGCAGAACTTGCCGCCAAGGTCCGCCGCAGAACCCGGCCGCGTCGACCTGGTGAAGCCTGCAAACGTCGCCGCCGATATTGCGGCTACCCTCCTCTACCCCGTGACGGATCGGCCGTTCCGCGAGTTGTACGAAATCGCAGCATCGTGGAGCGCCGCGCAGCGCGCCGAGGTCGTCGATATCGCGCTGCAATCGCGCACGCGCCGCGATGAGATTCTGGCGGGATTTCGCGGAGGGCTTTACGCTTACGATTTCACGATCGATATCGGCGCGTATCGCGACCTGCACCGGCACCGCCGCTGCCAGAAATTCCGTCAGGCGTACAGCGGCAAACTCGGCTTTGACACACCACCGCTGGTCGCCGCCGCGGGCGCGTTGGAGGCCTATGAAACGGCCATGCGCAACGCCTGGGCCGCGCTCGATTCGCTTCCGCGGTCCGGCCGCGATTACCTGCTGCCGTTCGGCGCCCGCTCGCGCTTCCTCTTCAAGATGGATTTCGCCGAGGCTGAGTACATCTCGCGCCTGCGCAGCGGCGTGAAAGGACATTTCAGCTATCGCGAGATCGCCTGGGAGATGAAGGTCAAAATGGAAGCGTTAGAACCAGAACTCGGCCGTCTCATCGACGCCACGCCCCCCTGGGTGGAGGACCCGCTGAAGCGCTGAGTTGCGCGATAATAACAGCCATGCGCTACGTTGCCGTGCTGCTGGCGTTCGCGGGTGCACTCGCCGCGCAAGAAGGACCCAAGCTGAATCTCGTGGTGGTGGAGGGCGATGGCGCAATCAACAACATCCGCCAGCGAACCGCGCGGGAACCGATCGTTCAGGTGGAAGACCAGAATCATAAGCCAGTGGCCGGTGTCGCTGTGGTCTTCTCGCTGCCCGAGCACGGCGCGGGAGGAACCTTCGCCAACGGAGCGCACAGTCTCACCGTGGTGACGGACAACTCCGGCCGCGCTGTGGCGCGTGGACTGCAAGTCAATCGGATTCAGGGGCAGTATCAGATCAACGTGCGGGCGTCGTTTCAAGGACAGACCGCCAGCACCACCATTTCGCAGACGAACGTAGCGGCAACCGCGGCGACCACCACAACGGCGGCGGCCGGCGTTTCCACCAAGCTGCTGGTGATTCTCGGCATCGTAGCCGTGGCCGGCACGGTCGGCGGTTTGTACGCCAGCCACACCATCGGTGGCGGCGGAGGCGTCGCGACACCTTCCGCAGTGACTATCGCTCCGGGTACGGGCACCGTCGGACCCCCAAGGTAACTACTTATGGCAAACAAGCTTTGGTTTTCTGTTCTTTTGGCCGGATTTGCCGGCATCGCTGCGGCGCAGCAAGGCAACATCGGCGGACCCGTTGCGGGATTCGCATTCGACGCCGGTGCGCGCGCCCTGCGTCCGATTCAGGGCATCCCCGGGGCCGCCGTGCTCGGCGAGGGAATCGATTTCGGAGTCCAGCCCGCGTCGGTGACGGTTGCGCCCAAGCTCGATGCCGCATTGGTGACGGGGTCCGATGGCGTTGTGCGCGCCTTTAGGTTAAACTCCGGTGCTGCCGGCGGGGTAACGCTCAGCGGCGTTGCCAGTAGCCCCGAGCGCGTCGTCTTCAGCCCATCGGGCGCTGCCGCTGCCGTCTACGCCATGAATACGGTGCAGATCGTCACCGGTTTCCCGAACGCTCCTGCATACAACGGCAAATTCTTTTCATACTTTCCGGGCGGCGGCGGCCAACACGCGACCGCTCGCCCCTTCACGGGGTCCATGGCTGTCAGCGACGATGGCACGCTGGTGCTGATCGCCGATGGGCCGAACGTGCGGCTGTATCAGAACGGGGCCGAGCGCGTGGTCAGCACGGCGTCATCGGCGCAGGTCGCCTTCGCTGCCGGAACGCATGACGCTGTGGTGGCAGGCGCCAACGGCAACATCCAGTTGATTCGCAGCGTGGACACCACGGCGGCGCAGCAAACGCTCACCGTTCCGAAGGGCGTGAATGGAGTCGCGTTCTCGGCCGATTCCAAGTCGATATATGTCGCTAGCGCGGCTGCGAAAACCGTTACGGCGATCGATCTCGGTTCGGGGACAGCGACGCCGGTGACTTGCGACTGCACCATCACGACGCTTGCTCCGATGGGCGCTAATTTCCGCCTGAACGAAGCCGGCAAAGGACCGCTGTGGATGCTTGATGCCGGTTCCTCACAACCGCGCATCGTCTTCGTGCCCGCGCGGACGCAGTAACGTGTTCCGCTGGCTGGCGCTGCTGTTCGCCCTCGCCATAGCGGTGCTGTGCGTCGCTCAGGATACGGTGTTCGTCTGCCCTATGGATCCCGAGGTCCGCTCGTCGAAACCCGGGCGCTGCCCTCGCTGCGGCATGGATCTGGTGCCTGGTATCCCCGACCCGCTGAAATATCCGGTGGACTTCCGAGCCGAACCGGCAAGTATTCCGGCCAATGCGCCGGTCACGCTCTTCTTCCGCATTCACGATCCCAAAACCGCCGCGACGGTGAGCAGCTTTCAGGTCATCCATGAGAAGCTCTTTCACCTGTTTCTGGTGAGTCAGGATCTCGCATACTTTTCGCACGAGCATCCGGTGCTGCAGCGCGACGGGTGGTTCCGGCTGGCGACGCGACTGCCCAAGCCCGGCACCTATCGTCTGCTGGCGGATTTCGACCCGGCCGGAGGCACGTCTCAACTCGTGGCGAAAACGTTCTCGACGGCGAATTACATGGCGCCGCTCGCAGCGGCAATCCCCCACCTGCTCCCCGATCTCGCGCCGCAAAAGGGCGCGAACCTGACTGCGGAGCTCGTCACGGATCCCCCGCGGCCGATCGCAGGGAAGAAGACGCTGCTGTTCGTCAAACTGAATCCCGCCGACGGCCTGGAGCAGTACATCGGCGCGTGGGCTCATCTGCTCGCCGTGAGTGAAGATTCCATCGACACCATCCACACACACCCGTTCATCGCCGATGGCGGACCGAAGATGCAATTCAACATCTTTTTCCCGCGGGCAGTCACGTATCGCGTGTGGATTCAGTTCCAGCGCAAGGGAGTGGTGAACACGGTGGCGTTCACCCTGCCGGTGCAGGCGCTGCATTAGCGCGCCGACGCAACAATCAACCTCGCGCCGCCGTTTGCCGAATAAACCGCGACTCGCGTGCCGCGCGGCAGCAGCACAGGTTCCCGCAGTGCGTAGGTGCGGTTCGACTCCGGATGAAACTGGCGAACCCACAGCAGTCGCTTCACGCTGCCGTCGGGCAAACATGCTGCCACCTCGACCGCTCCCGAGGGCCGTATGCCGATCACGCGCACGCTCTCCGGCAGCACGAGCGTGCCCTTCACATCCATACTCTTTCCGGCTACTTCCGCCGCTGCGCCGTCCGTGCGCGGAGGCTTCGGCAAATTCGCGCGATCACCCTCGGGCGCCCCGCCTTCCACCCACGCGACCAGCACTTCCATTTCCGGCTCGGAAAGGCTGGGGTCGTCGCGAAAATCGCCGACCCCCTCAACCGCGTCCCACGGCGGCATGCGGCGGGTCAGCACGGCATCGCGCATGGCTTTGGCCCAGGGCCGCGCGTCGTCGTAAGTCATCAAAGAAAATGCTTTGCCGCCCTCGCGGTGGCACTGCGCGCAATGGCGGTAAACGATGCGCGAGACCTCGCGCGTCCAGGTGAGATTCGTGCTGATGGCATCATGCGCGCACCCGGCCGCCGCCAGTAAACCCGCGGCGGCCACGCGCGCAAGTGTCATTAGTTGTTGCCGTTGGATGTTCGCGGCTTACTCCGCTTTTCGGGCACGAGCGTTTTCGGATCCACATCGCGCGGGAACGCCACGTCGAAGAACCCGATCATCATTTCTTCCCAGCTCTGGTCTCCCCACTTTACCGTCTTGGTAGCATCGGGATTGTTGGGGTTGTTCACCGAGTTATCGAAGTGCGCAGTCACCGCTATTTTCGCGCCCTTCGGCAGCATCAGATCCTGCTGCGGCTCATACCAAAGCTGCCAGCCGAAGTCGTAGCGCGGCACGCTGAGAATCTTCGTGGTCGTGCCGTCCGGCATCACAACCCGATATTCGAAATCCTTGCCGCGCAAGTGCATGTGCGGCAGCATGGCAGTGAGTTTCACGTCACGGCCCACTTCGAACTCCGCATCCACGCGGTAGTTGGAATCCCCCGCGGGAATCGCGAACTTGTGATTTTGCGCGGCCAGCGTCATCACCCGCTCCTCCGGAGGCTGCTTGGCGAAAATCAAGCCGACCTTCGTCTTATCCTGTCCCGCTTTACCGTTGGCCGTGTAGTGGAGTTGGAACACCACGTCGCTGCCGGCCTTGACCAGGCGCGCCTGACCCGGCTTGAGTTGGATCGGCGGCAATCCGGGTGCGAAGCCTGCCAGCAGGTCGCCCGAGAAGCCATCGGAATCGCCATTCTTGTCTTTGCCCGGCACAAAGACTTCGCCCGGCTTCTTGTCGCGATACCACTTGGAATTCGGCTCGCGAATGAACGCGATCACATGGTGCACAAGCGCCCGATTCCCTGGCCGCACTTCAGCCGCCGATACCCAGCGATCTTCCGTCAGGTTCAGCGGCATGATCACGTATTGATAATCGACCGTGCCGGATGCGGGGATATCGAAGGAGTTCGGCATCTCCAGCACCAGGTCGGGCTTCCCGATATTCCACCCATCGATGAATTGAAGCGCGGGCGGCAGATCCTTCTTGTTCCCTTCCGGCGCGCCGCCATCGGCCCAGGAGACCAGCGTGGCGCGGTCCGCGGCCGAAAGCGAGCGGTCGTTGCGGAAATGCCCCACCGAGGGGTCCGCCGGCCATGGCGGCATCTTCTTCAAGAGAACGGCCTCTTTGATAGCGGCAGCCCAGGGGCGCGCTTGGGTATAGGTGAGCAGCGGCATCGGCGCGGCTTCGCCCGGGCGATGGCAGCCCTGGCAATTCTTCTGGAGAACGCGCACGACCTCGTTTGAAAATGTGGGTGTGGTGGCGGCGGATGCCGACAGGCAAACAGCCAGGCAGACGAACAACTTCATGGAAAATCCCCTCTCTCTTCGGTGGGCCCTTTCATGAGATTATACGCTAGCCGCGCACCGCCCGGATTCACCCGGTTCGCACATTTTGGCGGTATCCGGCGTCTAAGGCAAATATGCAGAGCGCTGTTCCCATTTCGCTTCTCGTTTCGCTGGCTTTCGGCGCGACAGCGCAAACGGTCACGCCGCCGGTGGAGTTCGAAGTAGTCTCGATCAAGCCGTACGAACCACCCGCACCCTCCAACGGCCCGCGCCTCGCCGTCGCCTTCGGTCAGCGCGGCGGACCCGGCAGTTCCGACCCCGGCCACATCAATTGGACTGGTGCCACGCTCAAAACCCTGATCATGGCTGCCTACGGCGTGAAAAACTACCAGGTGAGCGGGCCGCAGTGGCTGGATTCCGACCGCTTCACCATCGCCGCAAAGGTGCCCGAAGGAGCCACCAAAGACGATCTGAAGTTGATGTACCAGAAGATGCTGGCCGACCGTTTCGAACTGAAGGTCCATACCGAGACCAAGGAATTGCCGGTGTATGAGATTGTCGCCGGGAAGGGACCGAATAAGCTGAAGGAATCGCCGCCCGCGCCGGATCCGCCGCCGAATGCGGCGCCGTCCGCGACCGCCGCGCCTCCTCCACCTCCACCTCCTCCACCACCGCCTCCTCTCGGGAGATTGCAAACGGGGTCGGACGGCTGTCCGGTCTTCCCCGGCGGCCAAAGGGGTTCATTTTTCATGATGATGCCCGGCCGCACGCAAATCTGCGCCTCAGCCATGACGCTGGACGATCTCGCGAACGTGCTCACGAACCAACTGAGCCGCCCCGTCTTCAACAAAACCGGACTCACGGCGAAATACGACATTAAACTGGCCTACGAGCCCGAGTCGCAGAACGGCATGATGATGCCGGTCGCGGGCGGCGCGGCGCTTCCCAGCGGCGCGGGCGGCGGACCTGACAACACCAACACTTTCCGTCCGGAGCCCGCTCCGCCGATCGCCGCCGCTTTTCAGAACGAGCTTGGCCTGAAACTGGAGGCGAAAAAAGCGTCCGCCAACATCGTGGTTGTGGATCAGGCAACGCGCACACCTACCGCGAACTAAGCGGCTGAGCGCCCGCCGTGAAACTGCGCAATCCGGTCGTAGACCTCCTTCGGGAATTCAAGGTTTCGGTAAACATTGCACTGGCTGGGGTCATCCGGATTCGGACAGACCGGGAAATTCTGCCGGCTCATCCACTCGAGAATCCGCTCGCGCTTGGGCGGATTGTAGTCGCGCGCCTCCACCTGTTCGATGAGTCCGCGTGCCTGGTCGAGATCGCATTCCGGATCTTTCGCCAGATAGCCGGCCAACTCGTCGCCATCCATGAAGTGCCGCGATACCATGGCGAAGACGAGCCGGCCGTAGTGGCCGATGCTGCATCCGGCTTCGAGCGTGGCGAGCAAGTGCGCCATCATTGGTTCCTGTTTCAAATCTTCGGTAGGCATACACCCTTGATGAAGCAACTGAGGGGCCAAATCTTCGCCTTTATTTCGCCCGATTCAGTTACCCTGGATTGCGACCGCTAGTGGCCCGGTCTATCAGTGGCCGCAAAGCCGCCGATACCGGCGGGGGCACAATGGAATGTTCGCGTCACCAGCACTCCGGGAGCGAGTGCCGACAGGAATCTTTCCTGTCGGGTCGCGCGGAGCGCGACTGCTCGTAGCCCGCCCTCAAACAGCCCGACCCAGAAGTCCCGCGGCGAACAGCCGGGCATCCACCCGGCCCAAACCGCGGTCGCGACCGTTCTTCAGCACGGCCGAATGCGAAATTGTGCAGAGATATTCGGGAATCGCCCAAACATCCTCTTCCGCCGTCATCCAGCCTATGTCGTCGAACCGTGTCAGGTTCACCGGACGCGAATAGCCGCGCAGCGTCTTCTCGCGCCGCAGATTGTAATAGTGCTCGAAGTAGCTCATCACCAGCTCGCGCAGAGTGCGATACACCGGCTCACGATAGCGTAGCCCCGAGTAATTGCTCTTGGCGAGCGCGCCCCAACATCCACCCTGCCGGAAAATCGCCAGCACGTGATCGTCATCGCGCACAGCCGCAAGATCCAGCAGCAAAGGCGGGTGTCCGGATTCGCGCAGCGCCGCCGCCGCGAACAGTGCGCCTTCCATGCAATGCCCGGTGCGGTCGCGCATCACGCGCCGCGGTGACCGGCACGTCTCGCCCCCATGCTCTTTGTTATAGAAGAGGTCGTCCAGATACTGTTGAATCTTCGCGGGCGTGGCGAGCTTCCGGAAGATGGCGCGCTCGGCCGGGGTAAACGGAAGATTGGCCATTCCTGCCAGCGTACCGCACGGCACACGCGCGCGATTTATACTGCCCCTATGCTTCTCGTGCCCGTATTCCTCATGGCAGCGGCCGCCGCGACGCCTTACGATCTGCTGATCACGAACGGACGCATCGTCGACGGCACAGGCTCGCCATGGTATTCGGCCGATATAGGCATCCGCGCGGGACATATCGCCGCCATCGGCCGCCTCGCCGGAGCCCCCGCGAAACGCACGATCGATGCGCACGGCATGGTGGTGGCGCCCGGCTTCATCGACATGCTGGGGCAGAGCGAAATCACGATGCTGGTGAATCCGCATCTGCCCTCCAAAATATTCCAGGGCATCACCACGGAGGTAACCGGAGAAGGCGGCAGCGCGGCGCCGCTGAACGACGCCATTCTCAAAGCCGACCACGTCAGCTATGAGCACTACAACATCAAACCGGACTGGCGCACCTTCGGTGAATACTTCGCGCGCCTCCGGCGTCAGGGCATGGGCATCAATCTTGCGAGTTACGTCGGCGCGACGCAAGTGCGGCGCATGGTCCTGGGCGATGAAGATCGCGCTCCCACAGCGGCGGAGCTGGAGCGCATGAAATCCATCGTGCGCCAGGCGATGCAGGATGGCGCGGTCGGCGTCTCCACCTCACTGCAATACGCGCCCGCGCCGTATGCCAAAACCGAGGAGCTCATTGCGCTGGCTGCCGAGGCCGCGAAGTTCGGTGGCATCTACGCCTCGCACATTCGCGATGAAGGCAACGCCATCGATGCGGCGCTCGACGAAGCGTTTCGCATCGGCCGCGAAGCGCACATCCCCGTCGAAATCTGGCACCTCAAGGCCGCCGGCAGGGAGAACTGGGGTCGCATGCCCGAGATCGTCTCGCGGATCGACGCGGCCCGGAAGTCGGGCGTGGATGTCGCGGCAGACACCTATGCATACACCGCCGGTTTCAACTCCTTCTCCGCAATCGTGCCGCCGTGGGTGCACGATGGCGGCGATAAAAAACTGATCGAACGGCTGAAGGATCCTGCCATGCGAGCGCGCATTCGCAAGGAGATGGAAACGCCCACGCACGAGTGGAACAACGAGTGGCTGCAAGTCGCCGGACCGGAGAGTTTTCTCATTGGCGCAGTGCAGAATCCCAAGTTGCTGCCGGTCCAGGGGAAGAACGTCGCCGAGATCGCTCGCCTGTGGAATAAGGACCCCATCGACACGGTGTTCGACATTCTGGTGGGGGACGAGGCATTTACGCAGGTCGCGCTCTTCATCATGTCCGAGCCCGACGTCGTGCTTGCGCTGCAGCAGCCGTGGGTCTCCATTTGCAACGATTCGCAAGGCACGGCGCCCGATGGTCTGCTCGGCAAGGAGCATCCGCACCCGCGCGCCTATGGAGCCTTTCCGCACATCCTCAACAAGTATGTGAGGGAAGAAAAGAAACTCACGCTGGAAGACGCCATCCGGAAGTTCACCTCTTTGCCGGCGCAGCGAATGCGCTTCGCCGATCGCGGCGTGCTGAAGATGGGCATGTGGGCGGACGTAGTCGTCTTCGACCCCGAGAAGGTGCGTGATACCGCGACTTACGATAAACCAAATCAGGTGGCGGAAGGAATGCAGTTCGTGCTTGTGAACGGAGTTCCCGTAATCGCCGATGGTAAGATGACCAACGCCCTCCCGGGAAAGGTACTAACTCACCAGTAACGACCGGTCTCCAGACCGGTCGACGACGTGCGGAGCACGTCCGCCGCTCGCTAGATGGATACGCATTATTGCACTGTAACTGCGATGGTGACGTCCGGAATTGATGGCGCCGCTCCGGCGTGGATTACTGCCGTGCCCGGCGTGAGGCCGTTCACCACGACAACCACAGTCGTAACCGAGCTCCCGTCCGAGTAGAATTGCACGCTCGGCTGTATGCTTGCCACAGAGGGATTCGACGAGCTGAGGTTTACTGTCAGGCTCTCTACGAAACCATTTGCGGCGCGGTCCGGACTAACTGGAACGCCGATCGACGGAGCGGGCGCGGAAAGCATCATCGAAAGCAAGCCTCTCGACCCCGCGGGAATGATCATGGAGGCCGGCGACGGCGTGATCGTCGCTGTAACCGCTGCCTGGCTGGATGCGCTGAGGTATCCGGGCGCCGAGGCAGTGATCGTTGCGACCCCGATATTATTCCCGGCGACAACTGCCTGTGTGGGCGCCGTGGTGGACCCCGGCGGGAAAAACAGAGCGGTCGGGGAAATACTGACAATTGAACTATCGCTACTCGACAAGGTCACAGTAAGACCCCCCGCCGGTGCAGGCGTTCCCAACGCGAGTGGGAAAGCGGCAGACTGCCCCAGTGCGACAGATACCAGGCTGGACAACGTGAGCGTTCCCTGGGCAAGCACAGTAACAGTCATCGTCGTTTCGCCGATTGCTGGAGGGGCCCCAATGTGGATAACGGCGGTCCCAGGGCCGACTGCTTGCACCGGCACAACGGCGGTTGCGTTACCTGCCGGGATGGTCACGGTGGATGGCACCGCCGCTACGGACGGAGTATCGGACGAGACGGATAGAGCAACCGAAGATGTAAGGGGCCATGACAGAACAAATGCCGCGCTGGAGGTGGCACCCTGCTGAAGCGTTTGCGACTGCGGTCCGGATAGCCTGCCTGACACTTGCACTGTCTGAGTTGCCCCCACTAATCCGTAGGATGAGGCGGCGATCGTGGCCGAGCCGATGCTGATCCCGGAAACTTGAGGTTGTGACAGGGGCCCCGTCGCGCCCTCGGGGAAGTACAAGTTATCCGGCGTTATCGTTACGGTGGAGGCGTTGCTGCTGACCAGCGACACCGTGACGCCGCCTGAACGAGCGGGCCGCGACAGAAAGACAGGCAATTTGGCGCTCTCACCGGGACCGATTACGACCCCGGCAGTGATCGTAATGTCGGAACCGGAATTCACGGCGACGTTTGCGGAGGTCCCGGTTACATTGGGTGCGCTGCTGCCGGCGTTGATGACTGTATTTCCGGAACTTACTCCTGTAATTGAGACATTGACTGCAGCTACGTTTGCGGGAATGAAAACAGACGGCGGAACGCTCGCCACAGCCGGATTGCTGGACGACAACGAAACTGTCAGCCCACCCGCAGGTGCCGGGGAGGACAGCGAAAGGGATACGGACTGACTGACGGCTCCACTGATGGTGACCGAGGCGGGTGAAAAGCTCAGGCTTGCCCCCACCTGCAACAACTGACTTGCCGAAACGAACCCGGGAGCGGAGGCGCCAATTACGCTGGATCCGAAATTGATGCCGGTTATGGTTGGCTGTGTATTCGGTATCTTGGATCCGGCCGGGATAAACACGGGCGAGGGCGCGATCGTCGCTTTCCCCGGATCGCTGCTCGTAAGTGTGACTTGCAAGCCGCCCGCGGGCGCCGGCGCGCTCAGAGTTACGGGGAATCCAAGCGACTGATTGGGTCCGACCATGACGTTCGACGGCATGCCGATACTCTGAACCGCAGCCGGCAGGTTCGTCAATGTGAAGGTGGCCGACGCCGGGACACCCGCGGCGGATGCCACCACCTGATACGTCCCGGCGGCAGCGTTGGCGGAGATATTCTGTACTTGCGCGATTCCTCTCGAATCGGTCACGGCAGTGTTGCCGGCACCGAAGGTTGCTCCAGCACCGCTCCCGGGAGCACTGAATGTGACAGTGACTCCGGTGACCGGGTTGGTGGAAGCGTCCACCGCCATAACCGCTAGCGGCAAGCCAAAAGGCGAACCGACCTGCGCCGATTGAGAGTCTCCGGAAACAACGCGGAGCAAAACCGGTGTACTGCCTCCCGACCCGACCACAACGGTAGCCGTTGCATCCGGAATAAACGGCGGGGCGCCCGCGTGGATAACAGCAGTACCCGCGGTGATGCCGGTGACGACCACCACCACAGTGGTGATCGAGCTGCCGTCCGAGTAGAACTGTACGGATGGCTGTACGGCTGCTACAGCCGGGTTCGAAGAACTGAGTTGCACTGTGAGGCCGTTTACAAATCCGTTTGCGGCACGGTCGGGCGTAACGGGAACGCCGATGGACGGAGCCGCCGCGGAAAGAGCAAGCGCCAGAACCTGAGACCCGCCTACGGGGAGTTGAAGATTCTGCGGCGACATCGAAATGCTCGCGGTGACAGGGACCTGCCGGCCAGCGGTAAGGTAGCCGGGCGCCGCCGCCGTGATTGTGGCCACACCGATGTTCAGACCGCCCACTTCAGGCGCTGTCAGGGGAGTGGTCTGACCCGCCGGGATAAAAACAATTGCCGGCGCTATAGCGACGACATTGGAGTCGCTGCTGGTCAATTGCACCGCGACGCCGCCGCTAGGGGCTGGCGCAGCCAGAGAAATCGGAAATGGGAGGGATTGAGACAGAGCGAGCGACACCGCGGGGACGGATATCGTACCGGCTGAAAAGACGTTGATGCTGACGCTCGCGTCGGGAATATTGGGTGGAGAGCTGATGTGGATGGTGGTGCTGCCGAGTGCGAGAGCGGATACGGGCACGTCTATGCCGGTCGCTCCCGGTGCAATGCTGACCGTCGCCGGAACGCTTGCGACGGCAGGATTATCGGATGACACAAACAGACTGATCAGTGTTGGGGCACTTCCCGAGAGGCTGAAGGACACATTCTGCGATGTGCCCGCCGGTATCGACTGCGTTGGCGGCCCAAACAGCCGCGCAGAAACTATAACCGTCTGTGTTCCCGATGTAAGTCCGACGGCCGAAGCGGTGATGGTTGCGGTGCCAAAACCAATGCCCGTTACAGCCGGCAGCGCGTAGGGCGCCGTCAATCCGCCGGGTATATAGACATTACTGGGGCTTACCGTGGCTACGGAAGGGGTGCTGCTTGAGAACGTCACATTTAAGCCGCCCGGAGGAGCTGGGCTGTTTAGCGACAGAGGAATTGTCAGGGAAGCACCAGGAGCAACGTTGAGGTTGGGACCGAGCCCGATGTCCGGCGCCGCTCCGAAGAGCGGAAGCGCGGAGAGAACGAGAGTCGCCCAAAGGCCGCGGATTCGCGTCGAAGGTGCACACGCGCGTTGAGCGCCGGCCGGGAACTTACGGCAAACCATGATCGAGAATACCGTTCACTGTGCCGTCTCACAATTGCCCTAAGAACATAGCCCGAAGGACTAGTCCAACTGCCCCCAAGGCCTGCGGAACACAAAGACGAGTCGAGGTACTGGCAGTACTCGTGCCCTGCATTGTCAGCATGAACACAGTTTGATAAACTCTGGTCGAGGACTCGGCGTCATGGCGGTGCATGTTTCTTTCTCCAAAATTGGAGCATTCCGCTAGGGAAGGTCGGGTCCTCCTTCCTTCCGTGTTTTAGTCCCAGGTAGCTTCCCTAGTTCGCTCGGATTAAAACTAATCCTACGATTGCCCGTCCTTTTCCGATTGTAAGTGGTGTTTGCGAGTGTTAGTATCTGTGCAGCTTTCTGTTGTTAGTGAGGTATCAATGCATCATACAAATGCGATAACACTTGCACTTGCCGTAATGCTCAGCTCCGTAACTTACGCGGGCGCTATCGACGTCACTTACACGGCGAGTGGTTCTCCCGGCTCCTGGGACCTGAACTTCACGGTGACAAATAACATGACCGCGTGGCCTGCCCAGGATGTATACCAATTCGGAGTAGTGCTGACTTCTGCGAACGTGACCGGGAGCCCGGCCGGGTATGACCCGACCATCTACACAAGCTGGACTAATTTTTTCAGCGGAGGAGGTCCATTCTTCTACAACAATATCTGGGTCGATTTGAATGACTTCAATCACCTACTTCCCGGGCAGAGTCTCTCCGGCTTCATCGCCGGCATCAGCGACGCCGCTCCGCCCGCCTCCGTTCAATGGTTTGCCTTTTCGGTGCCTGACACGTTCGACCCGAACGATATTTATACGGGCACCGATGCGTTCAGTATCGATACCGGCTTGCTGACAGCCGGATTCGAAGGCGTTGCTTCCGAAGCGACTTCCGGGGCGCCGGCAGTTCCCGAGCCATCTACGGGCTTGACGGATCTGCTGAGCGGCATCGTGCTCGGTTGTGGATGTTGGAAAATCCGACACCGCGCGGACGACTAACACGTCAAAATTAGCGATTCCCTCATTCGACCGACGAAGCGGAGTGTAAAAATTCGCTTCTGCGCCCGCCATCCGTTCCCGCTGTCCATCCACTCCTTTTGTTTTCAACAGTACCCTTCTGGCAGGTGAATTGCTAAGAACGGTACTGCATTTCCCAGAACTTTGTCCGTTTTTACCCAACTGACCTGCATTGCAACTGTGTTATATGCGATCAAACAATAAACCCCCCTTAGGCTCTTTCTTTTCCTCGGCTTTGATTGGGCTCTCCCTGCTATCGTCGACTCTTGTGCACGCTCAGACAGCGATCACGCATCAGATCGCGCTCCCCTCAGGGATGAGTTGGTGCAGCGACACAATGATCAATGGCCTCCTCACGCAAGTGAATGCGTATCGCGCTCAAAACGGCGTTGCGGCCTTGAGTGTCTCCCAAGTCGGCATGAAGGATGCTGAAATTCGCGCCACTCAGTTTGCCAGCTATATGTCGACCACGTCACCCGGCACTCCGGGGTTCAACCCTCATCAGGGCTGGGATACGACGGCGGCAAGCCTTGGATATAACATCGTCAGTGAAAACCTGGCGTACATGACAATCGATCCGGCGTACGTAGTCGACGCGGCGTGGCAGGATTCGCTTCATATCGCAGCGATGCTGGCAACGGACGCCAATGTAGCCGGGGTATCGTGCCTGTATTACAGCGGGATCGCTTACTGGACCTATGAACCAGGCACCTGCGCGACCTGCACAGCGAGCACCCCGCCGACTACAACGCCCGGCACTCCGTCAACGCCTCCAGCAATGGACAGCGAGGATTGGGCGTTTCTGACTCTCATCAATAATTACCGTGCGCAGAATGGACTTAGAACTTTACAGGTATCGGCGACTCTGGAAAACGCGTCGCTCTGGATGAGTAATGACATGGCGACGATGAACTATGCCAGTCACACGGACAGCTTGGGGAGAAGTACCGGGGCGCGATTGGCGGCATTCAATTACACCTACACGCCCTGGGGTGAGAACATCGCCGGCGGCTACTCGGATGCCCAGAGCAATTTCACGGGATGGCTAAACGCGTGTGACGCCGATGCCTCCGGCAACTGCACCTACGCGCACCGTCAGAATATGCTGAATCCGTCCTTTGCCGTGATCGGCATCGGGCGCGCGTACAGCGCGAATTCGGCGTACGGGTGGTATTGGACCACCGACTTCGGAGGTGTGGTGGACCAGGTGCTGACGCCACCGGCCGGCACACCTCCCCCGGCGGCTGCGCCGGCGATCGCTTCTTTCACTGCTACTCCCTCCACCGTCAATGCAGGACAGAGTGCCACCTTGACGTGGAGCGTCAGTGGGGCCACCTCGATCTCGATCGGTAGCGGCGTTGGACCGGTCACAGGCACTTCAATAAGCGTGACGCCCGCGCAAACCACCACTTACACTCTCACGGCGGCGAATGCCACAGGTTTCACTACAGCGCAAACGACCGTAACTGTGTCCGCCCTCACGAAAGATACACAACCGCCGAGCACTCCCGTACTGACCTCGGTAACCGCCAAGAGTTCAACCGAAGCGGATCTTGTCTGGGCAGGCAGCACGGACAATGTCGGCGTCACGGGCTACCAGGTCCTTCGGAATTCCAGTGTGGTCGCAAGCGTTTCCGGCGCAGCGACCTCGTTTGCGGATACGACGGTTCAGCCGGGCGCGGCATATTCCTACTCGGTGAGGGCCTTCGATGCGGCAGGGAACTTCTCGGCAGTCAGCAACGCAATGTCTGTAACGCTACCCTCTTCACTTCCCTCGAGCGGCGGAGGGACGTGTCCTTCACCGGCGGTCGGCTCTTTCACGGCCTGCTATTACAACAACCTGACTTTGAGCGGATCGCCGGCTCTTACCAGAACCGACGCGCAGATCAACTTCGACTGGGGTTCATACGCACCCGATTCCGCCGTGACCGCGGGCAACTTTTCCGTCCGCTGGCAGGGATACTTCACGTTCGCAGCCGGCAGCACTACTTTCAAAGCCTTGACTTCAGACGGCATGCGGATTTACATAGATGGCAACTTGATTCTGGATCGCTGGCGGGATCAGGCAAGCACTTTCTATACGTTCCAACAGACCATGACTGCGGGTTCCCACCTGGTGACCGTTGAATTTTACGAGCACAGCGGCTGGGCAACCGCGCACCTAACCTGGCAGGGGAGCACTCCGGTGACGCAGCTGCCGGTGATTCTGTCGTTCTCCGCGTCGCCTTCAGCGGTAACCAAGGGCAGCTCTTCAACACTCACCTGGAGCGTCAATGGAGCCACCACTATCGCGATCGACAACGCCGTCGGGGATGTGAGCAGCCTGACTTCGAAAGTCGTCACTCCGGGCCAAAATACGACGTACACGCTCACCGCGACCAACAGCGCGGGCAGCGTGACCGCCACCGCAACGGTTTCCGTCGCCGCTCAACAGGACACAACGCCTCCGAGCGCTCCGATCCTGAGCTCCGCGACGGCAAAGAGCGCAACTGAGGTAGACTTGACCTGGATCGCGAGCACTGATAATACCGGCGTGACAGGTTATCAGGTAATTCGCAATGGTTCGGTGATCGCTTCTGTTACCGCCCTCGCCTACTCAGACCTGAGCGCCAGCCCCAACACGATATACACCTATGCTGTGCGTGCATACGATGCAGCGGCAAATTACTCCACGGCGAGCAGCGCGATCGCAGTCTCGACGCCCGCCTCCGGCAGCACGGGCGGTAGCTGTCCGCCGCCGGGAAGCGGGTCGTTCACCGGCTGTTACTACAACAACGTCACGCTCTCCGGGACGCCCGCGCTGGTGCGTACGGACCCTGCGATTAACTTCGACTGGGGTACCGGATCGCCGTCGCCGTCCATTACGCCGAACGCGTTCTCAGCCCGGTGGCAGGGTTACTTTACGTTTGCGCAAGGGACGTATAACTTCACCTCTACCACTTCGGACGGCATGCGGCTGTACGTGGACGGGAACCTCGTACTCGACCGGTGGCGAGATCAGGCCGCGACGATGTACACCACCGTTCAGACGCTCGGCGCCGGCTCTCACCTCATCACAGTCGAATACTACGAGCAGACCGGCTGGCCGACGGCGCACGTTACCTGGCAAAAGCAGTAATGTCAGTTCTTGACGGAAATCGTCAGGGACGTTGAATTACTCGCTTCTACATGTCCCGCGGGTGTGGTCACGGAGACAACCGTCGTGCCCACACCCGCGGGAACAAACCGCGTTACCACGGAGGACTTTCCCGCGGGTATTGTAAGCTCCGTTTCTCTGGGAGCGCCCGCGGACGGGTTTGTATTGTGGAGAGACATTCGGAGCTGCGCCCCCGCACGTACAGCCTGGACAGTCAGATCCGCGCCGCGATGCGTAGCAGGATCGAGTTGAACGGCGTAAACGGAGATCGGGTCCGGCGGTTGCGCGGAGACCCTCGTAACAAATCCGTGCGGCCCTTCTGCGATTTCCTTGCTCAGCAGCTCGGCTTCGTCGGGCGGACCTTGTGGACCGCCGAGGACTACGCCCGACGGGGTGAGATTGACAGTGGCAGTTCGCGGGCGAAATCCCGGCGCCGTTGCCGTATAAGTCACGGAACCGGAATTTGCGATCGATTGCAGATAGAAGGATGCACTAACTCCACCGGCAGGTATGGAAGCCGTGATGCACTCGGAGCCGACCGCATCAGCGGCTTTGGAGAGCAGTAGACGGCTCGGGTCGCCGCTCGTAATCGTGACAACGACTCCGCCGGCTGGGGCGGTTTCTCCCAAACTGAGCGTTGCGTGCGCTTCCAGATCCTGCCCGATCGACAGATCGTCTGTGATGGCCATACCCGGCACCAGAATCGTTACGGCCGTACTTCCAAACTGCGCTGGCGTGCTGAAATTGGCGCCGGCACTCGCGGATATGGTCAAATTGCCCGCGCTGAGCGGGCGAAACTCCGCGGAAGCGGAAGCCGCTCCCGCCTCAATCGTCACCGACTCCGGCGATACGGCGCCCAGCCTCACGTCCGAACTCGCGAGGCGCGCAGTCACCGAATGCCCACCGGCGACGGGTTGAGGCCTCACGAAGTTCATCGCTTCGTCAAGGAGAGCAGTGTAGATGATCAGGTCGGTTTTCCCTGCCCCGGTGGTAGTGAGCAGGGTTTGCAAGCCCATGCCCGAACGCGCAAACACTATGCCGGAAGGAGCGAGTGTGACTGTGCCTGTCCCAGGCTCCAGACCGGAGGCCGTCACCGAGTACGCCACTTTCCCCTCATTGCCGAAACCTTGGATATAGAAATCCGGACTTCCGCGATATCCCTCGCGGACGGTCAGTTTCAGTTGCGGTGTTCCCGTAGCTTCGGGCGTTCTCGAGAACTTGAGCCGCGCCGGATCGCTGCTGGCGATCGTGATTTCCAGCCCTCCGGCAGGCGCCGGCTCATCGAGCGTCACATTGGCGATTATCTCCAGGCCGTTGCCGACGGTAACATCGACGGGCGTACTGCTATGCGCCGCCAAAACTACCGACGGCAATAGCCCAAAGACCATACTGAGCATCCACTGGCGCTTCCCCATAGACTTTCTCACTGTTTAGACTCGTTCTCAACCGTCTTCAACATTCCGCAGACATCGCGGTCATCTCGTCCCGAACAAGCGGGATCTTCACCGGCCTGAGCGGCAGTGCTACTGCTGAAAAAGGTCTTGCCATACGCCGTAGCAGTGCCGTCGTGACCGGGGCCACAGTAGTAGGACGAGCACACGAAGATGGCGCCGCCCTTTGCCACACCATTGGGCGTCCCGGAGCCGCCGAGGCCGCCGACGGCAGCGTTGTTGATGAAGGCGGCATCGTGCAAGACCAGGCGTCCGGAGCGAACGAAAACGGCGCCGCCAAGTGCGGAACCGCCGGTCCCGCCGCCGGCCGCGATTGCTCCGCCCTCCGCATCGAGGAACGCGCCACCGCCGCCGACTCCCCCTGCGAAGCCACCCGCTCCGCCCGGTGCTCCGCGTCCTACCCCGGTGTGCGCGGTGAAGCCGCCGCCACCACCGCCTCCGGCCCAACCTGCTTCTCCGCCTGGTTCGGCGAAGGACTCCGCATTGCCGCCAATCCCTCCGGAACCTTCGGCGGTTCCGTTGGCAGTCAAGTCACCGGGAGCGCCTCCCAACGGGCCGTGTGGGCTGGGGCCGCCGAATCCACCACCGCCGCCGCCTCGCCCTGCGCCAAATCCGGATCCGCCTGCGCCCCCATTTCCGCCGCTACAGCGGTTCCCGGTGAGTGTGACCTGGCTCAAGGTCAGGGAGCCCGAGTTGACGAAGATGGCGCCGCCCAAACCGGCGGCGCCGCCGCCACCGCCAGATCCGCCACTGCCCGCGCCGCCATCGCCTCCCGCCGCAATTCCGCCGGTGAGAGTGAGGCCACTGATCTCTACCGCGGCTCCGGAGACGAAGAAAATACGTGTCGTATGACCACCAGAGATAGTCAACTGGCTCGGACCCGGACCTTGGATACAAACGTTACGGGTGAGTTTGATCTGATTGCCCGGCCCGCGGCCATCAAGGGTGACGGTCTGACCAGCGATGGACGGGTCGAACGTGATGACTGCGTTATCGGGCGCATTGACGATCGCATATCGAAGCATGCCTGGCTTCGGCGCGGACGCATCGTCATCGGTGCGGCTCACGCAAACCAGCGGCGGACAATTGGACGCACTATGTTCAGTCTGCGCGGTCGCGACGCCGGCGCAGAGCGCGATGACAGCAGCACAACCCGCGCCTTTCATCCAATTGCTATTTCTGCTCATTGCTCACCTCGGTTCCGTCCTCCCCGGGCGCCACCTCAGAACAACAAGAAAGTCACCATCAAGAAGTTCGAATCCGTGAACCCAGGCGGGGTTGTTGCGGTGACAATGGGAGAACTAAATTGGGGCGCATTAAGGACGGTGTTGACGCCACTGCTTCCAGCAGGGATCGTTAGCGGGGAGGTAATGCTACCCGTGCTGGTCGCTATGTTTACCTGAACCGCTGGCAACCCGCCAGCAAGTTGCTCTACTTGAACGTACTGGTTTGTGGCATCCAGTTGCGCCATCGAAACCACGACATTGCTTCCAAACACGGTCGAGCTCGGGTTAACGCCATCCCAAACGATCACCCCCGATGGGGTTAGCGTCACCGTGCCGGTGAAGGAAGCGTATCCGGGCGCGCTCACCGTGTACGTCGCGGTGCCCGATGACGTGAGTCCTTGCAGGTAGTAGTTCCCGTTAAACCCTCCACCGGGAAGTGCTATCTGGACGGCGTTTGTGCCGGCAGCCGTCGCAGAAGCTGAGATCAGCAACGAAGTCGTATTGTTGCTGCTGACTGTGACCTGTAATCCGCCGGCGGGCGCCGGTGCGCCGAGAGCGAAGTTGCCCTGGAACTGCAGGAACTTGCCCAACGAGACGTCATTGCTGGCTGCAATCCCGGCTGTCGATACGGTCGCCGCGAGACTCGTGAACTGAGCCGGCGTGCTAAAGCCGGTCGGAACGTTCACCGAAACTGTCGTCGAACCGGCGCTGCCGGGAATGAATGATGTCGTGACGCCGGCTGAGCCCGCCGGTATGGAAACCGGCGACGGAGAAATTGCCCCTACCGAAGCATTCGAACTCGTTACGTTCACACTGACGGGGGCGACCCCTGGCACGGGCGCAACGGACTGGAGAGCGACGAAGTTGCGACTCGCGTCCAGCAGTGCAGACTCGACGGTCAGGGTCGTCGGAGCCGACCCGGTCGCAACCGAGAAACTCGACCCACGGCCGAACGGGCCCTCGAGCAATATGCCGGACGGCTGGAACGAAACTGTCCCCGTGGCCGTTCCGAACGCAGGCACAGAGGCAGTGTAGGTTACACTTGCGCTGCTGTCCATACCGTAGAAGAAGATATCCGGCGTATGGTTTTGCCCGGCTCTGATTTTCACAATCTTACAGGCGTTATTCGGGTCTGGAACGGGCGGCGTACAATTCGGAATCGGAATGACGGGCGCACCGCCGTCCGTGCCGTTGACGCCGAAGAGTAACCTGCTCGGGTCATTACTGGTGAGCGTAACGATGGTGTCTACACTCGGAGCTCCCGTGAGCGTTACCTGGCCTGTAACTTCCAGGTTTTTGCCGACAGTAATACTTGGAGCCGTTACACCTCCAGGCGAGACATTCGCCGTTATTCCGTTCGCGCCGCCGGCGGGGAGACTGAATCCCGCCGGGGTGGGAACGGAAACGAGGGTAGCACCGACGGCTCTCGCTGTGAACGTGGTTACGTATGCAGTATCCGCCGGTGTGAATGTGACAGACGACGGGCTGATACCCCCGACCGTCGTGTTCGAGCTCGTGATCGGCACTGGAATCGTGAATCCGCCGCGAATTCCCTGGATCTCAGCAAAGCTGAGGTCGGCATTGAGACGGGCAGCGGAGATCGTAAGCGTCGTGGTATTACCGACGTTGGTCGGGAAACTGGCAACGCCTACCGTAGGAACCGGTCCGGTGACGACGAATCCGGAAGGCGTCAGCGTTACTGTGCCGACACCGCTGGTGTAACCGGTAGCGCTGGCCGTAACCGTCACAGTTCCACTGGATGCCAGAGCCTGGACGTACGCGATACCGGAGCTGGTGCCTTGCGGGAACTGCAGGACAGTAACTCCGCTGACCGGTCCCTGGCTGACAAGGCTGCCGATAAGGAGCTTGCTCGGATCGCTGCTCGTCAGCGTCACGTTGAGTTGGCCCGCGGGCACCGGGTTCGACAGATTGACCTGAATCTGCGCTTCGAGGTTCTGTCCCACGGAGACATTGCTAACAGTAAAGATGCCGTTCGTGGGTAGCGAGACCGTCAATACGGCGGTGGAATCGGGGATGTTGAGTCCGCTGGCGTGGAGCGTTGTGGAACCTTCACTGAGGGTCGTCACCTGGGCGGAGGTCGTAGTGGACCCGGCGGCGAAGGTCGCCGTTGCGGGGACGGTCGCGACCAGTGTATTCGACGAACTCAGATTTACGCTCAGGCCGCCCGCCGGGGCCGCGCCGGAGAGCGTGAGGGTGACGCTTTGCGGGCCAAACGAGGTAGCCGTGAGCGTGGGTTGCGGCCACCCGACGGTGGCGGCAATAGTGACGGTCTGGCTGGAGCTCGTGTATCCCGGAGCTGACGCACTGATCGTCGTGGAGCCTACGTTGACGCCGTTCACTTTGGGCTGCGTCGCCGGCGTCGTTTGTCCTGCGGCAATAGTGACGGTCGCAGGAGTGACTGTAGCCTTGCTCGAATCGGCGCTGCTCAAGGTTACGGTGACTCCGCCTGCCGGCGCCGCTACGGGCAGGGTGACTGTGAAAGTAGCCTGCCCGGCGAGGGGCGCCGTTACTCCGGAAGGCAATCCGATCGGCCCTGCAGTGACTACCGTGATCGATGCGGTAGCGTCAGGGATGAACGTGGTCGCGCTCGCATGAATCGTCGCTGACCCCAGCGCGACCCCCGTGACGGTAACGGTCGCGGTGGTGGCGCCACTTGCGAATGTCACCGTTGCGGGAACGGTAGCCACCGCGGAGTTGCTGGAAGTCGTATTAACGATCAGCCCGGCTGCCGGTGCGGGTGCGGACAGCGTCAGAGTAAGAGCCTTCGTGTTGAGGCCGGTTATGGTCGCGGTTGCAGGAGTAAAGGTAACTGACGCATTCACCTGCGCGGCTGTCGATGCGGAAGTGTAGCCTGGCGCTGAAACCGTGATGGTAGCGGCACCGATATTCACGCCTGTGAGGGTAGGCTGAGTAGCCGGCGCGGTGGCGCCTTGAGCGATGGACACCGTGGCCGGCGACACTGCCACGATCGTGTTGTCACTGCTGGATAGCGCGACGGTCAGCGCCGCCGGTGCAGGAGCGGAAAGAGTAACAGTCAGCGGCGTGGAAGCGCCGAGCGATACGACGCTGGTCGACGGAGCGATAACACTGCCGGCGCCCTGGACCGTGACGGTGGTCGTGGTATCCGCAATGAATGTGGGGACGTTCGCGTGGATCACCGCCGAGCCCAGTGATACCGCGGTGACCGGCACTGAGGCCGTGCTAGCACCCGGAGCGAACGTGATGGTGGACGGAACGGTTGCCACCGACGGCGTCGCCGAACTGAGATTCACGATCAGTCCGCCCGCGGGAGCGGGGGCGGAGAGGTTGAGCGTCACGTTTTGAGTGACGATGCCAGTGAGAGTGACAGCAGGCTGTGCGAAATTGAGTGTCGCAGTGGTGGTAACTGTGCCGCCGCTAGAGGTGTACCCCGGGGCCGAGGCAGTGACGGTAACGGAACCGATATTGACACCGGTAACCTGAGGTTGAGTGGTGGGCGTGGTGGCGCCCTGCGCAACGATGAAGGGCCCCGAGGAGACTTGTGTTTTGGACGGGTCACTGCTGACCACTGTGAGAGTGACGGCAGACGCCGCAGGCGCGGGAAGGGTTACCGCGAAGGTCACGGATTGGCCGAGCGACACTGATGTTGTCGTGGGTGTTTGGAGCGCTCCCGCGGATTGTACGGTCACGCTGCCCGTTGTATCGGCAATCCCCGGCAGTGCGCTGGCGTGAATAACTGCATTGCCGAATGATATGCCGGACACGGGAATGGATGTCGTGGTGGCGCCCTGCGCGAAGTTCACGGTAGCCGGGACGGTTGCGACCGCCGGGTTGCTGGAAGTCAGGTTGATGGTCAACCCTCCTGCCGGTGCTGCACCCGAAAGGGTCAGGGTGAAGTTCTGCGTGACGAAGCCGGAAATGGTGAGGGTCGGCGGCGTGAAGCTAACCGTAGCCGTAACCGGCACGGCAGCCACGCTGCTTGTGTAGCCCGGAGCGGACGCTGTGACGTTTGCCGTCCCAAGCTTCACACCAGTAACTGTTGGCTGCGCCGCCGGGCTGGTCTGACCCGCGGAGATAGTGACTGTCGCAGGCGATACGGTAAGCACACTGGTGTTGTCGCTCGATAGAGTAACGGTCACGTCGGCAGGAGCGGGCTGGGGCAGCGTGATGGCAAACGCCGCCGTTTTGCTAAGCCCTACCGCGGGAGTCGAAGGCACACCGATTGCCCCAGCGGTCACAACAGTGATGTTGGATGTGGCGTTCGGAATATTCGGAGCCAAGGTGCTGGCCGTGATGACAGTCGATCCCAAGCTCTTTGCGGCCACCTGAACCGTCGCGCTGGTAGATCCCTGCGCAATAGTGACGGTAGCGGGCACGGTTGCCACGACCGTGTTACTCGAAACGAGATTGAAGGTTAGACCACCGGCGGGGGCTGCAGCCGAGAGGTTGAGCGGCAGGCTGAGGGTGGCAAGGCCTGTAATAGTGGCACTGCTTTGGCCGAAGGCGATCGTAGCACTTACTTGCACAGTAGCGCTGGCGCTCGTAATGCCTGGGCCCGATGCATTGATACTTGCCGAGCCGAGGTTGACACCGGTGATGGTCGGCTGCGTGGCCGGCGCCGTTTGGCCGGCCAAAATGGTGATAGTGGCGGGTGAGACCGTGAGCTTCGTGGTGTCGCTACTTGCCAGCGTGATTGTCAAGTCAGTAGGAGCCGCGCTCGACAGAGTGACAGGGAAAGTAACGGTAGCGCCCAAACCCACCGCCGGAGCAGAGGGAAGGGTCAAACTCACTGGCGACGTGACGGTCACATTGGCTGTTGAATCTGCGATGTTCGGCAGCTTACTTCCATGAATCACCGCCGACCCGGGCGCGACAGGAGTCACCGGCACTTGAACGGAGGTTTGCCCCTGTGCGAACGTGACCGTCGCGGGAACGGTTGCCGCAGCAGCGTTCGACGAGGTCAGGTTGACGGTGATTCCGCCGGCTGGAGCCGCTGCGGACAGCGTCAGCGTAACGTTCTGCGAGCCCGTGCCAACCACAATGTTAAGGTTCTGCGCGAAGCTGATGGTGGCGTTGACTTGGACGGGAGCCGTTCCAGGGGAGTAACCCGCCGCGGAGCCGCTGATCGTCGCCGAGCCGAGATTCACGCCAGTAACGGTGGGCTGAGTAGCGGGTGTGGTCTGACCGGACGCGATTGTCACTGAAGCGGGGGACACTGTGACTTTCGATGTGTCGCTGCTGGATAGCGAGATTGTGACGGTGGCTGGAGCAGGCGAGGGCAAAGTGACCGGCAAGGTCGCAGCTTGGCCTAACCCGAGAGTTGGCGAAGCCGTCAGGGAAACCGCGCCCGCGCTCTGAAGCGTGACGCCCACGCTAGCCGCTGCGATGGAGGATACCGTGGGAGTACCCGTGATCGTCGTCGAGCCGAGGGCCAAACCGGTAATCGGAACGTTGACGCTGGTCGCGCCGGAGGCGAAGTTCACGGTGGCGGGCACAGTGGCGACGCCCGTATTGCTCGATGTCAGATTGACACTCAGACCTTCGGCGGGCGCGGGCGCGGACAAATTCAATGCGACGGTCTGGTTTGCGATGCCGTTGATTGTGACGGTGGGAGCCGCGAAGCTGACCGTCGCAGTGACGTTGACCGCAGTGGTTGCGGAGGTGTAACCGGGAGCAGTCGCATTAATCGATGCCGTTCCGTAATCGACGCCGGTTATCGTGGGCTGAGTAGCGGGCGTAGTCTGCCCTTGCGGAATTGTCACGGATGCGGGAGAGATGGTCAGTTTCGTTGTGTCTGTGCTCGACAGTGCTACGGTTACCCCGCCGCTCGGGGCGGCCGTACCGAGGGTGACCGGGAAACTGATCGACTTGGTCGGCCCCACTGAGGCATTGGCAGGTAAACCGATCACGCCTGGACTCAGCACCGACACGCTGGCTGTAGTATCTGGAATAAACGGCGGTGCTCCAACGTGAATGGTTGCAGATCCCGGAGCTACGCCAGTCACGGGGATTATGATCGTGGACGGCGAGCCCGCGTTGGGCATAAACGTCAACTGGGCGGGGACGGTGGCAGCCGCAGTGTTGCTCGAACTCACATTGACGACGATCCCCGAGGCGGGCGCAGCGCCCGAAAGTGTTACGACGAAGCTCTCGGTGGCGGTACCAACGATCGTGAGACTCGGAGGGTTGTAGACGAGAGTAGCCGTCACTTCAGCCGGCACTGCGGCGTCAGTGAATCCCGTTGCTGACGCAGATAGCGTGACAGCGCCGATGTTTATTCCAGTCGCGGTCGGCTGTGTCGGCGGCGTGGTCTGGCCGGCGGCGATCGTCACACTTGCCGGCGAAATCGCCAGCTTCGTAGGATCGCTGCTAAGCAGCGTGACGGTAACTCCGCCGCTAGGTGCGGGCGAGCCGAGACTCACTGTAACGGGCAAGGACGCGCTTAGTCCGACATTCAGATTGGCTGGCAGGTTGATGGCGCCCGGAGCAGTGACCGTGATACTGGCCGTAGCATTTGGAATATTTGGTGTGGTGGTCGAGGCCGTAATTGTCGCTGAGCCTGGCGCCACCGGCGTTACGGCCACATTCACGTTGGTCTGATTCGCCGGAATGGTAACCGAAGCGGGAACAGTCGACACACCTGTATTGGACGACGACAATGCGAACGTCACCGGAGCGGGCGCGGGAACGGAAAGTGTCAGCGAGAGATTATGTGCGCCGGTGCCGGTTACGATGGTTGAGGTCCCAGGGAAGAAACTGGCGGATCCGGCTACCTTCACGGTAGTACTCGCCGGCGCGTAACCGGAAGCAGAGGCACTGATATCGGCGCTGCCGAAATCGATTCCAATGACGACTGGCGTAGTCGCAGGAGAGGTTTGGCCAGCAGCAATGAAGGCGCTCCCGGAGACGAGCGTGAGCTTCGACGGATCGCTGCTGGTCAGGGTCACCGTGACACCGCCGTTCGGGGCAGGCGAGCCGAGCGTCACTGACAATGGGACCTGTTGGCCCGGAGGTAGGCTAACGTTGGAAGCGAGGCTAATTAGGCCACGAACGGTTATGCCGGCGGTGGTATCGCCGATATTCGGAATACTGCTCGCGTGGATCGTGGCAGACCCCGGCGCGACGGAGGTGACCGGAACCTGCATCACGGAAACACCGGGTGCGAAGGTAACTGTCGACGGAACAGTCGCCACACTCGTATTGGTAGAAACGAGGTTCATAACCACGCCGCCGAGGGGAGCCGGATTCGACAGCGCAAGAGCGACATTCTGTGTCGTCACGCCGTCAATGGTTATCTGCGGCGGAGCAAAGACGGCGGTTGCGAGCACTTGGATCGACGAGGAGCCAGCGGAATAACCGGATGCGCTCGCCGTAATTGTTGCGCTCCCGAAGTTTACGCCCGTCATGGTGGGCTGCACCGCAGGCGTGATCTGTCCGGCTGCGATTGTGACCGACGCGGGAGATACGGTCACCCGGCTGGTATCGCTGCTGCTCAGCGCTACGGTAACCGGGGACGCCGCGGGCGTCGAGAGCGTAATCGGGAACGAGACCGTCTGCCCCAAGCCCAGTCCGCTACTGGCGGGAACGCCGATAGAGCCGGAGGTTACGACTGTGACACCGAGCGTGGCGCTGGCAATTCCACTAACGACGGGGGCGGCGGTGATGGTGGCATTTCCGGTACCAACCGCGGTAACAAGCACATTCGTAGTCGATGAATTGCCTGGGATTGTGACTGTAGCCGGAACGGTCGCAACGCTCGTATTGCCCGACGTCAAATTAACCGTCAATCCAGACGGCGGTGCGGGCGATGCGAGGTTCAGCGCAACGCTTTGGGTAGTGAGGCCGCTGATCGTGATTGCCGGTGACGCGAACGCGATTGTCGTTGTCACCTGCACGGACGCATTACCAGTTGTATAACCTGGCGCCGTCGCCGTGATCGTCGCGGTTCCGTAATTGCCGCCCGTCACTGACGGCTGTGAAGCCGGACTTACCTGACCCGCGGGTATGGTGACCGTTGCAGGCGTAATCGAGACTTTAGACGAATCACTGGTCGAGAGCGCAACCGTGACGCCGCCGGTCGGTGCGGGTGTCCCGAGGGTGATCGGGAACGGCGCAGTTTGTCCCGGTGAGAGCGACGTGCTTGCGGGAAGGCCGATCGTCCCGGGACCAGAAACTGTGACGGCTGCAGTCGTGTCAGGTATAAAGGGGGTTGCCGATACGTGAATTACCGTTGAGCCAGGACCCACCGGAGTTACTGTCACGACGACGCTAGAGACGGAACTCCCATCAGGGAATACAGTCACTTGTGCCGGTACAGTTGCAACGGACGGATTGCTTGACACCAGCGTAAGCGCGATGCCGGTCACTGGCGCAGGACCTGAAAGAGAGATTACGAATTGGTTGGCGGCGCTCCCAACCAGTGTTAATGCCGTTGGCGAGTAGCTTGCCGTGGCATTTACCTGAACGGGTGTTGCCGCTGTCGTATATCCCGGCGCTGAAGCACTTATGGTCACCGCGCCGATATCCAAGCCTGAGAGTTGCGGTTGCGCGGCCGGCGCGTTCTGCCCGGCTGCGATAGTAATTGTGGCCGGCAAAATGGTTGCTTTGGCCGGGTTGCTGCTGCTGAGCGAAATAGTCACGTTTGACGCGGCGGGCGCAGCGAGTGATATGGGAAACGCGACTGACTTACCTAGCCCGACACTTACGTTTGAAGGCATGGTGATGGAACCAGGCGCACTTACATTCGCAGTAGCGGTGGCGTTCGGAATGTTTGGAGTTGTCGTGCTCGCCGTAATTATGGCCGAACCGGGACCCACGGCAGTGACGGGCACGCTAACATTGTTTTGACTTGCCGGGATGCTGACGGAAGCCGGAACCGTAGCAACGGCGGTGTTAGAAGACGTGAGTGCAAACGTCACGTTCGACGGCGCGGGGACCGAGAGACTGAGAGAGATGTTCTGAGCTCCAGCGCCGGTCGTCAGGGAAACAGTTCCAGGGAAGAAGGACGCCGATCCGGAAACGTGAACTGTGGCATCGGCTGAACCGTAACCGGCCGCTGAAGCTGTGACGGTCGCGTTTCCGAAGTCTACTCCAAGGATCGCCGGCGTCGCGTTAGGCGTTGTCTGGCCGCCATTGATAAAGACGCTCGTGGAAACCAGTTGAGCCTTCGTCGAGTCGCTGGTAGAAAGTGTTACGGTAACGCCGGCGGGGGGCGCCGGACTGCCTAAAGTCACCTGAAGGGGCGCCTGTTGGCCAGGGGCAACGGTCACGCTAGGTGGTACCGCGATTCCGCCGAGCACCGAAACTGTCGCCGACGTATCCGCCAGATTCGGCAAATTGCTCGCATGGACGACAGTATTCCCGGGAGATACCGGAGTGACCGGAATACTTACTGTGGTCGCTCCGCCGGTGAAGGTTGCAGTTGCCGGTACAGTGGCGACTCCCGTATTGCTGGATGTCAGGTTCACAGTGATACCCGCCGCCGGGGCCGCACCGGAGAGCGTCAGGGTCAAGTTCTGAGAGCCGCCGCCCGAAATGCTCAGGGTTGGCGGGGTGAAAGAGATAGATCCGGTAACCTGGACGCTGGTGCTGACGGACGCGTACCCGGAGGCATTGGCGCTGATGGTCGAATTGCCCAGGTTGACACCGGTGATGGTCGGTTGCTGCACTGGCACGGTGGCCCCTTGCGGGATCGTGATGCTCGCCGCCGAAACCGTCACCTTCGAAGTATCGCTACTGGATAACGAGACTGTTACGGCCGATGGCGCAGGCGCCGAAAGGGTAACCGGGAATGACACGGTTTGGCTGAGTCCGACCGTCGGATTCGACGGCACACCGATCGTCCCTAGGACCTGCACTGTAACATTCGCCGACGCGTCTGGAATGTTCGGTAAGTTGCTGGCATGGACAACTGCGGTACCGGCGCTTACGCCTGTGACGGGCACGTTGACCGTGCTAGTACCGGACGCAAACGTCACGGATGCAGGCACGGTGGCCGCGCCAGTATTGGTGGAAGTCAAGTTCACGGTCACGCCCCCGGCCGGAGCCACAGCGGAGAGATTCAACGTCAGGTTCTGCGTCGCCGTGCCGTTGATCGTAATGCTTTGCTGCGTAAATGTGACTGTAGCGCCGACCTGCACCGCCGTAGTTGCTGAGGTATAACCCGAGGCGGTCGCCGTGAGGGTTGCCGAACCGATATTGACGCCCGTTAGCATCGGGACGGTGACAGGCGTTGTTTGACCTGCGGGAATCGTGACGCTCGCCGGTGAGACGGTTACCTTCGATGAATCGCTACTTACAAGTGTTACGGTCACGGGCGCGGAAGGAGCCGAAGAGAGCGCGATGATCAAAGGCGCGCTTTGCCCCAAACCGAGGCTCGCGTTAGCCGGCGAAGTAATTGCCCCAGCCGCTAATACGGTGACTGCCAGAGTCGCGTCCGGGATGCCGGTAAAGGACGCGTGCACTACAGATGTGCCTGGAGTGCCACCCGAAATAGAAACGTTCACAGCCGTCGCGCCGGTCGGGAAAGTGACGGTCGCCGGGACCCCGGCGACATTCGGACTACTGGAAGAGAGCGACACAGTCAGACCTGGCGCGGGCGCGGGCCCGGAGAGATTCAGCGCCATGATGGACGGGCCTGCCCCGGTTATGGTCAGGGTGGGCTGCGCGAACGTGAGCGTCGCCGTAACCTGCACCGGTTGGGACGCGGCGCTGTAGCCCGAGGCGTTGGCGCTGATATTCGCGGTTCCTAAATTCACGCCAGAGATCGTCGGCTGCGTCGCCGGGGCGGTCTGCCCCGCGAGTATGCTGACACTTGCCGGACTGATCGTCACTTTCGAAGTGTCGCTACTTGCAAGGTTGACGGTGACGCCGCCGGCCGGTGCCGGTGCCGGTAAGGTGACGGGGAACGGCACGGATTGAGCTAATCCGACCGTAGCGCCGACGGGCAGATTAATGGCGCCGAGGTTCACAACGTTGACGTTGGCCGTGGTGTCGGCGAGCGAAGGCGGTGCGCTCGCGTGAATGACGGCCGTTCCGAGTCCGACGGCTGTGACCGGCACAACGACAGTGGCCTTCGTAGCCGGAATGGTGACCGTCGCGGGAACCGTCGCCACTGCGGTATTGGAAGAACTGATGTTGATCGTTAAGCCGCTCGCGGGAGCCGGACCGGAAAGCGTCAGCGTCAAATTCTGCGTCGCGTTGATGCCCACGGTGAGTGTCTGCGGCTGCAACGAGAGGGTCGCCGCAACCTGCACAACCTTCGAGTCTCCGAAGAACCCCGGGGCTGAGGCGCTGATACTCGCTGAACCAAGGTTGACTCCGGTCACAACCGGCTGCGTCGCGGGCGAGGTTTCGCCCTGAGCGATGGTCACAGTGGCCGGAGAGATTGTGACCTTCGCCGGATCGCTACTGCTCAGTGAAATAGTTACTCCGCCCACCGGTGCGCCTGTTACAAGGCTTACAGGGAACGGCAGAGATTGGCCGGGACCTACGACTACGTTCGAAAGCAGTGTAATCGCGCCGAGCATCGCGACGGTGACATTTGTGGATCCGGTGATGTAGCCGGGGGCGCCGGCGACGATCGTGGTGGACCCCGCAGTGTTGCCGGTGACGGTGAATGTTCCCGTTACGGTTCCTGCCGGGATGTTGATAACCGCGGGTTGGAAGCTGACAAGCCCAGCCGCATCTGACAGCGTGACGTTGACGCCGCCGTTCGGCGCGGGTGCGCTCAACGTAGCGACTCCAGAGACGGTCCGGCTGACCCCGATCACACTTGAGGGAAGCGCTATGGCGACCGAGGGAGAAGACACGTTCACGGTAGTAGCGCCCGGAGAGAAGCCCGCCGCCAGCGCGGTAATCACAGTGCTCCCGATACCCGCGCCAGCCGTAATGGGCACGTTTACGCCAGCCAAACCTTGCGGAACCGTGACATTTGCCTGTACGGCTGCAATGCTGCCGTTGCTGCTGAAAAGTGTGACGATCTGGCCGCCAGGTCCCGCCGGGGTGCCTAAGCTGACCGTCAGATTTCCGGTCGTGCCGGTGCTTACATTCAGCGGATTGGGCGTGAGGGTAATCGTGGTTCCTCCGGCCGTGATGGTTACCGTTGAGGGAACACTCGTCGAATACCCGTCAGACACGATCAACTGAATGACATACGTGCCGGCTACATCGGCTATGAAGCTCGGAGAGACCGCGGTTGCAGAGGAGAGAGTTGCCTGACTGTTTTGCGGCTTGCTCGAAATTGACCACGCATACGTGAGGGTATCGTTATCCGCATCGGAGGATTGACTGCCGTCGAGGACTACGGTAGTTGGGACGGGAAGAACCTGGGTGAAGCCCGCGTTCGCAACAGGGGGCGTGTTCGTGGTCGTGATTGTGATCATCGAAGGCGTGCTGGAGAGAGTTCCGTTATTGACGATCAACTGTGCAATGTAAGTCCCCGGAAGGTCGGCTATAAATGTCGGGTTTTGCAAAGTGGGATTCGACAATACCGCCGTGCTCGAGGTGGGCTTGGTGGTCAACGACCACTGAAACGTCAGAGCCAGACCTTGTGGATCACTGCCGGTGCCATTCAAATGGACGGTAGTCCGATGACCGACCGTCTGGTTCGGGCCGGCACTCGCGGTGGGCGCCAGCGGCGGATTCGTCGTGATCTGCACCGTCGCCGGGGTGCTATTCACAGTTCCGTCATTTACGATCAACTGGAGAATATATGTGCCCGCGCGATCTGCTGTAAACGTTGGCTTGACCGCGGTGGCGCTGCTCAAAGTAGCGGCGCTACCCAGCGGCACGTTCAAAAAACTCCAGGAGTACGTGAGAGGGTCCCCATCCACGTCGGTGGAACCAGAACCGTCCAACTGAACGAGGGCGCCGACAGCCTGAATCTGGTTGGGGCCGGCGCTCGCAACGGGCGGCGTATTCCCGGTGCTGATAGTGACGATAGCAGGGGCGCTATTCACCTTGCCGTCATTCACGATCAGTTGGATCTGATAACTTCCCGCCTTGTCGACTGTGAACACTGGATTCACAGTGGCGGCGGCCAGGAGGATTGCATTGCTGGTCGGCGGCCGTCCAATGAACGTCCAGGAATACGTCAGCGGATCCCCGTCGACGTCAGACGATCCGCTGCCATTCAATGTCACAACTGCCCCGACGCTAACGGTCCGATTCGGTCCCGCGTTTGCTACAGGGGGAGTGTTCGTGGTGCTTACCGTGACAGTGCTGACGTCGCTGCCGTAACCGTTGCCGACGGTCAACGTGAAAACGTAGTTGCCCGGAAGGTCGACCGTAAACTGCGGCTTCGCTGTATCGTACCAGTACAGTACGGTGGAACTCCCGACTGGGGTAGATGTAAGCTTCCAGTTATACAGCAGAGTTCCAACTCCGCTGGGGTTCGTCGACTTAGTCCCGTCCAGTATTACAAGATCGCCAATCTTAGCGGTCAGATTTGGTCCGGCATTGGCAACCGGAGCGAGAAAGCTCCACTGAAGAGTTGCCAAATCGAAGGCGACGCTGCGGTCTACTAGTAGAGTGAAGGTGTCGAGGCTGGGGACGGTCCCGTTTGCGGGAACGGGGGCAAAGTGTAAATTACCCTGGATAACCTGAACGTTCGTCGCCAAGCTTGTTACTGAGGCGGTGACCTCCGTTCGTGCCGGCCCGGTGCTGACCAGGTCGGCGCGATACGTGACGTAGGAGCTGGTTTGCGAGATTCGCTGCTCGCTCACCATCTGATAGTTCGTCACCGAGTAGCCGGATTGAACCCCCTGCGCAACCAGAGCCGCCGGAGCCAACCCCCACAAAATAATAGTGCTTAGCGAAAGACATAGGTATCGCATGATGACCCTCAACACACACCAGGTTGTTAAATTGAGAAGCTGCTGAGGGCCGTCTCGTTCAGTGACGGCGCCGCGCGATTCGCAATAGGCCAGACAACGCCAATGCTGCACCGCTCAACAGCCAGCCTGCGGGTTCCGGAGCTCCGACAACTCCAGCGCCCAAGGTATCTAGGACCCGCCCGCTTGCGTCGAACTGATGAATCACGTACGGCAATTGGCCGGGAGTGCCGGAGCCGAGCCACGTAACATCGACCGAGAAGGGTCCGGCGAACGAAGGATCGTTCACCAGGGCCAATGCGCTGTAATCCCCGAAAGCGCCGGGCGGGTTATTCGGTTGCAAAAGCGTCACTCGAAAATCGGGGCCGGCGACGCCGTTAACCAGGTTTGCGAACAGGTTCGGATCGAACCTGATGTCCAATTCCTCGTTTTGCGAAAATGAAAAACCACTCGGGAAGAAGTCGTACCGGTAGACACTCCCAGTTGTATTGGTTACTTGGAACTGGATGTTGCCGGCGCTCAAATTCAGGGCACAAAACGGAAGTAGTATCAGCGTCCATTTGAAACGGAGCCAGTTACTGCGTTGCTTGATGATTAACATGTGCGTACGCCTCCGCTGAATAGCCTTAAGGACTCGGCCAAGTACCCGCTATTTTTGCCTCTCCGCCTGAGCAACAGCGCCACTGCGTTGTTTTTCGCGAGCTGCGATCGCCAGCTCCTCGTCGACAAGCTGCTGCAAGGTCGCGTAACTGACGGTGCCGTTGGGATTGATCAGCCGGCCATTCACGAAGAAGGCCGGCGTCCCGGGGAGGCCAAGTGCCTGAGACTCCTCGAATTGGCTCTTTACAACGTTCGCCTTGGCGCCGCCGTCCAGACACTGTTTGAAGCGATCGGCATCCATGTTCATGGCATGCGCCGCATCCTTCAACTTGGCAGGCTCATATTCCCTACTCGAAAACAAAAAGTCATGCAGCTCCCAGTACTTGCCTTGGTCCTGGGCGCAATGAGCAGCCTCCGCCGCGACTTCCGCATGCGAGTGCATGGGCAGAGGGAAATCCTTGAACACGAAGTCGATTTTCCCTTGATAATCGGACAACAACTTGTCCACGACGGGCTGAATCTGCTGGCAGTAAGGGCACTCATAGTCGGCGAACTCCACGATGGTTACCGGCGCACCTTGAGGTCCGCGGACCGGAGCGCCATCGACCGGGATGCTGGCGCGCGGAGGCGGGACGAGGAAAGATATTTTCGCCTGGCTCCGTAGTTCCTGTATATACGAGCTGCGTGCCCGGGCGATCCGGCGAGTGCGAATAGCCTCGAGGATTTTACCGCGGACCGCTTCAAAGGGTTCAGTAGTGTCGACGCCCTCGTAATACACGCGGAGCGTCTCCTCCGAAGGCTCCTTGAAGCCGGCAGCGTTGACGTGCCGATCGAGAAGTTGCTCGGAGGTAATGCCTTCCTTCCGGGCCTCTTTACTGATTAAGTACTCGTTGATAAACTCGTCAACCGCCTTCCGCTCCGCGTCGTAAAAGTTGTTACGAGCCTGGAACAAACCGGCGGGCCGCTTCGCCTCAAAATCAGCCATGGTTAACGTGACTCCGTCCACTTCAGCGACGGCTGACGACGACGGCGTTTGCTCCGGTTTCTTTTCATCCGAGGCGGCGACTGCAAGCGTTGAGAGTAATGTCAAACCGCAAAACGCGACTAGAGCTTTCATGATCGACTCATCCTTTAACGTTATTCACGAGGAGAAGAGCCGGATAGCCGGGGGACGAACCCCGGCTATCCGGATTGTGCTGCTGAGACTACTTACTGCTTAAGGGCGCCTTGGCCGCCGAGGCGGCAAGAGCGGCAAATACCAAACCCGCTACCGTTGGCCTGGATGAATCCGCAGAACGAAGTCAGGCGAGCCAGTTCGGCGGCGCTCAGACCAGGCTGTGCGAACTGAGTCTCGGTTACGCCGTAAGTCACAGGGCTGGTGGGTAGAGCGTGAATCGTCGTGCCCCATGCCACCATTCCGGACGCCAGGTTGGCCGCCGGAACGTTGGAAGCGTTGCAACTAGTGCCCGCTGTGGCGAGCATTTTCACCACGATGGAATTCGGACGGGCCGGAGTAAGGGTATTGCTGATCAGATCCGATACCGCCGAAAGCGATACGAGGGCATTCGGCGTCACCGTACAGGAACAGCACGAGATCAACTGCTCGTCGGGAGAAAATGCGTATACATTCGCACAAATGTTTGTCAACGCACCGCCCGAGTTGGTTGTACCGGCGTTCGTTATGTTGATGACCGAATCGCCGATGTTGAGATTAGCCGCGTACCGCACCTGAAATGCGTCACTCGGAGCGCCAGGAATAGCCTGGCCGAAAGCAGCCGTCGCCAGCGCGAGAGCTGTGATAAACATCGTTGGGACACGAAGATGCATGTTCTTCCTCCAGGTTGAACAATACTCTCAGGAGTTATGCGGAACAAGTCTCCTTTTGGAATAGCCTGAGGAACTAAGCCGGAGCCGTGTTTTCGGCCGAGGCCATGGTTACCGAAGTACCATCGGGGTACTGATACCCATCTGATCAGTAGCTGCGGAACGTGGGCGAATCGGCCTAATTGTGCCGGTTATAACACTAGTGTTTTCAGTCGGCTCCAGCCGGCGAGCAGGCGCCGCAGGCCCGAGCAGTTACTACGCTCGTTCACGTATATGCCCTTGGGAATAAACGAGAATGCACTTCCGCTTAACACATTATGACTTATGCCTGTTCTCGCTTTGTTAGCGCGGGAGTAACTCGGCACTTACATAAGTTGTATCGTGCTTTGCTTCGCAGAGGTAAAATTTGTATTGACTCGGTTAGCAACTGAGGCTATCGTAAATTCCACTTCGGACGGCTCGCTCTGATTTCTAGCTCACGAGCCGGAGCTGACCCCGGCGGCACAAGGCGCGGGGACCACCCGTAGGATAAATGTCCAATGGCGGTACTCAGACGAAAATCGAAAATCGTTGCGTTCAGGACGTCTGCCGACGAATATGACGCGCTGGCGAGGTCTTCCGTTGAGTCAGGTGCAAGAAGTGTTGCGGAATTCGCCAGATCCGCTGCCCTTGAGAGACTCCGCACGTCCGGCGCAGCGCACACCGGAATCACCGGTGACATCATGACTCTCGGAAAGACGTTGAGAGAGCTGGACGATTCCCTGGGTGAGATTAGGAATAGGATCCGTCAGTTACTAGGGAGTTCCGCGGAGCCAAGCGGAACACGAGCCGGCCATTAGGTCGCTCAGAATATTGCGATTTGGAGGAAGCAGTATGAATGCGGGGTTCACCTCTAGTTCCCGGCGCGCGTGCGATTCACTATCCTGGACGCAAATACGTCTTCAGCCTTGCATACTGGCCTTGGCCTTAGCCTTGGCTGCGCTTGCCGGAGTACCGCGCGCAGCGGCTGGTAGCATCTCATATCCTTTGTCCGCGTTCACACTCATCAACGCGAATGCCGATGGCACAGTCGAAAGTCTGGACGGCGTTACAGCCAGCATCACCGGAGGAAACAACGGGAGCGGTCTGGATGGAACTACCGACCTGCAGACTCTCGCCCTCGTCGACGGCACGATTCAGTTTCACTACCTGTTTCTGTCAGCGGATGAGCCCGGCTTCGACTGGGCCGGGTATGTGGTCAGCGATATCTTCACCCAGCTTGCAGACACGTCCGGCGATGAAGGGGATGCCAGTTTTCCGGTTTTGGCGGGTCAACTTTTTGGATTCCGCGTAGAGACAGCCGACAACGGCGGAGAGCCAGGGGTATTCACTGTATCGAGCTTTGATGTACCCGTGGCCAGTCCGGAACCCTTGACCATGCCCCTCAGCATGATTGCCATCGTCTTCATGGGCTACCGGCTCAAGGGAGTGGGAACGCGGCCGCTCCGGGAGGTAAATACAATGAAAGCTTCTCTCCTTACCTTATTAGTGTTGATAATTGCCTCGGCTCTAACTCAGACCGCTCGGGCGCAGACGGTGTACGCCGGTGCTCCGGTTACTGGACAGCTTTTCTTGTCGGGAACAGTGAATCTTACCCAGTTGGCACAGGGAACCGTCACTCAATTGAAACCATTGTTAACGGCGGCGCCCTCGTCCACCGGGTCTACGGCAGACCTTACAAAGCTCATTCCGTTTCTTCATCCGCCGCTGTCAGGTGCTTCCCGCGGGACCATCAAGGCAGTTCCGCACACCGCGGCGATTTCCATCCTGTCTCGTGCGGGATCTGTTCCTCAAGCGCTCGCTGTTAGCCAGGCATCTGTGACGTTGGGGTTTGATGGACTCACTCACGCTCAGCAACAGCTAGCGAATAATGGAAATCAGTACAATGTTGAGCCGCCGTCACCGAGCATTGCGGTTGGCAATGGCTACGTACTCGAAGGCGTGAACAACGCGATACAGATCTATAACACATCCGGGACGCCAGTTCTTGCGAAAGTGCTCAGTTCCAACGAAGTGTTCGGACTCGCGCCCGCCATAAACCAAGCAAATGGCGTGGCAGGTCCGTTTCCGACGGATATGCGTGTCTACTACGACAGCGGCATGAACCGGTGGTTTATCCTGCAGCGCGCACAGGACAACGATACCGCCGGAAATCTGCTTCCGTCCTCTCATCTTTATATGGCAGTCAGCCAAACGGGAGACCCGAGCGCTACCTTCAACAACTATGTAATGGATACTTCCGATCAGTCGAATTTCTTCGGATGCCCGTGCTTTCCGGATTATCTGCAGATCGGTTCCGACCAATACGGTTTCTATATCGCCGCGAACGAGTACAACGCCTTTTTCCCGTTCTTTGTGGACGCCACGGTTCTCGCCATCTCCAAAGCGTCTTTGACCGCCGGCGCTGCCGCTCCTACTGCGGTCCAATTTACACTGCCGTTTGCCACGGGATATGAGTTCGCCATTCAGCCCGCAACGACGCCACCCGGCGCGAGTACCTTCCTTGCGAGTGGTGGAGTAGAGTTCCTGGTAAGTACCCAAGGCAGATTCGCGATCGACAGTGCGCTTGCAGTTTGGGCGATGACGAATACGAGCACTCTGTGGACCTCAACCCCTTCGCTCAAATTGATGATGGTCAACACAACGGTTCAGTCGTATAGCTATCCCGATGTCGCGAATCAAAAGCCCGGCACCCTCACTTATGGGTCGACCCTGAAGCCGCCGGGGCAGCTCGCTTTCCTCGACGGCAGCGACGACCGCGTCCTCTCAGTCAGCTACGCCGGTGGACGCCTTTATGTAACGACTGCAGCCAGCGTCGTCGACAGTACGAATCACCTTCGCGTCGGGGGCGCCTACTACATTCTGTCCCCGACCTTACGTGCTGGCGTCCTCAACGCACCGGTACTGCGGCAAGGCACGTTGGTCGTGAACGGGAACCACCTTCTTCGCCCATCAGTCGCCGTTAATGCTCAGGGTAACGGCGCGATCGTCTTTACAGTCGTGGGCTCCGACTATTTCCCGAGCGTCGCGTTTGTGCCCATCAGCGTCACTTCGACATCTTCCGCGATGCAGATCGTTGCGGCTGGAACGGGACCGGAGGACGGCTTCTCGGGCTACATTGACACGACGCAGGTTGGCGTCGCCCGTTGGGGCGACTATGCAACCGCAGTTGCCGCATCTGACGGATCTATCTGGATGACGGCTGAGTACATTCCGAATGCTCCGCGCGTTCCAAAAGCGAATTGGGGGACTTATGTATTCCGATATGTACCGTAACAACGGAGGCACGGGCGTGTATCGTTCGCAAGCTGTGGAATTTGCCGCTCATCAAACCGGCGACCGAGGTATATCCATCGTGGCAAATGGAACTCATGGCGCAAGGGCAGCACGCATGGCGCCCCAGTCGCCGGCGCCAAACCGAATCGAGGGCGTCGTCCTCCTGGATGATAACTACAGCATCGTAGGGCACGACCAGGGAGCCGAACTTATTTTGCGAAATGGCGCCGAACCGGCCTCGTCGAAGCTTCACATTCCGAATGAGGTCTCCCATGCTCTGCGGATTGCCTCGGATGCGCCTGCTGGCTCTGCGCACATGAGAGTGTATATCGGCGACCTTGTGTACCATTGCTGTGTCCATGTTGCGCTTCTCGATCAGCAGTCGCGAATAAAGCGAGTTCTCATTGTCCACTTCAGCCGCGACGTGAGCATGGATGAGGCGCTCGTCAAAATTAGCGCCGAATACCGGCTCACCGTGCGGGAGCAGCAGGCCCTTCATGGAATAGTATTGGGCCTCAGCAGCAAGGAAGTGGCTCAGCAGATGAATATCAGCCCGAATACGGTGAAGGCTTTTCTTCGACTCATTATGGGGAAAATGGGCGTCAGTTCGCGTTCCGCCATAATGGCAAAGCTCTTCGAACCCAATGCGCACTAGTCATTGCAGGGCCGTTTGGCAAGCGGGCCCTCGCATTGTTGGCGCGGTACTTGTTGCCGGACTCACACGCGCTTTACTTGCCCAGGCCATTTACGTTCCCAACTTCGCAACGAGCAACCTATCGGGCTATCTCGTCGATCCAGCTACGGGGGCCTTGTCGTCAATACCTGGCCTGCCCGTTAAGAGCGGAACATCTCCGGTTCAGACCGCCATCCATCCCGGAGGGAAGTTTCTCTACGTAGTTGACTCCGGGTCAAATGACCTTACGTTATATTCAATCGCGTCGCCTTCTGGAACCCTATCGCAGCAGCCATGTCCGAATTGTGAAGCGAACTCACCGTCGGCGATGGCAATTGATCCGAGTGGAAGATTTCTGTTTGTCACCAGCAGGGATTTCAGCACGGTTACCCCATATACAATCGATAGCTTATCCGGTCGGCTCACTAAATTACCCGGTGTAACTACCGGACCCCAAAGCACTCCGGTGCACGCGATGGTTGACCCGACCGGCCGGTATTTGTATGTAGCGGATTCACTTGGTAGCTCCGTCGCGGGCTTCGCAATCAATGGAGGTTCGCTGACGCCTGTGCCCGGTTCTCCCTTCGCGGCGGGTTCAGGGCCCTCGGCTGTCGCCGCTTCCCAAACCTCCGTATTCGTGGCGAATCAATTCTCCGGAGACGTTTCGAGTTATCGGATTTCGGCCGCAGGTAGCTTGATTCGGGATCCCCAAGCCACTCCTGTGGGCGGCACGCCAACGTCCGTCGCCGTGGATCCCGGCGGCACTTATGTTTACGTCGCCAATCAAGCTCAACTGATAGCGCTTAACACATCTCCGACGGCACAGTATCCATTGACTTACTTACGCGCATACAACGCCGGAACTGTACCATCGTTTGTCGCCGTAGATCCGGCCGGGGCGTATGTTTACGTCGTAAACACCATATCCAACGATGTGTCGGGATTTGCTATCTCCGCCGGCGGTACACTGCTCCCAGCGGGAAGCGCCTCTATGGCAGGAGTGAGCAGTCCGCGCATGCTCTCAGTAGGGCACATCGGCGATCCCACGACCATTTCGTTGCGGCCTGGTTTTCCGTCTCCCTCCAGCGGGTCACCGTTTGGTACTGAGGTGATCGTCAGCGGCATCGTTCGCGACAATGCAAATCCGGCCACAGTGCCAACGGGCTCTATCTCCATGCTGGTGAACGGCAAGCCCTTAACAGGCGGGCCCGCTGTACTTAGCTCGGCGGCAGCATTCCAGATTACATTAAACTCATCGACTCAGTATCTCGCCGTGGGCACCAACATATTGCAGTTGACGTACGCCCCTGGATCAGGATTCGAGGCGCCGGCGCCTCTACGCGTCGCATATACAGTCGTGCCGGCTACTCCGACCGTTACCGTCTCGATACCCGCCGATCCGGCGGCCGGTCAGGCGCTCACTGTCACAGCGGCCCTGCCCCAGATTGGCGGACGGTTCCCAACTGGCTCGATTCGGTTTCTCCTGGATGGCGCTCAAACCGGTGCTTCCGTGCAGCTGAGTGCTGGGGTTGCGACGGTGACACTTGTGCCGTCGCCCGGGTCACACGCACTGTCTGCGATCTATTCAGGAGATAGTTACTTCGCAGCGGTGAACAGCGCTCCGGTTACATTCACCGCACGCTTCACCAGTAACGTCACCGTAACATCCGCAGTTGCAGCGCCCACGTATGGCTTAGCTCCGCTGTTCAGCGTGGCCGTATCGTCCGCGGGTAGCACGATCAGCGGGACGGTGGACCTGTTCGACAACGGAGTCAAGCTGAATACCGCGCCTCTTATTGTAAGTGGGGGCCGCGCAAGTTATCAATCCGGTGTAATGAGCACGGGACCTCACCAAATCGCTGCACGGTTTGCCGGTGACGCGAGTAATCTTCCGTCCAGCAATTTTGACGCGCCCCTGTCGATCACGATTACGCGAGCTTCGCCCCAACTGGCCGCCCCGATACTCATTGGGTCGGCTGCCAAGGTGCCGTTGCAATTTTCCGCCGCATTGCCCGCCAGTGCTCCGGGCGCGGCATTGCCGACTGGCACGGTAAACCTGCTGGACGCTGGGTCGGCATTAGGCACCGCGTCCATTGTGAATGGCACAGCTACGTTCAGCGTTTCGCGACTGCCGGCCGGAGTCCACTCGATAAGTGCCGGCTATTCGGGAGATGTGAACTATACAAGCAGTTTGTCCGCGGTTTTAAACCTGCCCGTTGCGAAAACGAATCCCCAACTTACCCTGAGCACAAACTCCGGTTTTCCGGTGGCCGGGCAGGCGGTCACAGTCGCGGCGACAGTGACCGGGTATTCTCCAGTCAATGGGACGGTGGAGTTCCTCGATGGAACAATCAACCTGTCCGGGAGCGGAGTTCCTGTGACAGGCGGAGCCGCCACGATAACGATCATTCCCGCTAGCGCTGGGACTCACAGCATCAGTGCTTTTTACAGCGGGGATAGCAATAATGAAACCGCAAGCACCGCCGCCTCGCCGCTGCTGCTCGTGGTTGCGCAGGCGCAGACCGCAGTGGCCCTGACGGTGTCCGGCCAGTCGATCTTCGGCCAGTCGTTGACTGTGAACGCATTTGTTTCGGCTGTCGCTCCGGGGCGTGGCACGCCTACCGGACCTATTGAGCTTCGAGACGGAAATACTGTGCTGGCAACCATACCACTGTCGACCGGCGGAGCGGCAGGTTCGGTGAAACTGCTTGTGCCAGGGGAACACCGGCTATCCGCGTTCTATGGCGGCGACTCCAATTTCCTCCCGTCTCAGTCACCAGCCGTGAACATTACGGAAGCGAAAGCGCCGACGGCCGCAAGCCTAAGTGTTTTACAATCCCGACTACAAACAGCTCTCTCCCTGTTTGTGAGCGGTGTTGAAACTGTCTCGCCGACAGGTGACGTCACTTTTTCGTTAGATGGCCGCATCATCGGGACGGCGCCTCTGGTCGCGCAGGCAAGCGGCGCACTGGCCATTCTTCAGGTTGGTCCGGTTTCCGGTGCGCTAACCGCAACCTACCCCGGAGATAGCAACTTTCAGCCGAGTTCGCCCGTCCCCGTTTCCATTGTTCCCCTACCTAAACTTCCCCTGTCGTTCGCCGTCTCTACAATTCCGACGCTTCCCTCGGCGGATCAGCCATTCAACTGTGACATTAAGGTCTCGGGCATCGGGGACGCAGCCGCAACAGGTGCCGTACAGATCTTCGATGCCGGCGCACTCGTCGGCTCCGCGCATGTCAACCCCGATGTTGTGATCACCCTCTCCCTCAGCGCGGGTTCACACACGCTACTGATCACTTACGCCGGCGATAGCAACTATGTGCCGGTATCGACCAACCTCTCACTGAGTATTGCTCGTATAATTCCTACTGCGGCGCTGGCCGCCGATGTCACGTCAACGGTGTATGGCCAGAACGTATCTTTTACGGCTTCGCTTGGTATTCCTCCACATTTGAGCTCGCCTTTACCCTCCGGATCCATCCAGTTCCTGGATGGCAGTAATCTGATTGCAACGGCTATCATCAGTAACGGCAGTGCACGGGCGTCTTCCAGCACCCTCCGTCCGGGTGTCCACCAGATCACCGCAGCATACTCAGGCGACTCTACATGGCAAGCTGTAACATCGAACGGAATCACACTTACTGTTCAGAAAGCTAGCACTGCGGTTGCGATCGGCACATCGGATCCGCCGGACCTGCGCGGCGGAGCGGTGATACTATCCGCATCCGTTACCACCACGACTGCCGGAGCGGGAACACCGTCGGGTATCATCGACTTCGTAGATCCGACGACAAACGAGATCGCCGCCTCAGGGCCGCTAAGTAACGGGAAGGTGACCATAACGGCCTTACCGGATATGACTTGGAACAGCCTCCTCGCGGTTTATCGCGGGGACGCGATTTTCCAAAGTAGCAGTTCGGGTCCGCCGACGGGAATTGCCGTCGTGAATGCGGCATCTTATGACAAAACCTGTCTGACTCCGAACGAAATCGCAACCGTTTTCGCCAGTGGCCTCGCTACCGATGTGCTATCCGCAGCGCCGGCGGCGGCATCCAGTACGCTCGGTGGGCTTAGAGTAACTTTCATCGACAGCACCGGCCGCGCTTATGACGCTACTCTGTTCTATGCTTCGCCATCGCAGGCATCATTTATAACTCCGTCATATCTGCCCTCGGGCGCTATCACCATGAAAATCAGCACAGCTCTCGGGCAGACCTTCACGGTAGCTGTCCGCTCTGGATCCGTTGCTCCTGGATTGTTCACCGCCAATGCGACTGGCCAGGGCGCGGCGGCTGCCCAGGTGATTCGTGTCCATTCCGACGGCAGTCAGGATCCTTCGCAGAACACCGCCGTGTATAACCCGTCTAGCGGTTCTTGGAGCGCGGCCCCGATTGCGCCGGCGTTAGAGGGCGATGTTATCTACCTGATCCTCTACGCAACCGGAGTTCGCAACCACTCATTACCAGTTAGCGTGGCCATAAATGGAGCTCTCCTGCCGGCGCAATATGCCGGAGCGCAACCCTCGTTCGCAGGGCTGGATCAAGTAAACGTACAGCTGCCAGACTCACTGCAGACAGGAGACTTGCACATTTCACTCACAGTCGATGGTTTGGTGTCGAACACGGCGATGGTGGCATTCTCTTCCGGCGACTCCGCGAAGTCGAATACGATCGGCGCCGCGAGTGACAGCAACATGTCAGGCCGGCGCCCGCGACATCCCTGATTCAACGAACCTCGACGGTTACGCCGTGTTGCGTCGCAATTCCGCCGACACGCACCTCAACCGGCTGCGGTCCGGGACTTACGGAACTCGGAACTTGCAGATTGACTTGGCAAAGTCCGGACACTAACCCCGGCGCAGACCCTGCGTACAGTACCGCGGCTGCCTCTCCGCCGATCGTGGCAGTTACCGGTAATAAAGGAGTCCTCAAATCGCTCGCGATTACCCGCCCATCCTGGCCAGGAGGATCGGTCTGCCCTTCGCCGGTCATATAGAGCACTAAGACGTCCCCTCTTTTCACGGGATTCAGCACTGAGTTTACAGTTGAATCGGCGTTCAGTGCCGCCGCCTCCCCCCTCCCCGATCCGCCGCTTGTGAATAGCCCTGGAGCCGCTCCCGTCACATTTACGGTAATCGGAATCGAGTAGTTGGGGCCTGACTGCACCTGCACTGCCGCGGTCGTCCTTCCGGCAAGAGCGTAGGGTACGATTGCATTGATTTGGTTACTCTGAACGGAAAGCAAGGGCGCTGGTAGCTGGTCAAACAACACAGTGACTCCGCCCAGGGTAGTTCCATATGCCCCGGCGCTGCTCGCAGACGCAAAGACCGGGGTCGCCGGACCGAGTCCCGTGCCCGCAATCGTCACGATCTCTCCAGGCGATAAACTGGTCGGCGCCCAGGCGGCTGCATTAAGCAGGCTCTGAATCTGCACTGCCGATCCACTAACTACAACCGTGACGGGAACCGTCACAGTTGTGTTGACAGGGTCTTGAAATGCAATCGTGATACTTCCGGCCTGCTGCCCGGGCACTAGTTGGGACGGATCGAGACGGACGGCCACCGTTCCCGGTGTCGTACCAGTGGCCGGATTTGCGAATAGCCACGGAATCCCGGTTGCGGTCGCAGTGGCGACCGTAAAGGTAACCGGCGCGGTCGCATCCGCAAGCTGTATGCTCTGTGTCGCAGGTGGTGGCGCCCCGAGAGCGTAGGTGAAATTGAGGCTGAGGGGCACGGCGGTCGGAGCGATAGGCGCTGCGATACTCAGTGATACGGGAATCTGAAGTACGATGGGGCCACTTAGCACGATCGTATCTTGATAGTCCCCCGGCGCCATCCCGCTCGGAACAACTGAGACGGTAAGGCTTGCCGGCGTTGCAAGGGGCCCATTGCCGCTGATTGTAAGCCAATTTGGTTTGCTGGTGATTTGAAAAGAACTGGGCGAATTAGCGGTTACCTGAAGCTTTTGCGGCGAAAACGCGACGCCGAAGGACGCTTGGGAAAAGGTCAGGGCTGTAGGCGTTGCAGAGAATGTCTTGCCGGTGACGTTATAGGTTACGCCAACCGTTTTCTGATCTCCGTTCGGCAACTCGGTAACCAGCAAGGAGGCCGTATACGAGCCGGCCGGCATAGACTTACTGACCGTTACAGTACCGATGGCTGGTGTCGTTCCCGATAGGGAGTCGATTCGTAGCCAGCTCTCAGTCGATAGAACTGCGACGGTGAAGGGCAGCGCAAGCCCCTGCCCATCGTTGATCGTTATGTATTGTGTGCCCGCATCCGTACCGGTTATGGCGGTGAAGCTCAACGCACTTGGCGAGACCTGCAGGGCCGAAACACTGGCGCCGTTGCTGCTCGTGTGGAGGTGCACGGGGATCGTTAGCGTCGGAGTTCCTCCACTCGCCGTTAGAGTTACGGCACCATCGAAATCTCCTGTAGGAAGGCGGGACGGGTCGGCCGTGAGAGTGAATAGGGAGCCACTGGTCGAAGTGATGGCGGAAGATGGTGAAATGGAGAGCCAAGGGGGGGAAACGGCCGCTGAAATCAGAGTGGCCGCGGATGACGTGATGGTGACGGCCGCCGAGAGCATAGCCGTGGTCGTATCCAGCGACACGGAGCTGGGCGCCGAATTCAAAACGGGCGCGGAACTGATATTGAACTTAACAGGTATATCGACAGAGGCGACGCCAGGAGACGATAGTGTGATTTTACCGGTATACGGTCCTGCCGATAGGCCGGTCGGATCTACCGATACGTAGAATTGTCCCGGAGCAAAAGAGTCCGCCGACGATGCCGTCGGGGAAAACGATTGAGAGGCGAGCCGTAGCCAACTCGTCGAGGCCGTGGCTGTGAAGTTGGTATACGCCAGAGCGCTGGTGTTCACCGAGACGGTTTGTTGCGGGTTAAGAGTTGTATTCGTTTGGTAATTGAAGGTGAGGTTGCGCTGTAGCGGAATAAGCGTGACGCCGTTCGCATTACTTGCAACATAGATGGTAACCGGGACCACCGTAGTCGAGCCTGTTATCTGTTCGCTCAGCGTGATCGATGCCGAGTAAATTCCCGGTGTAAGCCATGTAGCAATCATTTGGACGGTTTCTGTGCCATTCGTCGTAGAGTTTGACGGGCTTACCAAAAACCAACTGCTCGGATTCGCAGATACGGCATACCGTAACGGGCCGCTCGCCCCTGGGCCGGCCGTCACAGTCAGCGTCTGCCCTTGCGACAGTGCACCGATAAAAGTGAGACTGGACGGACTTACGCCCACTCCCCCGGCGTTCCATCCGGTCGGTGCGACCGTGAAGGTGACGGACAGGGATCCGGCTAAACTGAGGTTCCCCGCAGTAGCATAGACGCTAGCGCTGTAAGTGCCAGGCGCCAGATTGTGTGGATCCGCGGTAATGGTTAGAACGGCGGGTGTAGTGCCGCTGAGCGGAGTGAGAGACAACCAGCCGGCCGCAGTACTCCAGTACTGCGTAAAAAGCGTGTATGGTGTCGCGGGTCCGCTGGCAGCGCCGGATACGAGTGTTACGAGTTCGCTGACGGCTTGTCCAGAAGAAGCCGCTCCTATCCGCACGACCGCGGGCGAGAAACCAGGCTGGCCGAAGGCGCCCAGAGTGAAAGCGAGACAAAGTAAACCTGCGCGGCATTGCGGCACGATTCTGACCACCCGCTATGTTGTCGACAACTCTGCCGGCCAGGGCGCTTACACCTAAGCCGGTGTAACTGTGACTTATATCATTTAACTGTGATTAACTAAATCGGGTGTTTCCTGGTTGCAAGAATCGACAATCGGACAAATCGCTGGGGGGTCTGCGCGAAACGTCCGACCTATGCGGCACGCACCTCTGGCATACCAACCAGGTTGGTTGTTGTTGGTGGAGGCCATTAGCCGGGACAACTATCTGCGGCTTCCAGGTCAGCAGTCTGCCCAAAAATGCCACATCGTCTTCGTTGACGCTCTGGCCGTCGTTTCTTGCGAACTCGGTCACCACTCCAGACGTAGCAACTGCGACATACCGGGAAATGAGCGTAGCGCTTCAACATTTTCGCGAACCAAACCTGTTGCAAGCGCCTGTGAAAGACTCCGCTACGTTATCGTCGCCGCCACAAAGATAGCCGAATGGACACAACCGTGAACGCGAGACTCGGGGCTGGACGGACTTCAACGATAGCAGAATTGAAAAAACGACGGATGCTCGAACGGTACAGCCACGTTCGCAGGGGCCGCGAAGCTCTCAGCCCTGGAAAAACCGGAAAGCGGGCTATGGCGGGTCCATCCATGCCAACAGCCGGGCGGCGGCTTCATGTGGACCGGCACATTTGTCAGGAATTCCGTCTTATCGGTGCTGAGAAAGCGGGCCATTCTCAATTGGCACTGCGCAGGAATGCGGCAAAGGCCCGGCGTCCAAGAACTACCACCGCGAAGTTATTGAAAAAGGCTGGTCGGGCCGGCGAGATTCGAACTCGCGACCTCTTGCACCCCAAGCAAGCGCGCTAGCCAGGCTGCGCCACGGCCCGAACTTCCTATTGTACACGTTCCTTTACCCTAAAAGATCCAACGCCCCCTGAATCTCGCTCCGTGCGTGCTGGTCGCCCTTTGCGGCCGCCGCATCGATCCCTGCCCGGTACATCTCTCCCGCCTCTTCCACCCTGCCCAACTTCTCCAGCGTCTGCCCTCCGTGAAAATACGCGTACGCATATCCGGGGTCCGCCGCGATCAGTTCCCGGAACTGCCGCACCGCTTCCTCCAGGTCTCCGCGATTCCGATACTCCATCGCCAGCCCGTACCGCGAGAAGCTGTCGCGCGGATTCTGCTCCACCATCTGCTTGAGGATCTCTAACCGGTCCATCGCCATTCTTGTGCTACTATACCAGCGAAAATGTCGTGCCCCTATTTCGATCCCGTCACACCCCGCAGCCCCGGCGACCCGGCCACTTCCATGCTGCCGCTCGGCGATCGATGGGCGGGCGCCTGCCTCGCAATTCCCGCCGAGCCGCATTCCCCCGACGAGCCGTCGCTCGCCACTCTCTGCAATCTCGGGTATGCCCGCGAATCCTGCTCGCGATTTCCGCGCGCCGAAGGTCCGGACGCCGTGCGCTTCACCGTCGCGGCCGCATCACCTGAGGCCGTCGACCTCTATTACGTCATTGAGCGCGACCATCACCCGTTCGCGCACGGCCCCCTGACGTACCGGCTACCCGATGGTCCATTCATTCCTGCACCCGCATCGGAAACGCTCGCCGCGCAGGCGCGCGCCTATATCGCCAGCTTTCTTCACCGGAAACAAGCAGCCGCGCGCCCCTGACGCGCATCCTCTCTGTATATGAACCTCGAAGGCAAACCCGTTCGCGACTCCATCTCCGAATACTCCGAACTCGCGCTCCCCACGGACTCCAACGGCTTCGGCAACGTTCTCGGCGGCAAGGTCATGCACCTGGTGGACCTCGCGGCCGCCATGGCCGCCATGCGCCACGCGCGCCGCCCCTGCGTCACGGCATCCGTCGATAGCTTCCACTTCGTGCACCCGGTGCACATCAGCGAGCTCATCGTTCTGCACTCGAGTGTCAATCGCGTGTTTCGTACATCGATGGAAGTGGGGGTCTCGGTGACCACGGAAAATCTGCTCACCGGCGAGCGCCGCCATACCTGCACGGCCTACCTGACATTCGTAGCTTTGGATGGTGATGGCAAGGCGGTTCCGGTCCCGCCCGTGATTCCCGAAACAGAAGACGAAAAGCGGCGTTTTGAACAGGCAGGCGAACGGCGCGAGTACCGGCTCGCCCTGCGAGCCCGGCTGCGCGGCCAGCGTTCCGAAGCCTAACCTTCTTTGTACATGTACTTGATGGCGGGCTTGTACAGCAGAATATTGGGCTCACCCGTACGATTGACCTTCAGGCAACACTTGTCGTACCACTCAATTGTGCCGTGCAGTGTCTCGCCATCCCGCAGCACGAACACCATGGGCGTCTTCGCCTGCATCTGCTTCACGTAATAGAAATTTTCCGCGTTGGTCTGATCGGGGGGCACGGGCTTTTTCTGCGCCGCGCCTCGCCGCGGAGGCGTGATCTGCTCCTTGATGTCGGTGAGTGACGGACGGATCAGTTTACGATTGACAGCTTCCACGACGTGCCATCCTTAATGAAGAGAGTATGGGGCTGTCGCTTTGTGGCGCGACGCCTTTTTTGAGTTGGATTTCGTTGTCCGACTTTCTCCCATAAATAACATAATGGGTCCCCCGCCGCAACGTTGACAGACATAGCTCGATAGCGCTATCCGCCGAAAATGCCGCGTGTCAGGGCCTTGAGTTTCTGTTTCAAGCGCTGCCCAAGACCGGCCTTCGGCGGCACGGGGTTCGCGGCCGGACCCGACACCTCCACAGGCGTCGATATTTGACCGTACTCCAGCGGCGCGGCGGCTTCGCACGGCTGCTCTCCGGCGAACCGGACAATGTTCGTCAGCAGCACGTATTCCCGGCGCACGCGCTGCCCGTCCTTCTCCTCGCAAATGGAAAATCCGGGGTACTTCCCGGCTGCCACCGCACTGCGTTTTCCATCTGTACCGAAATCCACTTCTTTCAGCAAAACCGGCGAATAGCCCTTCAGGCTGCGATCGATGTACGCGGTCTCGTAGCGGTGCCGCTTCAGGCTCCAGATGAATACACGGAAACTGTCGAAGTCGTACGGTTCGCCGCTGTGGGACATGGTGGTCCAGAGCCAGATCTCTTTCTTCTGATCGCCGTCGTTCACGTATCCCAGCGGGAAATAGGAAACGATGCGATGGCCTTCGGCATACTGCGCCACCTCATCGGGAATCGCCATAATCAAGCGGCGTGTCAGCACCCAACCCGTCTGGCCGTTAGACGTGCGAACCAGGCTCCAGTTGTCCGTCGGCACCGGCTTTTCCTCCGGCTGATCCTCGGGCGGGATCTCCGTTTTTGAAAGCGCCAGCCAATCCGGCGGCGCGCCGGGTGGCTTCGGCATCGGCGGCAGCGGGTATTTCGGTTCCTTCGCCGGCTTTTTGGCGATGCTCTTTTTCGGCTGCGGCGGAATTAACGGCGCCCGCCGCGGGTCTGTCCGCGGCGCGTAAACGTGTCCCAGCACGCTGAACTTCTCCCCGCTCCGGATCACGATGAAGCTCGGCGATTTGCTGTTCGGCAGTGTGTGGACGTTGAGATCGCCGAAACTCGTCGCGATTCCCTGGGGAGGCATTTTGGCCGCGCGCTCGGCCAGGACATTCAGGTTCGTCATGTCCGCGGCGGATAGAAGCTGCGATTCGCTGACCCAACCTTCCCGCCCGGAGGCGGTGCGGACCTTGAGGAATTTTCGGCGCCGTTGGGTGATTTGCAGCTTGTCGCCGTGCTTCACCGTCGCGACGGCTTTCGAATCCAGCGGAATGTCGGTGCGAATATTGAGCGTGGCCGGACCGACGTACGCTTCGCCGATCTTCGGCGCCTTCGGCGGGCCTCCGCCACAAGCGGCCAGCAGCAGTAGCGCAGCCGCAATACTAACTTTGATTAAGGAACCGAACTGCACCCTCAACTCTCATTTTAACAACCCGACGGAGTGTAAATCCTTTTAAAATGAGCCTGTGTTGAAGGGACCGGTACTTATAGTATGTGCGGCGTTCCCGGCTGTCTATGCGGCGGCGGCGTTCCTGTTTCTGTGCGCCGTTCCGCGGCCTCACGGACCCTTTGCTTATATAGTCGCCGGCGCCTTCGCCACGGCCGTCACTCTCCTCGGCGCGCTCGCCCTCTCCCTCAAGCTGCCGATCCGTACTGCTCGAAGAAATGCGCAATCGTCATAATTCCCTTGTAATAGTTGTCGATTTTGTACTTCTCGTTGGGTGAGTGCAGCCCGTCGTCGGGCAGGCCGAAACCCATCAGGATGGTTGGAATTCCCAGATGCTCGGCGAATTCGCCGACGATCGGAATCGACCCTCCCGAGCGGATGAACACCGTCTCTTTTCCGAAGATCTCGCCGAACGCGCGCGCCGCCACGGAGATCGCCGTATGGTCGGGGTTGACGACGAGTCCGGGCGATGCGTTCAAGACGCGCACTTCCGTCTGAATGCCTTTCGGAGTTTCCTTGCGCACCCAGTCGCGAAATGCGGCGATCACTTTGTCCGGATCCTGTTTCGGCACCAGCCGGAAGCTCACCTTCGCGGTCGCACTCGCCGGAATTACCGTCTTCGCGCCCGGCGCCGTGAAGCCTCCCGCTATGCCGTGAACTTCCATGGTGGGCCGCGACCACACGCGCTCCAACACGCTGCGATCCGATTCTCCCGTCAACTGCGTCGAGCCGACTTCCTTCTTCAGGAATTCGCTCTCATTGAACGGCAGCCGCGACCAGCTTTGCTTCTCCGCCGCCGCGGGCTCCTCGACGTTGTCGTAAATTCCCGGGATCAGCAGACGGCCGTCAGCATCCTTGGCCTTGGCAAGCAGCTCGATCAAGCCGTATACGGCGTTGGGCGCAGCGCCGCCGTAAAGGCCGGAATGCAGATCGCGCATCGGCCCGGTGGCCTGCACCTCGGTATAAATGAGCCCGCGCAGCCCGATGCACAAGGTCGGCATACCGTCGGCATACATGGCCGTATCGGACACCAGCGCAACGTCAGCCTTCAGCTTCTCCTTATTCTTCGGCACAAACTTGGAGATGGAGGCGCCGCCGACCTCCTCCTCGCCTTCGATCAGAAACTTCACGTTCACAGGAAGCGTGCCGTTCACAGCGCGCAACGCTTCAATGGCCTTGATGTGCATGTACATCTGGCCTTTGTCGTCGCATGCGCCGCGCGCATAGATATTGCCGTCGCGTTCGGTGGGCTCAAACGCGGGCGTCTTCCAGAGTTCCAGCGGATCTGCCGGCTGAACGTCGTAATGGCCGTAGCAAAGCACGGTTGGCTTGCCTTGTGCGTGAAGCCAGTCGCCATAAATCAGCGGATGCCCATCGGTTGGGATGATCTCGACGTGTTCCAGGCCGGCGCGCCGTAGACTGTCAGCCACAAACTCGGCGGCACGCAGCACGTCCTGCTTGTGTTCGGGAAGTGTGCTGATGCTCGGAATGCGGATCAGATCTTTCAACTCATCGAGCAGACGCTGGCGGTTTTGTTGTACGAAGGCGTCGGTGGCAGCGGACATGGTTCCTCGCGAACCATTATACGGCTGCCATCGGATGCGCCTCCTGCAAACGCGTGCATGCATTCCAGAGAATGCGGCGGACCTCGGGCTCGTAGAAGGGTTGCGCGATCAGGTCGTAAGCGCCCAGGTTCAGCGCTTCGGCCCAGAAGCGGGTATCGGCGGCTGCATCGGTGACCAGAACCTGCACGTCGCGCGGGCAATCCCGGGCAATGTGCAAAGCATCCAGCCAGTTTCCATCGGGCAGGTGGGCTTCGGTGAGAATGAGCTCAATCTCATCGTCGCGAAGCACGGCGCGCGCTTGCTGCAGAGTTTCAGCGTGTTCGATTTCGAGCGGGAGCTTGTGCAGCATGCGCGAGAGGCGGTGAGCGTCTTCCTTCCGCTCAGTGATGAAGAGAATCTTCGACCTCATACTGCGCACCTTAAGATCCTTTAATGTTATCTTACCGCCGTCTCACGACTGGCGGAGTACGGCGACGTACGAAAGGTTGCGATAAAGCTGCCCGTGATCCAGCCCAAACCCGACGACAAAGCGGTCGGGGATCTCGAAGCACCGCCAGTCCACCGGGACGTCCACAATCCTGCGCGAGGTACGGTCCAGAAACGTGCAGACCGCGAGGGAGTTGGGTGCACGCCCGGCGAGCGTTTGCAGCAGGTAGCGCAGTGTGAATCCCGTGTCCACGATGTCTTCCACCAGCACGACGTCTTCGCCTTCGATGGTCTCGTCGAGATCCTTGGCAATGCGCACCACGCCCGGCGCGCCGCTCTTATTCGAGAAGCTCGATATCGCCAGGAAATCCATCTTGACAGGGACGGTCATGCGCCGGGCGAGCGCGGTCATGAAAAACACGCTGCCCTTGAGCACGCCGACCAGCTTCAGCGTGCGTCCTTCGTAATGGCGGGACATCTCCGCGGCCACTTCTGCGATGCGCGCGTCAATCTGCTCCTCGGTGAAAAGGATGCGATCGATATCCGGACTCATACTTCGACCGGCCTCTCGGCGAGCCCGTACTTGAAGATCAGGTTTTCAAAATCCTTCTGATAGAACACTTGGATTTTGATGTGCGGATAGAGCTCGCGCAGCAGGCGCACTTTGCGGTTTTTTTTGGTAACCAGCGACTGCTTCATCGTCGTGAGCTCCAGGTAAAGATCGAACTCGGGAAGGTAGAAATCGGGCGTGAAGCTCTCGACCGCGCGGCCGTCTGGACCGTATTGAATGGGGAAGGTGCGCGGTTCGTACTCCCAGGCGATGCGGTAGAAGTCCAGCAGGTTGGCGAACATCTCCTCGCTCGCGTTGACGAAGACCTTCTTCCGCAGCGTGGCATGCCCGGCGGGCACAATGCCGAAACGCGCCAGCTTGAGGCGCATTTGAAACTGAAGCTGCTGCTCCGCCGCGGGGGATAGGTGCCCGCGCTCCGCGAGCCCGGCAGTTCGCGCCGCCGTCTCGATCAGTTCGGCCATTTGCTCGCTGGTGAGCACTTCGGAGTTCAGCACGATATCGAAAAGGTCCGCGGTGGCTTTGCTCTTGCCGAACTTGGCTTTGCGTTCAGCGCGGGCGGCGGCTTCCATTTCAAGCAGCAGTTGACGCGCTGCGGGCCGTTCCAGGCGACGGTCCAGCATCAGGTTCCCGATTCGCACGTTCTCCGGCGCGACGATGTGGACGCGCAGCATGCCGGGGAAGTGGCGTGCTTGAAGCTCGCCGCCAACGGCGCAATAGACGACGTGATGTTCGGTGGCCGCACGCGCGAGGATGGTGGTCGCAAGGCTCGGAAAGGCACGCGCGGGAATCTCGCGATCCGCGCCGAATTCTTCAGCGGCGAGCGACGCCATGCGAGTTTGGGTGAGCAATTCGAAGCCAAGGCGTTGCGCGGCAATGCGCGCCACCTCCTCGAACCGGCAACCCGGGTGCCCCGAAACCGCGATTAGCGCCATGGCGGCTCGCAAGCACCCCGAAACGCCCTTTTCGCCGGATTTTGCAGCTCAAACGCACTCGCATCGCCGGCGCCGTTGATCCTAACGGAGCCGCGATGTGTTTTTTTGCCGCATTCCAACGCACTCGCATCCCGGGCACCTTTTACCGCTCCCTGACGGTCACGGCTCCGTATGCAGTTGATGCTGCTAACGGAGCCGCGACCGTGAGGGAGCGGTAAAAGGTGAATCGAAAAGCGCATGGAGTGCGACGAGAATAACAGCCGGAGTTTTTCGGAGCCGCGACCGTGAGGGAGCGGTAAACGGTGCATCGAAGGGCGAATGGATCGCGACGAGAATAACAGCCGGGGTTTTTCGGAGCCGCGACCGTGAGGGAGCGGTAAACGGTGTATCGAAAGGCGAATGGATCGCGACGAGAATAACAGCCGGAGTTTTTCGGAGCCGCGACCGTCAGGGAGCGGTAAACGGTGCATCGAAAAGCGCATGGAGTGCGACGAGAACAACAGCCGCTTCCACGGTTTACCGGGGCGGACTGGGCGGACGATTCGCGAATCGTTCACAGTCCCTTATGATAACGCCAGGTCTGTGTAGAGGAAGCGTTCGTACCGATGAGGCTCGCCGGTGACGCACGGAATCGTTCGGTTGAACATCGGCCCGGCGTAGGCGAAGGTGTGGAACTCTCCGTTTTCGCCGCAGGGGTCTGCCTTTGCGGGAAGATCGTTCAGCAGCGCCGTGTCGAACTCGCGACCCGCGAAGCTTTCGTCCAGCGCGGCGGTATCGATGCACGCCAGCCGCGCGCGCAAGCGGCCTGCGATCATTTCCCTGGCAAGGTCCGCAGTGGGCAAATCCCAAAGCGGGAACACCGGCTTCAACCCAGATTCCGCCAGCTGCCGCTCGCGATACTCGCGAATATCGCGCAGATAAAGATCGCCGAACGCAATTTCAGTGAAGCCTTCGGCAATCGCGCGACGGCACGCCTCGGCCATACAACCTTCATACGCTTCGTTGGAACAAGGCCACGGCAGCGGAATCTGCCAAAGCGGTACTGCCGCGGCTTCGGCTTGAGCTTCCAGCAGTTCGCGGCGGACGCCGTGCATGGCTACACGACCCGCCGCGTCATTGAGAGTAGTCAGCAGCCCGGCAACTTCGACGCCCTGCTGCCGCAGAACATGCAGGCTCCAGGCGCTGTCTTTGCCGGAGCTCCAGGCCAGTAGAGTCTTCGCCAACCGTCAGGCCGCCTGCAAAGCGACGCGCTCGCGGCGCGCCACCGTCCGGCTCAGCCACGCATGCAGAACGAAGAACACCGCGGAATACAGCAGGTCCGACGCGAGCGTGCGGCCGTAGAACGGAATCCCGGCGACGAAGCAACTCACCAAACCTTCCATGTTGCGGGCATAGGTGTGGGCGGCGCCCAGCCACACCGCGAAGTTGGTGATCAGGAAGAACTGCAAGCTCGCGGCGACGGCGGCCGTACCGATCCACAGCGGATTTTCCGTGCGGCGCAGCTTGGTTCCGATCCATACAGAAATCAAAAAGCTCGCATATACGAACGGCGTCGCGAAGGAATAGCCGCCCAGAATCGGGTCAGTAATCGCCATGAGCACGATCGGCAGCGCGTAGGCCTGCCAGCCGCGCAGGCGCGCGCCCGCGAACAGGCTCATCGCTCCCACAGGCGCGAAGTTTACCGCCTGAGTGACGCGCAGCAGCGCTCCCAATACCGTCAGCCCCATGGCCATCGGCCTCGCCGTCTGATTTTCCATTGTTTCTCCTCTACTCACAATATTATCTACCAGTAAGCCCCGATGTCGATTGGTTCGGCTCCCACAGTGTTTCCACCGTGGACGTCAGATGGTTCGCCCAGCGGCTCCACACGAACAGCGCATCGCTGAGGCGGTTCAGGTACCGCACTGCTTCGGGCGGCGCTTCCTCTTCGCGGCTGAGCGTGACGCACGCCCGCTCAGCGCGACGGCAGACGGTCCGGCAGATGTGCAACTCCGCGTCCAGCCGGCTGCTGCCCGGCAGAATGAAACTGCGCAACGGCGCCAGTTCCGCATTCATGTGGTCCATCTCTTTTTCGAGCTGCTCGATTTCCGCGGCGGTGATGCGCGGCTGCTTTTCGTGCACATCCGCCGGCAGCGTCGCGAGAATCGAGCCGAGGTTAAAGAGTTCGTGCTGCACGCGCAGCATAATGGGCGCGAGCGGATACACTTTTCCGTTGCGACTCACCATTTCATGCACGGTGGAGCGAGCGAGTCCGAGAAATGCATTCAGCTCGTCGACGGTGCCGTACGCCTCTATGCGCGCACTGTCCTTCGACACGCGTTGACCGCCCACCAACCCGGTCTCCCCGCCGTCGCCACGCCGCGTGTATACGCGATTGATCGCCAGGCGCGGTTCTTCGAATGGAACGTCGCTCATAGCTCTATTTTGCTCTCGAAATCGCCCACTTCAAACCCGCAACGAAGTTGAGCCGCGGCGATGGGAAGCCGAACACTTCTTCGTAATACTGGTTCAGGGCGTTGCGCAGATTGCCATACGCCGTGACGCCATGGCCCAGCTCATAATTCACATTGATTCCCAGGTTCGCGTACCCGGGATTCCAAAACAGGCCGTTGGTTGCGCCGAGGCCAGGCTCCACATCGAGCGCCTGCCCGCGATAATATCCCTCGACGTTCGCCGTCACCTTGCCGCGCGTAACGGTGACCATGGTGGTACCCGAGTTCGCGGGACGCCGCAGCAGTTGCTGCCCCACCTGAAATGGCGTAGGCGCGACATTCGTTGCGCCGCTTAGCCCGAGGATTTCGGTGTTGAGGTACGTGTATGAACCAGTGACGAAAACCCAGCGCGCTGGACGCCATTGGGCCGTGAACTCGGCTCCCTGGGCGCGCGAGTTGGCGAGGTTATCGGTCTGGAAGCGGCCCAGTTTGCTGAGGCTGCCGCCGAGCGTCACAATCAGGTCGTAGTAGCGGTTGTAAAAATATGTGGCATCGAGCGCGATGAGGCCGTGCGCCAGCTTCTGGCCGATTCCGGCATCGAAGCTGCGCGTGCGCTCCGGCTTCAGCGACGGATTGTCCGTGTACGCCAAATCGAAGCCGCCCGGTGGCCGCAGGCCCATGCCGAAGGAGGAGTGCAACCGCGTCGCTGCCTTCGCATACGCCACCGCGACCTTGGGATTCGCAGTGGATATCGTCTGCTCCGGGAAGGCCGGCCGCGAGAAGCCGTCGGTTGGAATCGCGCCAGTGCGGATGATTTCACCGCGCACACCTGCCTGCACGCTGAATGCGCCCCAGACGAAGCGGCTTTCCCAGTAGATGCCGGTCTCATTGCGGCGGATGGGGAACGCGTTAAAGGATGCGTCGCTGATGAAGGTGTTCTTGATTTCTTCCAGCGCTTCGCTGACGCCGAATGCCGTTGTGTAATGCGGGCTCACGCTGACGATGGTGCGCGACTCCGCCTGACCTCTCAGGTCCTTATTCGCGCTGAAACCGAAAGGGCTGGTATAGCCATTATTGTTCTGGAAAAAGGTGGTGAAGAGTTCTTCCCGTACACGCGGCGTGGCATCGATGGTGTAGTGCGCCAGGTAATCGCCAAAATTGTTTTTGCTCCGGCTGATGAGGTCGATTCCGCTGAAGGTGTGCTTCGGATCCGAACCCCATGCACCGGGCTCGCCGACCGTGTTGCTATCGAAATCGGCATGCAGCGAGAGCGACTGGCGGCCCCAGTGCCGCGATACGTTCAGGAGGCCGTTGGTGTTGTGATAATCGCCGTTCGGGACGGGGCCATTATCATCCATGCGCGATGCGGAGAACGCCAGGCCGAAACCGCCGATGCGCGCCGTACCGCCGGCGCCAAAGCGACGTTCGCCGTATGTGCCGCCTTCGGCAAGCACATCGAAGTTGGGCGAAGCATCGGCTTCACGAGTCACGAAATTCACCACCCCGCTGTTGGCATAGGGTCCGTAAATCGCCGATTGCGGGCCGCGGACCACTTCCACGCGATCCAAACTCTCGGTGGGGATATGGGCGAAATCGAAATTCCCGCCGAAGGCGTTCACCGGAACTCCGTCGATCTCGACGAGGTTGAAATTCGCATAACCGCCGCGAATGAACAGACCGGTGACACCGCCGAAATACGCGGTTTGGCTGAAGGCGAGACCGGGCACGTAGCGAAGCAGGTCCACCGCGGTAGGCTGATTGCTTTCGCGGATTTCCTGACGCGGCACGATGGTGACACTGCTGCCCTGCTGTTCGGCGGAAACATCGATTGCCGAGCCGACAACGCGAACCGCATCGACCACCGGGGCGAGTTCCAGTTTTACGTTGGCCGGCGTGCCGGCCTGGTCGAGAGGAATCTCGACGGTACGGAAGCCGGGCGCGGTGACGGCAAGGCGCGCTCCCGGCGCGGGGTCGGCTTTCAGGTTGAAGCCGCCGGCAGTATCGGCGACAGTCTGGGCTTCCACGCCGACACGGTCGACAATGGAGACCTGGGCTCCGCATACACCGGCGCCCGATGGATCGGTGACGGTTCCTTTGATATCGGCGGCGAAGAGTGAAACGAATGAACAGGCCAGCAGGCCTGCGGCACGGAAAAACATTGGTAAGCTCCTCCCTCGAGAGCTGTGACTAACGGTCCGTGGCCGGTCTCCTGACTTGCGCGTCATCGGAAGAGATTCACCTTCCCGTTCCGAAGAACAGTGGTGTTTCGAATCTCGCCTCAGCGCTTACAGTGGCGGGGCCGTGCTGGATTTTCACCAGCTTCCCGTGCACCAGCGGACAATAAACTCCGTTACTGAGTGTACACTATTTGCAAAGACCCATGTACCGGCTCATCACCGCGCTGGCGGTTTCGGCGCTGCTGCTTTCGGCGGCCGATCCGCAGAAAGACCAGCGCAAAAAATCTCTGGAAGCCTATCAGGAAGGGCTTGCGGCCGATAAAGCAGGCCATCGCGACGATGCCATTGCGGCGTATTCGGCAGCCATCCATGCCGATGAAACCAACGGGGCGGCGTGGCTCGCTCGCGGCCGCGATTATCTGGCTACCGGAAAGAACGACGCCGCGACACTGGATCTGGAGCAAGCGGTGCGCTATCTTCCTAACGACGCGCAGGCATACGCGGCACGCGGGCAGGCCGACAGCGCGGCGGGCCAGACTGCGCGCGCCATACAGGATTTCTCCACCGCCATTGAACTGAAACTGGAACGCACTGAGGTTTATACAGGTCGCGGCGACGCATATCGCGCGAGCGGCCAGTTTGAAAAAGCGGTAGACGATTATACGCGCGCCATCAAGCTGCGGCTGGATAATCCGGAACCGTATAAGGGTCGCGGAATGGCATACGCGGCGCTCAAGCGGTATCGCGACGCGGTGGATGATTTCGATCTGTGCCTGGAACGGCGTCCGGATTTCGAAGACGTATACATTGAGCGCGCCTTGGCGTATGCCGCTTTGAGCGATTATCAGCACTCCAGGCAGGATCTGGACGAAGCCGCGCGCCTGCGGCCGGAAGATGTGCGGGTATACCGGGTGCGCGGCGCGGTTCGCGAGCGAATGCGCGACGACCCCGGCGCGCTGGCGGACTTCAGCGAAGCGATCCGGCTGGACCCGAAGGATGCGCGCCTCTACCTGGCGCGCGGCTCTGTGTATGCGCGCATGGGAAAGCTTGCGGAATCGCTGGAGGATCGGGATAAGGCGGTGCAGTTAGACCCGAAGAGTCCCGAGGCGTACGTCGCGCGCGGAAGCTCCTATCACCTGTTAGGCCGTCATGAGGAAGGGTTCAAGGACCGAAGCACGGCGCTGTCGCTCGATCCCAATTACGCGCTGGCGTGGGAAGCGCGCGGCAACGCGTACCTGATGCTGGGCCATTACGATGAGGCGGTAGCGGATCTGGAGCATGCGGTGCGGCTCGAGCCGGGGAATGCCGAGGCTCGGCGACTGTTGACGCAGGCACAGGCACAAGTTGCGCAAGTGGTGGCGGCAGCGAGGGTGAAGGAAGCGGCGCCGGATACGACGAAGGTTACGCTGCCTGGTTCTCCGGCGGCGGCCGAAGTTCCGCCCGCCGCTGCGGCAGTGCAACCGGCGCCTGCGGCAGTGCAGCCGAAGCCTATGGCGGTGCAGCCGGCGCCGAAACCGGCGGTGTCCGCGGCCGAATTGCATGCCAAGGGAAGGCAGCTCTTGCAGCAGGATAAGTTCACTGAGGCTGTTGCCGTTTTATCGGCCGCCATTGCAGCCGACCCGTCGCTGGCGTTGGCATACAATGCGCGCGGGTATGCGCGGTTCCGGTTGAAGCAGTATGCAGACGCGATTGCCGACTTCGATGAGGCGGTCAAGCTGAAGCCGGATTACGCGAACGCGTATAGCAATCGCGCGGCGGCGAAGCGGTCGGCAGGCGACAAGGCGGGCGCGGAGGCCGATGCGAAGCGCGCTAAGGAATTTGCCGTTGGTCGATGATGGGCGGCCGGCGGAGGTTTCTGAAAACCGAAAGATCTTTCGGTTTCGTTTTCTAAGCCATTTCGTTTCTTTGCGGGGTAGAGGAAAACCGAAAGATGTTTCGGTTTTGCGTTTACCTTTGGGTAAGGGGCCTTTTGGGCGTTTGTTCTCGTCGCGATGCATTCGCCTTTCGATGCACCTTTTACCGCTTCCTTACGGTCGCGGCTCCGTTAGGGTCCAAACCGGGGACATGGGTGACACTTCTATCCGGGGACATGGTGACAGTCGATAGGGTTTGAGAATTTTGGGTTCTCAGAATCAACTACATACGGAGCCGTGACCGTTAGGGAGCGGTGAAAGGTGCCGGGATGCGTTTCCCTGGCTTTATGATGGCACGGGGTTGTGCTCGATTCGGCGTACCGGCTCGTAAGTGATTGGCGGGAAGACGCCAAATTCTTGTGAATGCCTGGCGACGTCTACTTCAGCAGGTTGGAGCTGCGATTCGCGAAGTCCAGGACCCAGTTCGGGAAGATCCCCAGGAACAGCGTGCCTAATGCCGGCAGAATCAGAGCTGCCCGCAGGCCGGCGCCCAGGGGCTCGGCAGCATTGGCGGCTTCGCTCGGCTCGCGCATGTACATCATCACCAGAATCCGCAAGTAGTAATAGGCGGCGACGGCGCTATTCAGAAGGCCCAGCACGGTCAGCCAAACCAAGTGCGATTCCAGAGCGGCGCGGAAGATGTAGAACTTTCCGAAGAATCCGCCTGTCAGCGGCACGCCGATCAGCGAGAGCAGGAAAATGGCCAGCATAGCCGCGGTCATGGGCTGCCGCTGGGCAAGACCCGAGAAGTCCTCGATGCTCTGATACTTCTCGCCGCGTCCGGAAAGATGGCTGACCACCGCGAAGGCTCCGATGTTCATAAAGGCATACGCCGCCAGGTAGAACATGGCAGATGCCACGCCGATTTCGCTGCGCGCCGTCAGCGCCACCAGCACGTAGCCGGCGTGCGCGATGGAGCTGTAAGCCAACATTCGCTTGATGTTCTGCTGCAACAGGGCGGCGAAGTTGCCGATGGTCATGGAGAGGAGAGCAACGCCCCAGACCAAAGGCTCCCACCCACTGCCGATCGGCTCGAATGCCGTCATGAAAATGCGCAGGAAAATAGCAAACGCCGCCGCCTTCGGTCCGGCGGAGAGAAACGCGCTGACCGGAGTGGGCGCGCCCTGGTAAACGTCGGGCGCCCAGACCTGGAACGGCGCCGCGGAAATCTTGAACGCCAGCCCGACGAAGATCAGGGCGGCGGCGACTCCCACAAAGATCGGCGACGGCGCATCCGGACCTGCCTGATTCATGCGAATCACAGCCAGGTTGGTGCTCTGGGTGGCGCCGTAGATCAACGCAACTCCGTACAGGAAGAACCCGGTGGCGAAGGAGCCCAACAGGAAGTACTTCAGCGCCGATTCGTTGGCGCGTTTGTCATCGCGCAGGTAGCCCGCGAGGATGTAACTCGCGATGGACGAAATTTCAAGGCCGATGAAGATAATGATCAGATCGTTCGCCGCGGCCATGATGGACTGACCCGCGATGGAGAAGAGCAACAGCGCGTGGAACTCGCTGGTCTCGGCTTCCTGCTTTGCCAGGAAGCGGTAGCTCGGCAGCACCGTCAGAATGCCCACCACCATCACGAGCACGCGGAAAAATGTCGCGAAGCCGTCCACCCATAGCATGCCGCCGAAGGCCGGTCCCGCGTGTTGATAAGCGTAGATGGATGCGCCGATGCCGCCGATGAGCGTCAGCAGGCTGATATGGCCGAAGGCGTAGCTGCCGCGCTTATTGAGTATCGGATCGAGCACCATCATGAGGGTGCCCATGACCACCAGAATGATCTCCGGCAGGAAGCGGATCGCGTCCGCCGGATTCATGGTCGGCATGATGCTAGCGCCCATTGGCAACCTCCAGCGAGGCGGGCCGGCGCAACTCCACCCGGAAGGGAACGTTGATCTGTGTCTGCTTGAGCACCTGCGCGGTCACGTTGCTGACCGGCGGCAGGAACGATTGGGAGTAGACGCCCATCCACACCATCATCGCGATGAGCGGGACCATCGCGGCCCATTCGCGCCCTTTCATATCGAAAACGTGCGACCCGACTTCGTGATTCGCCTCGCCGAAGAAGACACGCTGGTAAAGCCAGAGCATATAGCAGGCGGAAAGAATCACGCCAATGGAGGCGAAGATCGCCCATTTGTAATTGGCGATTGCCGTGCCCTGCAGCACCAGGAATTCGCCGACGAAATTGTTGAGCAGCGGAAGCCCGATACTCGCCAGTGTGGTGATCAGAAAGGCGGTGGAAAGCCACGGCGCCACCGTCGCCACCCCGCCGTAATCCTTGATCTCCAGCGAGTGACGGCGCTCATACAGCAGGCCGACAACAACGAACAGCGCGCCGGTCGAGATGCCGTGGTTCAGCATCTGATAAACCGCGCCATCCATGCCCTGCTGCGTGAAGGAAAAGATGCCGAGGACCACAAAGCCCAAGTGGCTGACCGAAGAGTACGCCACCAGCTTCTTCATGTTCGGCTGCACCATGGCAACCAGCGCGCCGTAGATGATTCCGATGATCGCCAGCACGGCGATCCACGGTGCGCACTGGCGCGCGGCGCTGGGGAACAACGGCAGGCAGAAGTGAAGGATTCCGTACGTGCCCATCTTCAGCATGACGGCTGCCAGCATGACGGAGCCGGCGGTGGGAGCTTCCACGTGCGCGTCGGGCAGCCAGGTGTGCAGCGGGAAGAGCGGCACCTTGATGGCGAACGCGAGGAAGAACGCCAAAAAGAGCAGCAACTGTTCATTGGGCGCGAAGGTGAGGCGACCGGTAGCGAGCTGATCCAGGATGGCCGGATAACTGAAGGTCTGAGCTTTGATGTACAGGTAGATGATGGCCGCGAGCATCAACACCGAGCCCGCCATCGTATAGAGGAAGAATTTGACCGCCGCGTAGATGCGGCGCTCATGGCCCCAGATGCCGATCAGGAAATACATCGGCACAAGCGAGATTTCCCAGAACACGTAAAACAGGAAGAGGTCCTGCGCCAGGAACACGCCGATGAGGCCGAATTCCAGCAGCAGCAGGAACGCAAAGAATTCTTTGACGCGATGTTGAATGCTCTTCCACGAGATGAGCACGCAGATGGGGGTGAGCAGCGTGGACAGCATCATCAGCCAGAAGCTCACGCCGTTGGCGGAGATTGCGAAGTGAATGTCCGGCGAGGAGATCCAGGGCACATCGACCATGAACTGCTCGTGGGCGGTGGCGCGGTCAAACCAGTTCAGCAGTCCGATGGACGCAACGAAGGTAACCAGGGACACCGCGAGCGACCAGATGCGCGATGCCTGCGGATTGTTGCGCGGCAGCAGAGTCGCGACGATGAAGCCGGCAAGCGGAATAAAGAGGACCGCGGTCAGCAGATTCATCGGAGGCCTCCCGAGAGGCTCATCGCCACGATGAGCAAGACACTGCCGAACAGAACCCACGTCGCGTAGCTGCGAATGTTGCCGGATTGCATCTGGCGGAGGACGCCGCCGACGGCGCGGGCCGCGGTACCGACTCCGTTCACAGTGCCATCGATGAGCCCGGCATCTGCGCCGCGCCAAAGCACTACACGCGAGCCGTTGACTACGGGCTTGACCACCGTCGCGTCATACGCTTCGTCAACAAAGTACTTGTTGAGGACCAGCTTGTATAGACCTCCGAGGCTGCCGCCTATGGAATCCGCCGTGCCGGGCTTTACGACGTACATCACATAAGCGATCAGAATGCCGAGAAGACCCGCCGCGCTGGAGATCACCATCAGCATCACATCTTCAGGCGCTTCGAGGGTAGGGAACAGCGAGCCGAGGAACTCGGGGATCTTGAACAGGAAACCGCCGCCGAGCGACAGGATCGCGAGCACGATCAGCGGACCCGTCATAACAGCGGGAGATTCGTGCGGATGTGCGTTGCCGCGGTACCGGCCGAAGAAAGTCATGAACATCGCGCGGAAAACATAGAACGCGGTGATGCCGGCGGTCAGCGTGCCCACCCAATACATCCAGGGCGCGTGATGGTTGGCGGCGAGGAGAATGGCGTCCTTACTGAAGAAGCCGGACGTGAACGGCACTCCGGCAATGGCCACCGCGGCGCACATCATGGTCCAGAAAGTGATCGGAATTTTGGTGCGCAGGCCGCCCATGTTGCGCATATCCTGTTCGCCCGAGAGCGCGTGGATCACACTGCCGGAACCGAGGAACAGCAGCGCTTTGAAGAACGCGTGGGTCATCAGATGATAAACCCCGGCCGAGAACGCTCCGCAGCCGACGCCGACAAACATGTAGCCGAGTTGCGAGACGGTGGAATACGCGAACACCTTCTTAATATCGTTCTGCGCCATGCCGATGGTGGCGGCGAAGAACGCGGTCGCGATACCGATGATGGCAATGGTGTCCATCGCAGCCGGCGCGTGCGTGAAGATCGGGAAGGAGCGGGCGCACATGTAAACGCCGGCGGTCACCATGGTCGCGGCGTGGATCAGGGCGGACACAGGCGTGGGACCGGCCATAGCGTCCGGCAGCCAGACGTACAGGGGAATCTGCGCCGATTTTCCGGTCGCGCCGAGTAGCAGCAGCAGCCCGATGGTGGTCAAGACGGCTTCGGAAGCGGCTGGCGCCTGGCGGAACACGGTGCCGAAATCGAGCGAGCCGAAGGTCTTGAAAATCAGGAACATGGCGAGCGAGAAACCGAAGTCGCCGATGCGGTTGACGATGAACGCCTTGTTACCCGCGTCCGTCGCGAATTTCTTATCGAAGTAAAACCCAATGAGCAGATAGCTGCACAGGCCCACGCCTTCCCAGCCGATGAAGAGGATCAGGTAGTTCGCGCCGAGAACCAGTGTCAGCATGAAAAACATGAACAGGTTCAGGTAAGCGAAGAAGCGATAGAAACCGCCGTGATTCGGCCCATGCTCGTGGGCCATGTAGCCGACGGAGTAGATGTGGATGAGGCTGCCGATGCCGGTGACCACCATCAGCATGACGGCGGTGAGGCGGTCGACGGAGAAATCCCAGTTGACCTGAAATGCGCCGCTCTGAATCCAGGTAAAGTAATGCTCGCTATAGGCCGTATTGAGCGGCGCGAGCGCGAGCAGCGTCTTCAAGGCCCAGGCGAACGAAAGCACCACGCTGCCAATGCCGAACACGCTGACCAGAGCTTTGGAAAAACGGCGTCCAAACAGGCCGTTGATGAGGAAGCCCGCCAGGGGAAAGATTGGTATGAGCCAGAGTTGCATCTAGTTCTTCATCGAATCGATCGCGTCGATATTGAGTGTCGAGCGATTCTTGAACACCGTCAGAATGATTGCGAGTCCCACAGCCGCTTCCGCCGCCGCCACTACCATCACGAAGAACGCAAACAGATGCCCGTCCACGCTCTTGAAATGATAGGAGAAGGTGATAAACGTCAGATTCACGGCGTTGAGCATCAGTTCGATGGACATGAACACCGTGACGATGTTGCGCCGGAAGAGGAAACCGGCGACGCCGAGGGCGAAGAGCACCGCGCTCAGCGTGAGAAACCAGGAAATCGGGACGGCCGCCATTTAATCCATTTCCTTTCGCGCCAGCACGATGGCGCCGACGATGGCGATCAGCACCAGGATGGAAGTGATTTCGAACGGCAGCATGTACGTGGTGAATAGCGCCCGTCCGATGGCTTGAGCGGTTCCGCCGGTGAAGCCGCCGAAGGTGACTTCGACATCGCGCGGGAACAGCCGCTGCACAAAGTACGCTACCAGGCCGAGGAAGGCGATCAGCAGCGGCACACCCAGGAGGTGCACCACTACGCTACGGCCCTGTTTCACTTCCGAACCGGCGTTCAACAGCATGATGACGAAAATAAACAGCACCATCACCGCGCCGGCGTAGACAATCACCTGCGCGGCGGCGATGAATTCAGCGCCGAGCAACAGGTAGAGGATTGCGAGCGACCCCATGACTCCGACCAGCGAAATCGCGCTGGAGATCGGATGCGTCTGGACCACCACGTTGATCGCGCATACCACCGCGATGATCGCGAAGATCAGAAAAAGTATGACGTTCATTTCGTGAACCACGCCACCAGAAAGCCGGTGATCAGCAGATTGAGCATGGCCACCGGGAACAGGAACTTCCACGTAAAGCCCATCAGTTGGTCATAACGGAAGCGCGGCAGCGTTCCGCGAATCCACATGAAGGCGAAGAGAATCACGCCGGTTTTGCCGCAGAACCAGAAGAGCGGCAAGAGCCATTGCTGCACGATGGGCAGCACGAAGACAGCGGCAATGATGAGAAAAATGACGCCGAAGGCGGGAAAGGTGAGCTTGTCCCGTTTGCGCACAGCGTTCACGCCGTGATACAGGGCGATGAGCCCGGCGATGGCGAAAATAACCACCGGCACGAAGCTCGAGCCGTATGCCGCCGGCCATGGCGCATCCCAACCGCCGAGGAACAAGAGAGTCGCCATGCAGCTTACAGTGATCATGTTGGCGTATTCCGCCATGAAGAAGCTGGCGAACTTCATGCTGCTGTACTCGGTATGGAAGCCGGCGACCAGCTCGTTTTCGGCTTCGGGAAGATCGAACGGCACACGATTGGTTTCCGCAAACGCAGCGATCAGGAAGATGATGAAGCTGATGATCTGCGGGAAGGGTCCGCGCAGCAGGTTCCAGTGGAGCAGGCCGCCGGCCTGCGTGCCGACCAGATCGCGGAGGCTGAGCGTATTCGACAGCAGCAAGGGCGCGGCGATGGCGATTGACATCGGCAACTCGTAGCTGATCATTTGCGCGGAACTGCGCAGGCCGCCCAGCAGCGCGTACTTATTGTTCGATGCCCAACCGGCGAGCGCGATTCCGTACACGCCCATGGAGGACGCGGCCAGAATGAAGACGACGCCGATGTTGAGGTCCGTCAACTGCATCCAGGTGTGATAGCCGGCCACTTCAATGGTGGGGCCAAACGGGATGACGCTGATCGAGAGGAGCGCCATGGAAACGGAGATGAAGGGAGCCGCAAGATAGAGAGGCTTGTTGACGTAGGAAGGCAGCAAGTCTTCCTTGGTGATGAGCTTGATCACATCGGCGAGCGGCTGCAAGAGACCGTGCGGGCCGACGCGGTAAGGGCCGGGGCGCACCTGTATATGGGCGATGACTTTGCGTTCCACCCATTGCAGGTAAGCCAAGGTGGTCATGAGAACACCGAAGACCACCAGGATTTTGATCAGGCTGATGACGATGAACGAATCCATTTAGCTGCCCAAGCGGCTTTCCACAACTGAATGCAAGACTTTAGAATAGCGTCCCAGCGTGCCCGAGGAGAATAGCCCGTTGTGATCGCTGCGCACCAGGTCGGGGCGGCTCTCGACGGGGATACGGCCGTTGACGGGCATGGTCTGAGCGGCTCCGCCGGTGGCGATGGCGGCCGACGGAATATTGTAGCCGCGAACGGCTTTGCGAATCTGTTCGAAAACCACTTCCGGCACCCACGGCCCGAGCGTCTGCGCGGCTTGCATTTCGCGCGCGATGAAGCCCATGATTTCGATGTCCGGCTTGGCGCCCATGGTCTGAATGGCCTTTTTCAGGCGCTGCACTTCGCCGGTGGTATTGGTGACGGTCCCGTTCTTTTCGTAGGCGGAGGCGGCGGGCAGGACGACATCCGCCTGCTGCGCGGTCTCGGTGAGAAACATGTCCTGGACCACGAGGAAGGCCGCGTTCTTCCGCGCTCCGCTTTTATACGGGTTCGCGCCGACGACCCAGAGCACGTCGAGATTGGCGTCTAGCATCTCATCCACGTGCATGCCGGGTTGATTGGTGGGTTCAAAGCCGGGCAGCAGCTCGGGGGCGAGGCCCATGTCGATAGCGCCGCGGGAATTGGAATAATCTACGAGAGCGACGTACTTTACGGGGATGCCGAGCGATTCGCCGAACTCCACCAGGCGCGCGACATCGGCGCCCTTGAAGGAATCGTCGAACAGAATGACGAGCTCGCCTTCCCCTTTGAGTTTGTCGCGAAGCGATTCCAGCGCGGCGAAATAGTCCGCGGGTCCGGCGATTACATTGTGCAGATGCACTGGCCTCGATGGCTCGCCCAGCGCCTTGCCGGGACCTTCGACAGGTTCCCACCGTGGACCCGCTGGTCCGGGTGAACCGGCATTGGGAGGCGTGGCCACACCACCCACCGGCATGTTGCCGGGACCGGTGCTGGTGGCGCCGGGACGGCCCTGCGGATTCGCACCGAGATCGCCGCCGACCTTCTGCGCGGGACCGCCCACGCGAATGCTCAACACGGAGTACTTGTCCTCGCGCACCGGACCGGGAGTGACGGCGTAGACGTGCGCCTGATGATGCCGGTAGTTCGCGCGAACCTGATAGGCCAGCAGCGGATGCTCCAGCGAAAGGTCCGAACCAAGCACCAGCACGGCCTTGCGCTCGTACAGGTCGGCGACGGTCGCGAGTTGGCCGGTCTTGCCGCTGAGGGCGTCGAGCAGGCTGACGACGTCGCCCGTGCGGTGATGATCGATGTTGTTCGTCTTTAGCACCTCGCGAGCGAAGCGCTGCAGATAGAAATTCTCTTCGTTGCTGGTGTGGTTGGAGCCGATGACGCCGAATGTTCCGCCGGCGTTTGCCGTCTCAGAGAACTTCTTGCCGACAGCTTCGAGCGCTCTGCTCCAGGAGACTTCTTCGAGCTTGCCGTTGATGCGCATCATGGGGGCTTGCAAGCGGTCGGCGTTGTTATAGAAATCGAAGCCGTAGCGGCCCTTCACGCAGAGAAATTCGCCGTTGATGCCGGAGCGGTCGCGATTGTTGCCGCGCATGATTTCGTCATTGCGCGTGCCGAGCGTCGTCTTGCAGCCATCCGCGCAGTGCGTGCAGATGGTGCCGACGTGGGTCATTTCCCAGGGACGCGTCTGGTAGCGATAGATGCCGCTGGTGAGCGCGCCGACGGGGCAAATGTCGATGCAGGCGCCGCACTCGTCGCATTCCAGGTGATCGCCGACGTTGGGGGCAATTTCGGAGACCGCGCCGCGGTTCACGACGCCGAGCGCGCCGACGCCCATGCCTTCGTTACAGATGCGGACGCAGCGGAAGCAAAGAATGCAGCGCGGCGCATCGAAAAACACGACGGGCGAATATTGTTTTTCGGGAACGTGGAGCTTGGTTTCGCTATAACGGCTTTCGCCCGCGCCATAGCGAAACGCCATGTCCTGAAGTTCGCACTCGCCGCCTTTATCGCAGACCGGGCAATCCAGGGGGTGATTGGTGAGCAGGAACTCGAGGGTCGATTTGCGGGCCGCTGCGACTACCGGAGTTTCCGTTTTGACGACCATGCCTTCCGCCACGGGAAGCGTGCAGGCGGCCATCAGCTTGGGCATCTTCTCGACTTCCACCAGGCACATGCGGCAAGCGGCCTGCAGCGAGAGACCTTCGTAATAACAAAACGCCGGGATTTCAATGCCGACGGTCTTCGCGGCATCGATGACGAGCGTATTCGGGGCAGCTTTGACTTCCCGGCCGTCGATTGTGAGTGTTACCAAGTCAGGCATTAATACAAACCTTGGGGCAGCGTATTTTTACCACAGAGACACAGAGAAAACCAAGAGAGCACAGAGAAGAGCATTATGTTTTTCTCTGTGTCCTCTGTGATTCTCTGTGCCTCCGTGGTGAAATCACACTCTTCCTATCTTTAAACCGCCACTGCGTGCTTTTCGTAGGGGCACGGCTTTCCGTTCAGGTGATCTTCGAACTCGTTCCGGAATTTTTCTACTATTGAGATGGTTGGCATGGCCGCGGCATCTCCTAGGGGACAGAAGGTCCGGCCCAGCATGTTCTTCGCCAGGTCTCCGATCAGATTGATGTCGGACTTCACTCCTCCGCCTTCGTGGAAACGGGTCAGGATCTTGCGCAGCCAGGTTGTGCCTTCGCGGCACGGAATGCACCAGCCGCAACTTTCGTGCGCGTAGAAGCGCATGATTCGCAGCGCGGCTTTCACCATGCAGGTTTCTTCGTCCATGATGATCACTCCGCCCGACCCGAGCATGGTTTTGCGCTGCGTCATGGAGTCGTAGTCCATGGTGGCGCCTTCGAGCTCTTCGGCGGTGAGCACCGGGCAGCTCGACCCTCCGGGGATGAACGCTTTCAGCTTGCGGCCCATGCGCATTCCGCCGCCGACCTCTTCGATCATCTGCTTCACGGGGAAGCCAAGCTTCAGCTCGTAGACACCCGGCTTATTCACGTGACCGGTGAGGCAGGTGAGCTTGGTGCCTCCCGCTTTGGGAACGCCGAGCGCGGCGAACGCCGCACCACCATCGCGAATGATGGGAGGCACGGCGCAAAAAGTCTCCACATTGTTCAGCACCGTGGGCGATTGGAAAGCGCCCGATACGGCGGGGAAAGGCGGCCGGATGCGCGGGATGCCGCGCTTGCCTTCGAGCGATTCAAGCAGCGCCGATTCTTCTCCGCACTCGTATGCTCCGGCTCCGGTGTGCGCGTAAAGATCGAAATCAAAGCCGGTGCCCTGAATGTTCTTGCCGAGCCACCCCTTGGCGTACGCTTCGGCGATCGCCTTTTCGGTGATGTCGATGAGGTAGCGATACTCGCCGCGAATGTAGATGTAGCCGACGTGCGCATCTACCGCGAGCCCGGCGATCAGCACGCCTTCGATGAGCTGGTGCGGATCGTTTTCGATCAGCACGCGATCCTTGCAGGTGCCTGGTTCGCTCTCGTCGCCGTTGACCACGATGTATTTGGGTTTCGGAGAGGTACGCGGGACAAAGCTCCACTTCATTCCGGTGGGGAAGCCTGCGCCGCCGCGTCCGCGCAGATTGGAGACCTTCACTTCATCGATGATCTGCTCCGGCGTCATCTTCGATGCTTTGAGGAACGCCTGATAGCCGTCGCTCGCGAGATAGGTTTCGATGGAAGCGGAATTGGGGAGGCCAAAGCGGCGCGTGAGCACCCTGGTCTCCAGCGGACTGGGTTCGTTATACAGCATTCGTTATTGCTTCTTCCTCAAGGTGTCCAGAAGCTGATCGAGTTTCTCGGGCGTGACGAAGTGATGAAAATCGTAGTTGACCTGAATGGCGGGCGCCCAGGAGCACGCGCCCATGCACTCCACTTCCTCAAGCGAAATCTGCCCGTCCGCCGTCACTTCCTTGTGCCCGATGCCGAGCTTCTCGCAGGCGTGATCCCACAGCTTATCGCCATCCATGAGCTGGCAACTGATATTGGTGCAGATCTGGACGTGGTACTTGCCGAGCGGCTTAGAGTGCAACATCGAGTAATACGTCAGCACCTCATTGACTTGCAGAGGCGTGACGCCGACCCGTTTGGCCACTTCATCGATCAATTCGCCGGTGACGCTGCCGATTTCATCCTGCGCATACAGCAGCATAGGGATCATCGCCGAGCGCTCCCGGCCCGGCGGGTAGCTGTGCAGGAGTCTTTCAAACCTGGCTTCCAGTTCTGGTGAAAATGTCATCGATCCGTATCGCCCAGGACGAAATCCATGCTTCCGATGGAAGCAATCACGTCCGCAATAAGGGTTCCTTCAACTAGTTTAGATGTCGCTTGCAGGTTGCCGAAACTCGGCGTTCGCATGTGCACGCGATAGGGTATCCCGGTGCCGTCGCTGACCACGTAATAGCCGAGCTCGCCGCGCGGCGATTCGATCACCTGATACACCTCGCCGGCGGGAACGCGGAAGCCTTCGGTGACAATCTTGAAGTGGTAGATGAGGGCTTCCATCTGCGTCTTCATCTTTTCGCGGTCGGGCAGGACGACGTGCTGGTCCGCCGCTTTCCAGGGGCCTTCGGGCATGCCGTCCATGGCCTGCCGGACGATCTTAGTGCTCTGCCGCATCTCTTCGATGCGGATCTGGTAACGCGCGAAGACGTCGTTCTCCGTGCGGGTCGGGACTTCGAAATCGAATTTTTCGTAGCTGGAGTACGGCGCGTCTTTTCGCGCGTCAATCTTCAATCCCGCGGCGCGCAGCATGGGACCGGTGATGCCGAGGTCCAGCATATCCTCAAGGGTGATGTGTCCCACGCCCCTGGTGCGGCCGACCCAGATGGGGTTGTTCGTCAGCAGGTTTTCGTATTCATCGATGCGGCTGGGGAACGCATCGATAAACTTCTTGACCCGCTGCTGCCATCCACGCGGCGGTTCCAGCGCCAGTCCGCCGATGCGGATGTAGCTGGTCATCATGCGCTGGCCGCTGAACATCTCAAACAGCTTCAGAATCTCTTCCCGCTCGCGGAAGCAGTAGAGGAAGACGCTCATGGCGCCGATATCGAGCGCATGCGTGCCGAGCCAGACCAAATGGCTGTTCAGCCGGGTGAGCTCCACCAGCATCACGCGCATCCACTGGGCCTTCGGCGGAATCTCCAGTTCCAGCAGCTTCTCCACGGCGAGCGCGTAGCCGAAATTGTTGGACATCGGCGCGAGGTAGTCGACGCGGTCGGTGAGCGTGACGGCCTGCTGGTATGTCTTGACTTCGAATTCCTTCTCAATTCCGGTGTGGAGATAGCCGATTTCCGGAATGCAGCGCACTACGGTTTCGCCGTCGAGCTCAATTACCAGGCGCAGCACGCCATGCGTGGAGGGATGCTGCGGCCCCATGTTAAGGACCATGCGGCGCGGTCCGGACTGCGGTTGCGCAGCTTCGAGATCCGCATCCACTTCGGGCGGTAAACCTGTTTCCACGTCGCGCGTTTCGTTCATGGCTAAACCCTCGGTCCGGTGACCGGATAATCCTTGCGCAGCGGGTGGCCGGTCCAATCGTCGGGCATCATAATGCGACGCAGGTCGGGGTGCCCGGTGAACTCGATGCCGAACAGATCGAAGACCTCGCGCTCATACCAGTTGGCTCCGCGCCAGACGCCGGTTACGCTCTCGATACGGGGCGCATCGGCGGGAAGCTTGCACTTGAGCCGCAGCCGTTCCTTGCGCTCGATGGAATGCAGATGGTAGACGACTTCAAAGCGCGGCTGCCGGGGATACCAATCCAGCGCGGTGACGCTGCTGATGCGAACGTATTGCTGATCGTACTTGAGAAATCCGCAGACGCTGGCGATCTTGGCGGGCGCGATTTCCAGGGTCAGTTCGCCCCGGAAAATGGCTCCCCCCAAGACAGCGTCGCTATCGAACGCCTCCACGGCCGCCGCCGTGCTCCGCTCTCGCAAATTGTCGGGTAACATTTTGGAAATTTGCCGCTGCTACTTCCGGTTTGTCATATCGGCGCCCGACCAATCCAGCGCGCCCTTCTTGTAGATATAGAAAAAGCCGGACAAAATCAAAACCACAAAAACCAACATCTCTACGAAGGCGAACATCTTGTACTCGCGATAGACCACCACCCACGGGTAGAGGAAGATGGCCTCGATATCGAACAGGATGAAGAGCATCGCGACCAGGTAGAACTTGACGCTGAACCGGCCGCGGGCATCGCCGGTCGGGACGATGCCGGATTCGTACGGCATGTCTTTTACGCGGTTTTTGACCTTCTTGCCGAGAATGCGCGAGACGGTGATCAGTCCCGCCGCGACAGCCATCGCGATCAGCGCCTGCACCAGGACAGGGAAATACAGTTCCGTGTAGGACTTAGGCATGGGTTTGTGGGGATTTGGGCCTCAAATTTGACTATAATGGTTGCAAATCTAGGGTGTCAACCAAGGATGACCATAGACATAGTCGTAAACGGTGAGACAAGGTCTGTTCCGACGGGCCAGACGGTGCTTGCGTTGTTGCAAACATTGGAACTGGACCCGGCGCGGGTGGCGGTGGAACTGAATCGGCAAATTGTGAAGCAGCCGCTGTGGGAGCATACGGAAGTGCCGGCGGGGGCGGAGTTGGAGATCGTACAGTTCGTGGGCGGCGGGTAGGTCAGGCGGCCGGATTTATCAGCTTGGTGACGTTCTCTTCGAGTTTGGCCACGCGGCTGGATCGAAGTTGGCGCCCGTGTGCTGTCTGAGCACGCGGCCAATGTGGGTCATGGAAGCGGCGAATTCTTCGGTTGCCTTGGTGTACGGGCCGATCTTCGCTTCGAGCGCCGATACGTTTCCGGAGACGATATCGATTCTCTTCTCCAGCGACTCGAAGCGTCTCACGGATTCGGATCGGAACTCCAGGACGTATTGGGTCAGCCGTTCAACAGCTTGGGTCAGCCGTTCAACAGCGGCATCGATCCGGTCAAAACGTTCGTCGGTGGTCATCACGCTGCCTTTCCAGGCTTCTTCAACCTATTTTCGCTTCTGGCGTATCTAAAGTTGCAAACGTTTTCCTGCAACATTTCCCTGGCGCCCCTTCGTATTAGCCTACATGCGACACGCTGTCCGTTCCCTGCTCAAGGATCGCGGCTTCACTCTGACGGTGGTGCTGACGATCGCGATCTGTATTGCCGCGAACACGGCGACGTTCGCTGTCATCAACTCCGTTTTACTGCGCCCATTGCCCGTTCCGGATTCACGCGCCATTCTCATCATGGGGAATCGTTATCCGAGGGCAGGCGTGGATTTCCTGTACAACAGCTCCACCGGCGACTACTACGACCGCCTGCGGGATGTACACTCCTTTTCCGAGCAGGCGATGTTCCGCACCCGCGGCCTGACCCTGGAGGTCGGGACAACGCCGGAACGCATCACCGGAATGCTGGTGACACCGTCTCTATTCCGTCTTTTGCGCGTGCAACCATCGGCCGGACGCTCGTTCACCGATGCCGAAGGCGAGACGGGTAACGAACACAAGGCCATTCTCAGCGATGGCTTGAGCCGCCGCCTGTTCGGCTCGCCGAAGGCTGCGCTCAACCACGACGTTCGCATTTCCGGTCAACCTTATACGGTGGTCGGCGTGATGGCGCGGGGTTTCAACTTCATCAATCCCGAGGTCGCTTTGTGGGCTCCGGCTGCATTCACCGCGAAGGATCGCGAAACGCGCCACTCCAACAACTGGTACAACATCGGACGATTGCGGCCGGGCGCTACGCTGCAACAGGCACAGGCGCAGGTGGACGCCCTGAATCGCGCCAATCTCGATCGCTTTCCGCAATTCAAGGAACTGCTAATCAATGCGGGCTATCACACCATGGTTGCGCCGCTCGAAGACATGTTGACAAAGGACGTCCGTTCCAGCCTGTACCTGTTGTGGGGAGGGGCGGCATTCGTGCTGTTGATCGGAGTGGTGAATGTCGCGAACCTAGTGCTGGCGCGGTCCAGCCAGCGGCGGAAGGAATTTGCGACACGGCTGGCGTTGGGCGCCGGTTCTTCGCTGCTGATCCGGCAATTGATTACCGAAAACGTGATGGTGGCAGTCGCGGGGGGAGCGCTCGGCACGGCTATCGGGACAGCCGCACTGGCGGCTCTCACACACGCCGGCATGCAGGGCCTGCCGCGGGCCGCCGAGGTTCGCGTGGATGCCGTGGTTGTCGCGATCATGCTGGCAACAGCAGCAATTGCCGGCGTCGCGATCGGTCTTGTGCCGGCGCTGCAGATTCTTCGCGCGCAGGTGAACGATGTTCTGCGCGAGGAGAGCCGCTCCGGCACGGGTGGTAAGCGGGCGCGCCGCGTGCGGCAGGTTTTGGTGGTCGCTCAGGTGGCGCTGGCGTTTGTGCTCATGGCGGGCGCCGGCCTGATGTTCGCTAGTTTCCGGCAGTTGCTGCATGTGGACCCGGGTTTCGATCCGCATGGCGTGATCACGGCAGCCACAAGCATTCCCAACACTCTGTACCCGAAGGATGCGGACGGCGTTGCGCTGGTAGACCGCACTCTGACGTCGCTGCGCCAGATTCCCGGCGTCACCGCTGCCGGCGCGACCGGCACGATCCCGTGGAGCGACAATCATAACGACAGCGCCATCCTGGCGGAGGGCTACGTCATGAAGCCTGGGGAATCCATTGTTTCTCCCGAAACCGCCTCAGTGACACCGGGGTATTTCGAAGCGATGCGGATGAGAATGATAGCCGGCCGAACCTTCGATGCACGGGACACGAAGACGGCTCCAGGAGCGGTGATCGTGGACGAGACGCTGGCGCGCCACTTCTGGCCGGGTCAGAATCCGGTCGGCCGCCGGATGTATTTGCCGTCAGATGCCAAAGATCTGTTGAAGATCGACGAGCATACGGTCTGGATGACGGTGGTCGGGGTAGTGCGACCGGTACACACCGATAACGTGGAAGGCAGTGGCGCTCCGTTCGGCTCCTATTACATGCCTCTGGCCCAGAACCTGGAGCGCGGCATCACTCTCGCCGTGCGTGCGGCCGGCGCGAGCGACCCTATTGTCTCCGCCATTCGGACTCGTTTCGCAGCACTAGCGCCGGACCTGGCACTGTTTGATGTCCACACGATGGATGAACGGCAGGACTTGGCGCTCGCCTCCCGCCGGGGCGCACTCACCCTGGCGATGTGCTTCGGCGGGGTAGCGTTGTTCCTTTCGGCAATCGGAATCTATGGCGTGCTGGCGTACCTGGTGACGTTGCGGCAGCGGGAGATCGGGATACGCGCGGCACTTGGCTGCACTCGCGGAGGCGTGATCGCTTTGGTGCTTCGTGAAGCACTTTGGCTGTTGGGCATAGGACTCGGCCTCGGGCTGCTCGGAACCGTCGCGTTGCGGGGGGTGGTGGCTTCCCAGTTGTACGATGTACAGCCGTTCGACCCAGCGGTCCTGTCCATCGCGATTGTGATGCTCGCGCTGCTGGGGATCACGGCCGCGGCTATGCCGGCGAGGCGAGCGACACTTGTGGATCCGATGAGTATCCTGAGGGAGCAGTAGGAACGTTACTGAAGCCGGGGCCGCATCTGTTCGTTCGACACCAAGCCATCGAAGATGGCGAGGACCTGCTTGCGGTACGCATACACGCGCTGCAGATTGTCACGGAAACTCGCTTCGAAATCGTGAGCCCTCATCCACTTATCGATCATGGACCGGGGTACGTCGATGTCTTGCCGGAGAGTCTCTATGTCGTGTCCGCGGAGGAACAGACCGTAGAAGAATGCCGCTTCCCGTTGCGGCGCCAAGGGGTCGAAATCATCTCTCGCCGTCATAGCGTCATACCAGCCGCGGTCAGTAAACACCGGCCGAAGCTCAGCGAAAATGCCAGTATACCGACCCGTTGAAGAATCCGGCAAGTCCGAAATTTCGATCCCGCCTTGTTACCATTACCGTTGAGAGGACGCTACGGACGTGCCCATACTGATCGCCGCGCCAACCCGCGTAGAAGCTGCCGGAAATAAACCAAAGTTAATCGATGAATACATCGGGCGGGTGAACTCGCGGCACGAGGCCGTGAGCATCGCGCATATGCGCAGCCCCGGTGGATGGCAGGAGCCTGCACAGACGCCGGAGTTCGACGAATACACAATTGTGATGCGCGGAACACTGCGCGTGGAGCATTCAGGCGGCAGTCTGGAGGTTCACGCCGGGCAAGCTGTCATCGCGCATGCCGGAGAGTGGATCCGCTACAGTACGCCAGACCCCGACGGGGCGGAGTACATTGCCGTTTGCCTGCCGGCTTTTTCAATGGAAACAGTGCACCGGGCGGAGTAAGTTAGCTGGCCGTGAACGCAAGCGCGGTGGCGCGCGTCTTGAATTCGTACTTCTCGATACGAACTGCCGTCTTTCCGTGATCGCTGCGCACCACTTTGCCGGTCGCCACGAACTGGAGGGGGCAAGTGCCATCGAGCCGGGCGGGCCAGTGAACCGACACTTCTACAGTTTTCCCTAACGCGAGTCTTTCATCCGTGCTGAAAAGAATCCCGCCGCTAGCTATGTCGAGTGTCTTTCCGGTTCCGCTCGTTACCAGCGTTTTGGAGTGGCGAACCCGATACTTGACTTCTTGCTGCATCGGAAAACGCGAATTCCTCCGGCGATCCGCTATGCTTGTGGGTTGAGACGTGAGGTCCTGCGTGCCGATGTTCATCCTCTTTGATCATCCCCGAACGTTCTTGTTCCTACAATAGCCCGAAAGCTACAAAGAAGACCATCTAAATCAGTACTTTGGTGCGATATCTTACGATAGCCGCGCACGTGTAGAGTTTCTAATCAATGCGCGTTACAACTTGTAACAATCGAGCCTCTGATATGCTTGCCTCATGGACCGCAATCAGTTGCGCGCCCTCTTTGAGCAGGTGCGGGACGGCGGGGTAGATATCGATGCCGCATTAACCAGAATGCGGCACATGCCCTTTGAGGACTTAGGTTTCGCGAAGGTGGACCATCATCGCGAGCTGCGCCATGGGATGCCCGAAGTAATTCTGGCGAAGGGCAAAACGCCGCAGCAGGTCGCCGCCATTGCATCCCACCTTCTCGATAATTCCAGCAACGTCCTGATCACGCGTGCCGATGCCGCATGTGCCGCGGAAGTGGAGCGTACGTGCCCGGGCAGCGAGTACTTCCCGCTCTCCGGCACGCTACGGTTCTGGCGCGAGCGAACCGTTCACGGCAAGGGCACCATCGCGGTGGTCTGCGCCGGAACGAGTGACATTTTCGTTGCAGAAGAGGCGCAGGTAACGGCGGAAACGATGGGCAACCGGATCGACTCGATTTACGATGTGGGCGTCGCAGGCATTCACCGCCTGATGCACAATCGCGAACGCCTGACCGCGGCGCGCGTGGTGGTGGTTTGCGCGGGCATGGAAGGCGCGCTGCCCAGCGCTGTGGGCGGCCTGGTCTCCTGCCCGGTGATCGCGGTGCCCACGAGTGTGGGTTACGGCGCGAGCTTCAACGGGCTCGCCGCGCTTCTGGGCATGTTGAACAGTTGCGCCAGCAACGTCACTGTTGTGAATATCGACAACGGCTTCGGCGCGGGCTACGTCGCCAGTCTGATTAATCGTCTATAGCCATGCCTGATCGACCTGTCGCCGCCGTCACTGGCGCGTCCAGCGGAATCGGCGCGGCGTTTGCGCGCGAGCTCGCTGCCCGCGGCTACGATCTGCTGCTGATCGCGCGCCGGACAGACAAACTGCAGAACCTCGCCGATGAGCTTCGGAAGTGCGGGGCGGCCGCGGAAATCGTAACCGCGGACTTGACTGCCGATGCCGACATCCTACACGTTGACCGGCGGCTGCGTGAGGAACCGAGGCTCGAGATGCTGGTGAACAACGCGGGTTTTGGCGCCGGGGGTCCGTTCGCGTCCGCCGACATCGCTGCGCAAGAGGGCATGCACCGGCTGCACATTCTCGCGACGCTGCGGCTGACCCATGCCGCGCTCAGTGTGATGACGCCGCGACGCAAAGGCGCAATCATCAACGTGGCCTCGGTAGCCGGCTTCATCATCAGTCCGGGCGCGCTTAGCTATGGCGCGACTAAGAATTGGATCAACGTCTTCACCGAAGGGCTCTGGCTGGAGCTTCGGGCCGCGAGCTCGCCTGTAAAGGTGCAGTCGCTCTGCCCCGGGTTCACCTACTCGGAATTCCACGACGTGGCGCATCTGGATCGTACGAAGCTGGCGTCCAAGGCGTGGTGGTTTACCCCGGAAAGGGTGGTCGCCGACTCGTTCGCGGGGCTGGAGCGCGACAAAGTGTTCGTGATCCCCGGCTTCCGGTACCGGCTGCTGGTCGCGCTGGTGACGCGGCTGCCGAATTCCGTGCGGCGCGCGATTTTGGTGAAAGCATCGCGGAAGAGGGGTCGGCTGGACCCGGCGTGACGACAGGAATCCTTCGGAAAGATGCTCTGTCCTGCCGCGCTTGCGCGGGTAGAAGAGCTACGCTCTCCTTAGGCGAACTCCGTTCGCCTGCAACCGGTCTGGAGACCGGTCGCTACCCGGCGCGGATTACACAAACTAGTCAAGGATCCCGAGACTCGCGAACGCGTCGTTAGCCCGGAACTCGAGCAAACGTTACGCAAGGGCCGGGACGTCTACCCAGCAGCGCTTTTGCCAGCTCTGCATGCCGAGTTCGGCAAGCTGAACGCCCTTAGCGCCTTCCAGCAGGCCCCAGCGAAACGGTTCGTTCTTCACCACGTGACGCAGGAACAGCTCCCACTGCCGCTTAAACGCATTGTCGTAGCTCTCCTGTTCCGGCACCCTTTGCCAGCCGTCGAAGTAGTTCAGCGGACTCTCCACGTCCGGATTCCATACCGGCCGCGGCGTCGCGCCGTACGGCTGGATCCAGCAGTGACGCAAGCCCGCGACCGCCGTGCCGTGCGTGCCATCCACTTGCATGGTGAGCAGATCGTCGCGGCGCACACGCACCGTCCACGACGAGTTGAAATGCGCGACCGCGCCGCCCTCCAGCTCAAATGTGGCGTATGCCGAATCGTCCGCGGTGCAATGGTAAGGCTTGCCCTGCTCATCCCAGCGCTCCGGAATGTGCGTAGCGCCCAAACAGGAAACCGATTTCACAGCTCCGAACAGGTTATCGATGACATACCGCCAGTGACAGAGCATATCCAGAATGATGCCGCCGCCGTCTTCCTTGCGGTAGTTCCAACTGGGCCGCTGGCCGGGCACCGAGTTGCCTTCGAACACCCAGTATCCGAACTCGCCGCGCACGGAGAGGATCTTGCCAAAGAAGCCCTGCTGCTTGAGATTTTGCAGCTTCATCAAGCCGGGCAGCCAAAGCTTATCCTGCACGACGCCATGCTTCACGCCGGCATCGGCGGCGACACGGTACAGCGATAATGCCGTCGCCAGGTCCGCGGCCACCGGCTTTTCGCAATACACGTTCTTACCCGCGGCAATGGCGGACTTCACGGCATCCGCGCGGCGGTCTGTGGTCTGCGCGTCGAAGTAGATGGAGTAATCCTTCTCCTTGAGCGCGCCGGCCGGATCGGTGGTCCATTGCAAGCCGCCGAACTCGTTGGAGATCGCTTCCAGTTTCGAGGCGTTGCGGCCCACCAGCAGAATGCGCGGCATGATGCGCTCGCTATCGCTCAGCTTCACGCCGCCCTGCGCGATGATGGCGTGGACGCTGCGGCGCAGGTGCTGGTTCAGCCCCATGCGTCCGGTGACGCCGTTCATGATGATGCCGACTGTGTGAGTAGTCATGATTTCGGTTTGTCGGTGCACTGCGGCCGCGCGCCCGCGGGCAGCGGCGGCGCCTCCGCGCCGGCTTTCGGCAGTGTGCCCTCAAGCTCCTGGCGCCAGTGCGCTACGTCGCCCGCCGGGCCGTAGCAGTAGACCATCCGCAGCGGCGTATCGCCGACGTTGGTGAGTTGATGAAAGACTCCCGGCGGGATGTACACCGCCTGCCCCGTGCTCAGCTCGCGGCGCTCTTCGCCGAGGCACATTTCACCCGTGCCTTCCACGACGAAGTAGATCTCTTCCTGCTGCTGGTTGTGCCACGGCACCTGGCCGCCGTTCGGCTCCAGCGTGACGTGACCCATGGAAAAATTCGCGGCCTGAATCGGACTCGCTCCGCCCACCAGGTTCTGCGTGCGGCGGCGCGCCGGATAGGTTCTTCCGGCAATCTGCGATAAATCGGCAATCGTCATCGGGGTGTTCTCTGGAACAGGCGCACACTTGCAAAATACGCGCATACGCCCGCAAGAACTAATATGCCACCAAACGCCAGCGCATTCACCGGCCCTACGCGATCCTGCGCGTTGCGAACCGCGGTGAGAATCATGAGCACGAGCGGCGGCAGCCCGACGGAAATCGCGCCGAAGAGTCCTCCAGGCACACGGTATGGCCGGCTGAGCCGCGGTTCGCGGATGCGCAACGCCACGAGCGCCGCGAATTCCAGCAGCAGGCTGGATCCGGTGAGTAGCACATCCAGGAGCACCAGTTTGACGAAGCTCATGCCGAGACACATGGCCCACATCGCCGAACACGCCACGATCGCCACCCAGGGCGCTCCCGAGCGGTTCAGCCTGGTGAAGGCAGGTGGCAGCAGCCCGTCCTCAGCCATTGCGAATGGCACCCGCGAGTAAGACAGGGTGAGCGCATTGAGCATGCCGGCATTGGAAAGCATCGCTCCGGCAGTGATGGACGCGGCGATGATTGCACCGGCTCCGCGCGACGAAGACAATGCGGTGGCTACGTTGGCCCATCCGCCGGTACTCCACTGGTTCGCGTCGAGGCTGGTCGCCGCCACGGCGGCAACCGGCAAGACGTAGGTCAGCCCCACGAGGACGACGGCCGTGGCCATGGCTCGGGGATATGTGCGCTGCGGATTTTCGACCTCGCCCGCGACGGTCGACGAATAGTCCCAACCCATGTAGTTCCACATGGCGACCAGAATGCCGCCGAGGAGGTCCACATTGCGCAGCGGAATGGCTGCACCCGGCGAGCCCGCATGGCCGTGGAAGGCCGCCAGCACGGCCAGAGTGAGGAAGGGGGCGAGCAACACAATACCCATGACCACCGAACTGCCGCCCACGCGCTTGGCGCCGAGCAGATTCCACGATGCCGTGGCAGCGATGAGCGCCCATCCGATGGCGATGCCGCGCCATCCCGCGGTCGCTCCAGGCGCAAAGTGGCCCAGGTATTCGACGAAGAGCGTGGGATAGATCGCCATGTCGAAAATGCTGCCCACCAGCGACAGCCATGCTTCCTGATATCCCCAAAAGGGACCCAGCGCCCGCCGCACCCAAACGTAATAGCCGCCTTCCTCAGGCACTGCGCTCGAGAGCTCGCTGACCATCAGCACAGTGGGAAAACTCCAAAGCGCGGGGGTCAACAGCAGAATCAGGATCGCGCCCGAGTAGCCGCACTTGGAGACGATGTCTTCGAGCCCGAACGGTCCGCCGCACACCATGAAAAAGATGGCGGCCACCAGCGGCAGTAGTGTGATTTTCGCAGGTGTGCCGGTCACAGCCCTGCAGGCCTGCGCTTGTGCCAATCCGTGCGCGATTGAAACTCGCGCCCGATACTCAGCAGCAGGTTTTCCGAAAACGGCACGCCGACCAGTTGCAGCGCCACGGGCAAATTGCCGGCAAACCCGCACGGCAGAACGAGCGCGGGCAACCCCGCCAGATTGCCCATCTGAATGATGCCTTGGAACCCCGGAGGTCCATCCTCAGGCGGCGACCACGCTCCAGGGATCGGACGGTCGAGCGGCTGATCCGCTTTTACCGCCGGACCCGAACGGCCGGTGGTCAGCAGCGCATCGAAATTCGCGAAGTACTCCTGCACATCCTGTTGAATCAGGCGCCGCAGCCGCATGGCTTTCAGATAGTCCTTCGCCAGCACGTCCTGACTGGCTTTGAGGCCGGCGATCTGCGCCGGATCCGCAAGCTGATCCACTTTGCCGCTGGCGATGAGAGGCTCGAAGATGGACGCTTCCTCGCCACCCAGCACCGCCGAGAGCACCGTTCCATATGGATGGTCCGGCAAGCGCGTTTCGATCAGTTGCGCGCCGGCGTCCTTGAGGACTCCCAGCGCGGCTTGAAACGCGGCTCTCGCCGTGGGGTCGGCTCGCTCGTTGAAATCCACGGGCGCGTAGCCGATGCGCAGTTCTTTCAAGGCGCGCGCGTACTGCGGCGTATAGTAGAAACTTTTTCCAGCCGACCCGGGATCGTTGCTGTCTTTGCCCGCGATCACTTGCAGAATGAGCCCGCAATCGTCGGCGCTGCGTGCGAACGGTCCGATCTTGTCCAGGGTCCACGAAAGGGCCATCGCGCCGTGACGGCTGACCAGCCCGTACGTAGGCCGGAGGGCGGTCACTCCGCAGAAGGATGCGGGCGTGACGATGGAACCGGACGTCTCCGACCCCAGAGCAAAGGGCGCCAGGCCAGCGGCAACCGCAGCCGCCGATCCGCTCGAGGACCCGCCCGCCCAGCAGGTGCGATCCCACGGATTCAACCCAGGCCCGAACAGCGAGGCTCCGGCGATGCTGTATCCTCCGCCGCCCGCCAGTTCGACCATCGAGAGTTTGCCGGTAATCACGGCGCCCACGCCGTCCAATTTGTCGATGACTGTGGCGTTGTAGTCGAAGACCTGACCTGCGTACGGCCTCGCGCCCCAGGTGGTGGGGTTGCCGGCGTAGCTCAACAGGTCCTTGACCGCGTATGGAATGCCTTGCAGCGGACCGCGCGTGCGGCCTCGTTTCAGATCGCCATCCACTTGTTTGGCTTTGCGCTGCGCCTGTTCCTTGAGCGGCAGCGCGAGGGCGTTATATCGCGGCCCGATTCGCTCCAGCCGTTCGGCAAACGCACGCGCCAACTCTTCGGCCGAGAACTCGCGCGCCAGCAGGCGGCGATTCAGTTCCGGGATGGTCGCAAAGAAGATGTCGTCAGAGATTGCCGCCATACCATCTCACGCCTGGAACTGGAACGCAGGCTCCGTCGACATTTCGATTTCAATTTTGGCAAGCGCATCGCTGGTGCCCTTGACGCGGGCCTTGGCGGCAGCCAGAAGGTCTTGCGGCGGCGGTTGGGTTTGCGGTTGCGCCTGGGCGAGCGCGGCGGCCGGAGCTATGGCTGCGACAAGTTCGCGCCGGGTAAGCTTCATAGGGGTAGCTTACAACGGCGGTGCTTACTTGTGCTCCAACGCCTCGGTGGCGGCTTTCAGCATAACGGAACGCGGCGCCGATTCGCCGGTCCAGATTTCGAACTGGCGCACAGCCTGCTCGATGAACATCTCGAGCCCCGGGATCACTTCCTTTTTCTGCTCGCGCGCCCGCTGGATCAGTTGCGTCTCGAAGGGGTTGTAGACCATGTCCATGACCACGTCCGCGGGAATGCGGTTCTCGAAGAAGCACTCGTTGACGTGCGGGAACATGCCGAGGGGAGTGGCGTGCACCACGGCGTCGAATTTGCGCCCGTCCAACTGTTCCTTGGCGAGTGCGTCCGCTCCGCAGATTTTGGCGAGGGAGCGCACCCGGTCTATGTTGCGGCCGGCGAGCGTGATCTTTGCGCCTGCGTCCGCCAGCGCGAAGGCGGCGCCGCGCGCCGCGCCCCCGTTTCCGATGATCAACACCGACGCTTTCTGCAACCGCAGCGCGCGGGCCAACGGAGCGGTGACTCCAGCCGCATCCGTGTTCGTGCCACGCCATTTGCCGGCCTTGCGCCACACCGTGTTCACCGCGCCGATGCGCTTCGCCAGCGGATCCACTGCGTCCAGGTAGCGAATGATCTTCTGCTTATGCGGAATGGTCACGCTGAAGCCGGCCAGCGGCAACTTCTCCGCCATGGAGAAGAAGTCTCGCAACTGCGGCGGGGCAACCAGGAACGGCAAGTACACGGCGGCAATCCGCCTGGATTGAAACGCGCGATTGTGCACCGCCGGAGAAATGGAGTGCCGGATGGGGTCGGCAATGACGCCGTAAATCTTGGCTGATTTATCGAGCTTCTCCACGCGGTAGAGATGCCGCAACAGACGGGCCGACACCTGACCCGCCGCCGTGCCTTCGGCGCACATGGGGGCCGCATAGGTGTAGACGCCGCCGAAGAGAGGCGAAAGTACGCGCGTGGGAAAACCGAGCTCGCCCATAGCGAGGACGATCATGCGCTGCTTGGGCACGCCCTTTGCCGCGGACAGCGAGCGTACGTTGTCGCTTGGCTTACGCGCGGTGGTGACGATCTTATAGGCGCTGGCCGGAACCTTCAACATGCGCGCGACCACGGTATCCATCGGTGGCGTGGCTTCGAAGTTGTGGTACGAAACAATTACTTGCGTCCGGCTGCGGAACGCGTTCAGTCTTTCCGGCGCGACCTCGGCGGTCTCGATTTCCACGTCAATGGCGTGAGCGCCGTATTCGATAGCCAGGTCCAGGACGGCGAACTGTTCTTCGATGCTGCCGTTGAACTTACCGTGATTTTGATGACGGCGGCACGTCGCCAGGACCGTGCAGTCAGGGAACTGCTCCAGAAAACGCGCGATCGCCTCCGCGCCTTTCTCGGGCTTTTCCAGATAGTCCAGGCGGAATTCCAGAAAAGTTTCACCAGCTCCGGCTTCGCGCCGGGCATGGTCCAGTAATGATGCTGCATCCGGCATGCCTAACGCAATGCAAATGCGCGGCAGAGACCTCACCTGAGCCATGTTTTAGGAATGCCTAGAATAACACGCGGGCGCGCACCTTATCTCCGCCGACTTACAAGTTACTAGGGTAAGTAGCTCGCGGGGGAAACACCCGTAACCTCAGGCGGTTTGGGTACTTTCAGGGGCGGTATCCCCGTTCATTCGGATTGGAGTTGCGTAAAAGAAAGAGCTTGGAAACGGGCGAGCCTTCTTACTCGCCTCTCTTCTTTTTTGTGTTCGACCGCGCCGGCGCTGCGCTGGTCGGGCAGTGAAGGCCCATAGCCAGCAACTGATTGCACGCTTGCGTAGCGCGCTCCGTACGCGGGTAATGGCTGATCAGATCCCTGAACTCATCACTAGCCTGGTTCCGTTGGCCCAGCTTCACCAGGCAGAGACCCTTGTAAAATTGTGCCTCTTCGCGCTTGCTGTTGCTGTCGGGATATCTTTCCAGCACCATGTCGAACTCGCCGAGCGCGCGCTGGTAATCGTTCTGCCCGAAATGAATCACTGCGATGTAGAACTGGGCGTTCGCTGCGAGCTCCGTGGTGGGGTAATACTTCAAATAATCTCTGAACTCCTGGAGAGCCAGATCGTAATTCCCGCTGGTCCGGTCGCGTTCGGCGTTCTGATATAACTGCTGCGACGAAATCGGCGGAACGCTTGCCGTCATGCCACCTGGCGAACCAACGGGAGCAGTCTGGCCGCCTGGAGCGGAATAGCCGGGAGCGGCCAAGCCACCGTTGTCGGGCGTGGTTCCGGTCTGCACCGGAGGCGGAGGAGGAGTTGCCATGACCTTCACCGCGTTCGACAAATCCGTGAGCTGGGATTGGATCTTCGACATCTGGCCGGCCAGGTCGCTGACGGCCTGCGTCACCGTGCGGACATCTTCCGACAGCCCGTTCATGCGAGTGCTCAACCCGACGACCGGCGCGACAACTTTGTCCTGCTGCTGCTGGATGTTCTGTTGGAAGCCGCTCTGGATCACCGCGACGGCAGTGTTAGCGCGATTGGCGGCATCGAGGGACTGCTGCACCAGCACGGTGAGCGCGGTGAAGTTCTTTTCCTGAGCCTGCTGCATCTGCTTGAGCTGCTCTTGCAGCAGAGCCACGTCGCGCTGGAGTTCCTGGATTTCCTTACTGGCGGCGGACAACCGCACCGGCGCAAAGGCCAGCACGGCCAGGGCACCCAAAAGCATGAAGCGTCGCAACATAACAACTCTCCTCGATGTGGGCGCGGATTCCCGCGCCCATACCTTTATTGTTTCACCCCGCGGCCTTTACTGGCCGGCGGAGAAATGCACGCGGCGGTTCTTCTGGTAGCAGGCCTCGGTGGCGTCCGTGCACTGCGGATGCTCCTTGCCATAGCTGATGGTCCGCAGCTTGTCGGCCGGAACTCCCAATTGCACCAGGAAGTCCTTCGCCGAGCTCGCGCGCCGGTCGCCCAGCCCGAGATTGTACTCGGCAGATCCGCGCTCATCGCAGTGGCCCTCCACGACGATGGTGGTGTCCGGGAAGTCGGCCAGGATGCCCTTAATGGCGGTCGCGTCCTGCGTCAACGTGCTCTGCGCATCGCCGCGGATGTCATTCTTGTCGTAATCGAAATACGCATCCTGCACTTCGGAATCCAGCCGGCTGGTCGGAGTGCCGCGATTCGTGGCAGCCGGCGCAGCAGGCGGCGGAGGGGGAGCGGGGGAGCTGACACTGACCGTCGCGCTGGCGGTTGTGGAGCCGCCGGGACCGGTGGCGGTCAAAGTGTAGGTGGTCGATTCACTTGGGGACACGCGCCGGTTGCCGGTGTTCTGCACCGTGCCGATCGCATTATCGATGGAAACGCTGGTCACGTTTCCGGATACGGACCACCGCAGGGTCGAGGACTCTCCCCGCTGGATGCTGGTGGGCTCGGCCGAGAACTGCGCGACTGTGGGAGCCGTGGCTGCCGGCGGAGTCGGGTTATTGTTCTGCGGCGGCGGAGGTGGCGGCGGCGCCGGTGGCGGTGTTTTGTGCTTGCAACCCGCCGCGAACATCGCCAGTGAGACTGCAAGGCAGAGGACTTCAATCTTCTTTCGGTTCAACATGAAACTGCCTCCTAATTCCGTTACTACATTCCCCACGCCGGGCTCTTGTTGACGCCCTGCGTTGTGAGCTGTCGCGCTTGAGTTCCATTGGCCAGCATCATCCAGATCTGCGATCGTCCGGTGCGATTGCTCATGAAAGCCAAATGGACGCCATCGGGCGCCCAGCTCGGGTTCTCGTTCTTGCCTTCGTCGTGGGTAAGCTGCACGTAACTGCGGCTCGCCACGTCCATAAAAAAGATATTGAATTTGCCGGCGGCATATCCGCGCGTCCACGCGAATGCCAGATGCTGGCCATCGGGGTTCCACGAGGGGTTCGACGCCTCTCCCGTTCCGTCCGTCAGCCGAGTTATATCGCCGCCGTCCATGGTCATGCGGTAGATCTGTTCGGGACCGGACCGGCCGGAGGAAAACGCGATCTCCGCGCCTGTCTTCGGATTTACTTTGGGCTCGGCATCGATGAAACGCGATGACGTGATGGGCCGGAACCCGCTACCGTCTAAACTCGCAATGTAGATGCCGCAGCAGCCGTGCGCCGACGATTGAAACACCACCTGCTTGCCGTCAGGCGTGAACGAAGGCTGCCCGTTTACCGAGGCGGCCTGATTATAAAACCGCAAATCCCGGACCGGATCTACCGAAAACACAAATATACCAGGATTGCCCTTCACGAAGCTAACAAACGCGACTTTCGAACCGTCGGGCGACACGGAAGGCTCAATAGAAATCGAATTGAAATGCGAAATAGCATGCTGATTGCCGCCGTCCGGATCCATGACCCAGATTTCGGAATTAGCCATCGGGGTAGCCTGGTGCACGAAATAAATATGTGTGCCGAACATGCTCTTACCGCCGAACATCGCAATGATGTCCGCGGCGAACTGGTGTGCGGCTTTGCGCGCGCCGGCTTCATCCACCGATGCCAGATACTGCTTGGCGAGAACCTGGGCGGTGGCGGGAGAATCCTTCGACAAATCAAACAGCCATCCCCGAAAAACGAAAACGCCGTTGGAAATTCCCGAATATCCGAAGGCCAGGTAATTCGCATTCACGGGAGGCCCGGACCAGTCGGTCATCCAGCGGCCTCCACCGTTTGCCGGCCGCGCAATCTCGCCCGGCCTGCCGCGCGTGGGAGCAGGAGCGGGCGGCGCGGCCATCAAGTCGGATGGCTGGTTCGGAACATTTAGCGGATAGGATGTTTTTGGCGCTACTTTGACGTAGCCGGAGCCCTGAATATCATCGGTCAGCGTTTGATTGAATGCCGCCATGAAGCGCTGCGCGTCGCCGGAGCCTTTCAGGTTGGGCAGCGCGATCGTGGGTTTTTGCCCGCCGATAATATTGAGGGAAATGTCCTGCGCCAGCAGCACGGCAACTGCGCCGGTCACCGCTAACGAAATCCAAAGATACCGTTTCATCTAACGCCTCAATTCGAAACGCAATTCCACATCGGCCGAATCTCGCGTAAACCCGTTTGGCAACGGCGGGAACGGCGACGCATTTAAGACGGCCCGCTGCGCCGAAAGGTCTAACGCCAGATTCCCGCTCGATTGCTTCACACGAACGGAATTCTGCGGCACGCTGCCATCGCGCCGGATGGTGAATGTAACAGCGACGATCGGTGCCGTGGATAAGCGTGCGTCGACGTCGCCGGTACTCCAGTTGTTGGCTACTTTTCGCTGTACCTGCATCGCATAGTCGCCGAACTGCGTTCCGAAGGGTGAGTTGTTGCCGATACCGATGCCGCCTGCTCCCGGCTTGGCGAACATCGGCGAACTCAGAGCCTGCCCGGCATTCGAATATACCTGGTTCGGCTTGTACTGCTGCTGTTCGCGGAACTTGTTGCGCGCCGAAAAATCGGGGTCGGGGCGGTTCAACGTATCCTTCGTCAGGCTCTTCAGCGCGATGGCATCTTTGGGCGGCGGCTTTACGGCTTTCGGTTCCGGCCTGGCTTTCGGGGGAGGCGTCGGCACATTCGATTCCGTCTCATTAGCAACGGGGTTTTTCGGGGCGGCGCGCTCGGGCAGCGGAATCGTCGATACGGGACTCACTTCCACCGATCCCATCGCCCCGCCATGCGGATCTCCGAACGTCGGCCCCTTATGCATCGGAGCGACGATGGAGTATGCCACAAACGCGCCGACCAGCGCTCCGTGCATGGCGAGCGAACCGAACAGCGATCCCTTCAGGGGCTCGGGCTGATCCAGGATGTCGGTGTGGCCAGGCATCAGCGGCTCCGCTTCGCGGTGTCCTCGGGCTGCGTCACCATATTCACTACGAAGTGACCTTCACCCAATTCGGCGGTCACCTGCGCGATCGGATCCCAGATGGTTTCCTTGTCGGCGCGCACGTACACCCCTTTGGCCGTTGGAAACTTCTGGTGAATGACGGCCGACATTTCGTTGATGTTGACGGGCTGGCCGTTCAGCGTGATGGTTCCGTCCTTCGTAATGGTAATGACCGGCAGGGTTTCGGCGGTATCCTTGACGCCGCGCACATGCGGCACATCCACCTGAATGCCGAATTCCATGACGTGCGCCGTCAACATGAAGATGATGAGCAGCACCAGCACGACATCGACGAATGGCGTTACGTTGATCTCCGAGAGCGCGCCGACGTTGCCGCGCCGCCGCGATGTGAATCCGCCGTTGCCGCCCGTTCCGATCGCCATGGCTCAATCCCCGAAACTGCGCTCGGAAAGGTTCAGGAACTCGAGCGCGAAGTCATCCATGCGCGCGGCCAGCTCGCGGATCTTGTGGCCGAAGTGGTTGTAGAAAATCGCTGCCGGAATGGCCGCAATCAAACCGACGGCGGTGGCCAGCAGCGCTTCGGAAATGCCGGGGCCGATCGCCGTGAGGCTGGTGGCGCCCTGGCTGCCCAACCCTTCAAACGCTTTGATGATGCCCGCGACGGTGCCGAGCAAGCCGATGAACGGGCAAACGCTCGCCGTGGTGGCGAGCCAGTTCATGTTCCGCTCCAGTTTGGCGGTCTCTTCGCTGATTCCGAGTTGCAGCGTACGCTCCAGCGCAGGCCGATTGGAAAGCGCGCCGGCTTTCTTCACCTGCCGCTCCACCTCTTCGTAGCCGAAATCGAAAACGGCGACGAGGGGCGAGGGGCGGAACTGTTCGCTTGCCACCATCACCGCCTCCAGCCCGGTGGCTTTGCGAAATGCGCGCAGGAACCGGCGGTTGCTTTGCGATGCGCCGCGGAACGTCTGCCACTTGGAAAAAATGACGGTCCACGAAAAGATGGAAAACAGAACCAGGACGATCAGAACGCCGATCTCGAAGGGACCGAGCGATTCGACCATCTGTACGAGGTTGGCTTGGAAAAGAAGGGCGACGGGAGTGGCGAAGGTCAATTCGGCTCCTAAAATTCAATCTAGCATAGAGACGGCCAAAGACCATGAAAAGACGAAGGCGCGACGTTATAATCGCCTCAGATGCTCACCGAACTGGTGGTGGAGAACTATGCGGTGGTCGAGCGCCTGCGGGCCCACTTCCATTCCGGCTTAAATCTGCTGACGGGCGAGACCGGAAGCGGCAAGTCCATTGTGGTGGACGCGCTCGGACTTTTGCTGGGGGGACGCGCCTCCGCCGATATGATCCGCACGGGTGAGCAGCGTGCCCGAATCGCTGGAATTTTCGAGCTTTGCGACCAGGCCGGCGCGCGCCGCGTTCTGGAAAGCGCCGGCCTCGAAGCCGAGGATGGCGAGTTGCTCGTGGAGCGCGAAATCGCGGCCAGCGGAAAGTCGCGGGCTTTCGTCGGCAGCCGGCCGGTTTCGGTATCTCTCCTGAAAGACCTCGCGCCTTTTCTCGCCGACATTCACGGACAACACGATCAGCAGCTTTTGTTTTCGGCCGAAGCGCAGCGCGACATGCTCGACGCGTTCGCCGGGAATGGCGAACTGCTGGTGAAGATGGCGGGCATCTATACGGCGTGGCGCGAGGCCGATGCGGAGCTCGAAGACATAGAGCGCGGCGAACAGGAAAAGCTACGCATGTTGGACCTGTGGCAGTTCCAGCGCAAGGAGATTGAAGCCGCCGAGCTCGCGGACGGTGAAGAAGCCGCTCTCGAGAACGAGCGCAAGGTGCTGCAGAACGTGCAGAAGCTGGAAGAGGCGGCGTCTACCGCGTACACGGCGGTCTATGGCGGCGAGGAGTCCGCTGTCTCGCTGGTGCGGCTGGCAACTAAGCGCCTCGACGAGTTGTGCCGGATCGATGCGTCGCTCGAACCTTTGCGCGAGCACCTGAAGGCTGCCGACATCGGATTGCAGGAAGTCTCATACGGCCTTCGCGATTATCTGGGCCGCCTGGAAGCCAATCCGGATCGTCTCGAAGAGATTGAGCTTCGTCTCGCTGCCATCGACCGTTTGAAGCGGAAGTACGGCCAGTCGATCGCGGGGATTCTCGAGTTTCTGGAAGACGTGCGGCGGCAGATCGAGGGCGTGGAGCACGCGGGCGAGCGCATGGAGCAGCTTCGCAAAGAGCAGCAGCGTCTCGCCGCCGAATTTGCCCAGCTTGCCGGCGATCTTACGGCGAAGCGTACGGCGGCCGCGCGCCGCCTGGAGAAGAAGGTGGAAGCGGAGCTGGCACAGCTCGCCATGGACCGCACGGTGTTCCAAATCTCCGTCAATGCCGCGGCCTGGTCCGAAGCGGGCGCAGATCGGATCGACTTCCTGGTCTCGCCGAACCTTGGCGAGGAACCGCGGCCGCTCGAAAAAGTTGCTTCGGGCGGCGAAATCTCTCGCATCGCGTTGGCCCTGAAGACCTGCCTCGCCGAAGGAAGTCCGTCGCGCAAGAACGGCAGCATTCGCACGCTGGTTTTCGATGAGGTGGATGCCGGGGTGGGCGGCCGGGCAGCCGAAGGAGTGGGCAGGCGATTGAAAAAACTCGCTGCCGCGAACCAGGTGCTCTGTGTCACGCACCTTCCGCAAATCGCATCCTTCGCCGACCATCATTACCGCGTGGAGAAGCATGAGAAGGACGGCCGCACCGCCGCCGCGATGGAAGAACTGGACGCCGAGGGCCGCAAGCGCGAGGTCGGGCGCATGCTCTCGGGCGAGCGCCTCACGCCCGAAGCGCTAAAGAACGCCGAACGTCTTATCAAAACGAGCACGGCGCTATAATTCGGGACGCATGAGCGCCGGCTGCTTTTCTGGTCGCGATCCATTCGCCTTTCGATAGACCTTTTACCGCTCCCTTACGGTCACGGCTCCGTTAGCAGAATCAACTACATACGGAGCCGTGACCGTGAGGGAGCGCAATAGGTGCCGGGGATGTGCCGGCGGTGTGGATGCGTTCGTTAGGAGATTCAAGTACATACGGAGCCGTGACCGTGAGGGAGCGGTAAAAGGTGCCGGGGATTCGCGTGCGTTTGAATGCGGCAATAAGGCAATTTGATATTTTTTCACAGGGAGCGGCAAAAGGTGCCGGGGATACGAGTGCGTTTGAATCCGGCAAAAAACCGCTCAGCCGAATAGATGCGGGACGAATTCGCTGACGTTTCCGAGGATGAGCGATTCGGCTTCCCGGATGCCCATTCCAGCGGCTCCCTCCTCGTGGCCGATCATCCAGCTTCCGACGATCGCGCGGCGGCCGTCGAATACCGGAAGATCGACGTATCGCTGGTAGACGAAGCCTTCTTCACCGTATTCGCCGCCCGTTTCCACCGATTTCCCCGCTGCACAGATCTTCACGTTGTGACCCTCGCGTCCCCATTTCGGCTTGGCGACATAGTCTGTCAGCCGTAGCGCACCGGGATCGTCGATGTGGGCCTCGAGCAGATTCGGATGTCCGGGAAATTTGTCCCAAAGCACCGCGAGAATGGCCTTGTTCGAGAGCATCATCTTCCAGGCGGGCTCGATCCATGTGGTGTCGCTTTGGCCGAGATACTGAGCGCCTTCCTCGTTGGCCAGCCACTCCCAGGGATACAGCTTGAACACGGTCGCTAGCGGCGTGTTGGACGAATCCACGAAGGTGTTCTTTGCGTGGTCCCATCCCAGTTCATCGATGGGAAACGCGCTGGTCGTAAAGCCGGCCTGCTGCGCCGTGTCCTGGAGGTATGCGACGGTGTAGCCGTCCTCGACATCGTCCGTCGACGTGAAGTGAATGTGTGTGCCGCGCAGGTACGGGCGAAACTCCTTCCACAGCGCGATCAACCTTTCGTGAATGGAATTGAACTGATCGCGTTTCGGAAAAACGTCCTGCAGCCAATACCACTGCACGACAGCGGCCTCCAAAAGCGATGTCGGTGTGTCGGCGTTATACTCCAGGAGTTTCGGCGGATTCCGGCCGTCGTAGACCAGATCGAAGCGTCCGTATAAGGATGGCGGCTCCTTCTCCCAGCTCTCCTCGATCAGCGGTATAGCGCGTTCGGGAATGCCGAATTGCGCATACATTTTCTCGTCGATCACGCGCTGTCCGGCTTCGATGCACATGCGGTCGAGTTCGTTGGTGGCGGCTTCCAATTCGTCAACTTCCCTGGCCGTGAACTCGTAAAACGCGGACTCGTTCCAGTACGGTGCGGCCTCGAGGCCCTCTCGTGCGCCGTGCCACAGCAGGCCTTGCGATTCCACAATCTGCTGCCAATTCGGGCGTGGAGTTATGGTGCGCCGCTGCATTATTCGCCGCCTCCGCCGCCGTGAGCGGAGGAGCCGAAAATACCGCGGCTAACGCCGCTCCCGGTCGACCTCGCGCCGGAAGGATCGGACGTACCGGGCGCCGTCCATTCGGAGGAAGGGACCGTTGTCACGGATCCGCCGCGCCGGACAAAACTGTTGTAGCCGTTGTAATACCACGAGTAGCCTCCCGGGTAGGAGTGCGAATACCAGCGGCCGCCATAGTAGTACCCGTTATGATTGACGGCATCCTGGCACGCGGCTTCGTTGAACGTCTGCGGCGCGCACGGATCGTATGCCTTTCGCCCGCAGCCCGACATCGCCAGGCCGGCCACCAACGCGATTTCGATTTTGCCGCTACGCTTCACTTGTCTTCACTCATGTTTCCGCAGTTCAGCATCGATCTTTGCCAGTTCGCCGGACGCATCCTTTACGCCGGCCTGCGCATCCACGGAATCCGGATCGCGCGCGACGCAATCCCGGTACGCTACAACCGCCCGCGCTTCCCATTCTCGCGCCTTGCGCAGACTTCCGGCCTGATGCAAGGCGAAACCCATTGTCGCGTAAGCCGACGCCGTATCCTCCGCCCCCTGGACATTCTGCGGATCGGCGGCCTTCATCTCCTCGGCGATTTCGACGTAGCGGCGGCAATGCGCCTCGCCCGCCGATGCCTGCCCGGCGCGCGCCAACGCCTCGCAGAGATTCCCCTCGGCCGCGAAGAGATTGCGTTGCAAATCGACATTTCGCCGGTCGCGAGCCAGCAGCGCCTGAAACGCCCCCAGCGCCTTCTGATGCTCAGCCGCGGATTCCAACCATCGCTGCTGTGTAGTCAACGCATAACCGACATACTCGTGCGAAAGCGCCACCACTCGCTGCGCGCGGACGCTCTGCGGGTCCGCCGTCAAAAGCGCTTCCCGCAACTGGAGAGCGCGGCGGCTCGCCTCGACTGCACGCTCTCCATCGTCACGCCTCCGATAGATGTCGCTCATGAGGGCATACGTGGTCGCGTAGCTGTATCGCAGATCGGCCGGCCGCACGGCTTCGGGCAATTCCTCGATGGTCCGCAACCTCTCCTTACATAAGGAGAGCGCGTCATCCCACCGCCCCTGCTGCAGCATCACGCTCTCGACGAGCCCCAGCGCCTCGACATAATCCTTCCGCCGCCCTGCGTCGCTGCGGCCGGCGAGGAACAATCGCCGCCGAATCTCCAGCGCCTTGCCGTAACTCGCCGCCGCGCGCTCCAGCGCCGATGCTCCACCCAAATGAGGTCCGCGCTGCCCGTCGAGAATTCCGCCTACCCGCGCGTAAGCCGTCGCAAGATCGCGCTGTACTGCGGGGTCGCTCGAATTCTCCCCGGCCAGTCCGTCCAGGTACTGCAACGCCCGCTGAATCAGCAGAGCGCGCGCCTGCGTGGCCCCCGGCAGATTCGCGATGGAATCATGGAATTCAAACAACAGCGATTCGCTCAAACGGCGCAGCTCCTCATACCGCTGCTGCGCCCTCCTGGCGTACCACACCGTTCCACCGGCGCCCGCCGCGACCACCAGGGCGAACACTAGCGCGGCCGCCACCGCGAAGCGATTCCGCCGCACGAATTTCGCCGCACGATAAGCCACCGACGGCCGCCGGGCCTGCACGGGACGCCCTTCCATATACCGGCGCACATCGGCCGCAAAGGCATCGACAGTGCCGTATCGCCGCGCGGGGTTCTTCTCTCGCGCCTTCTCCACGACCATCTGCAAATCGCCGGGAACGCTACCGTGGAGCAAGCGATTGAGCAGTACCCCCAAGGAATAAACATCCGTCGCCGTGGTCACCGGGAGCCCGGCAACTTGCTCCGGACTTGCATAGCTCGGCGTCAGCATACGTTCGAATGGCGCCGTCGAGTCCGCCTCCTGCGGAGCCTCGGACAGCACTTTGGCGATTCCAAAATCGAGAAGCCGAGGCTCGCCGGCTCCATCCACGAGAATATTGCCCGGCTTCAAATCGCGATGCACCACCAGGTTTTGATGCGCGAACTGCACGGCCGCACAGACCTTGAGGAAGAGCCGCAGCGTCCCGGGCAGGGGCGGCCGGCGCTCATCCACCCAGCGATCGATGGGCACGCCTTCGACGTACTCCATCACGAGGTACGGGCGGCCGTCCTCGAGCGACCCTCCATCCAACAGCCGGGCGATACAGGGATGCTCAAGGGTTGCGAGAATCTGACGCTCGGTACGGAAGCGCCGCTCCAGGCCGCCGCTCCGAAATCGCTGAATCACCTTGATCGCGACCAATTTCCGGAACTGATTGTCGGCGCGCGCCGCAAGGTACACGTCCCCCATCCCGCCCGAACCCAGCAGGCGCTCGACCCGGTACGGTCCGATGCTGCGCGGCTGCTCTACCACCGGTTCGAACACAGCGATCCGGTCCTCATGAGCGAGCAACGAATCCACTTCACTGCGAAGGTGCGGCTCACCGGCACAAAGCTGGTCCAGCAGGGCGCGACGGCGCGGACCGTCTACTTCCTCGACGGCTTCCAGAATGCCCTTAATTCGCTGCCAGTCGCCGGAGTTCATCGTTTTCGCGTTCGATTTCGCGGAGCAGCCAAAGCCGCGCGATCCGCCATTCGCGCTTGACTGTAGCGGTGGAAATCTCCATTACGGCGGCGATCTCCTCGATAGTCAGGCCCGAGAAAAACCGCAGTTCGACGATGCGCGCCTGCCGTGCGTCGATGGCTTCCAGACGCTCGAGCGCGGCATCGAGAACGGTCAACTCCAGTCCGCGTCCGCTGGTGAGGTCCAGCCAGTCATCGAGCGGAACGCGCCGGCCCCAGTCTCGCTTTTGGGCATGACGCATCTGGGCATGCTTTAAGAGGATGCGGCGCATCATGGTGGCGGCCAAAGCCACGATCTGTGCTTTCGACCCCCAGTCGACGCTGCGCTGCCCGACCAGGCGCAAGTAGGCTTCATGCACGAGGGCCGTCGGCTGCAAGGTGTGGTCCGGCCGTTCGCGAGCCAGGAACGCGCCCGCGAGGCGGTGCAACTCGTTGTAAAACGCGGGGATCAGCGCATCGAGCGCTCGTTTGTCTCCCGCCTCAAGTGATGCCAAAGCAGCATCGATAGTCGCCAAGTCCCCCATCCGGTCCCGGGATTCATGATACTGCATGATCCGTTTTCCGGGCGGATCGTGCGTACTAGCCGTGCGGAGGAGATTATGAGGAATTCTTATCAGCTAATAGCGATTGGCGTGCTTGCCTGCGCCGTGGGAATGGCGCAAGAGACGCCACTCAGCGTCACGCTTGTGACGCCGCTGAGCACCGATACGAACCACAAGGGCGACCCCGTTACGGGGCGCGTGCTCACGCCGGCGCAATTCCAGGGCGATACCGTGATGGGTCACGTTACGGAATCGAAAAGCGGCAATAAGATCCACGGCGAGGCCGTGCTGAATTTCAATTTCGATACCTTGATGCACAATGGGACAAGCGTGCCGATCGCCTGCTCGATTGTGTCTATCGCCAACTCCAAGGGCCAGCAAAACATGGATGAGGAGGGCCGCATCATCCGCAAAAGCAGCAACTTGGGGAAGGCTGCGGCGGGCACGGGCGCGGGCGCGCTCATCGGCGGACTCACACACGGCGTGAAAGGCGCGGCGATCGGCGCAGGCGTTGGCGCGGCCGCTTCACTCATCGTCATCGAGGTAGCGGCACAGGGGCCTAAGGTGCAACTGGCATCGGGATCGCAGCTCGGCTTGAGCGTAAAGCCGCGCGGCGGACCAGCGCTCGCGAGCCTGCCGCCGAACACCGCGTCCGCTACGGCGGCAGAGCCCGCGACAGCGCCGGCCAGCGCACCGCCGCCCGCCAGCGAGCCCGCACCGCCGGCGCCGGCTGTGGAATCCCCGGCTCCTCAACAAGGGAACGCAGCGGGCGATCAGCCCGACCTGAAAGCCGTCAAAATCGACTTCATTCCCGGTGAAAAGACCGTGTTCCTCGATGACTTCAGCGACACCGCCGAAGACGAACCACCCGCACACTGGAAGATCCGCGACGGCCGGATGGAGCTTCGCACCGGAGGCGGCATCCGGCAGTTGACGCTGGTGTGTCCCGGCAAACCTTCGCTGCATTCCGACAGCTTTGTGTTTCCGAAAAACTTCACCGTCGAAATCGAGGCGGCATTCAGCACCAGGCAACCGAACATGGTGTTCTTCGCGTGGCCGAAGGACGTGGACGGCGGCGAACAGCCCGCCTGGAAGATCGACATTACGGCCGACGGGGTTACGTTTACCGGACCGAAAGACGAAAAGATCGGCCATTGGGAGATCAGACCGCCGGCCCTCGATCAACCCATCAAAGTCGCCCTCTGGGTGCAGGATGGACGCGTTCGCGGCTATGTCAATGGAGAGCGCGTGGCCGACGTTAACGGGATGGAGCTGCCGGCCGGCCTCAAGCCTTCCGACCATTTCACTCTCCGTGAGCGTTGCGACGGCGCGGCCGGCGGGTGGGTGGGTCTTCGGCGCGTCCGCGTGGCGGAATCGGCGCCGGATTTCTTCTCCACCATTTCCTCGACCGGCAAGTACGTCACGCACGGCATCCAGTTTGATACGGACAGCGATCGTCTGAAGCTGGAATCCGCGCCCATAATCAAATCCGTCGCGCGCGGACTCGAAAAGAACCCAAACATGAAGCTGGAAATCGATGGCTTTACCGATTCCACCGGAAACGCGCAGCACAATCAGGACCTCTCCAAGCGCCGGGCCGAGGCCGTGCGCAATGTGCTCATCAGCCAATTCGGTGTGGATGCCGCCCGCCTGACGGCCAACGGTTTCGGCGCCGCAAAGCCTGTGGGGTCGAACGATACCGCTGAAGGCCGGGCAGCCAATCGCCGCGTTGAATTCGTGAAGATGTGACCAGGCACGCAATGTGAGGCGCGTTAGAATGTGGCCAGATGTCGAACCGTGCGCGAATTTTCCTTGTCCCTGCCGTGGGCGCGTTGCTGTTGGCGCTGGCCGCATGTTCCAGCCAGCCTGCCGCTGACGCGAATAAGGAAGCAGCGAAACCTGCTGAGCCGCTGACCGGCCAATCCGCGCTTTATAAGATGTATCAGGTAGCGCGCTCGCAATGGGCGCCCGATGCACAGGTGCTCAAGATGACCGGCATGCACTTGCAGGAAGTTCCGGAAGTCCCGGGCAAAGCGGGTGCGTGGGAGGCCACCTTCACATCCGCCACGCTCCATCGCGCGCGCACCTACACGTACTCGGTGGTGGCCGAACAGCCCGGGCTGCATAAGGGTGTCTTCGCCGGAAATGAAGAGGCCTTCTCCGGCGCGGCAGGCGTCGACACTCCGTTCCTGATCGCGGCCGTCAAGATCGACACCGATGCGGCTTACGAAACAGCTCGCGCCAAGGCCACGGAATACGAAAAGAAGAACCCCGGCAAGCCGATCACGCTGCTGCTCGAGAAGAACGATCGATATCCGGACCCGGCCTGGCGCGTCATTTGGGGCGAAAGTGTGGGCACCAGCTCCTTCTCTGTTTTCGTGGATGCATCCACCGGGGCTTTCCTGGAAACGCTGCATTAATTGGAATGCGACCGGCCGGGAGACCGGCCGTTGCTGTTCAATCCCGCGGCGACTCGCTCTGCCTCCGCTTCGGTAAAGCCTCCTTCAATAAACAACTGCCGCGATGCCCCGGGGATGAGGGGTGTGGCTACGATTCGGCCATTTACCTGGATCGCGACTCGATTGCCGATGTTCTGCTTGGTTACGTTCAACTCGCGAACCGCGGCATCGTGACGAAACGTCACAAACACGATCGGCTGGCCCTTGCTGCCTTTGTGCACCTCGGCATACTCCACGTCGGCTTGCGTCAGGAACGGCTGCTTATCGAGGCAGCCGCCCTCCACCTTCTGAGCGGCTCTGCCGCCGCACGGCACCACCACGAAGACGCGCAGCGTAGCCTTGCGTGCGCTCTGCGCGAACGCCGCCGCGCACAGGGTCCCGATCAAAGCCAGCCTCATGCGACTTCGACCGCCGCCGGCTTAAACGAAAGCTCGCCTCCCTGAGCATCGCCGTCAACGATCACAGTTTGCCCGTCGCGGACTGTGCCGGCGAGCAGCAGCCGGCCCAGCGGGGTTTCGATCTTCTTCTGAATCGCGCGCTTCAACGGGCGCGCGCCGTAGTGCGGATCGTAACCCGTGCGCACCAGATTGCTGCGCGCGTCCTCGGTGAGATCGAGCGTGATGTGCCGGTCCTCCAGCCGCCGCCGCAAGCGCCCGAGCTGAATTTCCACGATTCGTTTGAGATTCTCTTCACTGAGTGCGTGGAAGACGATAATTTCGTCCACGCGATTCAGAAACTCGGGGCGGAAGTGATGCCGCATTTCTTCCAGCACCGCTTCCTTCATCTGCTCGTAACCGGCGCCCGCATACGTTCCGCGATAATCCAGAATCCGCTGGCTGCCGACATTGCTCGTCATGATGACGATGGTGTTTTTGAAATCCACCGTGCGGCCCTGCCCATCTGTCAGACGTCCATCGTCGAGAATTTGCAGCATCACGTTGAAGACGTCGTGGTGCGCCTTTTCGATCTCGTCGAAGAGCACCACCGAGTACGGCCGCCGTCGAACCGCCTCAGTAAGCTGGCCGCCTTCTTCGTAGCCGACGTAGCCCGGAGGCGCGCCGATCAACCGCGCGACCGTGTGCTTCTCCTGATACTCCGACATATCGATGCGGATCATGGCGTGTTCATCGTCAAACAGGAACTCGGCAAGCGCCCGCGCCAGCTCGGTCTTTCCGACGCCGGTCGGCCCGAGGAAAATGAAGCTGCCGATGGGCCGGTTCGGGTCCTTCAGTCCGCTGCGCGCGCGGATTACGGCTTCCGCAACCGCCGTCACCGCCTCGTCCTGCCCCACCACGCGCTCGTGCAGCACGCCTTCCAGGTTGAGGAGTTTTTGCATCTCGCCTTCCATTAGCTTGGTGACGGGCACTCCGGTCCAGCGGCTCACCACCTCCGCAATATCTTCTTCGTCCACCTCTTCCTTGATGAGCTTCGCCTGACCCTCCTGCTTCTTAAACTGCTCTTCTGCCTCCGCCAGCTCACGCTCGAGCGCGGTCAGACGACCATACTTGAGCTCCGCGGCGCGATTGAGATCATACTGCCGCTCGGCCTGCTCGATCTCGATTTTCGTGCGCTCCACCTGCTCGCGGATTTCGCGCAGCTTCTGCACGGAGTTCTTTTCAGCCTGCCACCGCGCGGTCAGCGCGTCGGACTCGGCGCGCAGGTCCGCGAGTTCCTTTTCTAGCTTGGCGAGGCGCTCCTTACTGGCGGGGTCCTTCTCCTTCCGCAGCGCTTCGCGCTCAATTTCGAGCTGCATCATGCGCCGGCGCGCTTCGTCCATCTCCGCCGGCATGGAGTCGATCTCCGTGCGGAGGCGCGCAGCAGCTTCATCCATAAGGTCGATGGCTTTGTCAGGCAGGAAGCGATCCGTGATGTATCGATTCGAAAAGACAGCCGCGGCCACGAGCGCCGCGTCCTTGATGCGAACGCCGTGGTGAACCTCGTATCGCTCCTTTAAGCCGCGAAGAATGGAGATGGTGTCTTCGACGCTCGGCTGCTCCACCAGAACGGGCTGGAAGCGGCGTTCCAGCGCGGCATCTTTCTCGATGTGCTTGCGGTATTCGTCCAGTGTGGTGGCGCCAATGCAATGCAGCTCGCCACGAGCCAGCATCGGCTTCAGCAGGTTACCCGCGTCCATGGCGCCTTCCGCTTTGCCCGCACCGACCACGGTGTGAAGCTCGTCGATGAACAGGATGACTTCTCCGGACGAATCCTGAACCTCTTTTAGCACCGCCTTGAGGCGTTCTTCGAATTCGCCGCGATACTTCGCGCCGGCGATCAGCGCCCCCATGTCCAAGGCGACGATGCGCCTATTCTTCAGGCCTTCCGGCACGTCTCCGCGCACGATGCGCAAAGCGAGACCTTCGACGATCGCCGTCTTACCGACGCCCGGTTCGCCGATCAGCACCGGATTGTTCTTGGTGCGGCGGCTGAGCACCTGAATCACTCGCCGGATCTCCTCATCGCGTCCGATGACGGGATCCAGCTTGCCCGTGGAAGCAAGTTTGGTCAAGTCGCGGCCGTAACGCTCCAGCGCTTCGTAGGTGGCTTCGGGGTTCTGGCTGGTGACGCGCTGGCTGCCTCGGACGTCGCGGAGGGCCTGCATCAGCCGGTCGCGCGTGAGGCCGAATTCCTTAAAGAACTTCTCGTCGGCGGCGGCCAGCAGCACATGCTCTACGGAGATGTACTCATCTTTGAGTTTGCGCGCCTCGTCCTCGGCCTCGACGAGTAACTTGTTCAGGCGTGAGCTGACATACACCTGGTCGGGTGCGCCACTTGGCCCCGCCACTTTCGGGAGGCGCTCCAGGTCCGCTTCCACCCGTTTGCGAAGCGCTTCCACGGGCAGGCCGGCTTTGGCGAGAATCGACGGAGCGAGCCCCCCTTCCTGCGAGAGCAACGCCGCCATCAGGTGCTCGACATCGATCTGTTGGTTACCGTACCTCGCCGCGAGCGATTGGGCGGCTCGGACAGCTTCTTGCAGCTTCTCCGTGAAACGATTGATGTCCATACTTCCTTCATATCACCGGCCCGTGACGGTTGCATACGCGACTGGGTGTAGGCGTCCAAGAGTTCCTGAATACGATCGTACGTTCCTCTTTACATCTGCCGATTCACGCCTGTGCCATACTGTCAACAGAACTGGAGGACGGTCATGACTCCGCGAACGCTGAAACGGACGATCGTCATTTGCGCGACGGGCGCGCTTCTTTTGACCCCGCTGATGGGGCAAGGGCGCGGGGGGGCGACCACCGGATCGACCGGCAACACGGGAGCTACGGGTAGCACCGGGGCCACGGGAACCACGGGCGGCACTATCGGGACGGGGTCCATCGGAACTCCGACGACCGGCCGCACCAATACCAACAACACAAACACAAATAACACTTCAACAACACCCGCCTATCAGCAGCCGCTGTTTGTGAGCGGACGTGTAGTGCTGGAAGACGGGACTCCTCCGTCACAACCCGCGGTCATCGAGCGCATCTGCCTCGGCAATCCGCACGCGGAAGGGTACACGGACACTCACGGATATTTCATGATTCAGCTCGGCAACGAGGCGGGCGTTTTCCAGGATGCGAGCGAGTCGTTCGGCTCCTCGCCGATGGGTTTGCCGGGGATGGGCGGCCAATCGTCGGCGGGAGTACCTGCCACGAATACGTCGACGCGCGGCCTGAATTCCGACAATCCGTACATGAATTGCGACCTGCGTGCGAAGCTCCCCGGCTACCGCTCGCAAAGCGTCAGCCTGGCGAACCGGCGTCCGATGGACGATCCCAATATCGGCAACATTCTGCTGCATCGCGAGGGCGCCGACGAGGGCACCACAGTTAGCGCGAGTTCCCTGGCAGCTCCGAAAGACGCGCGCAAGGCCTTCACGAAAGCGCAGGAGCTCCGCAAGAAGCACAAGATCGACGACGCTGCCGATGAGCTCGCGAAGGCGACGCAGATTTACCCGGCATACGCCGAAGCCTGGTTCGAGCTGGGACTCATTCAAGCCTCTCGCGGGCAGACGGCCGATGCACGCCAGTCCTTCGAACAGGCCATCAAGGGCGACCCGAAGTTCGTGAACCCCTACGTGGAAATGTCCGTGATGGAAATGCGGGCCAAGCGTTGGCCTGAGCTCGCCGCTTTAACAGCTAAAGCCATCAAGCTGGATTCCTTCGACTACCCGCAGCTCTACCTGTTCAACGGCGTCGCGAACTACAACGAAAAGGATTTCGACACCGCGGAGAAGAGCGTCCGTGAGGCTCTGCGCCTCGATACACGCCACGTCTTTCCGGACAGCGAACGGCTGATGGGGCTTGTGCTCATACAGAAACAGAACTATACGGATGCCGCCGAGCACCTGCGCGCCTACTTGCGCGTGGCTCCCGAAAGCGACGAATCCGCCGCCGTGCGCAAGCAGGTGACGCTGCTCGAAGGCGCCATCGCCGCGAATAAACACTAGGGCCGGCAAGCTGAAGCCTGGCCTGTCAGGCTGCTATCCTGAACCTTGGACTCAGCACAGACGAAACGCGTCACCATAGCGATTGACGGCCCGTCCGGCGCCGGAAAAAGCACCATCGCGCGCCGCCTCGCCGACCGGCTCGGCTTCACCTACATCGATACCGGAGCCATGTATCGCGCCGTCGCTCTGTGGGCCCTCCGCCAGAATATCGATCCTTCCGACATGCACCGCAGCGAGCAGCTTGCGATTGCGTCGGACATTCGACTTTCGCCCGGGCGCATTTCACTCAATGGCGAGGATGTCACCGATGCGATCCGCACGATCGAGGTCACCAGCGGGGCATCGAAAATAGCCGTGGCGCCGGCGGTGCGGCGCGCGATGGTCGCCAAGCAGCGGCAGTTGGCGGAATCGCAGAGCGTCGTGATGGAAGGCCGCGATATCGGCACGGTGGTGTTCCCGGATGCGACACTGAAGATCTTTCTCGACGCCACGCCCGAGGAGCGCGTGCGCCGCCGTCTGAAAGAGCTGCGCGCGAAGGGTGAGAGCGTCAGCGAAGCCGACCTCGCCGCGCAGATGCGCGAGCGCGACCTGCGTGACAGCACGCGCGCCGACGCACCACTTTCGCAGGCTCCCGATGCGGTGTATCTGGATTCCAGCGGCATGGACATCGAGCATGTGGAAGAGGCGATTCTGAAGATCGTCCGCCAACGCATTTCCAACGGGAAAGAATTCCGGTAACAGGTTCGGGGGCGCTCTGCGCGCTCTTCGACGTTGGCTTCGCGGCCTATCATCGACATGATGCGGACATAGCGACCGGTCTCCAGACGCATCTCCAGACCGGTCACAGTCGCGCTCTGCGCGCTCTTCGACTTTCGACGTTCGCTTCGCGGGCCTGTAATCGACGTGAATGCGGACGTAGCGACCGGTCTCCAGACCGGTTGCAGTCGCGCTTCGCGCGACCGGGGCGCGCTCTGCGCGCCTGGTACCGGCCGGGAGGCCGGTACCTACTGTTATCCTGGGTTTTGGGGCCGGAGGAGTCGTTGAGAGATCTGCTGGTCATGAAATTCGGCGGCACGAGCGTCGGCTCGGCCGAACGCATGCGCGTGGCCGCTTCGCTGATTGCGCAGGAGAGCCAACGCCGTCCCATTGCCGTCGTGGTTTCCGCCATGTCCAAAATTACGGACCTGCTGCTGGAGACGATGCGCTATGCCGAAGCGGCGAACCACAACGCCATCGCGTCGAATTTGCAAACGCTGCGCCACCGCCATGAAGAGGCCTGCCGGGAGCTGCTGCCGGAATCCGCACGGCTCGCGGTGGAGGCGAAGATCGCCGCTTTGATCGCCGAATTCGAGCGCATCGTGAACGGTATGGCGATGCTCACGGAGCGTCCGCCGCGTTCCGTAGATGAGGCCGTCGCGATCGGCGAACGTCTCAGCGTGCTACTGGTTTCCGAGGCGCTCACGGCCGCCGGCACACCCGCAGCGGCGATCAACGCATGGGACGTGGTGGTCACCGACGCCGTTTTCGGCAACGCATCGCCGCTCATGCAGCCCACGCGCGTCAAGGCCCAGGCCGCGCTGCTGCCGCTGCTGGAACGCGGTGTCGTGCCCGTAATCACGGGATTCAATGGAGCCACTTCAGACGGCCGTCCGACCACTCTCGGCCGCGGCGGCTCCGATTTTTCCGCCTCAATCCTGGCCGCCGCGCTCGATGCCGCCGAACTCTGGATCTGGACCGACGTGGACGGGATCATGAGCGCCGATCCGCGCCTGGTGCCGGACGCCCAGGTGTTGGATGAAGTGACCTACGTCGAGGCTGCCGAGCTGGCTTATAACGGCGCCAAGGTGCTGCACCCGCGGACGCTGGCGCCGCTCGCCGAAAAGAAGATTCCGGTGTGGAGCAAGAACAGCTTCGACCCGGGGAAGCCCGGCACCCGCATCGTCGCGCAGATTTCGAGCTACGAGCTGGGCGCCCGCGCAGTGACGAGCATGAAGAACGTCGCGCTGGTGTCCCTGGAGCCCGCAAGTGCGGAGGTCAACGGGGTGCAAGTGATGGCGCGTGCTCTCGACGCGACCGCGCGCGCTAACGTCGAGGTCCTGATTGTTTCCAGCTCCAGCTACCGGCAGATCTTCTGCCTGCTCGTCCGGATGGAAGAGCTCGATCGCACGATGCAGGCGCTCGAATCGGCGCTCGCATTGGAGTTGGCCCACGGCTACGTCAACCCGATCCACGTGGATACCGACGTCGGATTGCTGGCCGCGGTCGGGGAAGGGATGCAGGGCAAGCCGGGTCTCGCCGGCCGCATCTTTACAGCCATCAGCCGCGTTCAAGTGAACATCATCGCTATCGCGCAAGGCTCCAGCGAGGTAACCATCGCCGTCGTGGTGCGGCGCGATGGTCTGGAGAAGGCCGTGCGGGCCGTCCATGCCGAATGCGGACTCGGTCAGCGGCCTCCCGTTCCGGTGTTTCCGTTCCGCAAAGGCGTGCTTCCGAAGGCGAAGAAGGAAAGTCCGCAATTCCCGTAAAGCTATTCGTAATGGGCCTGCGTAACCGGCTGGCCTGCTTTTCGCTTTCCTCGCCGTTTGTGAATCAGCTTTTCCTGGCTATTTATCCCGCGGCGGCCGTTCGCCGGCTTGCGACGCGAATAAGTTCCGTTGGAGGACATCACGCGCGCCTTCACCGTATCGCTGAGATAGACTTCCAGCACCTGATCGCGCAGTTCTTTCACCAGATTGGGCGCGAGCACCGGCAGCAGCACTTCCACGCGATGATCGATGTTCCTCGGCATGAGATCCGCGCTGCCGATGTAAACCTCTTCATGGCCGCCGTTATGGAAGTAATAAATGCGACTGTGTTCCAGGAAGCGGCCGACAATGCTCATCACTTCGATGTTGTCGCTGACGCCCGGAACTCCAGGACGTAAGCAGCATAGTCCGCGCACCAGCAACTGCACTTTGACCCCCGCACGCGAGGCACGGTACAACGCACGAATCAGCTTCGGATCGCAGAGCGAGTTCACCTTCAGGATGAGGCGTCCGCCGCCACCTTTCGCATGCTTGATTTCCCGTTCGATCAGCTCTTCCAGTCTTTGCCGCAAATTCACGGGCGCAACCAGAAGCTCCTGATAGTCGGTCTTTCCCGAGTAACCCGTCAGATAATTGAATAAGTCGCTGACGTCGTCAGCGACCTTTTCATTCGCTGTGAAGATACCGATATCGGTATAAAGATGCGCGGTAACTGCGTTGTAATTGCCGGTCGAGATATGAACGTAGCGCGCGATCTTATCCTGTTCGCGCCGAACGACCAGGGCGACCTTGCAATGGATCTTTAGACCGATCAAACCGTAGACGACGTGAACGCCGGCTTTTTCCAGCGCCCGCGCCCACTCGATGTTGCTCTCTTCATCGAAGCGCGCCTTCAACTCCACCAGAGACGCCACCTGTTTGTCTTCGTTGACGGCTTCCAGCAGCGTTTCGACGACGGGCGAGTTGCGCCCAACGCGGTACAAACAAATCTTGACTGCCAGCACTGCCGGGTCGCGCGCCGCTTTGTGTAAAAACTCGATGACCGGCTGAAAGGAATCGAACGGATGATGGAGCAGGATGTCGCGGCGACGAATCAAGGCGAAAATATCGTCGTCCTCCGCGGTCTCGCATAACTCCGACGGAGTCGATGGCACAAACGGAGCGAACTTCAGTTCCGGCCGGTCCAGCGCATAAATTCCGTACAGCCGCTTGAGCGAGAGCGGACGGTAAGTTTTGTACACTTCCGTCTGCCCAAGCTCCATATTGTTCATCAGGATATTCAGGATAGGCGCGGGCATATCCTGGGTCACCATGAGACGCATGACGTCGCGGAAACGGCGCTGCTTTACGCCTTCTTCGACGCTCTCCAGCAGGTCCTCGGCTTCCAGTTCCTTGATGGCGATATCGGCATCGCGCGTGACGTGAAACGGATACGCTTCCAAGACTTCCATGCCGGGAAAGAGCGCGGGCAAGTTCGCCGCGATCACCTGTTCCAACCACACCAGGTCCGCACGCCGGGGCTTGACCACCTTCCGAACAGCCTTGGCGGCGCCGTGAAGCGGCACCAGTTGCGGGAGGGAATCGGGCACCTTTACGCGCGCGAACCGCTCCTGCCCGGCTTTATCGCGAATCAGAACCGCCAGATTCAGGCTGAGATTCGAGATGTGCGGGAAGGGACGCCCCGGATCGAAGGCCAGCGGCGTCAGCACCGGAAAGATCGTCTCGTCGAAGTAAGTGGTGGCGCGCTTCTTCTGCGCGTCGGAGAGCTCGGCGTAATCGTGAATGTGAATGCCCGCGTCGCGCAGCTTGGGATTCAGCCGCTCCAAGGCCTTGTGCGCTTCGTTGAGCAGCTTCTTGACCTCGCGACGGATGGCTATCAACTGCGCGCGCGCGGTCATGCCGTCCGGCGACGCTTCCACGGTTCCGGCTTCCACCTGCGCCACCAGCCCGGCTACCCGCACCATGAAAAACTCGTCCAGGTTGGATCCTAAAATCGAGAGAAACTTGATGCGTTCCAGCAGCGGATTATCTTCGTCCTCGGCTTCCTCGAGAACGCGCCGCTGAAAGGCAAGCAGGCTCAGCTCCCGGTTCAAGTACAGCGACGGGTCCTTCAAATCGGGTCCGAGTGCTGCTGTGACGGCTTTCTTGGTCATAGCCATTAAGCGCTTATAGCTTCTCACGATTCGCTGAGCGTTTGGTTACAAACGGCCGCGCACCGCGGCGCCGTTCGCTGAGATATGATTTTGGCTTGACACGCAAACTGTATCTCCCGCTTGCCGCGGCGCTCTTTGTTTTCCAGGCGCACACGGCCGACAAGTTCGCTCTCACGATCGATAACATCATGCGAGGACCGGGCTTGATCGGCTATGAGCCTGCCCAGATCCGCTGGGGCTTCGACAGCCGCCATATCTATTTTCAATGGAAACAGGCGAGCGATAAGTTGGATGCTCCCCTCGATACGTACGAAGTCGCCCGGGACGGCGGCCCGCCGCGCAAGATGAGCGATGAAGAAGCCCGCGCACTCCCGCCCGGCTTTTGCGGCGACACCACGCGCGACCATCGCCATACCGTTTTCACGCGCGACGGCGATATCTTCATTCTGGACAACGACACCGGCAAAACCCGCCAGGTGACAAAGACTTCCGACAATGAAGGCGACGCGCATTTCCTGCCGGACGGCAACCGGATTTACTTTACGCGCTCCGGCAATCTGTTCGTCATGTCGCTGGATACCGGATTCCTGGAGCAGATGACCGATATACGGCCTGCAGCCACGGCGGGCCCGGCGGCGGCGGGCGGAGGCGGAGGCAGGGGACAGGGTGGCGGACGCGGAGGCTTCGGCGGAGGCGGCCGTGGCGCCGCGACCGGCGGAACGAACGGCAGCGAGCAGACATCCAGCGGCAGCCAGCAGTTTATTCGGGAGGAACAGAAGAAGTTCTTTGAAACGGTGCGCGATCGGGAATCGCTCCGCACAGAGGAACAGGCAAAGCGAAAGAAGGAGAATCCGCAGCGGAAGCCGTTCAATTTGACGGCACGTCAAACCGTCGCTGCCCTTCGTTTGTCGCCCGACGGCAAAACCGTTTTCGCATCCGTCTTCGAGAATCCGGCGCAGCCCGCGAAGAACACGACCATCCCGAGTTGGATCACGGATTCCGGCTACGTGGAAGACATCAACGGCCGCCCGAACGTCGGCGACGCTCAGCGCAACGGGCGCCTGGCCATGCTCGACGTTGCCACAGGCGACGTGAAGTGGGTCGATGCCGGCCAGAAGGATCGCGAAGTCGAGGTGGGGGTGCCGGTCTGGAATGAAGAGGGAAGCAAGGCCGTCGTGTCAGCGCGCGCCGCGGATTTCAAAGATCAGTGGCTGCTGGCGCTCGATCCCGTAACTGGAAAGACGCGCGTGCTGGTGGACAAACACGATAACGCATGGGTCGGCGGTCCGGGAGCGCAGACGCTCGGTTGGATGAAGAACGATCGGGAAGTCTTCTACCAGTCGGAAACGACCGGCTACTCCCATCTGTATGCGGTCAATTGGGACGGCGGCGAGCCGCGCGCGCTCACCAGCGGGAAATGGGAGGTGCTCAACACCCGCCAATCGAAAGACAAGAGCAAATTCTTCCTGACGGCCAGCAAAGACAGTCCATACGAAAACCACCTTTACGAGATGGACGGCGAGGGCGGACCGCTCACCCGGATTACGCAAGCTCCCGGCAAGCACACCACCTTCGTTTCGCCCGACGAGCAATGGATCGCCGACGTTTATTCGTACACGAACAAGCCGCCGGAGCTTTTTGTGCAGGCAAATCGCGCCGGCGCGGAATCGAAGAAGCTGACGACATCTCCCTCGCCCGAGTTTTCGCAGTATCCGTGGATAGATGTGCCGATCGTGGAGTTTACCGCGCGTGACGGCGTCAAAGTTCCGGCTCGCCTGTTCAAGCCGGCAGCGTTCAAGCGCGGCGGCCCCGCGGTGGTATTCGTCCACGGCTCGGGCTATCTGCAAAATGTGGATAAGTGGTGGAGCACCAGCTACTACCACGAGTACATGTTCGACCACATTCTGATGGAGCACGGGTATCTGGTGATCGATGTCGATTACCGCGGCTCCGCGGGTTACGGCCGCGACTGGCGAACAGCCATCTACGAGCACATGGGCGGCAAGGATCTGGACGACATCGTAGATGCGGCGAAGTACATCGTGGCGCAGCACGGCGTCGATGCCAAACACATCGGCGTATTCGGCGGCAGCTACGGAGGTTTTATCACATTGATGGCTATGTTCACGCAGCCTGACGTCTTCGCAGCGGGAGCGGCGCTCCGTCCCGTATCGGATTGGGCGCTTTACAATCACGGGTACACCGGCGAGATCCTCAATCTGCCGCAAAACGATCCCGAGGCGTACAAACGCTCCTCGCCGATCTATTTCGCCGAGGGACTCAAGGGAGCGCTGCTCATCTGCCATGGGATGGTGGACACCAACGTGGAATTCGAAGACAGCGTGAGGCTGGTGCAGCGGCTGATCGAATTGCGTAAGGAGAATTGGTCAGTAGCGCCGTACCCCGTGGAGAACCACGCCTTTGCACAGCCCTCCAGTTGGGCCGACGAGTATAAGCGTATCTTCGCTCTCTTCGAAAAGAATCTGAAGTAGCGTTTGCTGTGCGATTGATCACTCCGGTCCGTGGCAGAATTGCGGACCGGACTGTAACATGAACCTTTAGTGATTCTGATTGTGGACGATGAGAAGACTATCCGGCAGTTGGTCGCTTCGATTCTCAAACGTGCCGGATACGACGTTGTAGCAGTCTCAAGCGCGCGCGAGGCACTGGAGGTTATGAGCGGCCACACGCCCGAACTGCTGCTGACCGACATCGTCATGCCCGAAATGAGCGGCCTCGCGCTGGCGGCGACAGCGCACCACCTGCACTACGGCGTCCCGGTAATGTTCATGAGCGGCTTTGCCAGCAATTATGAAGAGGAACTCAGCGGCAGCGTTTGCCTGCGCAAGCCCTTCACCCCCGGGCAACTTCTCACGGCCGTGCAGGATGTTTTAGCGCTGCGAAAAAGTAGCGGCGGCGCGGCGTAAACTGTTCCACATGGCCGGCAAACTCGCGAGGCGCTGGTTGGTTCGCGGCAACGTACAAGGAGTCGGATTCCGGTATTTCGCGCAAAAGCATGCGGAGCGCCTCGGCCTGTCCGGCTACGCCCGCAATCTGGATGACGGCCGTGTGGAAGTATACGCGGCCGGCGACGAAGCTGCCCTCTCGGAATTCGCGGGCGCCCTGCATACCGGTCCGCGCTGGAGCGACGTCCGCGGTGTCGACGAGCAGGATGCCGCAGTACAGAAGTATCCCGGCTTCCAGATCACGGGCTGATGCACCTGATACAATCGTTCCTTCCCTGAGATGGAAGACCTGAAAAAGCTCATTCGCGAGATCCCTGACTTCCCGAAACCGGGGATCCTGTTCTACGACATCACCACGCTCCTCAAGGACGCCTGCGGCTTCCGCGCCGTCATCGATGGCCTCAAGTATCACTACCGCGAAGCGCAGGTCGACGTAGTTCTCGGCATCGAGGCGCGCGGCTTTATCTTCGCGCCGGCCTTGGCTTATGCCTTGGGGGCGGGATTCGTTCCGGTCCGCAAGCCCAAGAAACTGCCCGCCGAGTGTCTCACTGTTACGTACGACCTCGAATACGGCACGGACAGCCTGCAAGTCCACAAGGACGCTATTGAGAACGGCAAGCGCGTGCTGATTGTGGACGACCTGCTTGCCACCGGCGGTACGGCCGCGGCCGCGGCTCGCATGGTCACCGAAGCAGGCGGCACGATTGCAGGCCTGGGGTTCGTGGTGGAGTTGACCTTCCTCAATGGCCGCCAAAAGCTCGCCGGCATGGACGTCTTCTCCCTCCTGCAGTACGACAAATGAGCACGTCACGGCAGGCGCGCGTGCGTGCGCTGGCCAAAATCAATCTCGACCTGCGGGTACTCGGCAAACGTGCGGACGGCTTTCACGAGCTAAGAACGGTTTTTCAGACCATCTCTCTGGGCGACACGCTCGATATCGCCTTCACACCCGGACGGAAGCGCTCCGTCGACCTGGTGGATGCCCTTTCGATTCCCGATAATCTGGTGACCCGGGCGGCGCATGCCGTTATGGACGCGCTGCGCATCAATGGCCGCGTCGAGATGCGGCTCACCAAGCGAATCCCGATGGGCGCAGGCTTGGGCGGCGGATCGAGCGATGCCGCGGCGGTTCTTCTCGCGCTGCCCGCGATCGCCGGCCGGACCGTTGACCCGGCGGCGCTGCGGGAAATCGGCCAGTCTCTCGGCAGCGACGTTCCGTTTTTCCTGCTTGGCGGCGCCGCCGTCGGAATCGGCCGCGGCACCGAGTTGTTCCCTCTGCCCGATACACCGGCCGGCTACGGCATCGTGGTCGCGCCCGGGATTCACGTCAATACCGCTCAGGCCTATCGCGATTTGAGCCCTCTGCTGGCGGACGCGGACGGCAAGGTGAATGCGTTTCAGACGGCCGCCTGGAGCGGCCAGACCGGCGTCAACGATTTCGAATCGGTAGTCTTTGCCCAGCACCCGGAGCTCGCCGCCTGGAAAAAGCGTATCGTGCGCGCCGGAGCCACCGCCGCCATGATGACGGGGTCGGGGTCGGCTCTGTTCGGGTTCTTCGCCTCTCGCCAAGCCGCCCGGCAGGCGCTTGAGCGGCTGCGCCCGTTCGACGCCGCCGTATTCCCCATCTCTTCGGTAAACCGCGCCCGATATCGCCAAATGTGGCAAAAATGGCTGTTTGACAAGGGAATGTAACACAAAATAAGATGGTTACTTCCCCACCGCGAACATGGCCACTGCAAAGCCCGTACGTGCAATGACTCACGACCGCCTGCAAATCTTCACCGGGAATGCCAATCCCGACCTTTCGCGCGAAATCTGCGAGTGTCTCGGCGTGGAAGTTGGCCGCGCCATGATCCGCACCTTCGCGGACGGCGAAATCTATTTGCAGATTCAGGAAAACGTTCGCGGCGCCGACGTTTTCGTCATCCAGCCGACCTGCACGCCGGTGGATCGAAACCTGATGGAGCTCCTGCTGATGATCGACGCTCTCAAGCGGGCGTCAGCAGAGCGTATCACGGCAGTGTTACCCTATTATGGATACGCCCGGCAAGACCGTAAGGACAAGCCGCGCGTTCCGATCTCGGCCCGGCTTGTGGCCGCCCTGCTGGAAACGGCAGGCGCCGACCGGGTTTTGACGCTCGATCTGCACGCCGCGCAGATACAGGGGTTCTTCGATATTCCGGTGGACCACCTGTTTTCTTCTCCGGTGATGATCGAATATTTCAAGGCGCTCAACGTTCCGGATATGACGGTGGTTTCGCCCGATGCCGGAGGCGTGGAGCGCGCACGCGCTTTTGCGAAGCGCCTGAATTCGCCGCTGGCCATTATCGATAAACGGCGGGAAGAGGCCAACGTCGCCGAAGTGATGAATGTGGTCGGCGAGGTGAGCGGCCGGCATTGCCTGCTGGTGGACGATCTCATCGATACGGCGGGTACGCTGGTGAAAGGCGCCGAGGCTCTGATGGAAAAAGGGGCAACAAGCGTTTCGGCCTGCGCGACCCATGCGGTGCTGAGCGGTCCGGCAGTAGAGCGGATCTCGGAATCGTGTTTGAAGGAAGTGGTAGTAACGAATTCCATCCCTGTAAAGGGAGAGAAGGCGCTATGCGGCAAAATCAGAACCTTGTCGATAGCGAAATTGTTGGCTGAGGCGATTCGGTCCATTCACGAAGAAACCTCGGTGAGTGTGTTGTTTATTTAAGGGACGCAGATGAACGCAGATAAACGCTGATTGAATATTTCTGATCAGCGTTCATCTGCGTTCATGAGCGTCCCCCAAATGTGTTTCGAAGCGGACCCACGGTAACCCGCAAGGGCCAACGGACTCCGCTCACAAGGAGCTTGTTTTGAGAAAAGATATTACCGTCAATGCCGAAGTGCGCAACACTCGCGGCAAGAATGAAGCGCGCCGTACGCGCCGCGCGGGACAGATTCCCGCCGTCGTTTATGGGGCTTTCCAGGATCCGGTCAGCGTCGCGGTGAACCCCCGCGAGATCATGAAGATCGTCCGCAGCAACACCGGATACAACACCATCTTCACCTTGGCTATCGCCGGCGGCGAAAGCACTCCGGTGATGGTGGTCGATCAGCAGGTCGACCCCATCAAGGGCCACCTGCTGCATGCCGACCTCAAGCGCATCGACCTCACCAAGCGCATCCGCGTCACGGTTCCGGTACATACCGCCGGTGAACCCACGGGCGTCAAGGTGCAGGGCGGTTTACTCGAAGTCATTACGCGTTCCGTGGAAGTCGAGTGTCTGCCTGACGAAATTCCCGAGAGCTTCACGGTCAGCGTCGCGGATCTGGCGATCGGCCAAAGCCGGCGCGCCAGCGACGTGCCGGTTTCCGGTTCGATGAAGCTGGTCAGCTCACCCGATACCGTGATCGCCCACGTGGTTTCGCTGCGTGCCGAAGAGACGACCACCGCCGAAGTTGCTGCTCCAGCGGCCGCCGGCACCGAACCCGAAGTGATCAAGAAGGGCAAGAAGGAAGAAGAAGCCGCCGAGGACAAGGGCAAGAAGAAGTAATCGCCCATGGTTCTGGTTGCCGGCCTGGGGAACCCGGGCGAGGAGTACGCTTCCACGCCCCACAATATCGGGTTTCTCACGGTGGACCGGCTGGCTGAGCGGCACGGTATCCGCGTCACACGCAAAGACTCCAGGGCGCTCGCCGGCGTGGGCGAAATCGGTGGGCGCGCGGTGATGCTGGCCAAACCGCAAACGTTTATGAATCTCAGCGGCACATCGCTCCTACCGCTGATGCAGAAGCACGAAATTGGGATCGGGGAGCTCGTGGTTGTTTATGACGAGCTGGATTTACCCTGGCTGGGGCTGAAGATTAAGCCGAAGGGCTCGGCGGCCGGACACAACGGCATGAAGAGCATCATCGCCAGCCTGGGCACGAACGAGTTTTCCAGGGTCCGGTTGGGAGTTCATCCGGGCCACCCGCTGAAGAGCGGGTCGGACTATCTGCTGGCGCCGTTTTCGCGCTCGCAGAAGAAGGAATTGGATGGCTTCATCGACTTTGCGGCCGATGCTGTCGAATCCATAATTGCCGAAGGCGTCGAAAAGTCCATGACGAGATTCAATCGTCGCGCCCCAGGCTTACCAGAAGAGGAAGCATGACGAGGATTTACGAAGAGCTGTTCATAGTAAAACCCGACGTGCCGGAAGAAGAAGTGGATCAGTTCGTCGAAACATTACAGACGCAATTGACCGCTGCCGGCGCTAAGGTCGACAAAGTGGAAAAGTGGGGCAAGCGCAGGCTCGCCTACCGCGTTGAGAAGTACCGCGAAGGCACCTACGTGCTGATGCAGTTCTCGGCCGGACCCGAAATGGTGCACGAGTTCGAACGCCGCCTGCGCGTCTCGGACCAGGTGCTGAAATTCCTGACGGTGCGCATCGATGAGACTCTCAAGCGCCTGGAAAAGCGCAAGAAGGATCGCGATAAGCGTGCCGCGCGCCGCGCCGAACGGCAGCCCGCCGCTCCCGCGCCCGCACAGCCCTCAATGGCTCAACAGATGACAGAGGCTCCGGCGGCAATGCCGGGCCAACCGAAGGAGGCGTAACCCATGGCTGAATCCAAAGGAAGACCGGGCAGCGCGGGACAGCGCCCCACCGGCGGCGACAAGGCCGTTGTCACCCAGAAGAAGCAATATTTTCGCCGCAAGAAGGTGTGCCGCTTCTGCGTCGAGAAGATTGACGACATCAACTACAAAGACGTGAAGATGCTGCACGCCTTTGTCGCGGAACGGGGCAAGATCATTCCCCGCCGCATCTCCGGCGTGTGCGCGCCGCACCAGCGCCGTCTCACGGACGCCATCAAGAAGGCGCGGAACATCGCGCTGCTGCCGTTCGCGGCATCATTCTAAGCAGGAGGAATCATGGAAGTCATACTGAGAGAAGACATCAACAATCTCGGGAGCCGCGGCGATCTGGTGAAGGTCGCTCCCGGCTACGCCCGCAATTTCCTTCTGCCGAAGAAACTGGCCGTGGCGGCCACCGAAGCCAATCGCAAGATCGTGGAGCAGGAACGACAGGCGCACCTGCGCAAGGAAGCCAAGGCGAAGGGCGAAGCGGAGGACCTCTCGAAGCTGATGACGGGCGTCACCGTGACGCTCACGCAGAAGGCCGGCGAAAACGATCAGTTGTTCGGAAGCGTGACCGCGAAGGACGTTGCCGACGCGCTTGCCGCCAAGAACTTCACCATCGATCGCCGGAAGGTCCAACTCGACGAGCCCATCAAGCAGCTTGGCGAGTACAAGGTTCCGGTCCGGCTGCACAAAGACGTCATTGCCGAAGTGACGGTGGTGGTAGCGAAAGAAGAGTAGCTGTTCCCGTAAGAATCTCGAGGCGCTTTTCCCGAAAACGGGGAAAGCGCCTTTTTTATTAGAGCGGTATGTTGCCGTGCTTCTTCCGCGGCATGGTGTCCACTTTATTTTCCAGCATGCGCAGCGCGCGGATCACTCGCGGTCTCGTTTCCCTCGGCTCAATCACGTCGTCCACATAGCCACGCTCCGCGGCTACGAAGGGGTTCGCGAACCGCTCACGGAACTCTTCCGTCTTCTGCTTCCGCATAGCGTCCTGATCCGCCGCGGTGGCGAGCTCCCGCCGGTAGACGATGTTCACCGCTCCCTCCGGTCCCATCACTGCCACCTCCGCCGTCGGCCATGCCAGGTTGATGTCCGTGCGGATGTGCTTGGACCCCATGACGCAATACGCGCCGCCGTATGCCTTCCTCGTGATGACCGTGATCTTCGGTACCGTCGCCTCGGCGAACGCGTAGAGCAGCTTTGCGCCGTGCCGAATAATTCCGCCGAACTCCTGCGCCGTTCCAGGCAAAAACCCGGGCACGTCTTCGAACGTGAGGATCGGGATATTAAATGCATCGCAGAAGCGCACAAAGCGGGCGCCCTTCACCGATGAATCTATATCCAGGCAGCCCGCAAGAAACGCCGGCTGATTCGCGACAATCCCGATCGAGCGGCCGTCCATCCTCGCAAATCCCACCACGATATTCTTCGCGTAATGCTCGTGCACTTCGAAGAACTCGCCGTCATCGACCACGCCGTGGATCACGTCCTTGATGTCGTAGGGCAGCGATGAATCCTGCGGCACCAGGGTATCGAGCGCGGCATCCATGCGATCGATCGGGTCATTCGTCGCGCGCCGCGGCGCATCTTCGCGATTATTCTGTGGAATATAGCTCAACAGTTCGCGGACCATGCGCAGGCACTCGGCATCGTCCGCGGCCGTAAAGTGCCCGACGCCGCTCACCGCGTTGTGCGTATGCGCGCCGCCCAACTGCTCCTTGGTCACATCCTCATGCGTGACCGTCTTGATGACGTCCGGACCGGTGACGAACATGTAGCTGGTGCGATCCACCATGAACACGAAGTCCGTGATGGCCGGTGAGTACACCGCGCCGCCCGCGCATGGACCCATGATCGCCGAGATCTGCGGAATCACTCCGCTCGCCAGCGTGTTACGCAGGAAAATATCCGCGTACCCGGCGAGGGACACCACGCCTTCCTGAATGCGCGCGCCGCCGGAATCGTTAAGGCCGATCACCGGGGCGCCCGTTTTCAGCGCCAAATCCATAATCTTGCAGATCTTGAGCGCGTTCGTCTCCGAAAGCGACCCGCCGAAGACCGTGAAGTCCTGCGCGAAGACATACACCGGGCGTCCGTCGATTCGGCCGTATCCCGTCACGAAGCCATCGCCCGGAATGCTCTGATCTTCCATTCCGAAGTCGCGGCAGCGATGCGTCACCAGCTTGTCAAGCTCTTCAAACGTGCCTTCATCGAGCAGCAGTTCGATGCGCTCGCGCGCCGAGAGTTTGCCCTCTTTGTGCTGACGGTCGCGGCGCTCGGGGCCGCCCCCTTGCTCTGCCGCTTCATGGCGCTTGCGCAGTTCCTCTAGCCGGTTCATCGGCTCTTATTGTAGCCAGTAAACCGCTGGTCTCCTGGCCGGTCGCTAATCCCGGAGCAACTCGAAACGGCCATCGCGCAGCAGCAGATACTTGCGCCCGCGCCAGAGAATCGTGTTGCCGAAGAAGCCCCCGAGCCAGCACACGAAGCTGACGAGATCCTGCAGAGGCAGGAGCCAGAACAGGCGAGCCGTCAGTCTATCGCGCAGCACGTACCCAGCCGTCGCCGAACCCGCCGCCGCGCGAAACACCAGCGTCAGCAGTACGGCCGGCCACCATTTTGGCTGCGCGATCCACAATAGCAGCGCAAGCGGGAGGGGGTTCGTGAACAACTGCCCCACATAGCCCGCGGGCCGCGACCGCCGCGTGCTCCGGTTCCATCGCAGCCGGTGACGCAGATTTGGGCCCAGCCGTTGCGCGCCGATGCGGTGCTCGATGACGCAGGAGGAGAGAATCACGCCGAAGCCGCGCTGTGCCGCAAGCCTCCCCATGACGAAATCTTCCGCAAGAAAATCCTTCACGGCATCGAACCCGCCGATTGCCTGCAACGTCTCGCGCCGCGCCGCAATGGTGGGGCCGAGCGCGAACTTCATCCCTTCCAGCATCCGCGCGACCAGCACACCAGAAAAAAACTCAGTGTTGAGCCCGATCGCCTCCAGCGTGGACCAGAAACTCCGGCCCGGCACCGCACGATACGGACAGGTCGCCAAGCCGAGGTTCGGATCGGCGAACTCGGCCGCGATTGTCACTAAAGCGTCCGCCGTCACGCGCACGTCGCTATCCGCCATCACTACGAGATCGAACTGAGCCGCTGCCAGCATGCGATCCAGGCTGAACACCTTCGCATTGGGATACGGCGCGTCGCCCACAATCATCAGCCGTGAAGGAATGGATGGATACTCCGCGCGCAAGCGTTCAACCACCGCGACCGCGGGGTCTTTGCCGCTGCGCAGGGCGAACAGGATTTCAAAGGAACGATATCGCTGCTCGAAAAAGCTCCGCAGGTTTTCTTCGAGTCCGTCGTCGATGCCGGAGAGCGGCTTCAAAATGCTGATTGAAGGCCCCGAAGCCGCCGGCATGACTCGCACGGAACGATACCGAATCGCCGCTATCACCGTCAGGACGCAGTACACCAGAGATCCGGCAAGAAGCGCCGCTAAGATCCACGCGATCGCGAGCACTTATCCCTGCCCCGAATACGCCCGGTCCAGCAACTCTACAACGTGCATGACGCGCTGCCCCTTACCGTGCAGCCGCACGCCCGTTTGCAACTGCAGCATGCAGCCGGGGTTGGCGGTGGCCACCACTTGCGCGCCCGTTGCGTTCACGGCCTCCATTTTGCGCGAGAGCAACTGCATGGACATCTCGTTCTCGACTACGTTGTAGATGCCGGCGCTGCCGCAACAAATCTCCGCGCCCGGCAGTTCCCGCACCGTAATGCCGGGAATGGCCGCCAATAGTTTCCGGGGCGCCGACCGAATCTTCTGACCGTGCGCCAGGTGGCACGAATCCTGATACGTCACGACGGCGCTCATGGCGTTCGCCGGCGGCGTCAACTCAATGCTCGCGAGAAACTCCGTGACATCGCGCATCAGCCCGGCAAATTGCGCGGCCTTGGCGGCGTAGTCGCGGTCGTTCTCAAGCAGGTCGCCGTACTCCTTCAGCGTCGACCCGCAACCGGCGGCGTTGGTGATCACCGCGTCATAATTGCCGGCGAGCACTGCGTCGATATTCCGGCGCGCCAACTTACGCGCTTCCTCCCGAAGCCCGGAGTGCACATGGAGTGCTCCACAGCAGCCCTGCCCTTCGGGCACAATCACCTCGCAGCCGTTGCGCTGGAGAACGCGGACGGTCGCCTCATTCAAACGCGCGAAGGAAACATTCGCGATGCACCCGGCCAGAAACGCCACGCGATATTTTCGTTCGCCGTGCGCCGGAAACGTTCGTCCGATCTGACTGAAGAAGAACGGCGGCTCGGCCGAAGGCGCAAGCTGAACCAGATCCCCGAGCTTGCCGAGCAGGCCGAGCGAACCGAGGCCGCGAGCCGCCAGCTTGAGTCCGCTCGCCTCCAGGAGGTACATCACTGTGCCTGTGAAGCTGAGCCACCCCCGCGACGGAATCAGCTTCCGGAAAACAAAATTTCGCAGCGCCTGCGGCACCCGGCCGCGCCGCGTTTGCGTTTCGATCTCCGCGCGCGCATCCTCTACCATGCGACCGTACGGCACTCCGGACGGACATGCCGATTCGCACCCGCGGCACGCCAGGCAGAGCCCTATGTGCTCCAGATACGACGGCGTGATCGGTGCACCCTGCGCCACCTGCACCATCTGGTACACGCGGCCGCGGGGAGAATCCATCTCCAGCCCCAGTTCACGATAGGTGGGGCACGCATTCAGGCATAGCCCGCAATGCACGCACTTGTCCAGATCGAACTGGCGCGGTCCCGATTTTTCAGATACGGCGATAGAGTCTGCCACGATTCAACAAATTCTCAGGATCGAACAAATTCTTCACACGGCGCATCAATTCGATATCCGGCCCCGGCGCGGGCCACAGCTCGAACTCGTTCTTGCGCTCGTTGGGCGCGAATTCCACCACAGCACGCCAGCCATTTGAGGCCGCTCCACCGGCCCATGCCGCCGCCGCTGCGGAATCCTCAAAATAGCCGTAGCAGACGCCGGAACCGGCTCGCGCCAACGCCGGAACTGCGAGGGAATCCATGACGCGCCCTACTTCTTTTAGGGTACACGACGCTCGAATCACCGCGCCTTGCGCGTGGCGCGCCAGAAACGCCACGGTGAAATCCTCAATGTGCCTCCACAACGATTCGTGCTCCGCCCCTTCGAACGCCACCGCGTCTCCCAACCCCGCGATCTCCCGTTCATAGCGATCCACCGCCGCCGCGTTTCCACCGGCGCGCACGGCGAGGGCCCACGTACGATTTCCCAGAGTCGAAGCCGCCGCGGGATTCAGAAGGTCGATGGCGGCCGGCTGAAGCACACTGACGAGCATGCGATCGCGCGCCGCCATCGCCGCCGCGGAAGACTCGAACGGCACCAGGAAGCTCCGCTCCACCTCCGGCATCGGCGTCAGCTTGAAATTAACGATTGCGATTCCCGCCAGCGTGCCGAAGCTGCCGATCATCAGCTTCGCCATATCCAGGCCCGCCACGTTCTTGACGACCATACCGCCGGAAGGCACCAGCTTCCCTTCGAGAGTCGCGAATGTCATCCCGATCACGGCATCGCGCGCCGTCCCATACAAACGGCGTCGCGGACCGCTCGTATTCGCAGCGACGACTCCGCCGACTGTCGCGCCCGCGCGAAACGGCGGATCGAGCGGCACCATTTGCCGATTCGCGGCTAAGAGCGCGCAGAATTCGCTCCACGGTAGCCCCGCCTCCACGCTTACGGTTAAATCGTTCGGCTCATACTGCAGGACACGCCGCAGCGCTGTGGTGGTGATGGTATCGTCGGCTCGCTCCACCGGGCCCGCCATCAGCCCCTTCGTCCCGGCGCCTTGCAGCCGGATCGTGCGGACATGCAACGCGCATCGCCGCAGCGATTCGGCCAGCTCTGCCGGGGTCCCGGGCGTATACACTAGCGGACCACCGCCCACCGCAGGAGGCTCGTCAGCACGGTCAGCACGAGCGACCCCAAAAGCGCGGCGAGAAACCCGCGGACCTTAAAGCCCGGCGTCAGCAACGACGCCACTTTCAGCAGCATCGCGTTGATCACCCATAAGAACAAGCCGAACGTCAGGAAGGTGATCGGCCACGCGAAGAAACGTAAGATCGGACCCAGCAGCCCATTGACGATCGCGATCACGATAGTGGCAAGCAGCGCATCGCCGAAGCCGCGCACCTGGATGCCGGGTATAATCCGCGCGACAATCCACAGCGCCAGCGCGCCAACCAGCCAGTTGATCAGAATGTGGGCGATCATTTTAAGTGTTCGGCCAGAGATAATGATAAGCCATGGCAACTTTGTATGCGGGAACCAGCGGCTTCGCTTACACATCGTGGAAACCGGCATTCTACCCGGCCAAGCTGCCGGCGAATCAGTTCCTGAAGCACTATTCCGGGCGGCTCAATTGCGTCGAGATCAATTACACGTTCCGGCGCCTGCCTGCCGCCGCGACGCTCGCCGCATGGGTCGGCGCCACTCCGCCCGGCTTCGTCTTCGCCGTGAAAGCGAACATGCGCATTACGCACATTTTGCGCCTGAAGAACGCGGCCGACGCGACCGAGCTCTTCTTCAAAACCATCGACCCTCTTCGCACGTCGCGCCGCCTGGGTCCGGTGCTGTTTCAGCTTCCGCCGCAGCTCAAGTGCGACGCGCCGCTGCTGCGCGATTATCTCGCGCTACTCCCGGAAGGCATGCGCTACGCGTTCGAGTTTCGCCATGATTCGTGGCTTGCCGAACCGGTTTACGAAGAGCTGCGGCGGCGTAACGTGGCGCTCTGCGTGGCCGAATCGGAGAGGTTGGAGGTGCCAGAAGTGATTACAGCGGATTTCGTCTACTACCGCCTGCGCAAGCCCGATTACACGGACGAGGATATTGCCGCATTCGCCGCGCGGTCAAAGGAGCTTCTTGCCACGGGCCGCGATCTGTATCTGATGTTCAAGCACGAAGAGTCGCCGGAGGGCGCGCTGCACGCGGAGAAGGTTCTGGCGCTCGCCCGGTAGAAGTTTGCGACCGGTCTGGAGACCGGCCGTTACCCCGCTTTGGTCTTGCGAGCGCGCTTCTTCGGACCCGCGGCGACGGGCGCTGCTTCCTCACCTTCACCTTCCGCCGCATGCGCGAGGGCGGCCGGCTTGCGCTTCTCCGCCAGGCTCTTCTTCAGCGCTTCCATGATGTCGATGACGGGCGCCACGTGCGCAGCAGGCGTCGCCACCACCTTGTGACCCTGCACCTTCGCCTCGATCATCTTCATCAGATTCTCGCGGTATGTATCGTGGTACTTCTTCGGCTCGAAATCCGCTTCCAGCGAAGAGATCAGCATCTTCGCCATATCGAGCTCCTTCTCTTTCACCAGGCTCGTATCCGTGCGGAACTCTTCGACTTGCCGGATTTCATCCTGGTAGTACATGGTGTGAGACAGGATGCCCTTGTGCCCCGGGCGCAGGATGATGATGTGCTCGCGATTGTGCATCGCCACTTTTGCGAGACCGTAATACTTGCTCTCGCGCAGTGCCTGGAACAAGAGCGCGTACGGCTTCTCGCCGCCTTCATCAGGCGCGACGTAGTACGAGCTCTCCAGGTAGACGGGGTCCACGTCGTCCGCCTTCACGAATTCCAGAATCTCCATCACCCGGGCGGTCTTCGGCGCCACCTTCTTGATGTCCTCTTCGTCGATCTCGACGTAGTGGTCCTTCTCGTATTCGTAGCCCTTCACCAGCTCACTGCGAGGGACCGGTTTGTCTTCGTTCTGGCAGTAGATCACTTGCTTGATTCGCGAGTGGTCCTCTTTGTGCAGCAGATTGAAACTGATGGTCTCGCCGCGCGCCGCGCTGAACAAACGAATCGGAAATGAAACCAGGCCAAAGGTGAGGTGGCCTTTCCAGACGCTAGATGCCATGTGTGCAGCTCCTTACTCTCCCCAGGGGCGTGGCTCCCACCATACTATAATCGCCGATAAGATGTAAATGACGGCATGTAAAGGGATTTATGCCTCTTGAAGAGTACGCCGCAAAACGCTCGTTCTCAAACACGCCGGAGCCGCCTCCGTCTAAACCTACTCGCAAGAAGCCTGCCAACTATTTCTGTGTGCAAAGGCACGATGCCTCGCGCCTCCACTACGATTTCCGGCTGGAAATGGACGGCGTCCTGAAATCCTGGGCCGTTCCCAAAGGTCCGACGCTCGATCCGGGCGTCCGTCACTTCGCGGCGATGGTGGAAGATCATCCCGTCGATTACGGCGGCTTCGAAGGCAACATCCCGGCCGGCAACTACGGCGCGGGCAGCGTGATGCTTTGGGATCGCGGTACCTTCGAACTGCTCGGGGATGCATCCGGCGCCGAACAACTTGCGCGCGGCGACCTCAAGTTTCGGCTGCACGGCGATAAGCTCAACGGCGATTACGCGATTGTTCACATGAAGGGCCGCGGCAAGGGCAACGAGTGGCTCATCATCAAAAAGCGCGATGAATTTGCGGAGGAGGGCTGGGACGTGGAGGCTCATGCCTATAGCGTCCTCTCCGGCCGGACTCAGGAAGAGATCGCCAAGAACCTGCCTGCGCACAAGGCCAAGAAAAAGAGCGCCGGAGCCACCGATCGTGTGTGGCAAAGCGATCGGCCCGCAAAGGCCAAGCGAGCTCCCGCCAAATCCGCCGCGCCCGCCGCCGCCAAAACATCGCCGGTTAAAAAAAAACGAAGCTCGACCTCGCAGGCGTGAAAGGCGCACGCCTCGCTGAAATGCCGGCGGCGATTGAGCCTATGAAAGCCACCATCGCCGACCGCCCTCCGCGCGGCGACCAGTGGCTCTTTGAAGTTAAATGGGATGGCGTCCGTGCCGTGGCATTCATCGACTCCGAGGAGGTCCGTCTGCAATCGCGCTCCGGTCTGCGCTGCGAGCGGCAGTACCCGGAGCTCGCCATCATCCATCATCAGGTCGCCGGCCGTCAGGCCATACTCGATGGCGAAATCGCCGTGCTCGATGATAAGGGCGTCTCGCACTTTCACCTCATTCAGCCACGCATCGCCAATTCCGACCCGAACTCCATCGCTCATCTCACCCGCTCGACGCCGGTCGTCTACTTCGTTTTCGACATCCTCTACCTGGATGGGTACGATCTGCGGAATGTGGATCTCGCGCAGCGCCGCGCCATCCTGGAAGAGGTGATCTCACCCGAAGGTCCGCTGCGCATTTCTGAAGCATTTCCGGGGGCGGGCGAAGCCATGCTCGATGCCGCGCGGGAAAACGGCCTCGAGGGCATTGTCGCCAAGCTCGATACCTCCTGCTACGAGTCGAAGCGCAGCCGCGAGTGGCTCAAAATCAAGATTGTTTCCGAGCAGGAGTTCGTGATCGGCGGCTTCACCGAACCGCAGGGCGATCGCGACTATTTTGGAGCTCTCGTCCTGGGTGTGCAGGACGAAGGCAAACTGCGCTGGGTGGGCAACGTGGGCACAGGCTTCGACCGGAAAACCCTCGCCGCGCTCGACGAAAAACTCCGGCCTCGCATCATTGAAAAGTGCCCGTTTACTCCGCGGCCGAAACCCGATCGCGGCATGACCTGGGTACAGCCGGAACTGGTCGCGCAAGTCCGCTTCGCCAACTGGACCACCGACAATCGACTGCGAGCGCCGGTCTATCTCGGCCTTCGCAACGACAAAGCTGCCGCGGAGACAGAACGCGAAGGCCCGCTGTTCCCGAAAGACGCGAAGGAGCTCACGCTCACGCTGGACGGCCGCTCTCTGAAATTCACCAACCTGCCGAAGGTTTTCTACCCCGCGGAGGGCTACACCAAGCGCGATGTGCTGAACTACTATGCCGAGGTCGCACACCTCATTTTGCCCCACCTGAACGACCGGCCGCTCTCGCTCAAGCGCTACCCCAACGGCATCGAGCAGGAGTATTTTTTCCAGAAGAATGTACGCGAAGCCTTCGCTCCGTGGCTGCGGACGGAAATGATCGATTCCGAGCACAACGGCCATCCCATCAAATACGTCTTTGCGGAGGACCGCGCCAGCCTGCTCTACTTGGTCAACCTTGGCTGCATTGACCACAATCCGTGGATGAGCCGGTCTCCGCATCTGGAGAATCCCGACTTTGTCCTCATCGATCTCGACCCGCAGGAGTGCTCCTTCGACATGATCGTCGAAGCCGCCGTGATGGTGAAGCGCGTTCTCGACGAAATCGGCCTCACCGGATATCCGAAGACCACCGGCGGCGATGGCTTGCACGTCTACATCCCTGTAGTTCCCGAGTACACGTATGAGATCACGCGCACATTCGCGGAAGCCATTTCACGCGTGGTTCTCAAGCGCAAGCCCGATCTCTTCACCACGCCGCGTTCGGTCGCCAAGCGGCAGAAGAACCGCGTATACTTCGACTACCTGCAGAACGGCAAATCCAAGACCATCGCCGCGCCTTACGTGCTGCGCGCGTATCCGGGAGCGCCCGTCGCCACGCCGCTCGAATGGAAGGAAGTGAAACCTGGCCTCCACCCCAAAGATTTCAATCTGAGTAACGCGCTCGCTCGCTTTGAAAAAAAGGGCGATCTGTTCCAGGGCGTCCTCACACAACCGCAGCACCTGGAAGACGCGCTCCACTCGCTCGAAAAGCTCTTCCACTAGCCGTTATGCCGAACCTTTGGAATCCCACTCCCGACTACATCCAGACCACGAACGTCTGGCGCTTCATGGAGCGCCTCGGATTCTCCGATCGCGAAGCCTTCCTCGCCTTTTCCCGCAACGAACCCGAGCGCTTTTGGGACGAGATTCTCCGCGAGATGAACGTCGAGTGGTTCGAGCCCTACACCCAAACTCTGGATGCCTCGCGCGGACCGGAGTGGGCGCGCTGGTTCGTCGGCGGCCGCACCAACATCGCGCACAACTGCCTTGATCGCTGGGCTTACAACCGCTCGCGCATTGCCTGCATCTGGGAAGGGGAATCGGGTGAAACCCGAATTGTCACCTTCCGCGACCTGCTGGAGGAAGCTAATCAGGTTGCGAATGCCCTCACGGCCGCAGGCATCGAATCCGGCGACCGCGTCGCGCTCTGCATGCCGATGGTCCCCGAAATCCTTTCGATTCTGTACGGCGCATGGAAGCTCGGGGTCACGGTGGTGCCGATCTTCGCGGGCTTCGGCACAGGTGCGATCGAGACGCGTCTCGCCGATTCCGGCGCGCGCATCCTCTTCACCGCCGACCATCTCGTCCGGCGCGGCAAAACGCTCCCGCTCCTCGAGAAAATGCCCAACATCACCGAGCGCACAATCGTGCTGCGTTATCAGGGAGGCGATCCGCTCGGCGCCACCACCTGGGAAGACTTCCTCTACGATCACTCTATAGACGCGCCCACAGCGGCGCTCGACTCCGAACACCACGCTCTGATTCTGTATACATCCGGAACCACGGGGAAGCCGAAAGGCGCCGTTCACACGCACGGCGGAGTGCTCGCGCAAACCGGCAAGGAAATCTACCTCGGCTTCGACCACCGGCACGGCGACCGTTTCTTCTGGCTCTCCGATATCGGCTGGATGATGGGCCCGTGGACCATCGCCGGCAACCACCTTCTCGGCGGCACGATCTTCATGTATGACGGCGCGCCCGATTATCCAACGCCCATGCGCCTTTGGGAAACCATCGAGCGTCACCAGATCACCACGTTTGGAGTATCCCCGACCGCCATTCGCGCCCTGCTAAAATCCGCCGCCACGCCTCTTCCGCCGATGAAGTCTCTGCGACTCCTCGGTTCCACCGGCGAGCCCTGGGACGAACCCTCGTGGCGCTGGTTCTTCGAAGAAGTCGGCCGCCGCCGCTGCCCCATCATCAACATCTCCGGCGGCACCGAGATCATCGGCTGCTTCCTGTTCCCTCTTCCCATACAGCCGCTCGAACCCTGCTCGCTGGGCGGACCCGCTCCGGGAATGGCCACGGAAGTCGTAGACGATCGTGGGAATCCGATTCGCGGCCGGACCGGCTACCTCGTTTGCACTGCCCCCGCACCCTCCATGACGCGCGGTATATGGAACGACCCGGATCGTTACATTGACACCTACTGGTCGCGCTTCCCCGGCTGGTGGTATCACGGCGATTGGGCCAGCGTCGATGCCGAAGGCCAGTGGTTCCTGCACGGCCGCGCCGATGAATCGATGAACGTCGCGGGACGCAAGGTGGGTCCCGCTGAAGTGGAAGAAGCCATGATGCGGCACGCCGGAGTTGCCGAGGCTGCAGTGATCGGAGTGCCCGACGAGATCAAAGGAGAAGCGATCGTCGGCTACGCCGTGCCCAAACCGGGCGTCACTCTCGACCCGGCTGCGGTCTGCAATACCGTCGCCGAAGTGCTCGGGCCGATGTTCCGCCCGCGAGAAGTGATCGTCGTCGCCGAGCTTCCGAAAACGCAAAGCGGAAAGATCGTTCGCCGTCTGATGCGTCAGAAGTACCTCGGACAGGATTTGGGAGACACCTCAACTGTAGCCAACCCTACTGCCCTCTGACCTCGACTATGATACACTCCAGCCAATTACCGGGAGGGGCAACGCGTGCCGTTACGCTCGAAATTATTCGCCGGCGACAAAGCGCTTGAGGCCTGTGCCGCACAAGACTCGGCCCATATCACGCTCAACGCCATCGGCCCGCACATATCCAAAATCCAAACGGCGCTCTTCGTTCTGGACGAAGTTTCCGTAGCCGCTCGCGAACTGCAAAGCCAAACCTACGGGCCATCGACGGCCGCAGCCGTTCTCGCGTATAAACAGAAGCGCCGCATCATCAATTTCGGCTATCAGACACAGGCAGACAACATCGTCGGCAAGATGACGATCGCCGCCATGGATGCCGAGATGGTGATCGAAGAAAAATTGCCCCCGCTTCGCGACCCCCTGGACCAGCCGGCGTCCACATAATCGACGGAGGACATACGATTGCAGATTCTGGACGCGCAGCTCACGCTCACGGTCGATTTTAGTAATGCCAAGCCGGACGTCTTCATCAACCCCATCGGTCACATCATCTGCCACTTGACGACGGGTTTCGCTGCGTCCACCTTCCCAAAAGGCCAAGGCAACGCCGTTACCGCCGGTGCGCACGTGCCCATCGTACTCGGTCCGCATGAATCCGCCTCCTCGGCGGATTTCGGATTTGTGCAACTCGCGCGCATTAACCCCGGCCAATCCTTCAGCGCCTTCTTCTATGCCGGCCGTATGCGCAGCGAAGGCTCGATCACAGTGAATCCGAATGTGCCGCCGGCACTCGCCAGCCCCGTTTTATATGACGCCTCCGGCACGCCGCCCGACCCGTACTTTGAAACGCCTAACCCTTCGTTTACGCCGCCAAAGATCAATGCCTCCTGGGGCGACCATCCTGCTCTGAAGGTGCCTCTCCGCTTACGGAACTCGGGGCGGAACGTGGACAACTTCCTCTTCCAGGTGATTCAGGACCGGGAGTTCTGGACCATCTTCACAAGCACCGATGCGGCAGGCAAGATCACTTACATTTCGCACTTTCACTGGCAGGTACGTTACGATATCGAGCTCATGTGGCGCAACCAGGACGCGTCCCTCCGGCGCAACAAGTCATTCGCCAAGGTGCTCGACGCTAAGGTGAAAGGGGCGCCCACGGACCCGGCGCTACAATCGCTGCTCAACAACCCATCCGGCGATCGGGCAAACAAAGTGTACAGCACTGCCATGAACCAGGCTTTCTTTGGAGCGCGAGGAGCAAATCACACCGAGAACAACACCTGGTTCACAACGGTCCCGAACGATTTTTGGACATAAGCCACCACGCAACTTCTGGACGGAAAGCGGGAGTGAAGACTATACTGCGGGGATACCGGCCGGACCATGTACGACGTTCAGCTCCTCTTTGAGACCCTCGCCGACCTCACCTCCGAACAGCGCGATTCCTGGTACCGCGAGCACAACATCACTGCGGCGATTCGCGCCGAGGTGGAAGCGCTACTGCAGTTCGATGCCGCGCCGAGCGTCCCTCTGAACCACCGCATCGGCGCACTTGCGCGCGAACTCCTCGATACGCACTCCGAGCCGCGGACCGGCGACCGCTGCGGCACTTATGAACTCGTCCGTTTGCTTGGCCGTGGCGGTATGGGGTCGGTATTCCTGGCTGTTCGTTCCGATGGCGAAGTCGATTAGCGCCCTGCCATTAAGTTCGCGCGCGACCTGACTGACGACCCCGCCGCACGAGACCGCTTCCTGCGCGAGCGGCAATTCTTGCATCGCTCAATCACCCCGGGATCGCGCGCCTTCCTCGATGCCGGCCACACCGCCGAAGGCCGGCCCTACCTCGTCATGGAGTATGTGGAAGGCAAACCTCTCGATCTCTTCGCCGAAAATCTTGGCCTCCGCGGCAAGCTCGAGCTCTTTCTGAGCGTATGCGCTCCGCTTGCGTACGCGCATCGCAACCTGGTTATCCATCGCGACCTGAAGCCCTCTAACATTCTGGTAAATGCCGCCGGAGAGCCCAAGCTGCTGGATTTCGGGATCGCCCGGCTGCTGGACGATAACGCCCAGTCCGCCTTCACGCGGGACCGCGCACTCACGCTGGAATACGCCAGCCCGGAGCAATTGCTCGGAGCGGCTCGCACAACAGCGACCGATGTTTATTCGCTCGGCGCTGTGCTGTACCGCCTGCTCATTGGACGTTCTCCGCACGCGCCCAATGGCGATACGGAAACCATGGAGGCATGCATTCTGCATTGCGAGGCGCCGCCGCCCAGCCGCATCGACCCCTCCATTCCGCGCGATCTCGACTTCGTCCTCGCAAAAGCTCTGCGCAAAGAGCCGGAGGATCGCTATCCGGCGGTGGATGCGTTCGCCGCCGATGTGCGCGCGTTTCTGGATTCCCGGCCGGTTGCAGCCCGCGCGGGCGATCCCTGGTATCCCGCTCGTAAATTCGTTCGGCGGCGCTGGGTTCCCCTCGCTGCTGCGGCCGTCCTGATGCTGCTCCTCACAGCCGGACATCTCGCCGTCAGCGCGAGCGCGCGATTGCGCAGCGCCGGTTTCAGCAGCTTCGCCATCTTGCCGGGCGGGTGCTGCAGTTCGATATGCCGGTCCGGCAGCTTCGGGGCGCCATTGCAGCGCGGCGCGAGATCGTCGCCGTCTCCATGGAATACTTCGACGGTTTGAGCCGCGAGTCGCACAACGATCGCGAGCTCGCCGGCGATCTGGCGAACGGTTATCTGCAACTCGCCAACGTGCAGGGCGTGCCGGCGTATCCGAACCTGAGGCAGTTCGCCGATGCAGAAGCCAGTCTCGCGAAGGCCGAGAGATTCTCGGAAGTGGCGGTTAAGGCAACTCCCGCGAATACCGACGCCATCTTCACTTCAGCGGAAATCGCACAGTTCCGAATGATGCTCGCCGATTCACAGCGCCGCGATGCAGACGTCCTGAAATACGCGGGAGATACCGGCCATCGCCTGGAATGCCTCGTGCAGCATTCCGCGAAGCAGCCGGATAGGATCCCACGGAGTACTCCGAATCTCTCCAGGTCAAAAGCTTCAACCACATCACAGCCAGTTACCAGGACAGGGTGCCGGGCAGCTTTGCCCTCGCTTGCGATCCTGATGAAGTGTTTCCGGGGCTGCTGTGCGCCACCGTCACGCTCAGCAATCAGCCGGATATGAGCGTTACCTCCGGCGTGACCGCGTATCCGCAGGACCCCAGCAATCAGACTCACCTTTCCAGCTATAGCCAGCTCACAGGTGAAATCGCTTACTTTTATGAAGTGGTCGGGCCCGCAAATTCGGCCCCTGTTCCGCTTGTCTTGAATACCTACGTCTCATTTCTGGTGGACTTGGGAGTCGATCGCAGTTATTCCATACAAGGCGCCGCCGAGACGCGGCTGGATGGCATCACGCCAGGCGGGGCCACAAACCCCGTCTATGCGATTTCCGATTCCACGCGCGCTCAGCACAATCAGTTACTTACTAATTACGCGCGCGCCAACACGGAGTACGATATCGCGCTGATCGCCAGCGGCCTCACCGCGTATAACAAACGGGACGCTGGGCTTCGATTCCCCGATTTCTATTTCGGTGTTCATCGACCCGGTCCTGAGCTTCGCGCCGGCGTTCGACTCCACTGGCTACAGCCTGGTATTCAGCGACGGCTGGGTGGAGCGGCGTGTCTATGTTTCGGCTACCGGCGCCGCCGTAGCCGGTAAGTGACGTGCCGACAGGAATCCTTCCTGTTGGGTCGCGCGGTGCGCGACTGGTACCGGCCTGGAGGCCGGTACCTACTGGCGCTCCGATAATTTTCGGCGGAGCCATGCGTGGCCGAAGCGGAGATGATGCTGCACCACGTGAATGGTCCGGCCCGTTGCCTCGGCCGTTTCCGCTGCGGTCATCCCACCGAAGTAATGCATCTCGATCGCCTGCGCCACCGGCGGGTTGACGCGGGCGAGCGCCTCGATCGCCATATCGAGATCCAGCACATCGGCGATCGGAGCGCTCACGCCCGCGGGCGCCTGCACAGCGGTTGCGCGCCGGCACAGGGCCATCCGCCCTCGCGCATAATCCACGAGTACGCGGCGCATCGTTTGAGAAGCGATTGCCATGAAGTGGGCGCGGTCGGCGAATTCCGGCTGCGACTGACGAAACAGGCGCAAATACGCCTCGTTGACCAGCGCGGTCGGCTGCAGCGTGTGTCCCGGGCGTTCTCTCCGCAGGTGGGTCGCAGCAATGCGCCGCAGCCCCGCGTAGACCAGCGGCATCAGCTCTTCGCAAGCCTCCCGATCACCGTTGCGGACGCGCTGCAGGAGCTCCGTGATTTCCGCGGCCATTGCCCTTCTCCCGGTGGTCATTATGGCATGAGTCCGCTGCCCTCTTGCCCCGCCGGGATCTTCCGCCGTACAATCGGGGCCATGCAGCCGTACGACTCCCCGCGTTTCGCCACGACGCATTGGAGCGTCATTCTGGCTGCGCGCGATCGTGCGGGCGACCCGGCGAATCCGGCGATGGAGGAGCTCTGCTCTACCTATTGGCGCCCGCTCTACGCCTACGCCCGGCGCTCAGGCCGCTCCGTTGAGGATGCGCAGGATCTCACGCAGAGTTTTTTTTCGCGTCTCCTCGAAAAAGACTACCTGCGGAACGTCGATCCGTCGCTCGGTAAGTTCCGCGCCTTTCTGCTGACCGCTTTGCGCAATTTCCTCACCAATGAGTGGCGCGCCGGAAACACCTGGAAGCGCGGCGGCCACGCCAGTTTCTTCAGTACCGAAGAGATGACCCGAGCCGAAGATTTTTACGCCGCTTCGGCCGGTCCGGAAACCCCCGAACAGATCTATGAGCGGAACTGGGCGATCGCTACCCTGGAACGGGCCGCGCGCCGCCTGGAGGAGGAGTACGGCGACTCGGGCAAAAGCGCCGTCTACGCTCATTTGAAGCCGTACCTGGAAGGCGACGGTGAGACGCGCCGCTACGCCGATGTGGCGGCCGCACTCGGCATCAGCGAGGTCGCGGTGCGGGTTTCGGTGCACCGTATGCGCAGCCGCTTCCGCGAGCTTCTGTGGCGCGAAGTCGGGCGCACGCTTCCGGACCCGGAAGATCGCCGCTCCATCGAAGAGGAGTTGCGCCACATGCTGGCGGCGCTGTAACATCCGCAACCGCTTCGTGTTACCAGAATCAGGAGAACTCCTTGGCCTGTGAGCATTGTGGAAAGCCCGTCACCGCCGCCGCACCGGCAGGCATGTGTCCGGCGTGCCTGCTCCGTACGGCCGTGGAGCACGGAAGCAGCCGCGTGATGACGACCGTTCTCCCCAAACTCCGCTACTTTGGCGACTACGAACTGCTGGACGAGATCGCGTTCGGGGGCATGGGCGTGGTCTATCGGGCTCGCCAGGTGAGCTTGGATCGCGTGGTGGCCATCAAGATGATGCGCCCCGGCGTGCTTGCCACCGATGACGAAATCCGCCGCTTCCAAACGGAAGCGCGCACGGCCGCATCCATGCAGCATCCCAATATCGTCGCCATTCACGAGGTTGGGGAGTGCGAGGGGCTGCATTATTTCTCCATGGATTTCGTGGACGGGCCGAACCTTGCCGAGCTCATCCGCCACAAGCCGCTGCCGTCGCAAGAGGCCGCGCGCTATGTGCAGCTTCTTGCCGATGCCGTTCAATACGCGCACTCGAAAGGCATTTTGCACCGTGATCTGAAGCCTTCCAACGTAGTGGTGGATGCGGCCGGCCGGCCGCGCATCACGGACTTCGGGCTGGCCCGGCCGCTCGACACCGGTTCCGGGATGACGGCGAACGGAGCCCTGATCGGCACACCTGCGTACATGCCGCCCGAGCAGGCCGCCGCCGATGGGCAGCCATTGACCGCCGCCACCGATTGTTATTCCCTCGGAGCGATTCTCTACGAACTGTTGACGGGCAGACCGCCGTTTCAGGCCGGCAGTCCCGTGGCTACGCTGCGGGCCGTGCTGGAGGATGAACCGGCGCCCCCGCGATCTGTCGTGCCCGCCGTGGATCGCGATCTCGAAGCCATCTGCCTGCATTGCCTGGAGAAGAATCCCGCGCACCGGTATACGTCCGCCGAGGAGCTCAGTGCGGATCTTCGCCGGTATCTCAACGGAGACCACGTGATGGTCCGCCGTCGCGCTTTGTCTCGGAAATCCGGCGGTCAACTCGCGCTGCTCGCAGTGCTTGCAATCCTTTTGATCGTTACCCTGACGCGCTCACGGCAGCATGTCGAAAAGCACTTGGGCAGTTCTGTCCGGCCTGCGCCGGCTATTCATGCGGACGAGGAAGCTCCGCGCCCTGCGGTTCAACCCGCGGCGGTCCCCGGGAAACCCGCTGCCAAGCTCCTCAAACGGGTAGTGACAGCGCCGGCCGGCGTGTATTCGTTCCGCTGGAAAGGGCCAGCCACCGCGGCGGGCGCCGAGATCGAGTTCCTGGATGCCGCATCCGGCCGCGCGTGCCGCATTTTCGCCGAGCCCGATAGCGACCGCCTCTCTCTCCAGGTAAATCCGGTGGTGGGCCGCGGGCTTCGGTTCACGGGAAGCCCCGGCGGCTACGGGGAGCTCGAGAATTCCGCCTGTTCAGTTGACCTCGGCGGCGCGGAGTTCGTCCGTAAAGACGGCGCCATCGAGATCCATTTGCCGGTCAAGTTCTCTCCATCGTTCCCCGCTACGCGGCAACTCCACATCTGGCGCATCGACCCTGCAACTGGAATGCGCGCCACTGACGGGGATGCGAACGGATGGACCGTCATGTAACAATCGAACGCGAACCGGTCTTCTCTCATTATGAAACTCACAGCTACAATTCTCTTGCTGGGCGCCGCAGCGGCTTGGGGGCAATCCGCCGCATGGCAGGAGTTCTCGATCGGTCCCCCGACCCGCATGCAGGCCGGATGGCCGCCCAACGGCATCCGTGCCGAGGGCATCCCGCTGAAACGCGCCATCGCGCGCGCCTACGGAGTGGCCGAAAATCGTGTGCTGGGGCCGAACTGGATCGACGACACGCGTTACGCCATCACCGGAATCGTCGCAAATCCAAAAGATTTCCAACCGCTGTTTCAACAGGAGCTCGGCCGACAGTTCCATATGCTCGTGCACCGCGAAAATCGCGTGGTGCCGGTATTTGTGCTGCGGCCGCTCCCCGAACCGAACAAGCTCGCGGCGCCCTCCTCGGCGTCACCCGCAGAAATGAGATCTGACACGCGTGGGCTCGCCGCCATCTCGTTCCCCAGGACGACCATCCCTGCGTTTGCCGACATGCTGGGCAACATTGCCGGCCGGCCGGTGATAGACGAAACGCACCTCGACGATAGTTTCCAGGTGCTTCTGAGGTGGCAAGCGGGCAGCAATTCCGCACTCCAGGCAGCGGTCCGCTCGCAATTAGGCCTCGATTTGGTGGATGAAAACAGAGCCGTGGACATGTTGGTGATTGACCACATCGAAAAACTCCAGTTCTCAAAATGAGGGGGCGGCCTGCCGCCCCACCCCTACCTCCCCCGTACCCCCCTTGCCACCGGGTTGCATTTCCGTGATAATACCCCCAGATCCAATTGCTTCGTATGCTTCACGCTTGGTCAGGAGATCTGCCGTGCGTCGTACCCTGGTAATCGCTCTGGTGTCGTGTGTCGAAAGTCCGTGCAAGAGCAAGACTCGCCGGTTTTTACTCGGGTTGTCTTCGTGCGAGCTCCAGTTCATTGCCGAATATCTGGGGTGTTGCATCCTCGAATCGGTGGAATACAGCGATAGTTCGCGGGACCGCCTGGCGCGCAGCGTCAGCATTCCCAACTCCGAGGACCGCGAGCACAACAGCATTTTGCTGCGGGAGTTTCTCACGCTCAGCGGGATTGGGCCAATCGCGCAGCGAGCGCGTGCCCGCCAGGCAAGCTGACCCGCTGCGAGGGCGTCCCGATATAAGGCTTAACGGGCGTATCCGGGGCCGCATAAATCTCAGCCCACTGTCCGCGTCTCTCAAAGCGCTGCACCATCGGTAGGGGCACACTTGCTCTGGCCTGATTTTCCGTCGAGCTCGGGACAAAGCCATAGAACCGCTTCCAGAGCGCCTGCACCGGCGCAAGCCGCATCAGGCTGTAGTCGGGGTCCCAATTCTTGGAGAACACCACCAGAACCTGAACCTTGCTCCAGTCGAGTTTCCGCAACTCATCCGGCGCGGAGTTCGCCAACCGCACATAGTCGATGGGGCGGTGCACATACCCGAGTTCAGGGTGCGCCAGTTCCAGTGTCATGGGCCAAATCGCAGTGATACGGGCGCCGCTGTACCAGTGCTCCAGGTAATCCGTGGCGTCCGCCTGCAAGTGCACGAAATCCGTGAACGCGATGTTGTCCTCATACGGAAACGGATACGGAGGATTGACGAAGATGCAGGCGAGCATACCGGCGGCCAGCGCGGCCGAGCATACGATGCGCGGCACACCGCGGTAGAGCGAGAGTGCCGCCGCCATCGCGGCGTAGAGAATGGGGAACACGGGCAGCAGGTAGCGCTCCAGCACCGCGCCGCCAAGAAGTGTGACCACAAGCGTTTGCGCGCCGAAAAGCCACCACGCCACTCGCCACGCCCGCGAGCGGTATATTCGGCTGGAACGCCATGCAAGGACGATCGCGAGGGTCCCGATCCAGTGGAAGTTGGCAATCGCTAACGTGTAGAGACGCCGCAGGAGGTTCACTGCGACCCGGGACGGAGCGAGTGGATACCAGAGGTTATATTGGGCGAAGCCGGAGCTGCCCAGCGGATGACCCGTCTTGATCCAGAGCAACAGCAGCCAGGCGCTCAGCGCCCCGGCCGGCAAAACAAACCACACAGCGTCCCGCCATCGGCGCTCCTTCGCGAGCCAGAGGAAGAACACCAGGGGCGCGACCACACCGGTCTCCTTGACCAGCACCAGCGCAACACAAACGGCAGCCGAGAGCGGCACCCGATCTTGAATGAAGAGCAGCAGCGCGACTGTTGTGAGCACCATCGCCGGCATATCGAGCTGCGCCATCATGGACTGCGCGAAAAAGAGCGGCGAGCAGGCCAGCAGTGTGACAGCGACAAAGGCGGGAGCGCCGCTTGACTCGCGAGAGAGCTCAATAGCCAGCAGGAATGCGGCGAGTAAACCGAATGTGGCGACCAGCAGCATCGCACTCCGTGTGACCGCCGGATGATACCCGGCAATCGACCATGCTGCCGCCAGATAGGCCATTAGTCCGGGAGGATGTGCGTTCGGTGCGACGGAATACGGCAGCAGTGCGCCGGAATGGTATAGATCTAAAGCCGCGGGTACGTAGTAGCCGGCTTCGTCCCAGTAATAAGGAAGCGCGAGAAATGAGAGATGGCTGCAGACCAGCAGCACCGCGAACAGCAGCAGAAAAAAGCCATACGTCTGGGCGCGGATGTGCCGCCGCGGGTGGGCGTCCATAGGCGGCGTTACTGAACGATGCCGCTACCGGGGGCAGGCGCAAGCCGAATTTCGCCGAATGCGGTTTCGTACTGCTGCACATTGGTCTGCAGAACATTCAGCAATGCCTTGGCCTGTTGCGGGCTGATGTAAACGCCCTGAAAATTTTCGATCGTCACATTATCGGGAGCAGTCTGGTTGACACGGCCGAACATCAGGAAGAAGTCCCACAGGTTAACCCGCACCTGCACGCTATTGGCGTAGTTTTCGCGATATTCGGCGGTCTGCACGAGTTGCACTTTGGGCGCTTGCGGCGGAGTCATAGACTTCAGCGTAGCACCCGTGTGTACGTAAGCCTGGAGCGCCGCACTATCCGGCTTACCAATCTTTACGATTTTGGTACAACCGTTGCTCCATAAATAGCGTCGGATGAAGTGAGGCTCAGAGATATGAAAATCCTGGTTGAAAATCACACGAAGGGCATGGTTCATTGCCCCATCTGCACACATACGGTGCCGGCCGACCTCGATTTGAAGGGAAAATTCGCCCGGGTAGCTCCCGGCCAGCGATGCCCGCGCTGCGGGTGTTCGCTCGACGTAGCTGTCGTTGTACAGATTCCGGAGGCGGCCTGACGGCTCCGGGTATCCGATAGTACGTAGAGGACTCCGGCGCTTGTTTTAACCCGGTGGTATTTGCAATAGTGGAGGGGACAGATGAAACGGAAGGCACAACCCAAAGCAGAGCCGGTCATTCCCGCTGAATTGCTGGAACAGGCGAAGCGCTCTGTGACTGCGGACCACTTGAAGAAAGTTTGCAAGTGTTCCGTCTGCGGCGCCGAGGCGAGTGCCGGCGACGAACCGCTGTGCTGGGTGTGCCGCCGCTTGAAGATCAGCGCCTGGCGCGAGATCGAACAGCAGATGCCGGCTCAGGAGTAGATGGGCCGGCCGGCGCCGGATTCCATCGCTCGTTCGTAAACGTAGGCTGCCGCGGCTACATCTTCCGCTGCAATTCCAATCGACTTGAAAAGGGTGACCTCGGCAGGCGAGGTGCGCCCCGGTTGCCGTCCGGCGGCCACATCCTGGAGCTGGAAGCCGCCAGTCCAACCTTCGTCGCGAGCGGCAAGGATGAGGTCGCCGGCTTCCATTTCAGCCTGCTCGCGATTGTCCATAACCACGCGCGCGCGGCGGACTGTTTCGGCAGGGATCTCGCGCCGCGCTGCCTGGTTCGAGCCCATGGCGTTGATGTGCATCCCGGGCACAATCCACGCATCTTCAAGTACCGGATCTTTGGCGTTTGTGGCGGTGATCACGATATCGGCGCCGCGCACGGCTTCCTCCGCACTTGCCGCGGCCCTGACCTCCAGCCCGAAACTATCTGAACATTCCCGTGCGAACGCCGCACGCCTTTCTTCCAAACGGCTCCAGACCATCACCGGCCCGATGGAAAGAACTGCCGTCATGGCCTCGAGTTGCGTGCGTGCCTGAAAGCCGCTGCCGATGATCGCCACGCGCTTCGAATCCGGCCTGGCCATGAGGCTGGTCGCGAGACCACTGGCTGCGCCGGTGCGGATCTGGCCCAGGTGGTTGGCTTCCACGATGGCGAGCGGTGCGGCGTCCTCCGCGCGATACAGCAGGAAGAGGAAGTGTGCGCCGTGCGCCGGGTTGGTGGCGTACACCTTGGCTCCGAAATAGCGCCCATCCGACCCGGCCATGTAATGAAGCGTGGATCTGGTGGGCAGGGTCAGCCGCCGGCGCGGCTGATTCGCGGCCTCTCCGGACGCGAGCCGCTGGAAGACAGTGCGCATGAGCCCGATGCACTCTCGCATGGGCAGCAATCGCCGCACTTCGTCTTCAGTCAGGTAGAGCATCAGGAATTCGCTTCGATGTTGCGGCCCACCTCTTCCCATTCGGCGAGCAGCGCTTCCAGGTCACTGCGGCGCGCTTCCAAAAGATCAGTGACACGCTTGGTTTCCTCGACACTCACGAAGTTGTTGAGCGCCGCTTCGTGGTCGGCGATTTCAGTCTCCAGACGCGAAACTTCTTCTTCGATTTCTCCTTGCCGCTCCTGCATACGCCGCAGCTTGATCGGGTTGAGACGCGCGACTTTGGGGGCAGCGGGGTCGGCAGCGGCTGCCACGGCAACGGGCGGCGGCGCTTGGGCGGCCTGCGCTTCGACCACCTGCTGTTCTCCGCCTGCTTTTCGCCACAGATAATCCTCGTAATTCCCTGGATACACGCGGACCTTGCCGTCTTCCACTTCAAAGACGCGCGTAGCGAGCTTATCGATGAAGTAGCGATCGTGGGAAACGAACACCACCGTACCGTTGTAATCCTGGATGGCGTTCAGCAGCACATCCTTGGCGCGCATATCGAGGTGGTTGGTTGGCTCGTCCAGCAGCATGAAGTTCGAAGGCACCATCAGCATGCGCGCCAGGGCGTAGCGATTGCGCTCGCCGCCGGAGAGCACCCCGATTTGCTTGAACACGTCATCTTCGCTGAAGAGAAAGCTGCCGAGAATACTGCGCAGCTCGGTGTTGGTGGCGCGCGGGGCGACCGTGGCAAGATCGTCGACCAGCCGCGCGGTAGGGTCCAGCTCCTTGTATTGGTCCTGCGCGAAATAATCGGGCTGGGCATTGTGACCGAGCACGTACTCGCCGCTGGTGACCGGTTCGGCCCCTGCCAGTATCTTGATGAGAGTGGACTTTCCGGCCCCGTTCACGCCAACCAGTGCGACGCGATCGCCGCGCTCGATGATGAAGTCCACGCCAGAGAAGACCAGATGGTCGCCGTACGCCTTGGACACCTTCTTGAACTCAGCCACAATGCGGCCGCTGGGTTTGGGCTGCGGAAACGTGAAGTGGATGGTCTTTTCTTCCGGCGGAATCTCTATGCGCTCGATGCGCTCCAGCTCCTTGATGCGGCTCTGTACCTGTTTGGCTTTGGTCGCCTGGTAGCGAAAGCGGCTGATGAACGCTTCGAGCTGCCGGATCTTGTCCTGCTGATTTTCGTATGCCGCTTGCAACTGCGCGCGACGCTCGCTCTTCTGCTGCTCGTAGCGCGAGAAGCCGCCGGTGTAAAAGTGAAGTCCCTGGTTCCATAGCTCCGCGATCTTGCGCACTGTGACGTCGAGGAAATAACGGTCGTGCGAGACGAGAACAAAGGAGTAGGGATAATTGCTGAGATACTCTTCGAGCCAGTTGCGCGCTTCCAGGTCCAGGTGATTCGTGGGCTCATCAAGAAGGAGAAGGTTCGGTTTTTCGAGCAGCAGCTTGGCCAGCGCGATGCGCATTTGCCAGCCGCCGGAGAACTCTTCGGTGTGCTTCTTCCACTCGCGCTGCGGAAAACCCAGGCCGGAGAGCACGCTGCCCACCTGCGCTTCGATTGTATAGCCATCGCGCGCGCGAAACTCGGCTTCGGAGCGGTGAAAACGCTCGGCGACCTGCGCGTATTCGGCGGAGACGGGGTCGAGCTCCGCCATACGCTGCGCCAGGTCTTCCTGCTCCTGCTCCAGGGCGCGCAGCCCGGCAAAGACGGTCATACACTCGCCGAAGACGGTCCGTCCGGAGAGCGAAAGGCCCTCCTGCGGGAGGTAGCCGATCGTAATGCCCTTTTGGACCGTGACAGAGCCGGAATCGAGACCTTCCAGACCCGCCAGGACTTTGAGGATGGAAGATTTACCGGTGCCATTCGCGCCGACAATGCCGGTGCGTTCGTTCGGCGTGACCAGCCAGTCCACGTTGTCAAACAGGATTCTGGGGCCGTAGCGTTTGCCCGCCCCGGTGAGTTGGATCATCTGTTGGCTACTTCAATAGTTTAGCTGGTCGAAGAAGCAGAAGGCTCCGGAGGGTGCGGGGCCCGACGAACCGCACTTCCGGAGCCAATGACAGGGAGAAGGAAAGACTTCAGATCCTGCCTGAGGAGTTGGACGTGAGCGAGCCGGGAGTGGGGTACGCGCGCGCATTGCGCCGGGGCTCGCTGAGCCTGTAGTGCCGTTATGGACGGCGCCGGAGGTTGATCACCGGGATCAGGCAGTTCCTCGGCTCGGGCGCGGACTTCGGGGCCCTGGTAGCCAACTCCCGGTTGAGCGTGGCGATGAATTCCTGAATCTGGCTCTGCATCTCGCCCATTTTCTGGCGCATATTCAGGATGATTTCGACTCCGGCGAGGTTGACGCCGAGATCTCTGGTCAGATGAAGGATGACTTCCAGGCGGTCCAGGTCATCATCGGTGTACAGGCGCGTATTGCCGTCGCTGCGCGAGGGTTTCAGCAACCCTTCGCGCTCATACAGCCGTAGGGTCTGCGGGTGAATCGCGTATTGTTCAGCAACCGCGGAGATCATGTAAGCTGCTTTGCTTTTCGCTTTCCCCATGCGATTGTCTCCCTATACTTTGCTCCAGATTTCCGCGCGCGGATCTTCCGGATGCAGCGTCGCCATTTCCCGAAGCAGCTCGCGCGTGCGCTCATCCCGTGGTTCGGGTGATTCGATGTGGACTTCTACAATCTGATCGCCGCGGGTGTTCGTGCGTGCATTGTTCACACCCTTTTCCCGCAGCCGGAAACGCTGACCGTCCTTTGTGCCCTGCGGAATCTTGAGCAGAGTCCGGCCGTCGATTGTGGGAACTTCGATTTTGGCGCCCAGCGCCGCCTCCCAAACCGCAAGCGGCACCCGGATCTCTATGTTGTCGCCTTCGCGCTTGAAAAACGGGTGCTCGGTGACCTGCATGGTGATGTAAAGGTCGCCCGCGGGTGCACCCATCGTGCCGGCGTTGCCTTTGCCCGGCACCCGCAAACGCGATCCGCTGCGGGCGCCCGGCGGAATGCGCACTTCCACGGTTTCTGTTTTGGCGATGCGGCCCTCACCACCACACGTCGGGCAGACGTTGCGCAGGTGTCCGCTGCCTCCGCACTTCGGGCAGGTGAGATTGAACTTCATAGCCCCAGCCATTTGGGTGACCTGACCCGTGCCTTTGCATTGCGGACACGTGACTTCGCCCTGACCGCTCGCGCCGGTGCCGTGGCAGGTGCCGCAGATATCGTAGCGCGTGATTTCCATGCGTGCCTGGGTGCCGCGAATCGCCTGCCAGAAATCGATCTGCATGGCGTATTCCAGGTCCGTCCCGCGTTCCGGTTCGGGCTGCGCGGCCGCTCCGCGCGCGCCTCCGCCGAAGAACTGGGAGAAAATGTCACGGAAGCCGCCGCCCTGTTCGGTGCGGCGTCCCCCCGAATTGCCGGCGGCTTCGGCGAAATCGGAAAAATCGAAGCCGCCGAAATCCATGCCGGGATGCGGAGCACGCCCGCCGCCGGCGCCCGGACCTCCGGGTCCCGCTCCGGGGAAACCGTTTTCTGAATAGAAGCCGACCTGATCGTACATCTGGCGCTTCTTGGGATCGCTCAGAATGTCATAGGCTTCCTGAACATTTTTGAAGCGCTCTTCGGAGGACTTATCCCCGGGATTGAGGTCCGGGTGATGTTTACGGGCGAGTTTGCGGTAGGCCTTGCGGATATCGTCCGCAGTCGCTTTGCGCGGCACTCCCAGCGTTTCGTAATAGTCGTGCTTAGGCGCCATAGCAAATGGGGCAGCGCGTTAGAACACTGCCCCTCCTTTGTTTAACGGTTACTTACTTCTTGTCGTCGACGTCCACGAATTCGGCGTCCACGACGTTATCGCTGCCTTTGTCTCCGCCGGCCTGCCCGTTGCCGGATGCGCCATCGCCTCCGGGCGCGGCGCCGCCGGTGGGCGGAGTCTGCGAAGAACTCTTGTACATGGCTTCGGCGAGTTTATGGCTGGCTTGGGTGAGGCGATCCACCGCGGAATTGATGCGGTCGGGCTCGTTGTCGGCGATCGCCTTGCGGGTTTCCTCGAGCGCCGCTTCGATCTCTTTAGCCTCGGCGTCGCCGATCTTGGAGCGATGCTCTTTCAGCGTCTTTTCGACGTTGTAAACCATGGCATCGGCTTTATTCTTAGCCTCGATGGTGTCGCGCTGCTTGCGATCCTCGGCTGCGTGGGATTCCGCGTCGCGCGCCATCTTATCCACCTCGTCCTTGGAAAGACCCGAGGAGGACGTGATCGTGATCTTCTGCTCGTTGTTGGTAGCGCGATCTTTCGCGGTGACGTTCAAAATGCCGTTGGCATCCAGGTCGAAGGTGACTTCGATTTGCGGAATGCCGCGCGGCGCCGGCGGAATGTTGCCAAGCTGGAAAACGCCCAGCAGCCGGTTGTCGCGCGCCATGGAACGCTCGCCCTGGTAAACCTTGATCTCGACCGAGGTCTGATTGTCCGCCGCGGTGGAGAAGACTTCGCTCTTGCGAGTAGGAATCGTGGTGTTGCGCTCGATGAGCTTGGTGAACACGCCGCCCATCGTTTCGATACCGAGCGAAAGGGGGGTAACGTCCAGAAGAAGGACGTCCTTCACTTCCCCACCGAGCACGCCGCCCTGAACAGCTGCGCCAACGGCCACGACTTCATCGGGGTTGACCCCCTTATGCGGCTCTTTGCCGAACAGCTCGCGGACGATCTGCTGTATGCGCGGCATGCGCGTTTGACCGCCGACGAGCACGACTTCGTTGATCTGCTGGGGAGTGACGCCGGCATCCTGCATCGCCTGTTTGCACGGCCCCACCGAGCGCTGGATGATGTCTTCCACCATCTGCTCAAAACGCGCGCGGGTGAGCTTCATCTGCAGGTGCTTGGGACCGGTGGCGTCGGCCGTGATGAAGGGCAGATTGATATCGGCCTCAAGAAGAGTGGAGAGCTCGATCTTGGCGCGCTCGGCTGCTTCCTTCAGACGCTGCAAGGCCATCTGATCTTTGGAGAGATCGATTCCGTTTTCACGCTTGAATTCCGCGACGATCCAATCGATGATGCGCTGATCGATGTTGTCGCCGCCCAAGTGCGTGTCGCCGTTGGTGGACTTCACTTCGACCACGCCCTCGCCGACTTCCAGCACGGAGATATCGAACGTGCCGCCGCCGAAGTCATACACAGCGATGGTTTCGTTGCTCTTTTTGTCGAGACCGTAAGCCAGCGCGGCGGCCGTGGGCTCATTGATGATGCGCATCACTTCCAGGCCCGCGATTTTGCCGGCATCTTTCGTCGACTGGCGTTGGGCATCATTGAAATAGGCGGGGACCGTAATCACGGCTTGCGTGACCTTCTCGCCCAGGTAGGATTCGGCTGCTTCCTTCAACTTCGTGAGGATCATGGCCGAGATTTCGGGCGGCGAATACTTCTTGCCGCTGATATCGATACGGGCATCGCCGTTATCGCCCCGCACAACCTTGTACGGGACCATTTTCATTTCCTCGTTCACTTCGTCATAGCGACGGCCCATGAACCGCTTGATGGAAAAAATGGTGTTTTCGGGGTTGGTGATGGCCTGCCGCTTGGCGACCTGTCCGACCAACCTTTCGCCGCTCTTGGTGAAAGCCACGACCGAAGGCGTGGTGCGGGCTCCTTCCTGATTCGCGATGACTGTGGGCTGTCCGGCTTCCATAACGGCGACCACCGAGTTGGTGGTACCCAGGTCAATTCCAATAATTTTTGCCATAGTGTTTCGAAAAGCCTCCCTCTGAAATCTTGATGATGGCGTTGGCCGCCGTGGAGGGCGGCAAGTACGTCGGGCTCAGGCAGCAGCGTACCGGAAACGGGGCGCACGCCAACTTAAGCACAATCCTATTATCAAACCTTAGTGCGTTATTGTCAAGAATAAATTGAGCGGAGCGGACTCAAGTGTGGCTGCCCTGATCGCGCAGCCCCGCTCGCTCCAGAAGAATCTGTACGAGTGCCGGATGGCCGTCGAGGGGTGATCGGATATCTATCTGTAACCCATTGCGAGCACGCGAGATGCCAGCGACGATTCTGGGCAAATCGCGCTCCAGGTGCATTCCTAACGTCAGGAAATAGGGAAGGACGACGATCTCCGTAACCCCTTGCGCCAGCAGCGTATCGATAGCCGTTTCCAGACTGGGAGTGCCCAGTTCGAGGAACGCGGGTTGCACGTGGGCGAGATGGCCGGCCTGAGCAAGCTCAGCGGCAACGGACCGGACGGATTGGTTGGCGGCTTCGATTCGGGAGCCGTGGGCAAATATGACGTACCCGGTGCTCATGCCGCGCCATTGATGTAGGCGCGCATGTGTTGTAACTCCTCCGTTTTGCGCGCCAGGTCGAAATTCATCAGGTCGCGCATGGAGAGGAAGGCGACCACGCGGCCGTCGCGCGTGACGGGGAGGTGGCGGCAGGCGTGAGCTTGCATCGCTTCCATGGCCTGTTCCAGAGTTGCAGTTTCGTCAATGGTGGAGACCCCCGTGGTCATGACCTCGGCTATCGGAGTGGTTTCGGGGTCGCGGCCGGCCGCTACGACACGCTTCAAGAGGTCGCGCTCGCTGAAGATGCCTTGCAACTCACCGTCGGCGAGCACGAGAATGGCGCCGACGTGCAGTTCAGCCATGCGCCGTACGGCAGCGGCAACAGTATCCTGTGCGGCAATGTGGAAAAGACCAGGCTGGTCGACTACATCTTTAATCACCGGCATGAGAGCCTCCCCGCTACCTTTCCCGTCAACTTGGGCCGAAATATAGCATGGAATGCGCGGTTTTTACAGGCCTTAAATAAACATTTCCTCCTTGCGAGCAGGCCTATCGAATGTTTTGGCCGCTTTTCATCCCGGGGAGCCGGTTCGGGCTGATAATGGTGCGATGCCGGCGGGACTTCGATTCGAGTGTCAATCCGGGTGTACTGCATGCTGCGAGCAGCGCGGCTTTGTATACCTGAGCGAAGCGGATGTGGTGCGCATCGCGGTGCATCTGACACTGAGCCCGGCGGCGTTTGAGCGGAGCTACTGTTACCGCACCAAAAACCGGGTCCGGCTGCGGGTTCCGCGGGACGCGCAGTGCGTATTTCTCGCTGCGGGCGGCTGCTCGATTCATTCCGTCAAGCCGGTGCAATGCCGGATTTTTCCCTTCTGGCCGGAGATGGTGGAAAGCCGCCGGGAGTGGCGGAAACTTGCGCACTACTGCCCGGGGATCGATAAAGGTCCGCTGGTGCAGATCGAAGATGCTCGGACGCAGGCTGAAGAAATGCGGGCAGGGCATCCGGCAATGTACGGCACGTGACACGCGGAGCGCGGCTGCTTACTGGGAAAGCTGGAGCGCCTTTCGCAGGCCGAGCAGCGGTAGCTCCGGCACGAATTCGTGAAATAGGTTTTCTTCCGCGAAGAGCCGCCCGAAGCCTCCGGTTCCGATGAGTAGGGGCGGATCGCCCGGAAAGCGCTCGGCGCTCACAGCCGCGGCGAGCGACCGGACCATCCCCAGCGTGCCGTAGTACAGACCGGATTGGATGCTTTCGACGGCAGAGCGGCCCAGCACTTCGCCCGGGCGAACGATTTCGACGGACGGCAGGCGCGCGGTCTGAGTTTCAAGGGCCTGCATAGAGGTGTATAGCCCGGGAGTGATGATGCCTCCGAGGTATTCCTTGTCTTTCGTCACCGCGCAGAGCGTCGTGGCGGTGCCGAAATCGACGATCAGGAGATTGCGGCCGGGAAAGCGCTCCACAGCGCCGATGGCGTTGGCGATCTTGTCGGACCCGACTTCGAGCGGATTGCGGTAGCGAATCTTGAGGCCCGTCTTCGCCCCGGGCTGCAGCAGAAAGGGCTCAAACCGGAAGTACTTGCGGAAGGCGTTACGGATGGAGTGGACGGCTCCGGGGACGACGGAGCACGCGGCAGCCATTTCGATGCGCGCCGGATCGATTTCGTTCTCCCTCAGCGTGATGCGGAAGAACGTTCCGAACTCATCGGAGGAGGCCCGGATGGTGGAGGTGCGTCGAAAGGTTGCAACCAGACCGTCGCCGTCGAAGACACCGCAGTAGATCTGGCTATTGCCGGCATCCAGTGTCAGGATCATTGCTTCACGACCTCGTCCAGCGGCACGTTGTCGATGAGCCGGACGCCTTCCAGGAATACCGCGGCCAAACGGCGTCCCCAGCGGTCCTCCACGTAATCGACCGAGAAGCCTTCCGATTCAAGCGCGCTCCGCGCCTGGGCCGGATCGGCGGCAGCGATGAGGGAACGGAACAAGGCTGCGGCGCTGTCGCGCGCCGTGGACGAAAGAAGGCGGTTGCGCGAGCTCATCGCTAAACCTGAAGGCTCGCGGACAGTCGGGCAGGCGATGATTTCGGTGGGAAGGAAGAATTCGTTGGCCATTTCCGCGACAACGGAAAGTTGCTGGAAATCCTTTTCCCCGAAATACGCGCGGGTGGGACGCACGAGTTGCAGCAGTTTCAGGACGACGGTCAGGACGCCCTGCAGAAAGCCGGGCCGGCGCTCCCCTTCGAGCACTTGAAGCGCAGGGTCGAGCTCTATCCGGAAGCGGTAGCCGCGCGGGTACATGTCGCGGTGCTGCGGCGCGAGGATGTGGTCCACTCGCAGGCCCTTGAGAAGCTTGACGTCGTCATCGAAGGTGCGAGGATAGCGGGCAAGGTCATTGGGATCGTTGAACTGGGAAGGGTTCACGTAGATGCTCGCGACGGCGATTTCGTTTTCGCGCCGGCAGCGTTCGAAGAGCGCGGCGTGACCTTCGTGGAGCGCTCCCATTGTCGGCACGAAGCCGATACTGCGGGCATGGAGAGCGGCGCGGCAATCGAGCCATTCGCGGGTATCGGTCCAGATCCGCGTCATGCGTAGCTCTCATCGCGCGACGGGAATGCGCCGGCCTTGACGGCCTCATCGAAGCGGGAGAGCGCATCGAGCACGCTGGCGGCGCCATCGAGGAACGGCCGGGCGAACTTCGGGTGGAAATCGAGGTTCATACCGAGGAGATCTTGCAGCACGAGGATCTGCCCGTCGCAACCTCCGCCCGCGCCGATGCCTATGGTGGGAATGCGGACGGAATTCGTGATCTTCTCGGCGACGACGGCCGGAACGCACTCCAACACAATCGCGAATGCTCCGAGTTGCTCCAGGGCGATCGCCTGCCGGGCGATGTCGCGGGCCCCTTCAGCGCTGCGGCCCTGAACACGATAGCCGCCATACGCGTTCACTGACTGCGGCTGCAGCCCCAGATGTCCCATCACCGGGATGCCGCTCTGCGCGAGCCGTTCGACGACATCTTCGTGGCCATCGACGCCTTCGAGCTTAACGGCGTGAGCGCCCGCCGTCATGAGAATAGACGCGGTGTCCAGAGCGGCGGCCACGCCTTTGCGGAAAGAGAGAAACGGCATGTCGGCGACGATGAATTTGCCCGCGGCGCCGCGGGCGACGGCAGCGGTGTGGAGCCGCATCAGGTCAATGCCGGCGGCGAGAGTGGAGTTGTGGCCGTGCATCACCATGACGGCACTATCGCCGACGAGAATGCCATCGATAGGGCTTCTTGCCAGCATGCGGGCGAACGTGTAGTCGTAACACGTCACCATGGAAAGCTTACGATGTTCGAGTTTGGCGTTTAGGAAATCCCTGCTGCACATTGGTCTCACCCCGGCATGGGCGAAGCGAGCGCAACGGAAAAGGGGATCGGGAAAACGAAAGTAGAGCTCAGCATCGCCTTGGTACCTGTCGAAAACGATCAAGTCCCGGACTTACATGCTGCCCGGTTCGGGGCGGCACGAAAACAAAAAGTCGCTGCGCACGAGCGTCAGCGCTACCCGGAGTATACCATCGGGCATGAACAGCCGCGCAGGGGATCACTCATGGAAGATCCCTCACTCAAGTAGTTCAGAGTCGAACCTTCGGTAAATCTCGTGTTGGTGGGTAGGGTCGCGGTCCGCCTGAAGTGCGGCGATCAGCGCGCTGATTCGGGGCGTGAGGACGATCAGATATCGCGCACCGGGCGCAGCGGTGTAGGTGTGGGCCACACCCGCTGGCAGGAAGACGGTGGTTCCCGGGCCGGCGGTTTCGCTTCGATCGCGGTAGCGGAAAGTGAGTTGGCCTTCGAGGACGTGCCAGGCTTCATCGTCGGAATGGTGCACATGGAGTGTCGCCGGTCCGCTACCGCGCCATTCCTGTATTGAGAAGGAGGCCATGCGCCAATAGTAGCCCAAGGGCTCCCCGCTTCCGAAAAGAGGCTAAAGGAATCTGATTAGCTGAATTTTGGTACTATGTTGCTTCCAGGAGGGGTGTAGTGTTTCTCATCACCCGCAGGTTGCAATTTGGTCCCGCCACGTTCTTGTGGGACGTCAAGGCGCCGGACGTGGCGCGCGCCGCCCGGCCAGGACATTTCGTAATGGCTCGCGTTGACGAGCATGGCGAACGCATTCCGCTGACTGTTGCGGATTTCGACATTGAACGCGGCACGGTTACGGTCGTGATTCAGGCGGTCGGCAAGACCACTCACGAGATGATGGGGCTGCGCGAAGGCGACGCCATTCTCGATTTCATCGGACCGCTAGGGCTGCCGAGCCACATTCGCAAGCTCGATGGGACTGTGGTGATGGTCGGGGGCGGCTTGGGAGTCGCGCCGGTGTTTCCGCAGTTGCGCGAGTACAAGCTGCAGGGCAACCGAACGATTTCAATCATCGGCTTCCGCACCAAGGACCTGGTGTTCTGGGAAGACAAGTTCCGCGCGTACAGCGATGAACTCATCGTCACAACGGACGACAGCAGTTACGGACGCCAGGGCTTCGTCACGAACGCCCTTGCCGAGATTCTCGGCCGCGAGAAGGACATTCGTGAAGTGGTGGCGATCGGGCCGATCCCGATGATGAAAGCGTGTTCGGAGACTACGCGTCCGTTCGGTATTTCGACGGTGGTAAGCCTGAACTCCATCATGGTCGACGGTACGGGCATGTGCGGATCCTGCCGCGTGACCATCGGCAGCAAGATGAAGTTCGCCTGCGTGGATGGCGCGGATTTCGATGGCCACCTGGTGAACTTCGACGAGCTCAACCTGCGGCAGAAGCGGTTCGCAAGGGAAGAGAAGGCTGCCATGGAGCGGTTCCGCAGCGAATCCGCAAAGCTCGCGGGGTTCGCGCCCCCGGTGGAAAGTAACGGCAGCCTGAAGCCGGCCTGCGAGTTGCCCGCGTGCGAGCCGGCGCCTCCGGGTCCGCTAGTGCCGAAAAACATTCGCACGATTCCGCCCGAGCGTTCGCCGATGCCGCATCAGCCGGCGGAAGTACGGCGGCATAACTTTGAGGAAGTGGCGCTCGGGCTGGATTTGCAAGCGGCGCTGCACGAAGCCGACCGCTGTTTACGCTGCAAGAAACCTCGATGTGTGCCAGGCTGTCCCGTGGGCATCAATATTCCGGGGTTCATTGCGGCACTGCAGCGGAGAGACGTACGTTCTTCGTACCAGATTCTCAAGGCTTCGAATGCGCTACCGGCGGTTTGCGGACGTGTGTGCCCGCAGGAATCGCAATGCGAATCGAGCTGCGTGGTGGGCGCGAAGTTCAAGCCAGTGGCGATCGGGCGGCTGGAGCGCTTTGTGGCCGATACGGCGATGGGTCGCGGCTGGGACGAGGCCCCGCTGGGTTCGGCGAAGACAGGAAAGCGCGCGGCGATCATTGGATCCGGTCCGTCAGGCCTCGCGTGCGCGGGCGACCTGGCCCGCAATGGCGTTGATGTAACAGTGTTCGAAGCACTGCACGTGGCGGGCGGAGTGCTGAAGTACGGCATTCCCGAATTCCGGCTGCCTGACATGATCATCGACGTGGAAATCGAGAATCTGCGGAAGCTGGGCGTGGAGATCCGGCTGGACACGATCATCGGAAAGCTGTTCACGATTCCGCAACTGCTCACGGATCTCGGATATGACTCTGCATTCGTGGGCACGGGCGCGGGGTCGCCGAAATTCGCCGAGATTCCGGGCGAAGCGTTCAACGGCGTGTTCTCGGCGAACGAGTTTTTGACGCGCGTGAATCTGATGCGCGGATACCGTCAGCCGCTGTACGATACCCCGGTCGGCATGGGCAAGCGCGTCGCCGTCGTCGGCGCGGGAAATACTGCGATGGACGCCTGCCGCGTGGCGCTGCGCATGGGCGCTGATGCGGTGAGCTGTGTGTATCGCAGGAGCAGGCGCGAATCGCCCGCGCGCGCGGAGGAGTTGGAGCACGCGATTGAAGAGGGCGTCGACTTTCAGTGGCTGACGGCGCCGGTGGAAATTGTAGGCGATTCCAACGGCTGGGTGACCGGTATGCGTTGCCAGCGTATGGAGTTGGGCGAACCCGATACGTCGGGGCGGCGGCGTCCGGTGGCGGTTGCGGGCAGCGAGTTCCTGCTGGACGTCGACACCGTAATCTACGCGCTCGGGACGACGGCGAATCCGATCATTGCGCAGACCACGCCGGGTCTGAAGGTGAACAAGTGGGGCTACATCGAAACGGATGAACGGACGGGAATGACGTCAATTCCCGGGCTGTTCGCCGGTGGTGACATCGTGACCGGCGCGGCTACAGTGATTCTCGCGATGGGCGCGGGCAAACGGGCCGCAAAGGGAATGTTGGACTACATGGGGGTTCTGACCCCGGATGCGCCGCAAGAGTTGGCGCAAGCAAGGAGCGTATAATGCCGTCGTCCTGTCCGAAGTGCCATCGGGTAATGGAAGAAGACGAGATCTGCTGCGCGCAGGTACGGTACTCCTGGCGCTGCCGGAGCTGTTTCAAACTGACGAGCGGGCTGGCAGTGCCGTACGGGAAGTGCTTCCTCTGCGGCGGCGATCTGGAGGTGATTCCGGGCCGCGATCTCGGCGATTCGATGCGCATGCGCGCGATTCGCGATGCCGTGCAGTTCGAGCTGAATTCGTTTCACTTTTACAAGCTGGCGCGGGATAAAGCCAAGACGCCGGAGCAGCGCGCGGTGTTGGAGCGCATGTACGAAGCGGAGCTGGACCATTTGCACGAGCTGGAGGAGAAGTACCACGCTCATTTGGATCGTGAGGTGGTGGAGCTTTCGGCGGACGAGCAGACACTGCTTTCGAATTGGCTATTCCGCGGCATTCAGTTGAACAGCGACACGGGTGTCGCGGATCTGTACCGGGCGGCGCTCGAAATGGAGAAGCGGACGCGGGATCATTTCCGCAAGCTGGCGGCGGACCTGCCCGCGGGGTTAGAGAAAGATGTGTGCTCCGAGCTC